>OCZS010000467.1_pt1 | contig 13163 bp, 15 predicted proteins | sample 1539071 | NCBI WGS metagenome assembly OCZS01 (sample SAMEA3113584, study PRJEB22503) | soil metagenome
GCCCCGGCCCGGGCCACGCCGACCGCCCGCGGACGCGAGCTACGGGACGAGCCGTTCGACCCCGGCGGCGGCCGGCGCGTGGCCGTGGCCGCCTCGGTGCGGACGTTCGCCCGGCGGCGGGCCGACGACCCCGCCGCCGTCCCCGAGGCGGGCGACCTGCGGGCCGCCGTGCAGGAGGAGCGACCGGGCACGCTCGTCGTGATCGCCCTCGACACGTCGGGCTCGATGGGCGCCCGCGAACGGGTGGCGGCGGCGACCGGGGCCGTCCTCGGGCTGCTGACCGACGCCTATCAGCGGCGCGACCGGGTGGCGGTCGTGACGTTCGACGGCACCGGCGCCCGGGTGGCCCTCGCCCCGACCAGCAGCGTCGAGGTGGCCCGGTCCCGGCTGGCCGGGCTGGCCACAGGCGGCACCACGCCCCTGGCCGACGGCCTGCGCACGGCTCTCGACGCCGCAACCCGCCGGGACACCCACGGCGGCCGCCCCGTCCTGGTGGCGGTCACCGACGGCCGGGCGACGGGCGGGGACGCCGGGGGTGCGGAGGGTGCAGGCGGCGACCCCCTGGCGAACGCGCTCGACGCCGCCGCCGCGGTGCGGGCCGCCGGGGTGCCGGCGCTCGTGCTCGACGCCGAGACGGGGACCCCCCGGCTGGGCCTCGCCACCCGCCTGGCGACGGCGATGGGGGCCGCCTGCCGGCCCGTGACCGAGCTGACGGCCGGCACGCTGAACGCCCTGGCGCGTCCGTGAGGCCGCCCCGCCCGGAGCGCCGGGAGCCGGCGACGGTGTGACGCCTCTCAGTCGGCGCCGTGCAGCGCGGCCGCCGTCTGCGGGTCGGCGGGGAAGAACTGCTCGATGGCCAGCTCGGCCAGCGTGATGTCGAGGGCGGTCCCGAACGTGGCGATCGTCGAGAAGAACGACAGCACGGCCTCGCCCACCCGCAGCCGCAGGGGGACGAACAGCAGCGAGGACTCGTCCACCGCCGAGGAGGCGGCCGACTCGACGCCGGGGTACTCCTTCATCTCGTCCAGCAGCGCCGCCAGGCCGGGGTCCTGCGATAGCAGGGCCTGGCGGTGGAGCCTGATCATGAGGTGCTGGCTGTACTCGGCCAGGTTCACGATGCGCGGCGCCAGGCCGTCGGGGTGCAGGCACACCCGGATGACGTTGACCGGCGGCGCCATCAGCGACGGCGCCACACCGTCGGCCAGGATGCCGAGGGCGGGCGCGTTCGCCGTGACCAGGTCCCAACGCTGGTCGACGACCACGGCGGGGTAGGGCTCGTGGCCGGCCAGGATCTGGTCGAGGGCGGCGCGCACCGGGCCCATGGGGGCGGCGTCGAGCGGCGTCTCGGCGTGGACCGGGGCGTAGCCGGCCGCCAGGAGAAGGTGGTTCCGCTCGCGCAGGGGGACCTCCAGGTGCTCGGCGAGGTGCAGCAGCAGCTCGCGGCTGGGCTTGGAGCGCCCGGTCTCGACGAAGCTCAGGTGGCGGGGCGAGACCTCGGCGGCGATGGCGAGGTCGAGCTGGCTGAGGCGCCGGCGGTGGCGCCAGTCGCGCAGCAGGTCGCCCACGCGGGCCACCTCTGGGGTTGTGGTGGTCGGGACCGTCGTCGAGGCCACGGGGCTCATGGCCCGCAACCTAACGACGGCCCCGCCGCCCGGCGCTTACCTCCCAGGTAGTCGCCCGGCGGCCGCTCGCCCCGCACGGTGGTCGCCATGACCGAGATCACCACCGTCGTCGACACCTACCTCGCCGCCCTCAGCGAGGCCGACCCCGCCGCCCGCACCGACCAGGTCAAGGCCGCCTGGACGGACGACGCCCACTTCGTCGACCCCCTTCTCGAGGCCAGCGGCCACGACGAGATCGCCGGCCTGGCCGACGCCGTCACCGGCCAGTTCCCCGGCCACGCCTTCCGCCGGACGACCGGCGTGGACGCCCACCACGACCTGGTGCGGTTCGCCTGGGAGCTGGTCGGCCCCGACGGCACGGTCGCCGCCACGGGCCTGGACGTGGCCGTCGTCGCCCCCGACGGCCGCCTGGCCCGGGTGGCCGGCTTCTTCGGCGAGCCGCCCGCCAAGGACGAGTGAGGCACCCACGAGCTCGGCGCCCTACGATCCGGCGGACGCCGTCGCCGTCGTGACGGAGGCGTTCGCCGGCCCGTAGGACCGGCGCCGCTTCTCCTGCGAACACGTGTTCGCTAGGGTGAGGCCATGTCCGCGCTGCGATGGGAGCTGGCCGACCAGCCCCGCGTCCAGGGGTCGCTGTTCGACGAGCCGGTGTTCGAGCGTGAACCGGGCCGCGGCGAGTACCGGGGCATGGAGTTCCTCCACGTCCGCTCCCACCGCATCATCAACGAGGTCCGCAACGCCCCGTTCGGCTTCCGGTGGACGATCAACGCCTACCGCGGCTGCAGCCACGCCTGCACGTACTGCTTCGCCCGCCCCACGCACACCTACCTCGGCCTCGACGCCGACCGCGACTTCGAGCGGCGCATCGTCGTCAAGGTCAACGCCGTGTCCCTGCTCGAGGCCGAGCTCGAGCCGCGGCGCTGGCGCGGCGACCTCATCGCCATGGGCACCAACACCGACCCCTACCAGCGCAGCGAGGGCAAGTACCGGCTCACCCGGGGCATCGTCGAGGTGCTGACCGAGCGGGCCAACCCGTTTTCGATCCTCACCAAGTCGACGCTCGTGCTCCGCGACCTGGCGCTGCTGACCGAGGCGGCGCAGCGCACCGACGTCCGGGTCAACCTGTCGATCGGCACGCTCGACGAGGCCGTGTGGCGGGCGACCGAGCCGGGCACGCCCCACCCGCTCCGGCGCGTCAAGGCCGTCGAGAAGCTGAACGACGCCGGCGTGCCGTGCGGGGTGCTGATCGGGCCGGTCCTGCCCGGCCTGTCCGACGCCGCCGAGCAGGTCGAGGCGGTCGTCGACGCCAGCGTGGCGGCCGGGGCGCGGTCGATCTCGACCGTCCTGCTCCACCTGCGGCCAGGCGTGAAGGAGGTGTTCCTGGGCCGCCTGGCCGGCACTCACCCGCACCTGGTGGCCGACTACGAGAAGCGGTACCGCAACCGGGTCAACCTGCCCGGGGCCGACCAGGCGGCGCTGGCGACGCAGGTCCGCGAGATGGTCCGGGCCCGCGGCGGCGTGGCGGCCGAGCGCGACGACCCCCGCCATCTGACGGGCCGCAGTCCCGACGAGGCCGAGGTCCGGGTGGGCGTGCGCCACCGGGTGGCCGGCGTGGAGTGGGACCAGCTCAGCCTGCTGTGACCGGCGTCGGCGGGCGGGTACCGTTCCCGTTCCACCGCCGACCGGGGGGACGGGAGATCGCCATGTCGACCATGCCCGCACGCGCCCGCGCCGCGCTCGTCGCCGCCGCCATCGCCGTATCCCTGGCGGGCGCCGCCTGCGGCGGGGACGACGACGGGGCCACGGACGGCCCGGTCGAGGACGGCGCGTCCGCCGGGGTCGGTGCGGGCCCGGACGCCGACCTGGCGCTGGGCGAGACCGTCTACGCCGAGAATTGCGCCGAGTGCCACGGCGAGGACCTGCGGGGCACCGACCGGGGCCCGTCCCCCCTGTCGGAGGTGTACGAGCCGGGCCACCATCCCGACGCCAGCTTCGCCGCCGCCATCGCCCAGGGCTCGCCCCAGCACCACTGGGAGTTCGGCGACATGCCCCCGGTCGAGGGCCTCGACGAGGCGGAGACGGCGGCGGTCATCGCCTACGTCCGCTCGGTCCAGGAGGCCGAGGGCCTGGAGCCCTACCCGCCGGGGTGATGGCCGGCGCGCCGGCCGGGTCAGGCAGACCAGGTGAGGAGGGCGCCCTCGCCGGCGGTCATCACGGCGCCGTCCATGAGGCGGAGGCGCCACGGGGTCAGGCGCAGGCCGGCGAAGTCCGGCGACTGCGGTCCCGCCGCCCACTGCGGGATGATCGCCGGGTCGTAGCCGACCGGCTCGGGAGCGCCGGCGAACGCGTCCCACACCGCGCGGCGGCCGGCCTCGTCGAGGATCCACTCCACCGAACAGTCCGCCGTGCACGTGTCCTGGTTGGCGGCCCAGTAGCCGACCGACACGTAGGGCGTGGCGTCGAGGTGGGCCCGCTTGACCGAGTTGGGCGAGGTGGCGATGACGCCGGTCAGGGCAGCGCCGTCCCACTGCCACAGGGGGTGCAGCACGCGCGTCCGGGGCCGGCCCTTCGTATCGACCGTGGCGACGTTGGCCCACACGATGCTGTGGGCCATCTCGACGAAGCGCGGCCCGATCTCGGTGATGTCGGTCATGGGCGGCATGCTGTCACGCCCGCCGGCCGGCCCGGCTCAGGCCGCGACCGGGATCCTGAGGCGGGCCTCGCCCATCCCCACGAACGCCACGACCGTGCCGGGGTAGACGGCCTTGGCGAAGCGGATCACCGGCAGGTTGTCGGCCAGGACGTCGGCAACCAACTCGGCGACGCCGGCCTCGCGGGCGGCCCGGTGGAGCCGGCGCGCCAGCGCCCGGCCCACGCCGCGCCGCTGCCAGCCATCCTCGACGAGGAACGCCATGTGGGTCTCCCCGTTGCGGCTGCGGGCCAGCGTCGCGACGCCGCGGACGGCACCGCCGGCCTCGACGACCCAGGACCGGTGGTCGCCACCCTCCCCCGCCGCCGTGCGCAGCAGCTCGCGCCGCAGCGGGGTGCCGGTGGCGCCGTGGAAGCGCCGGTACAGGGAGGCGGCCGAGCAGCGCTCGGCCATGGCGACCAACGCCGGGAGGTCATCGGCGGTCGTGGGTCGGGGCGTGGGTATGGCCGGGGCGGCCGGCCGGACGTCCATGAGGGTCATGCGTCCGACTCTAGCTAGACCGGTCGTCATAGTCACTAGACCGGTCATTGGGTACGCTGCGCCTGTGGCCACCGACACACGCGTCCGACTGATCCGCACGACCGGGCGCCTACTGCGCCGGCAGGGCTACGCCGCCACCGGCCTCAACCAGGTGATGGCCGAGGCCGAGGCGCCCAAGGGATCGATGTACTTCCACTTCCCGGGCGGCAAGGAGGAGCTGGCGGCGGCCGCCGTCGACCACTACGCCCGGCGGATCTCCGACTACACGCGCCAGGTCCTCGACGACGCCGACTCGGTGCGGGACGCCCTGGTCCGGTTCGTGGACGACCACATCGCCCGGCTGGAGAAGACCGACTTCGCCGAGGGCTGCGCCGTGGCCACCGTGGCGGTCGAGTCGCTGCCCGGCCAGGACGAGCTCACCGCCGCCACCGGCCGGGCGCTGACCCTGTGGGTGGACGACTTCGCCGCCACCCTCGAGGCCGAGGGCCACGACGCCGCCGCCGCCCACCGCCTCGCCACCCTGGTCGTGACCATGCTCGAGGGCGGGATCGTGATGGCCAAGGGCCAGCGATCGGGGGAACCGCTCCTCCAGGCCCGCGACGCCCTGCTCCCCCTCCTCGCTCCGCCGGCCCCGAACGGCTCCGCCCGCTCCTAGAGCTCGGGGTCGATCGCCGTCACCGAACCGGGCGGCGGCCCATCGGCCGCGACCGGGTACGAGCGCAGCTCCACGAGGATGCCGGCCGGGTCGCGGACGTAGATCGACCGGCCGGTACCCCGGGCGCCGCTGCGGTCGGCCGGCCCGTCCTCGATGGTGAACGCCCCGGACGCTGCCAGCTCGTCGGCGGTCGTGCCCTCGACGACCAGGGCGAAGTGGTCGACGTTGCCTGGCCCGACCGGGTGGCCCACCAGGTCGATGATCGTGGTGGCGTCGACCCGGGCGGACGGGAACGGCAGCTCGCCGCGCCGCCACTCCTCCAGCCGCTCGATCTCGAGGCCCAGCACGTCGCGATACCAGGCCACCGAGGCCTCGACGTCCGGGGCGTACAGGACGACGTGGTCGAGCGAGGTGACCCGGAAGGGCGGCCGCCCGTCCGGGGCGCTCATGCGTGCGGCCCCGGCTCGACGGCGTTCCCCGACGGCGACGCCGGCGGAGGCGGCGGGGTGGGCCCGCCGCTCTCCCCGGCTGTGGACGACGCGGCGTCCACCGCGGCGGCGTTGGAGGCGTTGAACCGCTGGACCAGGGTCCCGAGGTCGAGGCCGAACATCGACTTGGCGAGCTCGGAGCCCTGGGCGACGGTCGAGGCCACGCTCTTCACGGTCGAGCTGGCGCCGTCCGTCGACACCACGGTCATCGAGCCGATCTGGCCCATGGGGCGGGCGGCCTCGGCGACGACCTTCGGGAGCGCCTCGGCCACGATGTCGATGACCGCGGCCTGGCCGTACTGTTCGTAGGCCTCGGCCTTGGCGCGCATGGCCTCGGCCTCGGCCTGGCCCCGGGCGAGGATCGAGGCGGCCTCGGCGTCGCCCTCGGCCCGCAGCGCCTCGGCGAGCGCGGTCCGCCGCTCCCGCTCGGCGAGGCCGGACAGGCGGGTCTGCTCGGCCTGGGCCTCGGCCTCGGCGATCTCGCGGGACTTGGCCGAGGCGGCCTGCTGCTCGACGGCGTAGCGCTGGGCGTCGGCGGGGCGCCGGACCTGCGTGTCGAGCTCGCGCTCGGTCAGCTCGGACCGGCGTGCGGCCACCATCTCCTGGGCCGAGATGACGTCCTGGTCCTTGGCGGCCTGGGCCAGCGGGCCGGAGGCGGCCGCGTTGGCGGCGGCGGCGTCGGTCTGCGCCCGGATCTCGGCCTGCTTGAGGGCGAGCGTCCGCTGGGCGATGGCGATCTCCTCCTCGGCGAGGATGCGGGCCTGCTCGGACTCGCGCCGGGCGACCGCCTCGGCGATCGCCGCCTCCTTCTCGGCCCGGGCGGCCTCGGGCCGGCCCAGGTCGGCGAGGTAGTCGCCCTCGGTCTGGATGTCCTGCAGCTGGAACGTGTCGAGGACCAGGCCCTGGCCGGTGAGGCTGTTCTCGGCCTCCTCGGCCACGGCGGCGGCGAAGGCGGCCCGGTCGCGGATGATCTCCTCGACCGTCAGCCGGCCGACGATGGCGCGCAGCGAGCCGGCCAGCACCTCGCGGGTGAAGACGTCGACGGCCTGCTGTTGGCCGAGGAAGCGCTGGGCGGCGGCCCGGATCAGCTCCTCGGTGCCGCCCACCTTCACGACCGCCACGCCCTCGAGCGAGCACCGGATGCCGTTGGAGGACACGGCCGCCGGCACGGTCACGCCGATCTGGCGGCTGGTGAGGTCCATGACGCCGAGCTTCTGGACGAACGGGACGACGAAGACGCTCGCCCCCATCACGACCTTCTGGCCGGACGTGTCGCCGCCGCCGGCCTTGCCCTTCCGGCCGGTGACGATGAAGGCCTGGTTGGGCCCGGCGACCGAGATCCGAGAGATGACGAACAGGACGAGTAGCACGATCAGGGCGACGAGGCCGCCGATGGCCACGACTGCCGGGGACAGGGAATCCATGGATGCTCCTTAGGGCGCCAGCTGGGGTGGCGCGGCGTCGCCGAGGGGGTCGAAGGCCTCGACGGTGACGAGGGTGGACGAGGTGACGTCGACGACGACCACCTCGGCCCCGCTGGGCAGGGGCGCCTCCGCGATGCAGGCGACCTTGACCGGGCCGGCGGGGCGCGTCAGGAGCACCTCGCCGTAACGCCCCGCGGCGGGCGGGGTGACGATGCGGCCGAGCGACCCCAGCAGGTCGGCGGCCGTGTCGGTGGGGTCGGTGCGCATGTTCTCGGCGGCGGCCGTGAGGCGGCCCACGAGGACGGCCACGCCGGCTCCCGCGGCGAGCCCCGGGACGACGGCGGCGGGGCCGAGCGGGTCGACGAGCGCACCGGTGCCGAACCCGAAGGCGGCCAGGAACGCCGCCAACACCGGGAGCGACAGCCAGGACGGGCCCAGGTCGAGGGCGTCGAGCGAAGCGTCCAGCCCGTCGAGGACGACGGCGATCGCCAGGATCACCGTGCACCCCACGCCCAACCACAAGAACCCGTTCATGACGCGCCGCACCCTAGTCACGCCCGCACCGCGGTTGGCACCGCCCCGACCCAGGTCAGAGGCGTGGCCCCCGGCCGGCACGGGTTGGTGTCACGGGCCCGTCAGAACGTCCTCGGCAGCGGCTCGGCCCCGCGACGCCGCGCCACGACGCCGGCGGCGACCGCACCGGCCGCGACGAGGACGCCGCCGATCACGATCAGCCGGGCCTGGCCGTCCAGCGGGCCGGTGAGCGCGTCCCAGGCGGCCTCGGCCGTCACCCGGTCGGACGGGTCGGCGTCGGCCAGCGCCCGCCCCTCCGAGCGGTCCACGAGCGCCCCGGCCAGGAGCACGCCGGCGGCCACGCCCAGCGCCAGGGCGACGACCGCCCGGCGGCGGTTCGGGGCGACGACGAGGGCGGCGACCGTGGCGGCGAGGCAGGCGGCGTAGACGACCGGCCCCCAGCCGTCGACGGCGTCGAGCAGCCGGCGGGCCCGGCGCACCTGCTCGTCCTGGAGGAGCGTTATGCGGCTCAGTTCCTCGATCGCCTCGTCGTCGAACACGTCCAGGCCCTGGGCCTCCAGCGCCTCGTCGGCCCGGGCCAGCACGTCGGTCACCTGCAGGGTCACCTCGGTACCGGACGTGCCCAGCGAGTCCATGAAGTCGGCGTGCGCCCGCTCGAGCCCCGCCCGCCAGGCGTCGTCGAACGCCTCGCTGCGGAACCCGTCGAGCAGCGTCGAGCGGACCAGCCGCTCGACGCCCTCCCCGAGGACGCCGGCCGCCAGCCGGCTGGTCAGGTCGTCCGGGTCGTCGCCCCCGAACAGCGCGACCACCCGCTCGGTGAGCGAGGTGGCCAGGGCGTCGGTGACCTCGTCGTCGTCCGAGAGCGGCGCCAGGGCATCCACGAACCCGCGCTCGTCGAGCGCCACCCGGTCCGCCCACAGGGTGAGGTGCGCCCCGACCGCGAGGACGACGGCCAGGGCCACCAGGCCGGCCGCCAGGAGCCGCCGGGTCGCGCTGGGTGCCATCCCGGCCATGGTGGCCCACGGCGGGGCCGCCGGTTTCCCTCCGCCGAGGGACGCGCCGGCCCGCTGTAGCCGAGTAACTTCTCCGGCTCCGGGCGAGTCGCGCTCCAGGCACGCGCCCAATGCCAGCTGGTGGACGTTTGGAACCTCGACACCTGCCATCCCGACCGGCGTCCGAGCCGACCGACGACCGCCTCGCAGGGGTCGGCCTGGCGACCAACGGCGAGCCGGCGCCGTACCGCGGCTCCGGCCCCTCGCCCCGGCACCATGCCCGCCCGGCGAGCCGCCCGGGTCGCCCCGCCCACGCCCCGCGCGACGGCGACGCCGACGTGGCGGAGAGCAAGGTCGCCACCGGCGGCCGGCCCACGCCGCTCGTGATCGCCGCCCTCGTGGTGGCCGCGCTCGTCGCGGCCGTCGCCGTGGGCCTGGCGGCTCGCGACGCCGCCGACCGCGCCGAGGCCGGTGACCGCCTGGGCGCCGCCGACGCCGTCGTCCTCGGCCTCGTCGAGGGCCTGACCGAGTGGCTGCCGATCAGCTCGACCGGCCACCTGACGGTCACCCAGGACCTGCTGAAGATCGACGGCGACGCCGCCGACAGCTACGCCATCGCCATCCAGTCGGGCGCGATCCTCGCCGTGTTGATCCTCTTCCGGGAACGGTTCACGGCCATGGTCAACGGCCTGCGGGGCCGCGACCCCGAGGGCCGCGCCACGCTGATCGCCATCGTCGTGGCCTGCCTGCCGGCCGTCGTCATCGGCCTCACGCTGGAAGACGTCATCAAGGACAACCTGTTCGGCACGGGGCCGGTCGTCGCCGCCTGGTTCGTCGGCGGCCTCGTGATCCTGGCCGTGGCCCGGCACCGGCGGGGCCGCTCCCCCGACGCCGGCGACCCGCTGGCCGCCCTCACCTGGCAGAAGGCCCTCGTCATCGGCGTCGCCCAGAGCTGCGCCATGTGGCCGGGCGTGAGCCGCAGCCTGGTCACGATCGTGGCCGCCACCGCCCTCGGCCTGGCCGTCCCGGCCGCCGTCGAGTTCAGCTTCCTGCTCGGCTTCGTCACGCTGGGCGGGGCCACGGCCTACGAGATGCTGTCGTCCGGCGACCTGATGCTGGAGACGTACGGCCTGGCCACGCCGGTGCTGGGCCTGGTCGTCGCCTTCGTCTCGGCCGTCGCCGCCATGCGCTGGATGGTCGGCTACCTCCAGCGCCACGGGCTGGAGATCTTCGGCTGGTACCGCATCGCCCTGGCGATCGTTGTGGGCGGCCTCCTCGTCACGAACGTGATCTGACGGCCGGGCCCGCCGTCACCGGGCGGCGGCCGCTCGTGCACGACGGCCCAGGCAGCGGGCGCACGTGCCCCGCAGCACGACCTGCGCCTGGTCGACGACGGCGCCCGGCACCTCCAGGTGGAGGCACGGGCCCTCGCGGCCGTCGGCCCGGCAGGGCACGTCGATCACGTCGCCGCAGGTGCGGCAGACGAAGTGGTGGTGCCAGGCGCGCGCCAGCTCGTGCCGCGTCGGCCCCGGCCCGGTGTCGGCGACCATGGTGAGCCGGGCGTCCCGCAGGGCGTCGAGCGCGTTGTACACGCTCGCCCGGGAGAGGTGGTGCCCGGCGGACGCCACCGCATCGGCCACCTCGTCGGCCGTGCGGTGGCCCCCCAGCCGGGCCAACGCCTCGTAGACGCGGAGACGGGGCTGCGTCACCCGCAGCCCGGCCTCCCTCAGCGCACGAGCTGCGCCCGCAGCATCCACAGGTGCTTCTCGAGCCCGGCCACGATCTCGATCACGAGGTCCTGGGTGACGGGCTCGTCCTCGGAGGCGGCGATCAGCTCGCGGCCCCGGTTGACGACCGCCTCGACCGCATCGGCCAGGAGGCGGACGGCGTCCTCGTCCTTGACCCAGCCATGGGGGATACCGGGTAGGCCGTGCTCCTTGGCGACGGCCTCCGGGGTGCCGTCGACGGCGTTGCCGAGGGTGACCGCACGCTCGGCGACGAGGTCGCTGTACGCGCGGGCCGAGTCGACGACCTCGTCGATCTGCAGGTGCACGGACCGGAAGTCCTTGCCCTGGACATGCCAGTGCAACTGCTTGCCCTGCAGGGAGAGGCCGACGAGGTCGACGAGAAGGTCCTGAAGTCCAGGCATCCGTTGTCCTTCCTACGGCTTATTTGGATTCAGTACAAACAACGACGTGGTCTGCACCGCTATTCCCCCCGCGAGCTGCCCGTCGCCTCCCGCGGCAATCCGCAACGTCCGACTCGGAGGCTCCCGGGCTGTGGCGTTGATGACCACGCTCCGGGCGTGTAGGCCTCAGTCATGAGCATCGCCAGCGTCAACCCCGCCACCGGCGAGACCGTCCACACCTTCGAGGCCCTGCCGAACGCCGGCGTCGACGTCGCCCTCGAACGGGCCGCCCGGGCCGCCGCCGCCCATCGCCGGACGTCCTTCGAGGACCGCGCCCGCTGGTCCCGGGCGGCGGCCGACATCCTCGACGCCGAGGCCGACTCGATCGCCCACACGATGACGACCGAGATGGGCAAGACGCTGGTGTCGGCCCGGGCCGAGGTCCAGAAGTGCGCCAGGGCGTTCCGCTTCTACGCCGAGCACGGCCCCGCCTTCCTCGCCGACGAGCCCGCCGACGCCTCGGCCGTGGGCGCCGAGCAGGCGTACACCCGCTACCAGCCCCTCGGCGTCGTGCTCGCGGTCATGCCGTGGAACTTCCCGCTGTGGCAGGTCGTCCGCTTCGCCGCGCCCGCGCTGATGGCCGGCAACGTCGGGCTGCTCAAGCACGCCTCCAACGTCCCCGAGACGGCCCTGCTCATCGAGGACGTCGTCCGCCGTGCCGGCTTCACCGAGGACGCCTTCCAGACGCTGCTGATCTCGTCCTCGCAGGTCGAGAGGATCCTGCGCGACCCCCGAGTGAAGGCCGCCACGCTGACGGGCTCCGGCCCGGCCGGGCGGGCGGTGGCGTCGGTGGCCGGCGAGGTGCTCAAGCCGACCGTGCTCGAGCTGGGCGGCAGCGACCCGTTCGTGGTCACACCCTCGGCCGACCTCGAGGAGGCCGCCCGCGTCGCCACGACCGCCCGCTGCCAGAACAACGGCCAGAGCTGCATCGCCGCCAAGCGGTTCATCGTGGTGGAGGCGGCCGCCGACGAGTTCGAGCGCCGCTTCGCCGACCACATGGCGGCCCTGACCCTCGGCGACCCCTTCGAGGACAAGACCGACGTCGGCCCGCTCGCCACCGAGCAGGGGCGCACCGACGTCGAGGAGCTGGTGGCCGACGCCGTGGACAAGGGCGCCGCGGTGCTGGTCGGCGGCCGCCGTCCCGACGGGCCGGGCTGGTACTACCCGCCCACCGTTGTCACCGGGATCACCCCCGAGATGCGGATGTTCTCGGAGGAGGTGTTCGGGCCGGTCGCCGGCCTCTACCGGGTGCCGGACGTCGACGCCGCCATCGAGCTGGCCAACGCCACGTCGTTCGGCCTCGGCGCCAACGCCTGGACGAACGACCCGGCCGAGCGGGATCGCTTCGTCGACGAGCTCGACGCCGGCGCCGTGTTCGTCAACGGCATGGTGACCTCGTACCCCGAGCTCCCGTTCGGCGGGGTCAAGGAGTCCGGCTACGGCCGCGAGCTGTCCGCCCAGGGCATCCGGGCGTTCTGCAACACCAAGACCGTGTGGGTCGGCTCGGGCTCGTCCTCCTCCGGCACGTCGGCCGGCTCGCACAGCGAGTGATTCGGGCCCGTCGGGGCAACCGGCCGCCGAGGACGCCGGCGCCTACAGGCGTCGTCAGCGGGCCGCCCGGGCCGGCCGGTCGCGGTCGGGTGCGAGCGCAGGATGCTCCGAGGGAGACGAGACGTGACGGAAGGGTCCCCAGTGAACACGGAGAGTGGTGGAGGCGACCGTGACCCCCGTATCGTTCCGGCGGGCCCGGCGGCTCCAGCGCCTCGTGGCGGCGCTGGCGCTCCTGCCGCTGGCGGCGCCGTTCGGGCTCGCGGCGTGCGGCGACGGGGGCGACGCCGCCCGGGACCCGGTGTCTGACGCCGCGGCCGACCCCAACACCGACGGGGTTCCCGTCCTCGTGATCGGCGACTCCCTCACGAACGGCGCCCGGCTCTCCGGCGACCTCGGCCCGGCACTGGCCGGCGCCGGGTGGGCGCCCGAGATCGTGGCCGAGGACGGCCGCACGGTGGAGTGGGGCCTCGACCAGGTCCTCGCGCGGGACGCCGTGCCGGCCACGGTGATCGTGGGCCT
>OCZS010000468.1_pt1 | contig 13158 bp, 16 predicted proteins | sample 1539071 | NCBI WGS metagenome assembly OCZS01 (sample SAMEA3113584, study PRJEB22503) | soil metagenome
AAGGTGCCGAGCTTGAAGATGTGACCGACCTCGATCGCCGGCTGTACGACGAGGCGGCCGCCGCACTCGGGACAGGCGTCGCCCTCCCGCGCCTGGCGGATGTCCGCGAACGTCGGCTCGAAGTCGCGGCCGGCCTCGACGCCGCGCAGGTGCCAACCGTCGCGGTTCGCGCCGACGACGAACTGGCCCTCGCGCAGCGCCTCGTCCGCGATCACCTCGACGTCCGCGCCGACCGGCCCGATGGAGCCCCCGCCTGCGTTGAAGGCGGCATGGATCTCCTCGTCGGTCGCCGGCCGGAACGACGCCTCGAACAACGTCTCCAGCTTCTCCTCGCTCAGCCGGTCGTCGCCGCGGACGAGACCGAGCACGAGCCGGTCGCCCGTGACGACCGGCATCGCCTTCGACGTCGCCGCCGCGTCGATGCCCAGGTGCTCCGCCAGCGCCTCGATCGTCGTCACCCCCGGCGTCTCGATCTCTCGCGGCGCATCGAGCCGCTCCGGCAGCTCGGGCGCACGGGGCACGCCACGCGCCGCCTCGATGTCGGCGAAGTAGTCGCCGTTCTCGCAGCGCATGAGCTCGTTCTCGCCGGATCCCGTCGGGGCGAGGAAGCCGGATGACTCCTTGCCGCCCATGATCCCGGACTCGGCCTCGACGAGGTACGCCTCGACGCCACAGCGCTCGAAGATGCGCGCGTACGCCTCGGCGTGCCGCTCGAAGCTCGCGTCGAGCCCCGCCGCGTCACGGTCGAACGAGTACGAGTCTTTCATGATGAACTCGCGGACTCGGAGGAGGCCGCCGCGCGCGCGTGGCTCGTCGCGCTCCTTCGTCGAGAAGTGGTACCAGAGCTGCGGGAGCTGCTTGTACGACTTCAGCTCGCGCGCGTGGAAGGTCATCGTCTCCTCGTGCGACATCGGCAGGACGAAGTGGCGCCCGCCCGAGTCCTGGAGCCTGAAGAGGATCGGGAGCCTGATCCGGCCGGAAGCCTCCCATAGCTCCGCCGGTGTCAGAACCGGGCAGAGCATCTCCTGTCCGCCGATGGCGTTGATCTCCTCCCGGATGACCTGGACGACCTTCTGGTGGACGCGCCAGCCGAGCGGCAGGAACGTGAAGAGTCCGGCCCCGACCTGGCGGATGAAGGCGCCGCGCACGAGCAGCTTGTGCGAGGCAGCCTCGGCGTCGGCGGGCGCATCGCGCAGCGTCGGTAGGAAGAGCTTCGAGGCGCGCGCGATCACGCGGCTAGTCGAGCGGGACCAGGGAGGCTTCGGCCATGGCCAAAGCTGCCGGCTTGGCCATCCTCAGACGCTTCGGTCTCGGCATGCCGGCCGCAATCCAGGCGTCGATCTCGTGGAAGAGCTCGTCCACGAGGATGTCCGAGGAGACCTTCTTCAGCACCCGCCCGTGCGCGTAGACGAAGCCCACGTCGCGCCCGCCGGCGATCCCGAAGTCGGCGTCGCCTGCCTCCCCCGGCCCATTCACCGCACAGCCCATCACGGCGACCTCGAACGGCTCGGTGTAACCGCGCAACCGCTCCTCGACCACGACGGCGAGGTTCTCGACGCCGACGTTGTCCCGCCCGCACGACGGGCAGGCGATCATCACGGGCCCGCGCTCGCGCAGGTGGAGCGCCTTCAGAATCTCCCAGGCCGTCTCGACTTCCTTGACGGGGTCGGCCGTCAGGGACACCCGGATCGTGTCGCCGATCCCGTCCGCGAGCAGCGAGCCGATGCCGACCGCGCTCTTGATCGACCCGGTGTAGGGCGTCCCCGCCTCCGTGACTCCCAGGTGGAGCGGGTACGGGACGCGGGCCGCAAGGATCCGGTAGGCCCGGATCATCGTCGGGACGTGCGTGGCCTTGACCGAGATCTTGAAATCGCGGTAATCGAGCTTCTCGAGCAGGTCGACCTCCTCCAGGGCGGCAGCGACGAGCGCTTCCGCCTGATCCTTCTGAGCGAGCCCGAACAGATGCTTCGGCAGCGACCCTGAATTGGCGCCGATCCGCATCGAGATCCCGGCCCGCTTGGCGGCGAGCACGACCTCGGCCACGCGTTCGGGGCCGCCGATGTTCCCCGGGTTGATCCGCACCGCTGCAACACCTGCGTCGATCGCCCGGAGCGCGAGGCTGGCGTTGAAGTGGATGTCCGCGATTACCGGCAGCGGCGAGAGTCGCACGATCTTCTTCAGCGCTTCGGCGTCCTCGATCTTCGGAACCGCACAGCGCACGACCTCGCAGCCCGCGGAGGCCAGCTCCGCGATCTGGGCCGTCGTCGCCGCCACGTCGCGGGTGGGCGTCAGCGTCATCGACTGGACGACGACGGGCGCCGTACCGCGAGACCTATTTGTTCCGCACTTCGCGCGTACGACCAAGATCGGCCGCGGCTCGCGGTCCGCTGGCCGCCGCCTCGACCCTAGCCGCCTGTCCGGCCGCCGATGTCGTTCGAGAGCCCGATGAAGAACAGCATCAGTACGACCGCGATTCCGACTACCGAGACACGTTCATAGACCTCCCTCCCCACCGAGCGCCCGCGGACGCCCTCGATGATCGAGAACGCGATGTGGCCGCCGTCCAGCGGCAGCAGCGGAAGCAGGTTGAGGAGCGCCAGCGAGAGGCTGATCAGGCCCAGCACCCAGAGATAGGTCTCCCAGCCGCGATCGAGGGCGTCTGACGAGCCGCGGACGATCCCGATCGGGCTCGAGATCTCCTCGCGACCGGAGCCCCGGACCAGGCGGCTGAGCGTGCCGCCGACCTCCTTCGTGATCAGCCAGGTGAGGCGGAACGACTCCCCGATCGCCGTCACCACCGGCAGGTCTTCGAACGCCGGTCGAAAGCCGATGCGATAGGCGCCGTCCGTGTCCTCGAACGGACGCACCGGGCCGAGGACGACCTCCCGCCCGCCCCGCTCGACCGTCACCCGGACCGGGTTGCCCTCGGACTCGACGATGAGCTCGAACATCTTCGATGCGTCGACCGGTGTCGCGTTGATCGCGACGATGCGGTCGCCGGGACGCAGGTCGATCTGCGCGGCAGGCGTCGGCCGGCCGGGCCCGATCTCGCGCTCCACCTGGTCGACCGTCGTCGTCGCCCGGCCGGGGCCGAGAATGAGCAGCAGCGCGAACATGAGGATGGCGAAGAGCAGGTTGATGCCGGGCCCGGCGCCGATCACCGCGATCTTCTTCCACGTGCGCTGGCGCCAGTAGGCGTCGAGGCCGAGCTCGTCCGTGATCTCGGTCATCCCGCGCTCCATGCCTTTCCGCGCCGCCGGCGTGAGGTCCGCGTCGTCTGCCGCGCGCTCGAGCGCCTTAAGGGCGCCCGCAGCTCCGTCGAAGTCCCCCTCGGCCAGCAGGCGCTTGAGACGCTCGGCCGGCCCGATCAGCTGCGGCGCCTCCTGAATCGCGCGGCCGAAGTGCATGTCCACCTCGGACGGCGCCGGGCGGTGCATCCCCGGGATCTTCACGTAGCCGCCGAGCGGGATCGCGCCAATCCCGTACTCGATCCCGTCACGCTGGACCTTCGCGATCGCGGGCGGGAAACCCACGTAGAACTTGCGCGGGCGCATCCCGACGGCGCGGGCGGTGTAGAAGTGGCCGGCCTCGTGGAGCAGGACGAGGAACGCGAGGCCGAGGATGGCGATCAGGCTGTTCACGCGGCCACCAGCGCCTGCTCGGCGAGGCGACGCGCCTCGCGGTCGGCCTCGTGGAGCGACTCGACATCGCTGGCAGGCGAGCCGTCGGCGGCGTCGAGCGTGTGCTCCACGACCTCGGGAATACCGAGGAACGGCAGGCGTCCGTCGAGGAAAGCGGCGACGGCGACCTCGTTCGCGGCGTTGAAGGCGCACGGGTAGCTGCCTGCGCGCTCGCCGGCGAGCCGGGCCAGGCCGAGCATCGGGAACGACTCCTCGTCCACCGGCTCGAACTCGAGCACGAGACCGGATGCGAGGTCCAGCTGCGGCAGGTCGACTGCCGCGCGGTCCGGGTACGTCAGCGCGTACGAGATCGGCACACGCATGTCCGGATAGCCGACGTGCGCGAGGGAAGAACCGTCGCGGAGCCGAACGAGCGCGTGTACGACGGACGTCGGCTGGATCACGACCTCGATTCGTTCGTAGGGCAGGTCGAAGAGAAAGTGCGCCTCGATGACCTCGAGCCCCTTGTTTGCGAGCGTCGCCGAGTCGATGGTGACCTTCGGGCCCATGCTCCAGGTCGGGTGAGCGAGCGCATCGTCGGGTGTTACGTCCTCGAGCTCCGATCGGTTGCGGCCGCGGAACGGTCCGCCCGAGGCGGTGACCACGACGGAGTCGACGGTCTCCGGGGCACGGCCCTCCAGGCACTGGAAGATCGCCGAGTGCTCGCTGTCGACAGGCAGGAGCCGCCCGCCTCCCCGGTCCAACGCTGCGAGCGCCAGCTCGCCGGCTGCAACCAGGCTCTCCTTGTTCGCGAGCGCGAGATCAATCCCCCGCTCGAGCGTCCACAGCGTCGCCCGCACACCGGCAAAGCCGACGACGGCATTGAGGACGACGTCGGGCTCAGCCTGCTCGAGGAGCTCGACGGGGTCGCCGCCGACCTGCGTGAGCGGCGCCACGCCGTCCAGCGGTCGGGATCCGGACGAGGCGGCGACGAGCTCGAGGTCCGGATGGCGCTCGAGCACTTCCCGCGCCTGAAGGCCGATCGAGCCCGTCGCCCCGAGGATCGCAACTCGCTTCATCGACTCATCATGCCGCGCCGAACGCCTTCAACAAGTAGTACGCACCCACACCGGTGAAGAGAAAGGCGTCGAGCCGGTCGAGCATCCCGCCGTGCCCGAGGAGGATTCGGCCGCTGTCCTTGACGCCCGTGTCGCGCTTCAGCGCGGATTCGAAGAGGTCGCCGACCGGACCGGCGACGGCGATGAGGGCGCCGAGGGCAAGGGACTCCGGCACGGTCAGGAAATCCTCGTCGTAGAACGCGAAGAACGGGACGAGCACCGCCGCGATCGTTCCGGCCACGAAGCCCTCCCACGTCTTTCCCGGTGATGTCTGCGGCGCCATCTTGTGCCTCCCGAGCACCCGGCCTGCCGCAAACGCCACCGTGTCGGAGGCGAACACGGCGAGGACGACCGTCAGCAGCGTCAGGAAGCCGTGCTCGGGCAGCTCGCGGAGAAGCACGAGATGCGCGAGGCCGAGCCCGATCCAGGCCGAGCCCAGGACGGTCACGGAGACCGAAGCGGCCGACGGCATCCCGCCGGCGGCGGCCTTGAACAGAAACGCCAGCGGCAGCGTGGAGAAGAACCCGGCGAGCGCCCACTCGGGCCCCCATGCCGCCCCGATCAGCGTCGCGAGCGTTCCGGCGTAGCCCGCGAGCAACACCGGCCGCAGATTGCGCGTCATCACATAGAGCTCGTGGAGGGCGACCATCCCGGTCACCGCGGCCAGGCCGACCATCCACCACCCTCCCGCCCAGATCAGCAGGAGGACGACGGGCAGCAGCGCTGCCGCGACGAGGATGCGGGAGATGAGCGCCGTCATCGCCCGCCGAAGCGCCGCTGCCGCTCCGAGTACTCGTCCACGGCGGCACGGAGGTCGTCGGGGGAGAACTCGGGCCAGCGGCGGTCCGTGAAGACGAGCTCCGAGTACGCGAGCTGCCAGAGCAGGAAGTTCGAGATCCGGAGCTCGCCGGAGGTGCGGATCAAGAGATCCGGGTCGGGAAGCTCCGGCGCGTACAGGTACCTGCCGAGCATCTGCTCGTCGATCTCCTCGGCCTCGAGACCTTCCTCCACGATTCGCCTGGCCGCATGCGCGAGCTCGGCCCGTCCGCCGTAGTCGAACGCGATCCAGAGGTTGAGACGGTCCCGGTGGGCCGTCTCTTCCTCCAGCTCTGCCATCTGGGTCCGAAGCTCGGGAGAAACGCGGTCGCGGCGGCCCACGAATCGGGTGCGCACGCCCTGCTCGGCAAGGTCAGGGAGCTCGCGCTGGATCGTCTCGGCGAAGATCTCCATCAGCTCGTCGACCTCCGAGGGAGGGCGCAGCCAGTTCTCGGTGGAGAACGCGTAGACGGTCAGGGACTCGATCCCGAGATCGATCGCCGTCTCCACGGTCCGCCGGAGCGCGCGCGTGCCTTCACGATGGCCGTCGGCGACCCTCAGGCCCTGCTCGGCGGCCCAGCGGCTGTTCCCGTCCATGATGATCGCGACGGAACGGGGAATCTCGCCAGGCTCGCGCGGTACCTCGGGCCGGCGCCGCAGGCGGGCGAGGAGGCCCAAACTAAACCTCTGTGATCTCGGCTTCCTTGCGCTTCAGGAGCTCGTCGATCCGGGTCACGTGCTCGTCCGTGAGCTTCTGGACGCGCTCTTCCGCGCGGTGCTCCTCGTCGGCGCCGACGCTCTGCTCTTCCTTGAGGTGGTGGATCACGTCACGACGGACGTTCCGCACGGCGACCCGCCCTTCCTCCGCGACCTGACGGGCGACCTTCACGAGCTCCTTGCGGCGCTCCTCCGTCAGCTGCGGGATCGGCAGGCGGATGATCTTGCCGTCATTCGACGGGTTGAGGCCGAGGTCGGATTCCTGGATCGCGCGCTCGATCGCGCCGAGGGAGCTGGGGTCGAACGGCTGAACGGTCAGCATCCGCGGCTCGGGCACGTTCAGCGTCGCAAGCTGATTCAGCGGCGTCGGCTGGCCGTAGTAGTCCACGGTCACCCGGTCGAGCAGGGCGGCCGAGGCGCGCCCGGTGCGGATCGTGTTCAGCTCGTGGTGGGTCGCCTCGACGGACTTGTCCATCCTGGTCGTGGCGTCCTTGATCAAGTCGTCGATCATGTGGTCGCTCCGGTCTTCGGGGTCGAGATGATCGTGCCCACGCGCTCCCCGAGCGCGACCCGCCGGATGTTGCCCTCGGCGAGCGCGAAGACGTAGATCGGAAGCGCATTGTCCATGCACAGGGACAGGGCCGTCGTGTCCATCACGCGCAACCCACGCTCGATCGCCTGGAGGTGCGTGAGCTCCGGAAGGAACTCGGCGGCGGGCTCGACGCGCGGATCGCCGTCATAGACGCCCTCGACCGCGTGCTTCGCCATCAGGATCGCGTCCGCGCCGATCTCGAGCGCGCGCAGGGCGGCAGCGGTGTCCGTCGTGAAGAACGGGTTGCCGGTGCCGGCCGCGAAGATGACGACGCGGTCCTTCTCTAGGTGCCGGATCGCTCGCCGGCGGATATATGGCTCGGCCACCTCGGACACGTGGATCGCCGACAGCACCCGCGTGTGCATCCCCTGCCGCTCGAGGACGTCCTGGAGCGTTAGCGCGTTCAGGACGGTCGCGAGCATCCCAGCGTAGTCGGCGGTGGCCCGATCCATCCCCTCGGCCGCGGCCGTCATGCCGCGGTAGATGTTCCCTGCGCCCAGCTCGACCTCGCCGAGGTCGACGCCGTAGTCCTGGTCGCCCATAAGGGCCTCGCCGGAGAGCTTCAGCAGCACCCGGCCGAAGACCGGACGGGTGCCGTTTGTGTCAGCCGCCAAGGGCGTAGCGCGCGAAGTCGAGCGCCTCGGCGTCCTGCTCCTGGAGCACCTTCTCCACGGTCTTGCCGCTCTCGTGGATCCACTCCTGGTCGAGCAGGACGTTCTGCGCGAAGAAGCGCTTCCGGAGCATCCCCTCGATGATGTTGGGGCGTACCTGCTCCGGCTTCGACTGCACCTCGTCGGAATTCTCGTAGATGGCTCGCTCGGCCTCGACCTCCTCGGCCGGAACCTCGTCCCGGCTCCGGTACCTTGGCGCCGCGAACGAGATGTGCATCGCGACCTGCTTGGCGAGCTCCGCGGAGCCGCGGATCTTCACGAGCACGCCGATCTTGTTCGCCGGCGGGTGGACATAAGCCGCGATCGTCTCGCCGTCGTCCCGATCGAAGCGCGAGGCGCCGCGGATGGCGACGTTCTCCCCGATCTTGCCGACCAGCTCGACACGCTCGTCCTCGAGCTCCTCAGCGGCCTCGGGCCCGTCCTGGTGCACGGTCCCGAGCACCTTCTGGGCGAAGGCGAGGAACTCGTCGTTCTTGGACACCGGCTCTGTCTCGCTGCCGACGGCAACGAGCGTTCCGCGGTCTTCGTCAACGCGGGAGAGGACGATCCCCTCGGTCGTCTCGCGACCTGCGCGCTTGCCGGCCTCGGCCATTCCGCGCTCGCGGAGGAGGCGCTTCGCCGCCTCGACGTCGCCGCCCGTCTCCTGGAGGGCGCGCTTGCAGTCCATCATCCCGGCGCCCGTCTCCTCTCGGAGCTGCTTGACGAGCCCGGCTGGAATCTCGGTCGTGCTCACTGGCCCTCCCCCTCCTGCGCTGGTGCTTCCTCGGGCGTGGTCTCCTCAGGTGCGGTCTCCGCAGCCTCAGTCTCGGCAGCGCTCTCCGCCGGTGCCATCGGCTCGTGCTCGACCGGCGTCTCCTCCGCTGCCGGCGCCTGCTCGGCCTCCGGAGCGGCCTCGGCCTTCTGGCCGTTCTGCTCGAACTCCTGGACGGTCACACCCTGCTTCCCGGCCTCGATCGCGTCGCCGATCGCGCGAACGATGAGGCTGCACGAGCGGATCGCGTCGTCGTTGCCCGGGATCACGAAGTCGACCTCGTCGGGGTCGCAGTTCGTGTCGACGAGGCCGATGATCGGCAGGCCCAGCCGCCGCGCCTCTCGGACGGCGATCTGCTCCTTGCGGAGGTCGAGGACGAACAACGCGTCCGGCTGGCGCTTCAGGTCCGCGACGCCGCCGAGATTCGCCTCGAGCTTCTCCAGCTCGCCCAGCATCGTCAGGCGCTCCTTGGCGGGCAGCAGGTCGAGCTGGCCCTCCTCGTTCAACCGGCGCAGTTCGTGGAGCCGCTCGATGCGACTCGACATCGTGCGCCAGTTCGTGATCAGGCCGCCGAGCCAACGGTGGTTGACATACGGCATGCCGACCCGCTTGGCCGTCTCCTCGACGGCGTCCTGTGCCTGCTTCTTGGTGCCGACGAAGAGCACGGTGCCGTTCTTCGACGACAGGTCGCGGACGAAGTCGCACGCCTGCTCGAGCAGGTCGGAGGTCTTCTGCAGGTCGATGATGTAGATGCCGCCGCGCTCCGTGAAGATGAAGCGGCGCATCTTTGGGTTCCAGCGACGCGTCTGGTGGCCGAAGTGGACGCCGGCCTCCAGCAGCTCTCGCATCGAGACAGCGGGCAAGGTGAATCCCCCTTGGTTGGTTGACGGTGCTACTGCCGGTGGGAGAGACGTGGAACCGGCGACAAACTCGCCGGCACCGACCACGCCCCGGGCCCGCCGGGTCGGGTACGGAACGCGCGGATTCTAGCGGAGGTCGTCGAGATACCGCTGGAGCTCGCCGGGCAGCGGCGACTCCACGTCCAGGCGCTTTCCGGTGAGTGGATGGTCGAATGCGAGGCGCGTCGCGTGGAGGAACTGGCGGCCCAGAGCCGGGTCCGGCGCGCCGTACACGGGATCGCCGACGACCGGCAGGCCGATCGCGCCCAGGTGGACGCGGATCTGGTGGGTCCTCCCCGTCTCCAGATCGACGCGGAGGAGCGCGTGCTGGCCGAGCAGCTCCAGCAGCTCGAAGTGCGTCACCGCCTCGCGCGGGCTGTCCGTGTTCAGGGACTGGCGGGTGGGGTCACGGCGGTCGCGGCCGATCGGGGCCTCGATCCGGCCTCTTCGCGAGCGGGGCCGGCCCCGGACGAGCGCCGTGTAGGTCCGCTCGAGGCCGTGGGCCTTCACGAGCTCCTTCAGGTTCTCGAAGGCCTCGTCCGACCGGGCGACGACGAGGAGGCCTGAGGTGTCGCGGTCGAGCCGGTGGACGATGCCCGGCCGCTCCTCGTCGCCACCTGCGGCCCCGTGGGCGAGGACGCCGTGGACGAGGGTTCCGCTCCGGTGGCCGGGAGATGGGTGGACGACGACCCCCGCAGGCTTGTCCACGACGAGCAGATGCTCGTCCTCGTACGCGATCCTGAGCGCGACCTCCTCGGGCGCGAGCTCCGCGCTACGCGCCCTAGGATCGGGCTCGAACTCGACGTCCTCCCCGCCCTGAAGCCGGCGGCTCTTCGGCGACTGCTCTCCGTCCACCACCACGCCGCCACCCTCGAGGAGGCGCTCGGCCGCCGCACGGGAGCCGATCTCGGGTAGGTCGGCGAGGAAGCGGTCGAGCCGGAGCCCGGCCGCCGTGTCAGGAACGGTGACTCGAGCCAGGTGCGTGCCTGCGCGGCTCCCGGTCTGCGAGGAGCAGTGCGGCGATCAGGATGGCGACACCGGCGACGATGAAGCTGTCCGCCAGGTTGAACGCGGGCCAGTAGCGGAGGTCGAGGAAGTCGGTGACGTGCCCGAGGCGGACGCGGTCGATCAGATTCGACACGCTGCCGCCGAGGAGAAAGCCGAGTGCGACCGGGAGAATCGGGTGCCGCCCGCCCGACCGGGCGAAGAAGACGAGCATCCAGGCGACCGCAATGCCGGTTAGCGCGATCACGACGGGCGTCGCCGTCGCGAAGAGTCCGAACGCGATCCCGGAGTTCTGCACGTGGTGGATCGAGAGCGGGCCTACGACGTCGACCTCTTCGCCGAGCGCAAGCTCGTTCGAGACGATCCACTTCGTCAGCTGGTCGGCGGCGATCGCCGAGAGCGCGACCAGGCCAAGGCTGACCCACTGGCGGGTGTCCGCCGCAAGCGAGCGCCGGGCGGCGAGCACCGGGACGACGCCGTTCGTCGACGACCCCACCCGGATCTCGGCCGACCTGGCCTCCCTTAGCCCCGTTCCTCTTTGCGTTTGCAATCGATGCAGAGAGTCGCCCACGGCATAGCCTCGAGTCGTTCTTCGGGGATAGGGGCGCCACAGTTGACGCATTTTCCGTAGGTGCCGTCCTCGATCCGCTGCAGGGCGGCGTCGATCGCGCCGAGCAGCCGCTCGTCGTGCTCTTCGAGCGTGTTGCCGATCTCGCGCTCGACCGTTTCCGTGGCCGTGTCCGCCAGGTGCTGGTCAGCGCTGCCCGAGACGAGCTCTCCGGTCTCGTCCTCCAGTGAGCGCGAGTTCTCCTTGTGGAGGTTCGAGAGGGCAGCCGATACCGCCTGCCGCTTCTCGACGAGCAGGTCGCGGAAGTGCTCGACGTCGACCGTGCTCATCGGGAGAGTCTCCGCGCGGCCTCGGACGGTGCGATCCCGCTGACCTCGACCACCTTGTCGCGAGAGCCGTGCCCGGCGACGAGCCTCACGTCGTCGGGCGGGATTCGGAGCGTCTCGGCGAGCAGAGCCACGGCCGCGTCGTTCGCACGGCCGCGCTCGGGAGGGGCCGCCACCCGGACTTTCCAGGCATCGCCGTGTCGGCCTACGACTCCCGGGCTCTTCGATCCCGGGACGACGCGCAGCCGCAACCGTGTCGCACCCCCTGCCACACCCGGATTCTAGGCGGCGGCGGCTTCGTCAGGAATTTCGTCGGCGCCCTCGGTCTCGTCGACCGTGGCCAGGGCGGTGCGGAGCAGCTCGCGCAGGCGGCGGACGTCCTTCAGAAGGCGCTCTCGCTCTGCCGTTGCCGCGAAGGTGATGCGGCGAGCCTCCGCGTGCGCCTCGGCGACGACGAGCTCGGCGCTGCGGCGTGCCTGCTCACGCTGCTCCTCGGCAGCCGCCTCCGCCGAGACGAGCGTCTTCCGCAGCAGCGACTCGAGCTCACGGTGCCGCTGGAGCTCTTCCTCGAGGTGTTCGATGCGGTCCGAGAGCTCGGCGCGGTCGCGCCAGACGTCCCCGTAGCTGTCCGCGATCTCGTCGAGAAGCTCCTCGACCGGTCCACGTCGGTAGCCACGGAGCCCGCGCGGAATCGGGATGTGCCGGATCTCGGTCGGCGCAAGTCCCATTTACCCGAGCTCCCCGAGGACGCGGATCACGAGCCCGCTCACGATCCAGAGCACGAAAATCGCCACGATCGGCGAGATGTCCAGCGGGCCAAGCGGCGGGATGAACCGCCGGAAGATCCGCAGGTAGGGCTCGACGACGTCGTAGAGGAAGCGCTGGATCCGGTTCATCCAGATCGAGTAAGGCATCCGGACCCAGGACATCAGGATGTACGCGAAGATCAGGAGGAAGTAGACGAGCGTGAAGACCTGCACGAAGTTCTGAGCGGAATCCACCCAGTCGGCGAGCAGAATCGAGGCTACGCCGAGCGCATCCATGCAGGGAACTTCGCCGGTTGCAGCGCTTTACCTGCGGCTACGCCTGGTTGAAGAAGCCGCCTCGCTCCAGGAGCTGGGCGCGCTGCTCGGCGCTCACCTCGACGTTCGCCGGCGTCAGGAGGAAGACCTTGTCGGCGATGCGCTGCATGCCGCCGTCCAGGGCGTACGTCAGGCCGCTGGCGAAGTCGATCAGCCGCTTGGAGAGCTCGGAGTCGACGCCCTGCAGGTTGAGAATCACCGGCGTGTAGTCCTTGAAGCGGTCGGCGATCGTCTTCGCATCCTGAAACGTGTGCGGCACGACGAGATGCACCTTGACCGACGGGTTCGGCGCGACCGGCACGGGCGCGAGCTCGGGTCGCTGCCGGGGCCGCATGGAGGCATTCCGGCCGGGCGTCGGCTCCGGATCGGTCCAGTCGTCGAACTCCCTGCTGTTCGAGCGCCTGCGGGGCGCCAGCCGGCGGACATTCGGCCGTTCCGAGTACGTCCGCTCGAGCTCCTCGTTCGTGACGTACCCGTCCTCGTCCCAGTCGTCTTCGTCCTCCTCGGCGATGCCGAAGTAAACGAGGGTTCGGTTCCAGACGTCGGAAAAGGCCATCGAGCAGGGGATATTAGCCCCGGAAGCGGCTAGTCCTCGCCCCACAACGCCGAGCCGACGCGAACATAGGTCGCGCCCTCCTCGGCGGCGACCCGGTAGTCCTGAGTCGTCCCCATCGAGAGCTCGGCGAGTCCGTAGCGCCCGGCAAGCTCTCGGAGGCGGCGGAAGTAGGGCCGCGACGCCTCAGGATCCTCGGCGAACGGCGGCATCGTCGAGAGGCCGCGAATCTCGACCGGGCTCCGTTCGAGGAACGCCTGCAGCTCGTCGGGCGCGATCCCGGACTTCGATTCCTCGCCCGCGAGGTTCACCTGGACGAGTGCCGGGATCTCGAGCCGTTTGGCGGCCGAGTCCGAGTCAAGCGAGTGCACGAGCTCGCAGAGCTCGCTTACGGCGCGGGCCTTCCGGCTCTGGAGGTGGCCGATGAAGTGCCAGCGGAA
>OCZS010000469.1_pt1 | contig 13146 bp, 15 predicted proteins | sample 1539071 | NCBI WGS metagenome assembly OCZS01 (sample SAMEA3113584, study PRJEB22503) | soil metagenome
ATGAGCGCTCAAGAAGCATTCGAGAAGTTCGGCGTGATGTAGTTGGGAACTGAAGCGGTGGCGAAGAAAGACAAGATTGCAGCGGCGGTCATGGAGGGTAATTTCCACTGTACCCACGTCCCGGCCTACGTCGGTAACCACCCCGTGCTATGGGGACGATGCCGACTGAACGCGGACGCCGAGTCGAAGGCTGGTGTCTCGCATGATGAGTAGAAGCGGAGTGGGAAGGGCGCCGGGGACTCCCTACCTTTCTATTGATGGCGCGAAGATGCAGAGGAACATCCTCAAGATGGCCGAAATGGCACAGAGAAGCGGGGTTGCCCTTAGGCCCCACGTGAAGACCCACAAGATACCCGCCATAGCGAGGAAGCAGATAGAAGCGGGGCCGTGGGGATCACGGTAGCCAAAATCTCCGAGGCGGAGGTTATGGCCGACGGCGGGATCCTAGACATCTTCGTTGCTTACCCTCTCGTAACCGAAGAGACGATTCGGCAGGCAATAGCCTTGAGGGAGCGCGAAGGCTTTCGGTGGCAGCCGGTGCGGAAGATCACATCCTGGAGGTCAGGCTGGAGGTTGACACTGGCTTGAGGCGTACGGGGGTCCTGTACGACGAAGCTGTGGAGCTCGCCCATCAGATCGAGCCCCTGGGAAATCTCAGCCTGATCGGGATCTACACCTACCGTGGGGCCGTCTTGGGTGGTTCGCGGACGCTGGAGCTCGAGAAAGCGGGCCTCGAGGAAGGGCGGCTCATGGTCTCCCTAGCGCATCGGATGAGGGAGCAAGATATTAGAGTTGACGATGTTAGCCTGGGCTCCACCCCGACAGTGGAATACGTGGCACAGGTAGAGGGGGTGACGGAGATCAGACCCGGAACCTACGTCTTCTACGACAGGATGCAGGCCCATCTCGGTGCCTGCTCGCTCGATGAATGCGCCGCGACCGTAGTGTGTACGGTGGTCAGTAGACCGTCCGAGGATCTGGCCGTCGTCGACGGCGGTAGCAAGACCTTCGCTACGGATGTACCTCCGGGCGCCGAGCCCCTGAACCTGAAAGGGGTATGGCCACGTCGTGGGGAACCCCAACGTCGTACTGGAGAGGCTCACGGAGGAGCATGGGATGCTCGCTCTTGACCGGGATTGCGACCTCCAAGTAGGTGATACGCTGCAGGTAATCCCTAACCACATCTGCAGCACGGTGAATCTGCACGACGAGGTTTATCTGGTAGATGAGAGCGACACCGTGCAGGAGGTGCGGGTAGCCGCTCGCGGGAAGGTTCGGTAGGGGGCAACTATGCTGGATCTCGTGTTGAAGAACGGACGCATCGTGGACGGGACTGGGAATCCCTGGTTCTTCGGCGACATCGGGATCAAAGACGACATGATAGTCGACGTGGGGAGAGTGGGCCAGGAAGGGCTGGAGACGATCGACGTCCGCGGCCGGGTGATCTCGCCCGGATTTATAGATGGTCATTGCCATTCGGACCTCATGGTCCTCGACAATCCTCGAAGCGAGATCAAACTCCAGCAAGGGGTAACTACCGAGGTGCTGGGGAACTGCGGGATGACGCCGGCGCCTTTCGCACCACAGAATCTGGAGCTGCTCCGGAGCTACGTGGAGCCGGTCTTGGGTAAAACGGAGCGGGAGTGGTCGTGGGAGACCGTAGAGCAGTACGTGAGTAGCCTGCGCGACGCAAGGCCCTCGGAGAACGTCGCCACCTACGTCGGGCACGGGACACTGCGGATAGCGGTGATGGGCTTCGAGGATAAGCCCGCTTCGACCGGGGAGCTGGGCCGGATGAAGGGTCTACTTGAGGAGAGCCTGCAGGCCGGGGCTTTAGGCCTGTCCCTGGGCTTGATGTACGCGCCCGGAAGCTTCTCTCCCGGAGAAGAGCTCGCTCAGCTGTGCTCGGTGCTCCCGCGTTACGATGGGCTACTCGCGACCCACATCCGGGGCGAGGGCAACAGCTTGATCCCTTCGATAACAGAGGTCATCTGGATCGCCGAGAGGTGCGGTTGTCCACTCCAGATAAGCCACCTCAAAGCCGCGGGGAGGAGCAACTGGGGCAGCGTGACCGAGGCCATGGAACTCGTCGAAGATGCGAGGTCGTGGGGTCTCGACGTCACCTGCGATGTGTATCCGTAAACCGCGGGATCCACCTCCCTGACTACGCTGCTCCCGCCGTGGACGCTGGGGGGTGGCATCTCCCGAACCCTGGAGAGGCTGAAGGACCCGACTTCCCGGGAGCGGATCAAGGAAGAGCTAGGATACGAGCACGACGACTGGGACAACCTTATGGCCTCTACGGGGTGGGATAGCGTCTACATCTCCTCCCTGAGCAAGGGAAACGGCGCGGATCTAGAAGGCAAGAACGTCGAGGAGATAAGCGAATCGAGGGGGTCGGGGCCCGCGGATTGCATGATGGACCTGCTTCTGGAACAGGACGGCAAGGTCTCGATGGTGTTCTTCCACATGGCCGAGGCCGATGTGGAGCAGGTGCTGAGCTGGGATCGATCCCTGATTTCAACGACGTCTAGAAGGAGTTTTTCCAGGACGATCCTCCGGCCCGGACCACTGTGGCCACCGCCCTGCTTGGCATCCTGGTGGAGGTCGATTGCATAGCCGCGATCAGCGAGTAAAGACTGTGAACACCGCCGGGGAGAGCGGCTCTCAGGAGCCGGATGTGAGGGACTGCCGGATCCAGTCCAGAGAGCGCAGCCGACAGAACCCGTAGTGGTAGAAGTCGACGCGCTTTAGCCCCCGCTCGCGCGCAAGGGCGATCTTCGCAGCCAGGTTATCGGTCGATCGGCAGTCGGGGGGCATGGGACGAAGCACGAGGCCCAGTTGTGAGGGATCCGCGAGCAGGGGACGGTAACCATCGAGGTCGAAACTCAGCCGATCGGGGTCCGCAGCGTATCCAGTCGCCTCTACGGTGTCACACTCCTCCGCCAGGGCGGTAACATCGATGCCGACCTGCCAGCCGATCGCAGGCGCGGCATCGCCCGCGGGATGCCCCGTCGCGAAGCCTTTCTCCGCCCCCGAGAGATCCAAGAAAGCGACGCTCGTATCCTCGCCTACGGCCGCCGACACCTCGGCCACGAGCGAGGTGACCGTCTCTACCCGCGCGTCGAGGTATCCCAACAGCTGCTCGTCCTCGAAGGTCGCGAGGAGATCTCGAGTGAGCTCTTCTGAGCCCTCGCTACTGCTATCAGCCGCAAACCGGCGTTTCAGTTCGTCGCGGACCGAGCGATGGACCATCTCGGCGTCGACCCCGGCCCGGCGGGCCGCCGCGAGGCAATGGGCGCAGAAGCACAGACCAAGCAGATAGGTTCCTACTGTTCCCAGCTCCTCGAAGTACCGCTCGTGGTGGTAGCCGTGCGCGAGGCCGTGAAAGTGGAGCGACTCCGCGAGGATCGTCGAGACCCCATAGCGGGTCACGTCCGAGGCGAGCGCGCTCGCGTATGCCCGCACCTCCGGATTAGAAGGGCATAGATCGGTGAGGTAGCGGTCTCCGAACGCGTTATGCGTAGCGCACTCGGGGTGTGTGAAACCGAGCCTGTCGCTGTGCAGGAAGACTACCCACGCGTTTACGTCCATCCCCCGCTTATCAGCGGCCGCACAAAGGTCGCCGAGAGGATCGCCCATCCGGGCGAGCTCGGCGACGCGCGGCTGGAGTTGCAGACCCTCGTAGCGCGAATCGTCCGGCCGAAAAAAGACGGCACCACCTTCCAGGTAACGGACTTTGTGGACAGGGTTGTGCGGAAAGAGGTCCCGGGCGTCGTGGTAGGCGACCGCCATCGTCAGCCCGTCTACACCCGCCCGCTCTTGGACGTTGCCGAGAACCGTGTCGAGCCCCTCGTCGTGGAGGTCGGTTGCAAACGCGAGCATAGATGTTTTCATGGAACCAGACTATACACTCGAAGAAGACGATCAGCCGGAGATCGGTCCACGGCTGTGATCAGCGCCATAGCGCACCAGCGGCCGATGCTCGGGCAGGCGGTGTCTTTCGTGCAAACGATGCTATGTATTCACCCGGGTCCAACGTTACAGGGCGCGATCATCGGGCTCTTTGATCATCTCCCGCACCATCTGCATGTTGCCGACGGTGAGTCCTCCGTCAACCGGAAGTACGGCGCCCGAGATCCAAGCGGCCTCGTCCGACGCGAGGAAGAGCGCGGCTCCTGCCACATCCTCCGGCTCACCGATACGACCCAATGGATACCATTTGGCGACCCGCTCAAAGATGTCGGGATCCTTCTGCCGACGTTGTTCCCAGGCCGGCGTTCTTAGCGTGCCGGGAGCAATGGCGTTCACGCGCACACCGAAAGGTCCGTAGCGCACCGCCAGGCTCCTCGTCAGACTGAGGATTCCGGCCTTGGCCGCGCTGTAGGCTTCGTTGCCAAAATGGGCGAGAGCATTTACCGAGCTGATGTTGAGGATGACTCCCGATCTGTTCTCCGTCATGCCCGCGAGCACGGCTTGCGAGCAAAGGAAAGAGCCTTTCAAGGTAATTGCCACGTCTTCGTCCCAGGCTTCCTCGCTTAGATTGAGGAAGTCTGCATCTGTCGCCTTCGCTGCGTTGTTGACGAGTATCTGAACCGACCCGAACGCTTCCCGTGCCGCCCCGGCCATGGCTTCGACATCGGCAGCGTTGGTTACGTCAATCGTTTGCGCTAAGGACTTGCCGCCCGCCTCGGAGATCTCATTGGCTACCGTGGTCGCGCGCTGCCCCACCACGTCCGCGACGACGACGGCAGCTCCCTCCGCCGCAAAACGGTGTGCCAGCACCCGCCCGAGTCCCGAGCCGCTGCCCGTGATGATGGCCACCCGACCTTGGAATCGCATCTTCACCCCTTACGCTCGTGGCTGAACACGTTAGCGTGTTGCCTCTTAAACGCATCGCCCGTCTTATCTTCGACTCCGTCACCAGCGGGTAGGCGAGGAAGATGTCCCGGATCCCACTCTCGGCCATGACCTCGGCTTCGGAGACCTTCGCCACGGTGATGCCTAACACCCCGCACTAACCTGTTCCCTGGCAATCTTCGCGATCTTATGGGTGTTGACATGGGGCCTTAACTTCACTCCACGCTCTCTCGCTATACTGGCCATCTTCTGGATATTTTTTCTCGTCTTCGCGCCAGAGCGATCAAGAGACACGACGTGTGGACCGTCTCAACCCCCTTGTTCCCGGACAGCTTACGGAGGCGATGGCGCTCCTGTTTATGCTTCATCCGGCCACTTGGCACCGTTGTACCAGTAGCCGCGGATCGCCTCCAGCTGGCGTCCCTTTGTCTCGGGGGCCAGGGCGTATATGAAGACCCAAGAGACTATCGCCAGCACCAAGAAGATGCCGAAGGTTAGCGATCCTCCCAAGGCACCGAGCGCGTTGAGGAACACGATGCCGACTATGAAGTTCGCGAACACATCAGAGGTCAGCATGGCCGACCCACCCTGCGTGCGGAGCCGCGCGGGGAAGCTCTCGGAGGCGTAGATCCAGACGAGCGAACCGTAGCCGAAGTTGAAGCCCAAGATGAAGAGCAGGATGCCGATGAAGGCCAAAACCGGCGAAGGACCCAGTGCGAAGGCGAGGATGAGGACCGCGTTGGCCACCGCCATCGTGCCGACCCCTGTCAGCAGGGTAGGCCTGCGCCCCCACCTATCGACCACCAGGAAGGAGACCACCACCGCCAGCACGCCGGCGAGCTGGATGAAACCGTTTACTACGATCGCCTGAAACGGGTCGGTGACGCCCACCTGTTGGATGATCGTCGGACTGTAGTAGACGATGGCGTTTATCCCGGTGATCTGGATCAGGAAGCCGAGACACACAACGAAGATGCCGGCCAGCCGAAAGCGCCCCTGGAAGAGCTCAGCGAAGCTGCCCTTCTCCTCGTAGCTCAGGTCTTCCTCGATTATATCCGCTTCCGCCTCGGAGTCCATTTCGGGATCGACCGTCCGTAGGACCTCCACCGCCTCGTCGCGCCGGCCGTTCATCAGGAGCCAACGGGCCGTGTCCGGCAGGCGGACGATTAGGAGCAGCACGATAATGGCAGGGATCGCCGAGAGCGACAGCATCAGCCGCCAGCTCTCAAGGCTAGCCAGGGCTGCGCCCACGAAGTAAGCGATGGCGATGCCCGCGACGGTGGCAATCTGGAAGGTGACGATCATGGAGCCCCGGATGCTCTTCGGCGCAGACTCTGCGATGTAAGCCGGGGCCGTAACAATCGAGACGCCGATAGTGAACCCGAGGAGGAATCTGGCAACTATTAGAAACCACTCGTTGGGGGCGAGCCCCTGAAGGGCAGCGAAGACCGCGTAGCCAAGCGCGATCCCGATCATGGTACGCTTGCGCCCTATCGTGTTGGTTATACGCCCGGCGAAAAAAGCGCCGAACAGATTCCCGAGCACCACCGCTGAGGTCACCACGGAGGTCATGAAAGTGGAGAGGTCGAAGTCTGGGACCAGGAAGAGGAGGGCACCGGCGATGGAGCCTATGTCGTACCCGTAGATGAGGCCTATGATCCCGGCCGTCCCTGCGATCAGCATGTTCTGCCTCGAGAGGGAGTGCCGGCGGCCCCCGCCTTCACCGTTAGAATTGCGTGGCCCACCCTCCATCCTTACTCTCCTCTCCTAGTGCTTCTCAACTTTGCCACCTATGCGCACTCAAATATAGCGACGCCGCTTGCCTCCGTCAACGACGGGTGATCCCGCCCAAAAGGAGCGCGCAGTTTGTCTGGCGCATGGAAGTGCTCTTGGATCTCTACGAAGAGCCCTACGACCCACTGCCACCTGTGCCCTGCTTCGATGAGCGACCTTGCCAACGTGTCGATGAGGTGCGCGAGCCGCTGCCCATGCGACCGAGAGACGCTGTGAGGCGCTTCGACCACGAGTACCGGCGCGGCGGCATCCGCTACGTACATGTGGCCTTCGAACCGCTTACGGGATGGCGGGGTGCGATCATATTACTGAGCGTAGGCGTAAGCAGGAATTCACCCAAGAGATACGCCACCTGGCTGAGGAGATCTACCCGGAAGCCCAACGAGTCCGCCTTGTTTGCCATGCGCGGCTGAGGAGGACGAGGGCCACACGTGAGACAATGATCACCTACGAGAGTAACTTGGCCAACTACACGGTTTTGGCCAACTACGCGGGTTCGCTTATAATAGTGCTCGCATTTAGTGCTCACTTTTCTCTTAAACGAACGCTTTAGCGAAGGCGGGAAGAAGGCACTCATGAAGGTCACTCGCGTCGAGTTCGTCGAAGTCGTCGTGCCCGCGCGACCGGGAGCCATAAACTCTCCGGATATGGACCGGCCCCTTCACAAGCTTCCGTATAGGGGACGGCTGGCATGGAGCGTGCAGTTTGACGAAATTCCGAAATGGATTGCGCTCGTGCACTGTGATGACGGTACGGTAGGGATCGGGGAGAGTCTCAGGGGCGCGCAGAAGACTACGCTCGAAGCCATGGCGTGGAGCTTGATCGGGGCCGACGTGGCGACCCTCCCTTGGACTCAGCTTCCCCTTCCACGGACGCGGGAATATGAGCTGTTCGAGTGCGCGATCTACGATCTTGCAGGGAAACTCGCGGGGCTTCCCGTGTGCCAACTGCTTGGGGGGCGTTACCGGGATCATGTGCTCGTTTCTGCCTGGTCGGGACACCGGACTCCACGCGACGCGGCCGAGCGGGCGAAGCACGCGTTCGATGCGGGCATCCATTGCATCAAGTTCAAGTGTTCGCTCGAGGACGACGTGGTCGAATGGGCGCGTTTGATCCGGGACGCTTGCGGGGACGCAATGCGGATTATCCTGGATCCAAATGAGCGGTGGGAGGAGCTCAGGCACGCTACGAGCATCGCCACCGAGCTCGAAAAGGTCGGTAACGTTCTGTGTATCGAGGACCCGCTACCGCGGGGCGACTTAGGAGCTTACGCCGAGTTGCGCGCACGCACCAGGATACCGGTGGCGTTCCACGTTGCCTTGGGATACGCTGAGCAAGGTCAGCGTATTGAAGACCTGGTGCGTGCCGCACAAACACGCGCCGCGGACGTCTTCAACTTCAGCGGCGGCATAGCGAACTTTGCCCGGCTGGCAAACGGCGCCGACCTGGTCGGGCGCCCGTACTGGCACGGGAGCGAGGTGGACCTCGGGGTCTTGGAGGCCGCTTATGTGCATTCGGCGGCTGCCGCGGCCGGCTGCACCTTGCCTTCCGACGTGTTCGGACGTCGGATCCGCGAGCACGACCTGCTTACCGATCCTCTCCTTATGGACGGGGAGCACGTGGCCATTCCCGAGGGACCGGGCTTGGGCGTCGAGATCGATCACAAAGCGTTGGCGAAATACGAAACCGAGAGGTTTGAGATAGGTGGCTGAGGTTTCCAGTCAAGCCGGCGACGCAAGGGATGCCGAGGAGATCGCTGAGATCCTCTACGAATGGGACATCGAAGAATTCGTAAGAGGAGACTGGTCCACGGTCGCAGAAGACTTCGCCTCCGAGCCTTTCGTGGGTTACAAAGGCGGGGAATCTCACGATGCTCCTTGGGAGATAGGCTCCTCGAACTTAGAGGTTAAGCATGGTTGATCTTGCAGGCTTCTCACAGCGTCCCCCTTTGGGAAAAGAGCAAATCATCACATCGGCGTCGCTGCTGAGCGCGTCATCGCCCTCTGGCACTCAGAAAGGGGATAAGGCACATGATTGACGAACGCCAGGTAGCGTTGGCAAGGATGACCTCTCCTGAGGCGGCGGAAGCGCTCGCTGGTGCCGAGGTGGTGCTGATTCCGGTAGGCGCTACCGAGCAGCATGGACCGAACATGACCCTGGAGACTGACACGGCGGTGGCCTACCAGCTCGCGCTGCGCACCGCCGCGGCGCTCCATCCCCGGGCGGTGGTCGCGCCGCCGCTCCCCTACGGCGTTAGCTACCATCACATGCGCTTCCCCGGAACCATGACGCTCTCGCCCGAGACATTCCAAGCCGTGGTGCTGGAAGTGGTCGAGAGCCTCAGACAACACGGGGTGGAGCGCTTCTTCATCATCGACGGGCACGCCGGCAACCAGGGCGCGCTAGACGTGCTGATGACGAAGCTACGGTTTCAGATGGGGATTCGCGCAGCCTACCTCTTCTACTTCACCATCGTGGACGACCTCATGCGCGAAGGTGCGAAGACGGAGCGCTGGGGACACGCCTGCGAGGTGGAGACGTCGATGGGGCTGGCGCTGCAGCCAGACATCGTGCGTGGCGAGGCGTTGGAGTCGGGGAAGCTACAGCCGACCTCGCTGCCGTACAGTGACGTCCTGAGCTCACCTAGAGTAGGCGTGCCGCTCGCCTTCGAGGAGATCACGGAGAACGGAGCTTTGGGTGACGCCCGCCAGGCGAGCGAGGAGTTTGGCCAGGAACTGACGAACGCCATCGTTCGGCGCACGGTGGAGTTTCTTGAGCGCTTCCTTAGTCAGTAGCAGTCGTCAAAGCTGTTCCCAAGGATACTGTAGTGACGACCTGCCCCCCTATTTTGACCTCGGCAACGATCTGGTTGTGGGACTCTCCACGCTCTGCAAAGGTCAGATATCGAGGCACGGAAACCTGTCAGATGGTCGGTCGAGACCGGTGCCTTCCTCCACCGGAACACTGTGCTCGATGTCGCCGCTCGAATTGTTGTAACCAGGACCTGCAAGATATCGGTTGCATGACGTAACCGGACTGGGTCAAGACTGGAACATCTAGGTCGCACGTGCAGGCCCCCTGCGAAGCCGTTTCGAAAAAGATAAGTGGTAGAACGGATGGTAAAGGCCATCCTTCACGTCGATCTCAAGGGCCAAATATGCCACATTTGCAGGTATTTTGTAGTGCGCTCGGCAGGACTCGAACCTGCGGCCTTCTGATTCGTAGCCAGCCCCCGCCGATCGCCATAGCCCGTCACCCACCGTCATAAACCGCCATTTTGCAGGGTTTCTTATCCTCCATCTAACAACCGACCGTTACACAGTGCCCTGGATCTCGGGCTGGTTGTGGCATCAGTTGTGGTACGGACCCGGCGGGTCACGTCCGTGTTTCTTTGGGCCGGTCGTCGAACGAAGCCTCGCGAGACGACGTGCTAGAGTCGCGGGTATCAACCTAGGGCCGGATCCTCGCTAATTAGGCCCTTCTTTATGCCCTTTACCTCTATTCACCGGCGTGCGTGGAAGACGCATGCTGTGAACTTCGCATGTATCGCACTCTCCGAAGTTCCTCAGTGCTTCCGAGAGCATCTCGGCGGTGGGGGAACCCCTCAAGCCTTCCGAAGGCGCGTACATCCTGCAACCGAGCGCGTACACTGCCCGGTCTGGTATGGGGAACAGGTCCTCGCCTTCACCCCTGATCGTAGGGCTGCCGGGAAACCGGACCCGCTGCGCCTCCTCGTCTGTGTTGAGCGCTACCAGCTTGATCTCTGCGTCCATTCCCTCCTCGGCGATAACCTCCCGCAAGGTCTTCTCCGTCGCCTTGTAGGTAGGGCACCCGTCGAAGTACAGGATCTCCACCTTCATTGTGCTTCACCTCCGCGGCAATTCTTGGAGCACATATACCATTCGTATGTGTACAAACGAGGCACGATGCCTATTCACGAAGTTCACCGCGTTAACCGACACGATGACATGGTGTCGAAACCAACCGATTAGTCACTGAAAACTCTGGTCCGCTTTGGTCGGCTTTTGGACGCTTGTGCGTTATCCTGTTGGAAGGCAAGACAGGGAGAGAAATATGCTATGGCCGGAGGAAAAGTTGCGCCTCCTCTCCATGGTGGACATCCTGGAGCCACTATCGCGCGAGGAGATAAAGGAACTCAGCCTTCGCGTCCCTGACACCCATTATCAGCGGGGCCAGCTACTTTACACTCCAAAGGAGCGCGGCGAGGCGCTCTTTATGCTCAAGAAAGGGCAGGTTCGGATCTACCGCGTTGGCCCGGACGGGCGCGAGTTTACACTCACGGTCGTAGGCGCAGGAACCGTCTTCGGGGAGATGTCGCTCACGGCCCAGCGGCTCGAGAACGCATATGCAGAGGCCATGGAACGGGTCGTCGTATGCAAGATGAGGAAGCACGATCTCGAGCGGCTTGTGATGGACAAGCCCCAGGTCGGGCTGAAGGTGATGAGCGTCCTTAGCGAACGCCTCTCGCTTGCGGAAGACCGGATGGAGGACATCGCCCTTAAGGAGGTCCCGGCACGCCTGGCGAGCTGCATACTCCAACTCATCGAGAGCGAGGGTGTGGTGACCTCAGAAGGGTACAAAATCCCTACTCGCTACACTCACCGTCATCTGGCGACCATGATCGGCTCAAAGCGCGAGACCGTGACGAAAGCCTTCAGCTTGCTGCAGCAGATCGGGGCCGTGGAATTGAAGCGCCGCAGGATACACGTCAGGAACATCGAGGCCTTAAGAAGATCTGCGAGCACGGTGCAACACCCGACGGCTGTTTCGTAACCTTGTTCTTGTTGAGTGTCCGGCCGTACCGCACTTTTCGCGGGACATAGCCTGAGAGACGCGTTCTACTGAGCCGATGCTCTCAGGCATCACTGTATAACCTTCCTCGCTGCTGCACGACCGGCCAATACCTGGATGCCAACTACCTACGACACCAAACCGTCCCCTGTCATGCGCTTTGGTCCGCTACGTCACATATATTCGTCTTGGGTGGGGCCACAATGGGCGAGATGGTAATGGTGGTGGAACTTGTGGGTCAAAGCGCCCCCTGAGGTAAGAAACGAGGAGGCAAAGCACATGGCGACGGCGGCCAGAAGAAGGACAAGCACGAGCGTTTCGCTCGCGCAAAGGATTGCAGGCGGGATCGTAGGCGGAATAGTGGGCGGCCTCGTCTTCGGGGCGATGATGGCCATGATGGGCATGCTACCGATGGTCGCGAGTGTGGTGGGAAGCAAGTCAGCTCTAATAGGCTTCCTCTACCACATGTTCAACAGCGCGATTATCGGCGCCCTGTTTGGTCTTATCTTCGGACAACTTAGTTACGCCTACGGACAAGGTGCGCTCTTCGGGCTGATCTACGGGGCTATCTGGTGGGTGCTCGGCCCGCTGATCTTGATGCCACTGCTCCTCGGCATGGGCACCCCTCAGTTCGGAATGGCCTTCACCCAGCCGATGCTCCTGAGCTTGGTAGGCCACCTCATCTACGGTCTCATCACCGGAGTGGTCTACGTATGGTATGTCCACTGGAGCGCAGGAGTGAACTCCACCGGAGCGGCGGGGCGCGCTTAAGCCTATAACGAAGGGAGCTGAGACTCTCACGAGAGAGCCCCGACCATTCACTCTTCGGACCTTTGGACCGACGCTCGGAACTTAGAAATGACGGCACGCTGCCAGCCGACATAGGGCAGGAGTTCGGCAATTTGCTCTTTCAAGCCATTCTGGACGCTAGGGTCGATCTCGTGAGCCAGGTGCCTTTCGCCAGGCACATTACGGACACGCACAGCGGCCATTACATACATCAAGAACAACCTCAGCTTGTGATTGGCTCGGTTCGTGAGGTCGTAGAAGCCGCCCGCAAGAAGGCGTGTGCCCTTGGGACCAAGAACCAGGGCCAGTGCATCAAGGCCTTAAAGTACCCAAGACGATAGGTGGTAGGACCATTCGCTACTGGGCCTGGCCGAATCACTATATATCGCGCACCGGCATAAAGATGCGCTCGGGACAATACGCCGCACCCCCTCTGGACGCTGATGCGGGGAGAGGGGTAGCAGGAGTTTAGGACCCCAATCTTTTGTCGAAGGTCCGGCTATCCTAACCTCGGAGTGTGTAGGAACCGTTTCTACGCCTCGTAATATCCCGTTAGGTCCTCCGGGTCGTCGAGGGACAGCTCCTAGGCTACAGAAGCGATCAAGATGGTCTAGAAGCACTGTGGCTCAGGATCGGAAGAGGAATTATGGACTCTTCAAGGCTATTGTCAGGGGTGTGTCGAGATCCTGGGAGGCCCCAAAGATCATTGCCTTCCTCTATCAGACCCCTACGATAGCTGGCTCGCGTGTACCGACTACTGCGACCAGTCTCTCAAGGTAATACCACCTTGACACATGGGGTAGGGGGGTATAGCATAACGTTGACTCGGACGAGCATGAAGGCGGGAAGCCCAGCATGCAGACGACCAACGAGAAGGAACGGCTCGCGCGG
>OCZS010000470.1_pt1 | contig 13145 bp, 12 predicted proteins | sample 1539071 | NCBI WGS metagenome assembly OCZS01 (sample SAMEA3113584, study PRJEB22503) | soil metagenome
TCCCATGTCGAGGAGCTGATCGATCCCGAGCAGGATGGCTGCGCCCTCTAGCGGCAGGCCGAAGGTGCTCAGTGTGGCCGTGAGGATCACGAGCGCCGCCCGCGGTACACCCGCGACGCCCTTGCTGGTGAGCATGAGGGTCAACATCATGGTGATCTGCTGGCCGACGGTGAGCTCGACTCCCGCCAGCTGCGCAACGAACATGCTCGCTGCGGACAGATACAGCGTGCTGCCGTCGAGGTTCATGCTGTACCCGGTCGGCAACACGAAGCTGACGATGCGCTTCGGAACGCCGAACCGCTCCATGACCTCGAGCGATTTCGGCAGGGCCGCCTCGCTGCTCGCCGTCGTGAACGCGATCAGGAACGGCTCGCGGATGGTGCGGAGGAACGCGATGAATGGCACCCGGATGAGCAGCGCCGCACCGCCGACCACCAGCAGCACGAAGATTGCGAGCGACGCGTACATCACCAGCACCAGCTTCCCCAGGGTAACCAGAATCACGAGGCCGCGGCCGCCCACCGTCGCGGCGATAGCAGCCATCACGCCGATCGGCGCGAACTTCATCACGTACCCCGTGAACCGGAACATCACCTGCGCGAGGCTGTCCAGCAGTTCGACCAGCGGCCTGCCCTTCTCGCCGACAGCTGCGAGTGCGACGCCGAAGATCGTGGCAAAGACAACGATCTGAAGAATGTCGCCCTTCGCCATCGCGTCGACGATGGAGGTCGGAAACAGGTGGAGGAGGATGTCCCACCCGCTCTGCTGGCTCTTCGCCATCGCCGCGAGCTCCTGCGTGTCGGCGGCCATCGGCAGCGAGACGCCTGCCCCCGGGCGGAACACGTTCATCATGACCAGCCCGAGGGCGAGCGCGACGGTGGTCGCGAGCTCGAACCAGAGGATCGCCTTCAGGCCGATGCGTCCCATCGCTTTCAGATCGCCGCTGCCGGCGATACCGACCACCAGCGTCGAGAACACCAGCGGCGCGATGATCATCTTGATCATGCGCAGGAACATGTCAGCTAACGGCTTGATCGCGACGCCGGCAGCGGGCCAGATGTAGCCGATCAGGATGCCCGCGAGCAGGCCGATGAAGATCTGGGTCGTCAGCGATGGCCCGCGCGGGGGACGCGCGCGGCTCTCGAGGGTGGGCACGGCGGGCGCAGCGCACATCGACAGAGTCTACCGGAAGGTCGAGACCGGACGTCGGGTTCGGCGACCGTGTCGGAGCGCGTCAATCGAGGTCGAGAGGCCCCGAAAACACCTCCCGACCCCAATTGAGGGGCTCGATCGCCGGCTACTTAGCGAGCGCGATCGGCACCCGTACCTCGGTGCGGATCCACCGCAGCACCATGTCCGCGCCGCCAGCGGTCTTCTCGAATTCGAACGTCAGCTGATCGACTTCCTTGTCCTCCGGCAGCTGCATCTCGGGAGCAGACACCGTCACGACGTCGGTCGGCGCGAGATCGACAGGGGTGAACGTGTTGTTGGCGAAGGTGCCCAGGCCGTCCAGGCCGAGCTTCGAGTTGAAGTGCACCTTCCAGGTCCCCGGCGCAGGCGTCGTGGAGAGCGAGTAGGTGCCCGCGGGCAGCTTCTGCCCCCCGACCAGGACGTCGCGGGTCACGGTCAGCTCGGAGGCCTCGTTCGCTCCAGTACGCCAGCGTTCTCCGTAGACCACGACGGCTCCGCTCTCCTTCGTTCCGAAAATGGTCTTGCGGTCGCGCTTGTAGGGGCGGCCATACACGACCCGCACGTACGCGTCACCGAGCATCGTGCGCGCCATGCCCATCGGGCTGGGCCGTCGCGACGGATGCAGATCCTGTGCGGAAGCGGCGAGTGGCACGACGACGGCGGCGGTCACTGCGGCAAGCACAATCTTGCTACCAAAACTCATCAAGCTTCCTCCTGTGCACCGCCGAGCGCGACGGGTGCCATCCGATATTGAGCTGCATGCCTGCCCCCCTGCTCCGCTCCATGCTCACGGCTCACGTGAGGACGGCGGCAAGGCTGTCGACCACGTAGCGCAATTGGTCGTCGGACAGCTCGCCGAAGACCGGGAGTGCGAGCGACTCACGCGCGGCACGTTCTGCTTCGGGGAAGCCTTGTGGCCACGGTCCCAGGTACGCGAAGCACTCCTGCTGGTGGAAGGGAACAGGGTAGTAGATGGCCGTATTAACGCCCCGCGCCTCCAGCGCGGCCTTCACCCTATCGCGATCGGGCGCGCGTACGACGAACTGGTTGTAGATGTGCGTGCGGCCCGCCGCCTCCGCCGGCATGGTGATACGGTTCGTGAGTCCGGCTGCCTCGAACAACTCACGATACCGCGCGGCGTTCCGCTGCCGCGCCGCAGTCCATGCGGCCAGGTGTGGCGCCTTCACCCGGAGAACGGCAGCCTGGAGCGCATCGATCCGGAAGTTGCCCCCGACCACGCGGTGGTGGTACTGGCGCTCGGCCCCGTGCGTGCGCAGCAGCCGGACGCGCGACGCGAGGGCCTCGTCGTTGGTGGTCACGAGCCCGGCATCCCCGAATGCGCCCAGGTTCTTGCTGGGGAAGAAGGAAAAGCATCCGAGCGCGCCGATGCCGCCCGCGGGACGGCCTGCGTACCGCGCACCAATCGCCTGTGCGGCATCCTCGATGATGGGCACCCGTGCCTGAGCCGCAAGCTCGACGATCGGGTCCATGTCGGCCATCTGGCCGAACAGGTGCACAGGCATCAGCGCGCGGGTCCGCGGCGTGATCGTGCGGGCGACCTGCGCCACGTCGATGTTGAAGGTGCGGGGATCGATGTCCACGAACACTGGTGTCGCCCCGACCCGCGACACGGCGCCGGCCGTGGCGAAGAACGAGTACGTGCTGGTGACGACCTCATCGCCCGGACCCACCCCGAGCGCCATGAGGGAGACGAGCAACGCGTCGGTGCCGGAGCTGACGCCGATGGCGTCCGTCACTCCGAGCAGTTCCGCCATCTCGTGCTCGAAGGCTTCGACCTCCGGGCCCATGACGAAGCGCTGGCTGTCGCAGACGCGCACGACCGCCGCGAGCACCTCGTCGCGGATGCCCGCGAACTGCGCCTGGAGGTCGAGCAGGGGGACGCGCATGCCGTGAACGGGGTGCAGCGGTGGCGAGAACGCGTCCGGTGCGTGCGCCGCGGACGGGGTGACGGTCACCGGACGGCTGGCACCGCGCGCGCGTGCGCGGCGGCGGTCGTCAGCCGCTCCATGTCGGCGTCGACCATCATGGCGATCAGACCGTTGAAATCAACTTCTGGCGCCCACTGGAGCACGCGGCGGGCTTTGGAGGCATCACCGATCAGCAGGTCCACTTCAGCCGGTCGCAGGAAAGCCGGGTCCTGGCGCACGTGCGCGCGCCAGTCGAGGCCCACGTGGCCGAACGCCAACTCGACGAGCTCCTGCACCGAGTGCGTCACGCCCATCGCAACCACGTAGTCGTCTGGCCCGTCCTGCTGGAGCATCGACCACATGCACGTAGTCGCCCGCAAACCCCCAGTCGCGTTTGGCGGTGAGATTACCGAGGCTCAGCGTGTCGGCCAGGCCAAGCTTGATGCGCGCGACACCGTCGGTCACCTTGCGCGTGACGAACTCGAGGCCGCGCCGGGGCGACTCGTGGTTGAACAGGATCCCCGCGCACGCGTAGAGGCTGTAGCTCTCCCGGTAGTTCACGGTGATGTAGTGGCCGAATACCTTCGACACGCCGTAGGGGCTGCGGGGGTAGAAGGGCGTGTCTTCGTTCTGGGGCACCTGCCGCACCTTGCCGAACATCTCACTGGACGAGGCCTGGTAGAAGCGGATGCTGGTGTCGACCTGCCGGATGGCCTCGAGGCAGCGCGTGACGCCCTGCGAATTGAACTCGCCCGTCAGCATCGGCTGGTCCCACGACGCGGGAACGAACGACATCGCGGCGAGATTGTAGAACTCGTGCGGGCGCACGGCATCGACGGCCCTGACCAGCGACAGCTGGTCGAGCAGGTCCGCCTGCAGCAGCGTCACCTTGCCGAGCAGGTGCTCGATGCGCCACACGTTCGGCGCGCTGAGACGCCGGACGACGCCGAAGACCTCGTAACCTTTGCCGAGGAGCAGTTCGGCGAGGTACGACCCGTCCTGCCCGGTAATGCCGGTGATGATGGCTCTCTTGGACATGTCGCGCTAAAGCCAACTGAGACTAGTAGATGTGGCGAGACCTGTCAAACAACCAGCGCCTCGCACCCTATCGTCTGGTCATCTTCACCGCGGCGCGGGTTTCGCGGTCCGTCTCCCGCTTCTTGATGGCGTCGCGCTTGTCGTGCGCCTGCTTGCCCTTCGCCAGGCTGATGGCCACCTTCACTTTGCCGCCCTTGAAGTAGAGCCGCAGCGGCACCAGCGTGAGCCCACGTTCGACGGTCTTCCCAATCAGCTTGCGGATCTCCTGCCGGTGCAGGAGGAGCTTCCGCTTCCGGGTCGGCTCGTGGTCGGCATACCCGCGGTGGCTGTACGGGCTGATGTGCACGTTGTAGACGAACACCTCGCCGTTTTCGAGGCGCGCGAAGCTGTCGCGCAGGTTCACGCGGCCTTCGCGGATCGCCTTCACCTCAGTGCCCTGGAGCACGACACCCGCTTCGAATGTTTCAAGGATGTGGTAGTCGTGCAGCGCCTTCCGGTTCTCGGACACCATGCGTTCGGCCTTCTGGCGCTCGGTCTGGGGCGGCGGCATGTCGACAGTGTACCGGAACGGCTTGCGGGACTCAGGCGTCCGCAGGCGGGCCCGCCAGGCGGCGCCGTGCCAGATCCGCGGCGAGCAGCACCGCGTGCACCATGCTGCCGGCGTCGGCGACGCCCCGGCCGGCAATGTCGAAGGCGGTGCCGTGATCGACCGATGTGCGCACGATCGGCAGCCCCAGCGTGACGTTCACGGAATGCCCGAACGCCAGGAGCTTCACCGGCACCAGGCCCTGATCGTGATAACAGGCGACTACGACATCGAACTCGCCGCGGTGCGCCCGTACGAACACGGTGTCGGCGGGTCCGACCACGTCGATGCCGGCGGACCTGCATCCTGCAACAGCAGGGGCGATCACCTCGTCGTCTTCGTGTCCGATCAGGCCGTGTTCGCCGGCATGCGGGTTGAGGCCCGCGACCGCGATGCGTGGCCGGTCGCATCCGAAGCGCGGCAGCTCACGGGCGGTCAACGTGATTGTGCGGGCCATCAGGTCGCGTGTGAGCGCCAGCGGCACCTCGGCGAGAGGAATGTGGACGGTGGCGAGCACGACGCGCAGTTCGGGGGCGTCGAACATCATCGCGACGAAACGGCTGCCGGTCAGGTGTCCCAGCAGATCTGTGTGCCCTCGCCACGGGAGGCCCGCCAAGGCGAATGCCTCCTTGCTGACCGGCGCCGTCGCGACGCCGTCCACGCGCCCGGCCATCGCATCGTCCACGGCGCGCAGGATCACGTCGTACGCTGCACGTCCGGCCGCTGCAGAGAGCACGCCCGGCGCAAACGAATTTGATGGCGCGGGCGCGTAGATGACCGGCTCACAGGCGTCGAGGACCCGTGCGTCAGCGGCAGCCTTCGCGGCCACCTCGGGACCTATTCCCGCTGGATCCCCAACCGTCAGCGCAACTCGTGGCCGCATGCGATTCCGGGAGTGTCGTGGAGTGAGGGCGCGCGGTGTTCAGGCCCATGCACCCTGTGGTCGAGGGCCCCGGTCCTCATGTCACTTGTGGCACGTGCAGGTGCCGGAGCCGCATCCCCCGGTGCCGCACCCGCTCGGGTTGTTGCAGGTGCCCTCGTCGCCACAGCCGCCGCGAAGCTCGCCCTTCGCGTTCGGCAGCTCGTAGCGAAGACAGCACTTCAGACGGCCGCAGAGCCCCGAGAGCTTCGACGGGTTGAGCGCCAGATCCTGCTGCTTGGCCATCCGGATCGACACGGGTTCGAACGTCTGCAGCCACGACGTACAGCAGAGCGGGCGTCCGCAGGACCCGTACCCGCCGATCATGCGCGCCTCATCACGCACGCCAATCTGGCGCATCTCGATGCGCGTCCGGAACTCCGCCGCGAGCAGCCGGACCAGTTCGCGAAAGTCGATCCGCCCCTCGGCAGTGAAGTAGAAGATCAGACGGCCGCCGTCGAACACCTGCTCGACACGCGACAGCTTCATCTCCAGTTTCAGCTGACGGATGAGGACCAGCGCCGAACGGCGTGCCTCTGCCTCCCGGCGCTGCTGCCGCAGGCGGGCCGCACGGTCGTCGTCGGTGGCGTGCCGCACGAACACGTTCTTCGAGGGCAGCGCGCGCCGGGGGGCCACCGCGGTGACGGTAGGCACCACGGTGGCGAGCGTGGTGCCCTGCTCGGTACGGATGACGATGGCGTCACCGGGCCTGGGCTGGTGGGCGAGGTTATCCAGCAGGAACGTCTGGGTACGGCTCACGGGGCCAAGACGCACCGACACGTACGGTCCGCGGTCCGACTTCTCCACGAGGCACCCTATGGACGGCCGGCATGTGATCAAACCTGCAGGGCGACCCAGTCGGCAACGATCTTCGGGCTGCCGTTCCGGGGGGGACCGAGCGCGTCGATCGCGTGGTGGACCGCCGTAAACGCGTGGACGAGCCGTGCGTGATCGAACGCGGGCCGCAGCCCCTCCAGAACGTCTGTGAGATCCGCGTTCGCAAGCGCGCAGCCGTCCGCGCTGGTTGAGAGCACTCCGATATCCCGAAGCATCGTCTGCAGCACGCGCAGGTGCGTTGCCACCGACTCGCGTTCGCCCGCGCCGTAGCCCTTGGGCGTCTTGCCGACAATCATTTGCGCCGCAGCAAACCGGCCGCGCACGCCCCGTGCACGGGCCACCTGCTCGAGCAGACGCTTCGCCCCTTCGCGAATGGCCGTTACGGCCTCGGTGCCTGACTCGAGCGCAGTTCCGATGCTGCCGTCTGCCGCAGCCGCGGTCGCATGTGCCTCTGGCGCCGGCATGCCGTGCACGACCTGCAGGTGCGCAGCGATCTCCGCAGCCGAGAGCGGCGCGAAGCGCACCTGCGGGCAGCGCGACCGCACCGTCGCCAGCAGCGCGTCGGGCTGTGCCGTCACCAGGACGAACACGGACGTGGAGGGCGGTTCCTCGAGCGTCTTCAGCAGCGCGTTCTGCGCCGAATCGACGAGCGTATCGGCGTCATCGACGATGACCACCCGCCAGCGGCCTTCAAATGGACGGTACCCGATCCGATCGAGCAGCTCGCGGACGACTTCGACCTTGATGTTGCCGGCCTCGGGGTCTGGTGCGAGCGTGATGACGTCCGGATGCATCCCGCGTGCGATGCGACTGCAGGCGGCACACAGGCCGCAGGCATCCAGCGCGAGGGTCGTGCCCTTCGAGCCCGAAACACCTTCAAGCACCACGTCGGTGCGGGGCTCCAGACAGTTGAGGGCCTGCGCGAGCGCCACCGCGGTCCGCCGCTTCCCCACCCCGCGGCCGCCCGTGAACAGGAGGCTCGGCGGGAGCGACCGCCTGGCAACGGCGCGCGCGAGGAGACGGAGCGTCAGCCGGTGACCGGCGATGTCTCTAAACGGCATGGGGTCCCGAAAATTCAGGGAATCGTAGCACAGCAGGAGTCTATAAGACCGCAGCCCCCGGCCACGAAGACGCGTCAGGGACGGCGTTCGGGTTCGCGCTCTTTGTCCGTCTCCTTGTCTTTGTCCTTGCCACGGCCAAAGACGCGTGACCAGAAGCCGCGCTTCTTTCGGGGCTCTTCCGGGGCGTCCACCTTCTCCGCGTCATCAGGCAGGGTGCCGCCGGTGACCACGCCTGTGGTGGGACGCGCGGCTTCTGTGGGGGGCAGACCTGCAGCCTCGGCCGGGACTGGTTCCTCGCCGTCCTCCCCGAAGAGCCCAGCCACGCGGTCGAAGAACCCCTGTCCGTCGTGCAGCGGGCACACGTCCATCGGCTGCTTCCCACGAAGGAAGTAGTCGGTGTACACCATCGATCGCGTCTGCACCTCACCGGCGTCCGTCAGCACCTCGACCGCTTCGCAGCCTTTGTTCGGCAGCTTGCCGGACACGCGGCACACGTTCACGCCGACGATGTTCCTGGGGGGCGTGAACCATACGGGCTTGTCGCCCTTCGTGGCGTCCCGCATGAACCGGGCCCATAACGGCACCGCAAGGTCGCCGGCGTACCCGTTCGCGAGGATCGTTTGCGGCTGATCGAAGCCGACCCACACACCGGTGGCGAGGCGGGGGGTGAAGCCGACGAACCAGGCATCCACGTATTCGTTGGTCGTGCCGGTCTTGCCGCCAGCCGGCAGCGTGAAACCCAGCTGCCGTGCCTTGTAGGCTGTGCCCTGATTGATCACGTCGGCCAGCATGCTCGTGAGCAGGAATGCCGTGATCTCGCTGACGACACGCTTTGGCGCCGCCTCGCCCTCGAAGAGCACGGCCCCCTCGAGATCCTCGACGCGGCGAATCAGTGTGGCGCTCGGCAGCATGCCCTTGTTCGCAAACGCGGCGTAGGCGGCCGTCATGGACATGAGCGTCACCTCGCCCGAGCCCAGGGCCAGCGATGGCACATTGGGCACCGAGCCCACACCCATCGCCTTGGCGTAGGACACGGTCTTGGCGATCCCGACGTCCTCGAGCAGGCGCACGGCGGCCCGATTGCTCGAGGTGCGAAGGGCCGTGCGCAAGGTCATTGATGTGGCCTCGGAGTGTTCATCCTCCGGCATCCACTCCCCTTGCAGCGTCATGACCGGTTCATCGAGTCGTTCGATCATGGACGCGGGTGTGTAGCCCGCTTCCATTGCGGCCGCGAACACAAACGGCTTGAAGGCCGAACCGGGCTGCCGTTTCGCCTGCATCGCGCGGTTGAAGCGGCTCTGCTCGAAGTCGCGTCCACCGACCATCGCCCGCACGTGGCCGGTAGCCGGATCGATCGCGACGAGGGCAGCCTGCAGTGGCGGCTGCGCCGGGGGCGCGGCCGGCCTCCCTTTGACGCGCCGCAGGCGCTCCGCCTCGTCCCTGGCCCTCCGCTTCTCAATCTCCTCGAGGCTCTTCGTGACCTGGACTTCGGCAGCTTTCTGCATCGCCATGTCGATCGTCGTGTAGACCTTCAGCCCGCCCCGATAGACGCGTTCCCATCCGAAGCGCTCGACGAGTGCCTGGCGCACCTGCTCCTTGAAATAGAGCCCATGCGGTTCGTCCTGCCGCAGCCCGTCTTCAAGCACGAGCTTCGTGGTGCGGGCCTTCTCTGCCTGATCTCTGCTGATGGAGCATTGCCTGCAGCACGAGATTCCGCCGTGCAACGGCACGTTCGGGGCTCACCGTCGGTGCGTACGTGGAGGGTGACTTCACCAGGCCGGCGAGCAGAGCCGCCTGATCGATGCTGAGGTCGGATGCGTGCTTGCCGAAGTAGCCCAGCGAGGCGGCCTCGGCGCCGTAGAGGCCATCGCCGAAGTACACCTTGTTGAAATACAGCTCCAGAATCTCATTCTTGGAGTAAGTCCGTTCCAGTTGCGCAGCGACGAACACTTCCTTGATCTTGCGCGTGAACGTCTTGTCCGCCGAGAGGAAACTCTGCCTGGCGAGCTGCTGGGTGATCGTGCTGCCGCCTTGCGCCCGGCGACCCTGCCGGAGGTTCGCCATGACCGCGCCGAGCACGCGGACCGTGTCCACGCCCCGGTGCTCATAGAACCGCTGGTCCTCCATCGACACCAGCGCGCGTATGAGGTGCGGCGAAATCTTCTGAAGCGGAACCTCGATCCGCTGCTCCTTGTAGACCGTGAACGCCGGCCGATCCGCTGCATCGAACAGGGTCGTCGCCTGCGCCATGTCGCCGATGCCGCGCAGGGTCTCGCGGTCGGGGAGGTCGCGCGAGAGGCTCCAGGCGAACCAGCTCACTGACGCCGCCGCGACCCATATGGCGAAAGCAACGATGGCCACCGCGGCAATCAGTGCCCGCGGGCGCTCTCTGGCGGGAGCATGCGACGGTGGTGGTGAAGGCGGACCTGAGGATTTCAGCATCGGAGTGACCACAGCTCGAGCTGCAACGGCCGCGCCAACCCAGCGCATCCACAATTGGCCGAACCGCGCGGGAAACGCGTGGTATCTGCCTTGCAGCCGTTGCCAGAGGCGGGTACATAGGATGACACGATCCCGGTCGATGCTCTGGCTGTCCCTGGCACTGCTGCTCTTGGGAAGCTGCCTGCTCGTGCCCGACCTGCTCTTCAACGACGTGACCGTCGGTTTCCCGAACCAGGTTCACACGGCCCCCCCAGTCGCGAGCTCGTCGGCGTCGCTCATCGATCCGGGAGCCACCGCCGGGGCCGACGCGAGCGCGATCAACAACGATGCCCCCCAGCGGCTCGACGTCCGCGGCAACGAAATCGCCCGGCCGGTAGCCCGCTACCAGGTCGATGAGCGCGGCAGCCTCTATGAAGTACACTCCCCCGAAACGGAAGTGCCGCGCTTGAAGGCCCCGCTCATGTGACGTGATCCGGGTCAGCGCGTCCCTGGACTCCGCCACCGACCAGGCAGAGCGAGGGTTGGCGGGCCGTCCGGGATGACTGTTCGCAACTCACTCCTGACGACCAGGATCGGCCGGAGATGTCAAGCGCACGCTATACTCGGACCGTGGGCAGCTGGTGGCTCAAATCGGTCTGCGTGGTGGTGGTCGGCGCGCTCGCCGCAGCTCCGGCGGTGGGCATGCTGTGCGCGGTCCAGTGTGCCGTCAGGCCTGTGCCGATCGCTGCTGCCGAATCGACCAGCCCTCCGGTTCACCATCACGACGCAACGGTCGCCGCGGATCTCGCGCCAGCTGCAGCCCCGGGCGCGCACCATGCTGTGGAAGGCGACGAGCATCACGCATCCGCCAGTGCGACCGTGCTGGCTCCCCCCGAATCTCACCCGCGGCTGACCGCGTGGGGTGAGCAAGGGTGCTGCACCCGTCCCGGGCAGGCGCTCCGGTTTGTGGTCGCCGGGCGAGCCGATACGAGCATTGTGTTCCCGCCCCAAACCGCCGGTCTGCCGGACGCAGCCGTGTTCGATGCGTCGAACGGGGTGCAGCCCGCACCACATCACGCACCTCCACGCAGCCGCTCCTCACCCACGTACACGACCCTCGTCCTCCGCATCTGATCGCCTGACGGACAGGTGCGCGCATCGAGTCGCGCCCGATCGCTCCACAGCAAACCGACAGACACGTGGCCGGGCTCAGCCGTGCCCGGCACGGTGGGAGGAACCGTGGACCCGAAGGCGTTCGCACGTGCATTGCTCGTTGTCCTGGCCATCGTCGCCATCGGCGGCGTGACCCTCTTCTACTCGGTGTTGCGTCGCGGGCTGAGCACGCGCACGGAGCCAAGCGCGGTGGAGGAGTTCCTGGCGCGCACCGCGCGCCGGCTCGCCACTCCGACTGCGGTGCGGTCGATGAGCAACCCCGTCCAACCCACTGAGGAAGTGCTGGACGAAGCCCTGGCGCACTTCGCCGACCATTGCGCGAGCTGTCATGGCAACGACGGCAGCGGCGACACCCCCATCGGGCGCAACCTGTATCCCAAAGCGCCAGACATGCGCCTGGCGGCAACACAGTCCTTGTCCGACGGGGAACTCTTTTCGATCGTCGAAAACGGCATTCGCCTGACCGGGATGCCGGCCTGGGGAGACGGAACGCGCGATGGCGAGCGGGCGAGCTGGGGGCTGGTGCGTTTCATCCGCCGGCTTCCGAAACTGACGCCGCAGGACATCGAGCGCATGGAGGCGCTCAACCCACGGACGCCGGCGGAGTTTCGAGAGGAAGAAGAGGAGCGCCGTTTTCTTGCAGGGGAGGAGGCGCCGTCGAACACGCCCGGACGGCCCGCGAAGGAGCACGGGCATTGAGCGTACGGGCAACCACGATCATGAGTTCGCAAAGGCGGCAGTCACACCATTCCCGCACGGCGGGGGCCTCGCGGCGTACGTTCGTCAAGGGCCTCGCGATGAGCTGCGCGGCCGCGTCGCTTGGCGGGTGGCGCACCTCTGCCTCGGCGCAGGGAAATCCGCCGGCCGCCTGGGCCACCCTCGCCGGGTCCGACTTCGATCTACGCATCGGCGAGACCCCGATCAATGTGACCGGGTCGCCGCGAATCGCCTTTACAGTCAACGGCTCCGTGCCAGCGCCGACGCTACGGTGGACGGAAGGCGATACGGTGATGCTGCGGGTCGCCAACACATTGAACGAGGATGCGTCGATCCATTGGCACGGCCTCGTGCTGCCCGCCAATATGGACGGTGTGCCCGGCCTGAGCTTCGACGGTATCGGCCCCGGCGAGACGTACGTCTACCGGTTCACGGTGAGGCAGGGCGGCACCTATTGGTACCACAGCCACTCCGGGTTCCAGGAGCAGCGAGGGCTGTACGGGCCACTGGTGATTCAGCCCCTGCACCCAGAGCCCTTCACGTACGACCGTGAACACGTCGTGATGCTCACGGACTGGACCGACGAGAGCCCGGAGCGCGTCTTTGCCAAATTGAAGAAGCAGTCTGACTACTACAACCGCAATCAGCGGACCGCGGGCGACTTTCTGCGGGACATCCGGACAGAGGGCCTGAGAGCCGCATTGGCCGAGCGCAAGGCGTGGGGCGAGATGCGGATGAACCCCACGGACCTGGCCGATGTGTCCGGCTCGACCTACACGTATCTGATGAACGGCACGCCGCCCGCCGGTAACTGGACAGGGCTGTTCACCCCCGGAGAGCGGGTCCGCCTGCGTGTCATCAATGGCTCGGCGATGTCGTACTTCGACGTCAGGATCCCTGGCCTGAAGATGACGGTCGTCGCGGCAGACGGTCAGTACGTGCACCCCATCACCGTCGACGAGTTCCGGATCGCCACGGCGGAAACGTTCGACGTCATCGTCGAGCCGTCAGGCCGCGAGGCGTTCACCATCTTTGCCCAGTCGAACGACCGCACCGGGTTCGCCGCCGGCACGTTAGCCGCCCGAGAGGGTCTGCGCGCTCCCGTTCCTGACCTCGACCCACGTCCGATGCTGACCATGGCCGACATGGGTCATGGTGGAAACGGACACGACATGGGTGCCATGGGGGCGCAGCCGCCGGCCGCGGCACCGCCAACAGCTCCCGATCCCCACGCGGGACACACAGCCGCGCCGGCTGCGGCTCCCGCGGATCCG
>OCZS010000471.1_pt1 | contig 13139 bp, 11 predicted proteins | sample 1539071 | NCBI WGS metagenome assembly OCZS01 (sample SAMEA3113584, study PRJEB22503) | soil metagenome
TCTGAGATGATGCGGGTACGGTCGGCGTGGGAGAGCAGCGCATTGTCGAACTGGGACAAGAAGCGAGGAGGTGCAGGTGTCTCGGGATCGGGCAGCGGGGCGCCGGGCACGTCGAAGAGCTCGCGACCGTGCTCGTCACGGAAGATGACAAGGCGCGGCCGGAGCCGCTCGAAGACGTCACGCAACCCGCCAAGGCCCGACCACGTCCTGGCGTCAGCGACGGTGGCCGGGCCGAAAGCCGCCAGGTAGCGTAAGATAGTCTCGTCCGGCCCGCGGACGCTGGCCACGCTTTGGCCGAGCCATGACTCGGCCGTGGTCAAGGCTACGGGTCCGCTTTCGCCCCAGAGGCCCCTCGGAGGAACGTGCACCAGCGGCAGCAGGCCGCGTACCGCGTACGCCAGCGCCGCCGCATCTCTCTCCGGCCATCGCGGCCCGAGTGACCGGCGCAGCTCCGCGGCGGTCCGTGGTCTCGCTTCTAGCAGCGCCTTACCGGCCGCCAGCACCGCGTCAACGTCCAGTCCTGCGAGGTGTTCCTTGCCGTAGGTCGCGTTACGGTATACGTCACGTTCCAGGACCGGCTGCACAGCAGGGCGCAAAGCCAGGAAGTCGCGGTCGGTGACGAGGTGGATCGTCGCGCGCATCAATGAGGAGCGCACCGCCCGCCGGCCGGAGATCAAGCCGGATAACTCGCCGGGTTCGAAGTCCTCGAGCCGCGTCCAGAGGCCGATGTAGGGAGCCTGGGGCACCTGGGCCTGCATGCCGACAAGCCGCTCGATGGCGTCGAAGGCGGAGAGCTTCTGGCGGCGCAGCAGCATCTGGCGCTCCAACAGCGCGCGGTTGAGCGCGCGCCGACCGAGCACGCTCTCCGAGGCGCTACCGCCCTCTGTGGTCGAAGCGTTGGATGACGATTGTGGGGGCATCCTTATCCTTTCGCGCCGGTTGGCCGCGCCATAGCTTCTGCTCCCTGTTACGGTGAGATGGTACCCGCGAAAGCGGTCACAAGCGTTCCGTATTGGCCTGGATCTCCAAAAGAAGTCGAAGAATTACGATTCTTACGCCAGATTCCTGACATCAGTCACCGACGGTTCCGGATAGCGTGGGTTAGAATCTGCGGGCCATGCAAGTGAGAGTTGGGTTCCCGTTGAGATCCGAAGGCCATCTCGGCCGGGCCGTAGCCCTTGCGTCCCGCCATCCTACCTACCGCGTAGAGGGCGTGAACGGCTCGGCACGGGTCTGTGTAGATCTAGATCTTCCTTCCGACTGGCGGCTCCTCGACGACTTCTCAGGGCTCCTGCGCGGCGAGGTCGACACCGAGTACGCGGCCGACGGAGCCTCGCTCTCCGGGGACGAGCTCTTCGGGGGCTTGCGGTGTTTCCTGCGCAAGCAACGCTCCGGGAAGACAGCGAGGGAGTGGTGCACGCCGGTTTCCCTCGCGGACAAGCAGCTCTTCCCTTGCCGTCAGATCCGGGTCTACGACAACGACCATCTCACGGGCAACTCATGGTACGCCTTCGGCAAAATGGACGATGAGGCCGTCTTCGAGGTGGACAAGGACGCCATCACCGAGCGTGTCCTTTCGGACCTCGGACCGTGCGTCAGGTGCCCCATTCTGAACCTCGACTCGACCGCCGAGATAGTGGCCCGCCTCCCCGAGAGGATAGACCCTAGCAGGGACCAGTCCTGGGGTTACAGGGAAGATGGAGACCTCTCGGGCTGGAAGGTCGTGAAGACGCGGGAAGGGCGCGAAGAGGCTGAGTTGCAGGAGGATAGGGAGAGTCTTATCGAACGCCTGGCGCGCACTGTGCGGAGTGGGGGAGCGGGTGTCGCTGCGGCGAGCGGCACAGCGCCGGGCAGTCGCAACGTGCCGGCTACCCGCTACGAGGACGTCGGCGGGATGCGCGAGACCATAGACCTGGTCCGCGAGTCGGTGGAACTGCCCATAACCCACCCCGAGATCTTCCGCAAGCTCCACATCAGGCCGCACAAGGGCATCCTCTTCTACGGGCCGCCGGGGACGGGCAAGACGCTCCTGGCGAGGGCCGTCGCCCACGAGAGCGGGGCCCACTTCGTGGCCGTCTCGGGGCCTGAGATCCTCAACAAGTTCTGGGGCCAGAGCGAGGCGAAGTTGCGCTCCATCTTCAACGAAGCCCGCGCCAAAGCGCCGGCGATCATCCTCTTCGATGAGATAGATTCCTTCGCCTCATCGCGTGACATGATGAGCGAGAGCTTCGAGGCTACGCTGGTCTCACAACTCCTATCCCTCATGGACGGGCTCAACAATCTGGGCAGAGTCTGCGTCATAGCCACCACCAATAGACCAGGTGCGCTCGACCCAGCCCTCAGGCGTCCTGGCCGCTTCGACCACGAGATCGAGATCGGACTTCCCGACGCCGAAGCGCGGCTTCACATACTCGGGATCCACACTCGCGAGATGCCCACGGACCCCGACCTCGACCTGGATCTGATAGCGGGCCTCACCGGAAGCTACTCGGGCGCCGACCTGGAAGCCCTCTGCCGCGAGGCCGCCCTTGTTTGCATGCGTCGCACCATAAACCTCCGCGACTTCGAGAAGCGGATAGCCTCCCACCAGCTCTCGGCCCTCTCCGTCACCACCTACGATTTCCGCACCGCCATGAAACGCATAGGCCCCAGCATCCGGCGCTAGAGCTGTACTACTCAGGCGAAGGGACGGCCGGTTCGTTCTCCCCGCGCATCAGACGCCGCCTCGCTGTCTCCCTCCCTCCGACCGCCCTGACGTGCTCGGTCGCCTTTGCCAATCCGAAGACCGGCATGTTGCCGTAGATCGCCTCGTAGTTCCCGCGTTCCACAATGTATGTCTCGTGGAAGATGCCCACGCTGCCGTCCGAGCCTACCGTCCGGTTGAACCTTTGCCATGCGGGCAGGTGCGGGTCGTCCGGGTTCCTGGCGAAGCGCTCCAGGTCCTCGAAGGAGCGCCAGTACTGGACGAGCATAGGCCCGCGCCAGTAAAGAAAGAACTCGCCACCGAGGAAGCCCTTCTCGGTGTGCTGGTAGAGTTCCTTGAGCATCGGGCCCATCGCGCGGAAGGTCGGGAGCCACTTCCTTACTGCGAAGAGGTTGTTTATCCTCATCCCGATAATGAAAACCGCGAACGGCTCGTCCATCCGCGCCGTGTACCTACCGTCTACTACCTGCGCCATCCTACTCTCCTGTCCGAGTCCAAAAGGTTCTGATCCACAGCGCTCTACCCCGTCACCAGCGCCGCGAACTATCCCGGGCCGTCCGCGAGCCTATCGCCCTATCTACGCCCGAGCTCACGTCGAACCCTCGATCCGCCGCCCGGTCTCCTCCCCGTTTGCCCACAGCGCGTAGAAGATGGCGCCGCCCCTGGCCCTGACCTCGAGGTGGCCGTTCTCGGCTAGCTCTTTGAGCCTCCTGTCGACCTCGGCGACCGTCAACGAGGTCCTCGCTGCGGCCGCTGCGGCCGAGATCTCACCGCTCTCCCGAATCGCCTCCAGCAACTCCCGCTCCCGCTCCTCCTCGGAAACCCGGACAGGTCTACCTTCACTAAGGCCCGCTATACCACTTGTGAGCAGCCCGAACGCGGGGAAAGCGACCCAGAAGTAAGTCGTGAAGATCCACCACAAAGAAGGCACGAAAGCGACCAGAAACACCCCAGAGAGCCCCACCGCTAAGAGCACCGAGAGCGCAGCCGAGATCCTCGCCCCAGGACTCATTTTATCCACCTCGCGCCCCAAAAACTCACGCCCTCCACCCTGCCGCCACGCACCATGCCTCATTCCACGCCCCACGTAAGACCCACCGCACATCTCTCGCTCCTCTCTCATGTCCTTTATGTAAACGCTGACATATGGTACTCTAAAGGCCGATGGACGATATGTCAAGAGTGACATAACAAAATATTGGAGGAGTATGACGACGCTAGGGTATGCGATCCTTGGTTTGCTATCGAGGGAGGATCTCAGCGGGTACGATCTGACGCAACGGATGGCTGGACGGGTCGGATATTTCTGGAGTGCGAAGCACAGCCAGATCTACCCTGAGTTAGCGAGGCTGGAGGATGGCGGCTACGTGACGCACAGTGTGGTCGAGCAAAGAGAGAGGCCTGACAAGAAGGTGTACGAGATCACGGCCGAGGGGTTGGATGCGCTGAAAGAGTGGGTGATCCAGCCTCCCGTGCCAAGGCCGACGCGGGACGAGTTGACGTTGAAGACGTACTCGGTCTGGCTGGCGGACAAAGAGAAGGCCGTGCAGCTCTTCCGTGAAGAGGAACTCAGGCACCAGGAGCAACTCGCTCACTACGAGGAGCTACGGGCCTGGATGGAGGGAGAGTGGCAAGAAGATCTGACCTCTACCAATAGCCCCGAGTTCGCCTCCTACGCTACGCTCCGGCGCGGCATCAGCTACGAGAGAGAATATGCTGCGTGGTGCCGGTGGGTGGCCGATTCTATCGAGAGACGCGAACCTTCGGAGTAGCGAGAGAAAGGCGGGAGCGAGGAGAACGGTGGGTGATCCCTGCCTCGCTCTTCCGGTAGAATCCGGGCGCACCCTAGAAGAGCCGGAGGATGATGAAGCTACGCAGGTACCTTGAAGGGGACATGGACGCGCTCACGCGTGTCGGGGTCGCGGCCTTCGGGGGCAGGATCTCCGACTGGGAGCAGAACTTCGACCCGGCCCAGAATGCCCGTCTCGACCTCGAGCAGGTCCATGTCATCGAGGAGGACGGGGAGGTCAGGGCGAGCACCACCGTATTGCCGCTGGAGTCCTTTGTGGAGGGAGAGCCGCATCAGATGGGCGGCATCGCTGCGGTTATGGTCCATCCCGCCTACAGGCGGCGAGGCTACGCGGGGGAGTTGATGCGCGCCGTGCTACGCGACATGCGTGAACGGGGCGTCTCGCTATCGCTGCTGGCCCCCTTTGCCCACGCCTTCTACCGGATCTTCGGCTACGAGCTCGCCACCGAGGCCATCGAGTACAGGCTAAAGCCCGCCGACCTCCCGACCAGCCCCGAACAGAGTCATCTCAGGGCCTACCGGCAAGAAGATCTTTCCTCTTTGATGGATCTCTACGAAGCGGAGGCGAAAGGGCATACCCTCAGCGTACGCAGGAGCGAGGGACACTGGAAAACAAGTCTGTCCAAGAAAGACACGGACGTCGCCGTCTATGAGCGGGACGGTGACGTGGAAGGCTACATCCTATACAAGATCTCAGGGTGGCAAGACCGCGACCCGCGGCGCACCCTCTCGGTAGATGAGATCGTTGCCGCAACACCGCGGGCGAGAGAGGCACTCTTGTCCTTTATGGCAGGCCTCGATCCCCTGGTCTTCGGTATAAAGCTATACACCCCGCGCGGAGAGCCGCTTCACCCCTACCTGAGAAGCTCGCACGTAGACGCGAAGATCGAGCCAGATCAAATGCTGCGCCTCGTCGACGTCGAAGGCGCCCTCGGGTACCTCGAGCGCGTGCCGGAGGCGCCGCTAGTACTCGACATATCAGACGACGTCATACCGGAGAACTCCGGTGAGTACACCGTCGGAGACGGCAAAGTTTTCCGCGGAGCGGAAGCGGCGGAGAGCGTCTCCCTCGACGTACGCCAGCTCGCCCAGCTCTACGCCGGGTACCTTTCGGTACGGAGTCTTGCCAGGCATGGGCTTATCAAGGCAAGCCTTCCCGAAGCTCTCGAACTCCTCGAGGCGCTCTTTCCCCAGGGAGACCCGTGGCTCTATGGGCCGGATCATTTTTGATTAGCATGTCATCCAGTCAGCAAGAACTTGCGCAAGGGAGGGCTGAAATGCTGCCGACGAAGGAGGCGCAATGAAACCCACGGGTACCGTAGGCTACGCTGCGATGTTCGAGCAGTTCCATCCCACGGATCTTCTGAATTGGAGTAAGACGGCTGAAGAGTCGGGGTTCGGCTCCGTGATGGCCTCTGATCACTTCCACCCGTGGACCCCGGATCAGGGACAGAGCGCCTTCGTATGGTCCTGGATGGGCGCTTTGGGCGCCAGCACGAACCTCCGCTTCGGTACGGGCGTGACCCCGCCCGGCTTCCGCTACCATCCGGCCATAATCGCCCAGGGAGCGGCGACGCTGGAAGCGATGTACCCTGGCCGCTTCTGGCTCGGCCTCGGAGCGGGTGAGGCGCTGAACGAACACATCGTCGGCAATTACTGGCCTGAGGCTCCGACAAGGCTCCGCATCCTGATGGAGGCCATCGAGGTGATCCGCAGGCTCTTCTCGGGCAAGGTCGTCAAGTACAGTGGCGAGCACATAAAACTCGAGAGCGCCAGACTCTACACGATGCCCGAGATACCGCCTCCGATCTACGTGGCCACGGCAGGTCCTATACAGAGCCGCAGGACTGGCGAGTTCTGCGACGGCATCATCACCGTCGGCGCCCCGGACGAGAAGATAAAGAACCTGATGGAGAAGTTCGAGGAGGGAGCGCGCCGCGCGGACAAGGACCCCTCCGAGATGCCCCGCATGATACAGCTCCACGTCTCCTGGGCCGAGGACCAGGAAGAGGCCGAGCAGCAGGCCGTCAGAGAGTGGCCCAACGGCGGGATGCCCTTTCCCAAGGCAGATATAAGGAACCCCGAGGACTTCGCAGCGATGGCAAAGCAGGTCGGCGTCGAGAACTTCGAGAACCGCGTCCTCATGAGCGCCGACCTCGACGAGCACCTCGAGCACGTCCAGCACTACGTAGACCTGGGCTTCGACGAGGTATATATCCACAACGTCGGGCGCAACCAGGAGCAGTTCATAAGAGCCTATGGCGAGCGCGTCATCCCCAAGCTCCGCTGGCCGGAGGGGTAACTCCCCTGGCAGGGTCGGCGTTCGCTCCTACTGTCTCTACGGGCAGTTTTGATCCAGCCCAGGCAGGCCGTCGATGCTTCGGGTGTTCTTGAGTGCTCGGTATTCGGCCATCTTCTCGGGGCCTTTGCGCTCGGCTGAGGTCAGGAGATTGTCGCGCGGGCCGACGAGGTCCATGCGCGGGACGCCGAACCCGCACGAGTCGGCGATCCTGCCCACGCACACGTCGATGATCGCGCGTTCGCCCGGAAGGTCGGGGAAGCTGGAGCGCAGCTCGTCGTATCCGGCGCCACCGGACTCTAGCACCTCGCCTTGTCCGTAGAGGCGCAGGATCTTCGGCAGTCCCTCGAAGGCGCAGAACATCAGCGTGATCCTGCCGTCAGCCCTGAGGTGGGCTATGGTCTCGACGCCGCTGCCGGTGAGGTCCAACCACGCTACCCGCTTCGGCCCAAGCACCCTGAACGTGTCAAGCCCCCGCGGCGAGACGTTGACGTGTGCGCCACGGGCGGCGGTGGCGACGAAGAACATCGGCTGCTTTCCGATCCAGAGCGCCAGCTCCTCGCTGATGTCGTCGTAGACTCTGCCCATCGTCCCGATCCTCCCTGTTTTGCTCTTCGTGGATCTTCCACTGCTAAGGATTGTACGCTCGGACTGTGGCAGAATGCGCTCGCTCCGTCAGTATTTGTGGCGTTTCCTGAAAACTCGGCCCGTGTGTATCGATGGTGGCTGAAGACGGAGGGGCGTAACTTTGGAATCTGGATCTGAAGGAACTCTGAATGATACGATCCTGCTCGGTGTGGAGGCGCGTTGAAGGTCGCGGTTATAGGAGCCGGGATCGTCGGCTCTTCGGTCGCCTACTGGCTCTCCGAGGGCGGGGCTGAGGTTGTTATGATCGACGGCGCACAACCGGGTTCCGGCACGACTTCGACCAGCTTCGCCTGGGTCAACGCCAACAACAAGCTTCCCCGCGACTACTTCGAGCTGAACGTGGCCGGGATGCGCGAACACGGGCGCCTTCACGCTGAGATGGGTGGCGGTTGGCTTTACTCTTCGGGAAACCTGATCTGGGCCGCGGACGAAGAACGGGAAAACCTCGAAAGACGCGTCGAACGCCTGCGCTCCTGGTCCTACGCAGCCGAGATGCTCCCCGCCTCGGCCGTAAACGAGAAGCTCGAACCTGGAGCCATTTTTCCAGACACCGAGATCCTGATCGCATACTTCCCCGAAGAATCCTGGATCGATGCTCCTGCCCTGACGAGAACCCTCGTGGAAGCTGCCACCCGCAACGGTGCACACGAGCATTTCGGGAATGCGGTGCGCGGGATCGAGGTGGAGGGCGAAGGGGTGATGCTGCGACTGGAAGATGGTGAGGTTCATGCCGATGCTATCGTCAACGCTACGGGGGCGAAGGCCAATTCCGTTGCGGAGATGGTCGGGAGAGAGTTGCCGCTGGACGTGTTCCCAGGACTACTCGTGCGGGTCGCCGTCCCTGGCGAGCCTCTGAGACACCTCATGCACACACCGCGCATCAACGTTCGCCCCGACGGTCCTGGACACGTCTTGCTGCACCACGACTCCGCTGACGAACGGCTCACTGACGACTTTGCCGGAACGGAGGATCCGCTCTGCGCTGAACTTCTGGAGCGGGCGCGGCTCATACTTCAGGCAATCGAAGACGCGGAGGTCGTGGAGGCGCGGTTCGGTATGCGCCCTGTTCCGGCGGACGGACATTCCTGCGTCGGCGCGCTCTCTGGAATTCCGGGCTATTACGAGGCCGTGACGCACAGCGGCGTTACGCTCGGCCCGCTGATAGGGCGTCTGCTGGCGCGTGAGATCCTGACCGGTGAGGTGGACCCTCTCGTCGCACCGTTCCGTGCGAATCGCTTCCCAGCAACTCAAACGTAGCCCTCTACACACGACCGGAGAGCCAGTATCGAGACTCGCCGCGAGAAAATCCTGTACAAAGTGATGCCGAGATCCGGAGCAGGATATTTTGCCGGTCAGCCAAAGCCTCCTGATGCCCGCGGAGATCGCCCGGCTTCACGATTGACGCGAAGGCGCGGGGTGTGCGAGAGTTAGCCAACACACCGCTGCCAAGTGGAAGGAGAACACTATGAGCGGGCTTCTTTTCTCCGGCGGGACCGTCGTCTCGGCCGAGGGCAGTTACCGGGCCGACGTGCTCGTCGAGGACGAGAAGATAGTCGCCGTGGGAACGAACCTCGACACTGGTGATGCAGAGACCGTCGACGCCTCTGGTAAGCTGGTAATGCCGGGCTTCATAGATGCACATACCCATATGGACATGCCGTTTGGCGGCACCGTCACGGCGGACGACTGGGCCACGGGCACAGAGGCGGCTGCGGCAGGCGGCACGACCATGATCATCGACTTCGCCCTGCAAGAGGCCGGAGGCACCCTCGCCGGAGCATTCGACACGTGGACCGAGAAAGCCCGGGATAAAGCCGTCATAGACTACGGTTTCCACGTCGCCATAACGGACCTGCGCGACGACATAAAGACGGAGTTGCCAGACCTCGCCGAAAGAGGCGTCGCTTCGGTCAAGATCTTCATGGCCTACAAAGGAACACCCCTGCACACCGAAGACGACGACCTCTTCGAGGTACTGCAACTCTCCAGGGATGCAGGTGTCCTCGTTTTGGTCCACGCTGAGAACGGGCACGCCATCGCCAAGCTGCAGGAGCAGGCTCTCTCGCGAGGTGACACGGCCCCCCGCTTCCACGCCCTGACCCGTCCCGAGCCGGTCGAGGCCGAGGCTACGAACAGGGCCATCCGCCTCGCCGAGGTCGCCGGGGCTCCTATCCTGGTCGTTCACGTCTCGTGCGCACCGGCCCTCGAGGCTATCCACCTCGCCCACGAGCGTGGCCAGACGGTCTACGCCGAGACGTGTCCTCAGTACTTCGCCTTCGAGTACGAGGATCTGGCAAGAGAAGGTTTCGAGGGCGCCAAGTACGTCTGCTCCCCGCCGTTGCGCGACCCGGGGAACAGAGCCGCGTTGTGGAACGGCCTCAAGTTCGGGGACCTCCAGATCTTCGGCTCCGACCATTGCTCGTTCAACTACCGCGAGCAGAAAGAGCTCGGCAAGGATGACTTCACCCTGATCCCCAACGGACTACCAGGTGCCGAAGAACGCGCCATGACGCTCTGGACGCTCGGTGTCCGTGATGGGAAGCTCTCTGAGAACCAGTTCGTCGCCGTCCTCTCCACCAACCAGGCGCGCATCTACGGCGCGTACCCGAGAAAGGGAGCCCTGGCCCCTGGTGCCGACGCGGACATCGTACTTTGGGACCCCGAGCTCTCGACGACGGCGACGGTCGAGAACCGTCACTCTAACGTGGACTACACACCCTACGAGGGGATGGAGTTTCATGGCGGCCCTGCGGCGGTGTACGTGCGTGGCGGGCTGGTTTACAGAGACGGCGAGGTCGTCGGTGAGCGGGGCTCGGGGAGGTTCGTCGGGCGGAGCTTCACGGCGGCGGAGGGACTGGAGGTGCGGGTATGACGAACCCGGATGAACTATTGCGGCGGCACAAGGCGGTGCTGCCCTCTTGGACGCCGCTCTACTATGAGAGGCCGCTGGAGCTGGTGCGCGGCGAGGGTTTCAGGGTGTGGGATTCTGAGGGCAACGAGTACCTGGACTTCTTCGGCGGGATCGTGACCACGATCAGCGGGCACGCCGTGCCCGAGATAACAGAGGCCATAAAGAGCCAGGTGGACAAAGTCTTTCACACCTCGACGCTGTACCTGATAGAGAACCAGGTCAGGCTGGCCGAGAAGCTCATAGATCTCGCCCCGATCTCGGGCGAGAAGAAGGCTTTCTTCGTCGGCAGCGGCTCGGAGGCGAACGAGGCGGCGCTCCTTTTCGCGACGCGCTACCGCAAATCCAGCGAGATCATCGCCCTCCGTTCTTCCTACCACGGCTCGACCTTCATGACGATGGGCATAACCGGCCAGAGCACCTGGAGCCCGACCTCGCGCTCGGCCCTCGACGTGTCCTACGCCCGCAACCCTTACAGGCTCCGCTGCGCCCTGTGCCGAGACGAGGGGCGCTGCAACCTCCTGTGCGCGGACGACGTGCGCGCTGTCGTAGAAGAGGAGACCACGGGTAACGTCGCGGCGTTTATCGCCGAGCCCATCCAGGGCGTCGGGGGTTTCGTCGAGGCGCCGCCCGGCTACTTCGAGCGGGTCAAGAGCATTCTGGACGAGACGGGGATACTCTTGATCTCCGACGAGGTCCAGACGGGCTTCGGGCGCACGGGCGAGCACTTCTGGGGCATCGACGCCTTCGACGTGGAGCCAGACATGATCGTGATGGCCAAGGGCCTCGGCGACGGCCTCGCCATCGGCGCCGTCGTTGGCAGGGCCGAGGTAGTCGAGTCCGTCTCCCCGAACCTCCATCTCTCCACCTTCGGCGGGAACCCGATCTCGACTGCAGGCGCCCTGGCGAACCTGAATTACATTCTGGACAACGACCTTCAGACCAACGCCTACGAGGTCGGCACCCACCTCAAGGACCGCCTCCTGAAGATGGCCGAGGACCACGAGATCGTCGCCGAGGTCCGCGGAAGGGGCCTGATGCTTGCCCTGGAGCTTGCCGGGGAGGACCTCGCGCCGGACCCGGCTGCGGCCATCCGCTTCCTCGAGGCCTGCCGGACCCGCGGCTTGCTCGTCGGCAAGGGCGGTCTCAAGGCCAACGCCGTCCGCATCTCCCCGCCGCTCGTCATCACCCGCGAGGCGGCCGACGAGGCCGCAGACATCATGGAGGAAGCCCTTGCTGAGGTCGGGGCCACCACCCCTGAGAAGGTCGGCTGATGCAGGCCGAACAGGTAGACGCCGGCCGCGCCGTAGATGAACTCGAGGAACTAGCCGAACTCACCGGTGGTCCCGACGGCGCCCGCCGCGTCGCGTGGACAGAGGATTGGGAGAAAGCCCGAGAGTGGTTCAGGGGCAAGCTGGAGGAGATAGAAGGCATAACCGAGATAGAGACCGACGAGGCCGGCAACGTCTGGGCCACGGCCCCTGGTGACTCAGAGCGGGCCGTCATCCTCGGCGGACACATAGACTCGGTCCCGAACGGAGGCTGGCTCGACGGCGCCCTGAACGTCGTCGGCGCCCTCGAAGTCATGCGCGTCCTCGCCCCCCAGCAGCGTCCGGTGACTCTGCGTCTCGTGGACTGGGCCGACGAGGAAGGGGCCCGCTTTGGGCGCAGCCTCTTCGGCTCGGGCGCGGCCGCGCGAGCGCTGAGACCGGACGACGTGCGCAGCCTCAAAGACAGCGACGGCGTCGCTTTGCCGGACGCGCTTCAGGAGCACGGCATCGACCTCGACAGGGTCAACGAGGCTGGGCGGCAACTCGAGAACGCCGTCGCCTACCTGGAGCTGCACATCGAGCAGGGTCCCATCCTGGAGAGGATGGACCTGCCGCTCGGGGTGGTGCTAGGCACGTTCGGCGTCGAGCGGCACGCCGTCCGCTTTACGGGCCAGCAAGCCCATTCAGGCTCAACACCGATGGAAGTCCGCAGGGACGCCTTTATAGCGGCGGCCCGCTCGGCGATAGCCTTCAGGGACGATGCAGCGGCCCGCGATGACGTACGTGCAACCACGGGGTTCGTCAACGTCAGCCCGGCGATCGTCACGGCGTTCAACGGATGGTGCGAGATGTCCCTCGACCAGCGCGCTCTCGACCCTTCCGTGCTGGCGAGCATGCTCGACGCCGCGCAGGAGGCGACCGCCCGCATCGCCACCGAGGAAGGCGTCTCCGTCGAATGGGAACGTCTGTGGCGCATAGAGCCGATCCCCTTCGACGAAGACTTGATCTCTCTGGCAGAAGAGGCGTGCAACGAGGTAGCAGGTCAGGCGCACCGGCTGCCCAGCGGACCCCTGCACGACGCTGCGGAGATGGCGCGCCTCATGCCGACCGTAATGCTCTTCGTCAAGAGCCTGAGGGGCCTCAGCCACACCAAAGACGAAGACACGCCACGAGAAGACCTCGAGCTCTCCGTCCAGGCGCTCCACCGGCTCGCGCTAAAGACGATGGATTGGGCAAGATAAGCATGTCAGCAAGCCGCCTGGCGAAGCCGGGGGCTTGTCAGCATTTCAGCTAGTCAGCTTGGTAACGGACGGCGAGGAGAAGATCTGTTCGTAGATGCGGTTCACGAAGAGAGTGATTCGCGGTCGAACACGGGTGGCCAACCGTCACCAAAAAACTGAAATGCTGACAAGCGGAGACCTGAAAGGCCGAAGCGTGCTTACTTCTTAGCGACGACCGAAGGGAGGAGCGACATGGAAGAGTTCAGGGATCTGGCGGTA
>OCZS010000472.1_pt1 | contig 13132 bp, 14 predicted proteins | sample 1539071 | NCBI WGS metagenome assembly OCZS01 (sample SAMEA3113584, study PRJEB22503) | soil metagenome
AGGTCGGACGAACGGGCTGCCCGCACGTCGATCGCCCCTGCGGTCGAGGCCGTCACGCACGCCGCCGGCAGCATGACGCCGAGCACGGCAGCGAGCCGAGCTCCCGAGCGGAGCGAAGGGCCGTTCATGCGCGGGCCCGTCGTCAGGATCGCTCGGCGACGGCGCGGACCGTCTGCACGATGTAGACGACCGACAACACGAAGAACGCGCCGCCGATCAGCGCGCGGACCTGCTCCTCGTCCAGCGGCATCCGCTGCGAGACCGGGCCTGCCACGCCGTCGGCCACCTTCTCCCGCCAGCCCTGCAGCCCTGCCTGTCCGACCCGTGTCGCGCTCGTCATCGCCCTGCTCCCTCGCTCGCGTTCCCCCTCACGAAGCGTAGGGGGCGTACCTGCGGTGGAGCATCAGCTCGTTGCCGTCGGGGTCGGCGAAGAACGCCATGTGGCAGACGCCGGTGTCGAGCGTGTCGCCGAAGAACTGCACGCCCTTGGCCTCGAGCGCCGCGCGTGTCTCGGCGACGTCGTCACAGCGCAGCGGCCACGGGTTGCCCTTCTGGGCGACGAACGGCATGCCCTGCTTCTCGGGCTCCCAGATCGCGAAGCACGTGTCGCCGGCCCACTGCTCCCACTCGGCGTGCTGGTCGGGGCGCAGCCCCAGGACGCCGCGGTAGAAGGCGCGGGAGCGCTCGGGGTCCTGCGTGGGGACGCCGAGGAAGTCGAGTCGTTCAATGACAGCCATGGGACGAGGCTTCCACAGATCGAGGTCGACGTGTGACCTCGTTCACACGTCTTCGCCACCGCGCGAGTGCCGGTTTCGCGCGAACGCGACACTCCGCCGGAGAAGTTCGGCTCTAGGCTGCCGATCATGCTCGGCTTCCCCAAGCCGAAGGTCGCGGGTTCGAGGCCCGTCGTCCGCTTCCGTCAGGAGCTCGCTCTAGAGCGGCGCCCGTAGCTTTCCGTGCCACCCCGCCGCGGTCGCCGCGGAGGTGCCTGGCTCCGCGGTTCTGCCTTTCCTGCTTCTAGTGGCGGAGGTTGGAGCGGGCTGGTCAGGCCGTAGGGGAGTCCGCGGATGCTCGGTCGGTGGGGACCTGGCCGGTCACCGCCTTCGGCACCTGGTCGGTCGCCCCCGTCGCATGAGACGCACATATTTCAACATGGCGTTCCGGACGAGCGTGCCGACTTTCTGGACGAGCGGGGGACCTTTCTTCGCCGCCAGCGGCGCCGACGGGGAAACAGCGCGTTGTGAGTCGACGACGGCCTCGGGGATGTCGTACAGCCGGCGCTCGCCGCCCCAACCTGTTCCTCGCCCATTACAGAGGGTTCCGAAACGGTGAGAAACGCAACTGGAGTACGAGCCGTGGGAACTCGGGTACCAACCGGGTATGCCCGACACGATCGAAGAGCAGCTCACAAAGCACCTGACCGATATCCACTCCATCGAGGTGCAGGCCCTGCTTCAGATGCGCGTAGCGCCGCGTATGGCACGGGACCCGCAGCTCGCGCGGGCGTTCAGGGAGCACATCGCGGAGACCGAGGAGCAGGAGCGGCTCGCGCGGCCGATCCTTCGCGGCTCAAGGATGCCGCCGGCCGCGCCGGCGGCATCGGAATGGTGGTGTTCGCGCGCACACAGCCGGACACGCCCGGCAAGCTCGTCGCGCACGCGTACTCGTACGAGCACATGGAGCTCGCGGCATACGAACTGCTCGCGCTCGTCGCCGAGCGCGCCGGCGATGCGGAGACGGCCGCCGTCGCGCGGTCAATCCGGGAGCAGGAAGCCGCCATGGCGGAGCGGCTCGCCGCCGGCTTCGACCGCGCCGTCGAGGCGTCTCTTCGGGAGCTATCGGCCGACGACGTCGGGCGCCAGCTGGGCAAGTACCTCGCGGACGCTTTCGCGATCGAGTCACAGGCGCTGCAGCTGCTTCAGCAGGCGGTGGCGGTGTCCGGGGAGCCGGACCTCCGCAAGGTGTTCTCGGATCACCTCGAGGAGACGCGCTCCCAGCAGGCGGCGGTTCGGGCACGGATCGAGGCGCGCGGCGAGCGCCCCTCACGCTTCAAGAGCGCTCTGCTGCGAGTGGGTGGGGTAAATCTTGGCGTGTTCTTCGGCGTCCAGCCCGACACGCCGGCGAAGCTCGCCGGCTTTGCGTTCGCCTTCGAGCACCTCGAGATCGCGGCGTACGAGCAGCTGCTGCGCGTCGCGCAACGCGCTGGTGACGAGGAGACCGCGCGGATCGCGGAGCGCATTGCCGGCGAGGAGCGCGCGGCGGCAGCCGCGATCCGGGCACGCTTCGAGGCCGCGGTCGACGCCTCGGTCCCGACCGGATTGAGATGAGCTGGCTACCGATCCAGCTGCGACCGATCCAGCTGCGACATCGCGTCATCCAGGGAGTCCTGTAGCGCGAGCGCGTCGGTGGCGCCGCTCAGCGACAGAATTTCGCGCACGTGGGCCTCGCGCGGGACGACGACCATGAACTGCTGCTGGCGCCGCGAGACGCGCCTCGCGAGGTTGAACAGCAGCGTCACGCCCGCGCTGTCCAGATAGTCGACGCTGGCGAGGTCGACCACGAGTCCGAGGGCCTGATTAGCGACAGCGTTCGAGATCGCCATCTCGAGCCCGGCGGCGTTCGAGAGGTCGATCTCGCCTTCGACGGTCGCGACCGTGACGCCGCCATCGTCCTCGAGCTTTAGCTGTGCCAGCCGTGTCATTGCGCAGTCACTCTGCCGTCACCCTGCGGCGCAATTGGACGACGGTGCCCTCTGCTGAGCGGTCCACCTCGACTGAGTCCATCAGCGCCTCCATCAGTGGCAATCCACGGCCGCGGTCGGTGCCGCGCGGCTCCCGCCAGCCGCCGAAGTCGCGCACGGTGATCATCACGTCGGTGTCAACCCGGGTTGCCTCGATCCGAAACGCCGCGTCTCCGGGCCTGTAGGCGTGCTCGATTGCATTCGCGCACGCCTCGCCGCATGCGACCTTGATGGCGTGAGCGTCCGAGCGGCCGGTTCCAGCGTCGGTTAGCCACCGCTCGAGCACCTGCCGCACCGACGACAACGCCTCGGGCTCGGCTGGAAGCTCCAGGCTGAAGCCCTCGGCGGGCAGGGTGGATACGTTGACGGCCAGCAGCGCCACATCGTCGCGGCGCTCGGTATCGCCCAGCATTCGGGTGAGGACGGCGTCGCAGAGCGCGTCCACACCCTGCGAACCGGCCGCAACCGTGCGCCGTAGCTCCTCGAGCCGCAACTCGATGCTCGTCCCGCGCACCTCGACGAGCCCGTCCGTGAACAACAGCAGCAGGGAGCCCGGCTCGATCTCCGCGTGGGTGTCCTCGAAGCGCACGAACGGCAGGGCCCCGAGCGGAGGCGAGGCATCTCGTGCGACGTAATGCGCGTCCCCGCTCGGACGGCGGATTAGCATCGGCATGTGGCCCGCACTCGCGAGCTTCGCGTGCTCCCGGTCCTGGCCGATGGCGACGCAAAGGAGCGTGGCCATCTCCGCGCGGTGCTGTCGCTCCATCAGCGAGTGCAGCCGCTCGATGATCTCTGCCGGGGAGTGTCCGTCGAACGCATAGGCCTCGAAATAGGTCCGGAGCTTTCCCATCAGCGCGGCCGCGCGCACGCCGCGCCCGACGACGTCACCCATCGCGAGGATCACCCGCCCGTCGCCGAGGTCGAACATGTCGAACCAGTCGCCCCCGATCTCCGTGCCCGCTCCGGCCGGCAGATAGCGGACCGCGACATCCATCCCCGGGATCTGCGGAAGCCGCTCGGGGAGCAGGCTGCGCTGCAGCGTCTCGGCGATGCGCCGCTCCTGCTCGAACCGGCTGGCGCGGTCGACGGCGAGTGCCACCCGGTCGCCCACGAGCTTCAGCAGCGCCGCGTCGTCCTCTGAGAACGGTCGTGTCTCGCGCGTCCCGACGTACAGGACTCCGAGGAGCTCGTGGTCGAGGATGAGCGGCACGCCGAGCACCGAGTTCAGGCCGAGGCTCGCGAGCAGTGACTCGACTGCGCCGCTCGTCTCGCCATGCTCCAGCCCGACGGGTCCTCGCGAGAGCGCCAGGCGTCCCGCGAGCCGGTGCACGATGGAGCGATAGAGCTCGGGACGCACATCCGGCTGGACTCCGCGCGCGGCGCGCAGCTCGAGCCTGGGGCCATCGACCTCGCGGAGCAATATGGCGCCCTGATCGGCACCGAACGCTTGGACGAGACGCCCCAGCAGCTCGTCGAGCAGGTCCTGGACGCCGACGTACTGAAGCGCCGCGTCCGTGATCCACTGAAGATCGCGTACTCGCCTCGCTGCCGCCATCGCACGCGCCTGGGCGTCCTCCTCCTGGGCACGCATGACAACCCGTTGGGCTCGCACGGAGGCGACGTATCCGATTAGGACGAGTCCGATCGCGGCGAACAGGAGAGCCCAGCCGATCAGGTCGCGCGCCTCTGCGGGCGGCTCGCCGATCGCCAGCGGCAGGACCGTGACGGCCAAGAGGACCCCGAGCAGTAGCAGCGCGCGGCGAGTCGGCTGGACCGCGCCGGCACCCACCCAGACCAGCATGAGCGCCTGGTAGGGCAGCGTGCTCCCGGCGAGGAGCTCCAGCGAGAAGACCTGGAGGATCCCCGCGTACGCGAACACGAGCATCGCGCCAAAACGCACCTCGCGCGCGCGCAACAGCCATGTCGCGGCCGCAAGATTGAATGCCACACCGACGAGCGCGAGCAGCCATCCCCCCGCGTTCCCGACGGCGTGAGTGGGCGGTTCCAGGGGCAGCAGCACGAGGACGAGAACGCCGTGCAGCGCGAGCAGGACGGCGGTCGCGTTTCTCGAGCTGGGCAGGTCGGCGCCGGCGTATGGATCGTCCCCGCTCACGAACAGCTGGTGGACAACCTCCCATCGGGACCGTGCGGCGAGCCTCCGTGCCAACTCGACGGTAGTTCAGCACACAAAGGCCCCGCTCGATCTGCCGCCCCGAGATCGAGTACCTCTCGCTGCTTGCGCAGCTCGAATAGAGCGGGCGGGTGCGCCTACGCTCTCGCCTAGAAGCGTCCCCGCCCGAGTAGGCGCTCTGAGGTCGGTCTTAGCTCGGAAGCCGCTTGGCCAGCCGCACCACGGTCCGCCCGGGGACGGCGTCAATCTCGACGTGGTCCATTACCGCAAACATCAGCTGCAATCCGCGCCCCCGTTCCTCGAGGCCATTCGCGGGCCGCCGTGCGGCGTTGAAGTTTCCGCAGTCGCGGATCTCGGTTGTCAGGCAGTCAGCCTCCAGATAGGCCGACACGCTTATCAGGCCGTTCTCACACGGGGCGCCGTGCTCGACGGCGTTCGCGACCGCCTCGGTGATGCTGAGCCGAACCGCGTCCGTCCCAGAGCGATCGCAGCCGACCTCCTCGGCTGCCTCGCCCGCGAACGAGCGGGCCACGGAAGCGCTGCGCGGATCAGCTCGTAGCCAGATCTCCCGCTCGAACCTCCGCATGTCCCCTAGAACGCATGGAACTCCCCGAACTTGCACAGGTTTCGCAGTACGAGATGACAGCGCCGGCCCTCCGGGGCTATTCACACTGGTTCCGTCCAGCCGACGAGTTGCGCGGCGCTGCCAGCCCAGCGCGAGCGTAGGGGTGTTCGCCCTGCCCGGGTAGGCGTCTGTTCAAGGTTTGTTCAGGGCGAGTCCGGGCGAATCGCAGAGGTCCCCCGGCAGCGAAGTGCGTCGATCACACCGCCCGCGCACGGGCGGGTGTGAAGCGCGCGAGCAGAAGTCCGCTGAGCAGCATGAAGACCACGGCCCCGTATGCGCCGAACACAGTGAACTGCTTGTCAACGTCGATGCCGCCAAGCGTCGTGGCGCACCAGCCGAGCGCGAAGAGCACCGGCATTGCGGCCGCCCACGGCACGGCGAGCCCACGGTGTCCCTGCCGGGCGAGGACGAGCCCCTGTGCGGTGCCGAGCACCGCGCCGCTGACGAGGCCCATGACGGCGAGCGCACCGAGGCCGGTGTCGTAGCCGACGAGCGCGGCACCGGCCGCCAGCCCGCCGGCGTAGCCGACTGCGCTGGTGCTTATCCAGGCTGCCGCAGGCCCGAGCGCGCCGTTGGCCGCCCACCACTGGACGGCGCCGAGGCCGGCTCCGGTCAGCGCGCCCCCCACGAGCGCGGCGTCGACCGCGTCCACGCGTCCGCCGATCGTCCAGCCGATCAGCCCGGCGATCGGGAACGCGAGGGCCACCGCCACCCAAGGCCAACCCGGGAAGGATCGCCGCTCCGGCGGTGCAATCGACATATCTGGCTCCTTGACTGAGGCGAGGGCGCGGACCGCTGAAGGTCGACGCCGCACAAGCCGGCCAGAGTGGGAGCCGCAGAGATCGCTCGCCGTGCTTCTGCGAGCGCGGTACACCGGCCACTGTATCGCTACCAGCCCTCCCTGCCTCTCGCCGCGCAGCGGCTAAGGCTGGCAGCGAAAGCTGCCGACCTTTACCTGAGTGGACCGCTTCGCTGAGCAAGTGATCCGTGGCTTGCACGTCCTGCACGGCTTCGGCGCGACCTTGATCCTGCTCGCGATGGCGCTCAGCGGCTACTGGACGCTGTTCTTCCCGTTTCTGGTCGTCGTCGGCGTGTGGATTTGGTGGCGGCAACGCCACCCGTCCGACTTTCGCGAGTCGGTTCGCTAGACCCTCCTGACCATCCTCGCCAAGCTCGCCTGGCGCTCGCGAGCGCGCGAACCCGTCCGCTTCACCCGCGCGAGCTCAAGCCCGGCCGGCGGGCACCGTCGCATCCAGCCAGTCCTCGAAGGTCGGGCCGGCGAGCTTGGCGTCCGGTCCGGGCAGGACGGCCCCGTTCGCGTAGCGCTCGCTGTCGGGATCGGAGGGGTCGCTCCGCTCCTCGACCCGCAGGCCGTTGCCGCGACGCGCGGCAACGAGGCGCGCCGCCTCCACGAGGCGCTCCTCGCGCGGGCCGGCGATCTCGGTGGTCTCCGCTGCGTCGAACTCGGCGTCCGGCGCGGTGGCGAGGTCGACCAGCTCCTCCGCGACCGTCCGCGCCGACACCAGCTGGGTGCGCATCGCCCAGACGTAGCTCACGTCGCCCTGGGTGCCCCATCGCATGAGCTCCTCCACGAACTCGTGGAACTGGGCGGCGCGGACGATCCGCGCCGGGATCGGGCCCGCCAGGGCTGCTTGCTCGTGCGCGACCTTGGCGGCGTTGTAGCCGCCCGTGAACTTCTCGATCCCGATGATCGACACGAGGACCAGCCGCCGTACGCCCGCCCGCCGGCCGGCCTCCTGCAGGTTGCGGGTGGAGGTCGTGAAGAACTCGGTCGCGGCCTGCTGGTCGGGCGAGGGCCCGGTGGCGACGTCGATGATCGTGTGGACGCCGGGGAGGGCGTGGTCCAGCCCCTCGCCCGTGGTCACGTCGACGCCCAGCGAGCGCGCGATTGGCACGACCTCGTAGCCGCGTGATTCTAGGATGTCCACGACCGGCCGGCCCACCCGCCCGGTCGCCCCCGCCACTGCGATCTTCGTGCTCGGCTTCATCTCTTGCCTCCTTGGAGTGGGTTGCGTCTCACTCCGTGGACACGCCGCGGCGCGGAGATGTGACCGAACTGGCCACGGCTCGCTCCAGCAGGATCCTTCGCTCACGTTCGTTGCGGGTGAGCGACGCCGCCAGCTCGAATTCGCCCCGGGCCTCGTCGCCGCGGCCCAGCTTCTCCAGCAGGTCGCCGCGGACGCTTGGGAGCAGGTGGTAGCTGTCGAGGGCTCCTTCGGTTACGAGGTCGTCCACGATCTTCAGGCCGGCCTCGGGACCGAAGGCCATCGCTATTGCCACCGCCCGGTTCAGTTCCACCACCGGTGAGCGGGTCAGCTCCGCGAGCGCGTCATAGAGCGCCACGATTCGCTCCCAGTCGGTCTCACCCCCCGTACGTGCACGAGCGTGGCAGGCAGCGATGGCCGCCTGCAGCGCGTACGGGCCGAGCCCGCCGCGGCCCAGCTCCTCGGCGCGCTCGAGCGCCTCGAGGCCGCGGCGGATCAGGAGGCGGTCCCAGCGGCCGCGGTCCTGGTCCATCAGCAGCACCGGCTCGCCGGCCGGGCCGATGCGCGCACGCGAACGCGACGCCTGGATCTCCATCAGCGCCACCAGCCCGTGCACCTCGGGCTCGTCCGGCGCGAGGCCGGCGAGCACGCGGCCGAGCCTGAGCGCCTCGGCCTGCAGCTTCGGGCGGATCAGGTCCTCGCCGGCGGTGGCCGAGTAGCCCTCGTTGTACACGAGGTAGATCACCTCGAGCACCGACCCGAGCCGCGCGTCGAGCTCCTCGCGCGGCGGTAGCTCGAAGGGCACCCGCGCCGCTGCCAGCGTCTTCTTCGCGCGTGTGATCCGCTGGGCGATCGTGGGCTCCGGCGTGAGGAACGCCCGCGCGATCTCGTCGGTGGTGAGCCCGCCCAGCAGGCGCAGCGTCAACGCCGCCCGCGCCTCCTTCGACAGGACCGGGTGGCACGTCATGAACATCAGGCGGAGCAGGTCGTCGCCGACGTAGTCGTCGATCGCGGCATCGATGTCCTCCTCCTGACGACCAAGGCCGAGCTCGATCTCCCTCGCGAGCTCCTCCTGCTTTCGCTCCAGCGTCGTGCGCCGGCGCAGGAGGTCGATCGCTCGGTGCTTCGACGTGGCGATGAGCCAGGCGCCCGGGTTCCCCGGGACGCCCGACTCGGGCCACTGCTCCAGTGCCGCCACGAGCGCGTCCTGCGCGAGCTCCTCCGCGAGCCCCACGTCGCGCACGATGCGCGTGAGTGCGGCGATCAGCTTCGGCGACTCGATGCGCCAGACGGCCTCGATCGCCCGCTTGGGGTCGCGCGGCGTCACGCGGCTAGGACTGCTGCTCCTCGATCTGCCGGCGGAGCCTGTCGTCCCGCTCGCGCAGCTCGGGCGTGAGCTCGTCGCCGAAGTCCTCGGCCTCGAAGACCGGGCGCAGCTCGAGCACGCTCTCGCCTTCCATCGGGTTCGGGCAGCGCTTCGCCCACTCGATCGCCTCGTCCATGTCGCGCACCTCCCAGAGCCAGAACCCCGCCAGGAGCTCCTTCGTCTCGGCGAACGGCCCGTCGACGACCGAGCGCTCCTCGCCTGAGAAGCGCACGCGCACGCCCTTCGAGCTCGGGTGGAGGCCCTCGCCGGCGACCATCACGCCGGCCTTGACGAGCTCCTCGTTGTAGGCGCCCATAGCGTCGAGCAGCTCCGTGCCAGGCATCTCTCCGGCTTCGCTCTGCTCGTTCGCCTTGACCAGCACCATGACCCGCATTCCAATCTCCTTTGTCCGGGGCTTTACCGAGACGTCGAACGAGGCTGTGCAAAATCGACACGGCCCGCGAAAGTTTCTGCGGTCGCCGTAGGGTGCCAGGCATGAAGCGACTTCTCGGACTCACCACCGCCCTGATTCTGGTGTGGGCTCTCGTTCCGGCAACCGCCTCCGCCCTCATCCAGCTGGACCGCGGAATCGCAGGCGCGCGACTCGGCAACACAAAGAAGCAGGTGCGCGCCGCGCTGGGCAAGCCGGCGAAGATCCGCAACGGCACGAACGAGTTCGGCGCCTTCACCGTCTTTCGCTACGCCGGCGGCATCCGCGTGACCTTCCAGGGCCAGCAGACGGTCACCGCCGTCCAGACCACCGGCCTCGGTGACCGCACCGCCCGCGGTGTGGGGGTCCGGTCCACAGAGGCGGCGGTTCAGAGCCGCGTCCCCGGCGTGGACTGTGAGACGTTCGAGGGCACCCGCATCTGCCAGCGTGGCGAGGGGCTACCCGGCCAGCGCATCACCGCGTTCTTCCTGAAGAACGGCCGCGTGACCCGCGTGATCGTCGGCTTCGTAATCGACTAGCCGCGGCGATTATCGGGCCGCTGCCCCTTCGGGCCAGCCGTCCACGAAGATGTCCAGAGCGAGCTCGGCATCCGGCGTGCCGGCGTATCGGTCCAGGTCCCCGACGCCCGCCTCGGCGAGGATCTCGTCGTCGATGAACGTGTTGCCGGTGCACTCGCGCGGGTCGCCGCGCAGGATCTCGTAGGCGGCATCGGCCACGATCGAGGGCATCCGCGAGCGCGACATCGCCTCGTCGCCGCCCAGCAGGTTCTGAACCGCGGCCGTGGCGATCATGGTCCGCGGCCACAGGCAGTTCGCCGCGACGCCGGCCTCCGCCTCGTCGGCCGCCACGCCGAGCGTGATCATCGTCATGCCCATCTTCGAGAGGGTGTAGGCGCTGTGCCCCCTCAGCCATTTCGGATCGGCCGACAGCGGCGGTGACAGCGTCAGCACGTGCGCGTGGTCCGACTCGCGCAGGTGCGGCAGGCATGCGCGCGTGACCACGAACGTGCCGCGCGCGTTGATCTGCTGCATCAGGTCGAAGCGCTTCACCTCGAGGTCGCGCATGGGGGCGAGGTTGATCGCGGACGCGTTGTTCACGACGAGGTCGATCCCTCCGAACTTCTCGACGGTCTGCGCCACGGCCGCATCGACCCCGTCGGCGTCGCGAATGTCACCCACGATCGGAAGCGCCTCGCCGCCGGCCTCCTCAATCTCGGCGGCGGCCGTGTGGATGGTGCCCGGGAGCTTGGGGTGAGGTTCGGAGGTCTTCGCTACCAGTGCGATTTTCGCTCCGTCGCGTGCGGCGCGTTTGGCGATTTCGAGGCCGATCCCCCGGCTGCCGCCTGACATGAACATCACTCTGTCCCGAAGCATTGGCGGAGCCTATTGGCTGCGCAGCAGCGGCAGCACGTCCTCGGCGAACTGGTCCAGGAAGCGCGCCTGGTCCTCGCCCGGGGCGTGCAGGACGAGCTCGTCGAAGCCGAGGTCGGCGTAGCGCCTGATCCCGTCCGCGATCTCGGACGGGTCGTCCGAGACGATGAAGCGGGTCGGCGCACGGTCGGCGTTCTCGTCGGCGAGGCGCTCCATCTCGAGCGGGTCGTCCACGCCCTCCTTCTGCTCCGGAGTGAGCGCCAGCGCGGCCCACCAGCTGCAGTTGTCGAGCGCCCTCTGCCTGTCGCGGTCGTAGGACACCTTGACCTCGATCATCCGGCGGATCGCGCCCGGGTCGCGGCCCGCCGCCTCCGCGCCCTCGGCGACCTTTCCGAGCAGCTCGTCGTACAGGGCCGGGTCCTTGCCGCTCGTGCAGATGAAGCCGTCGCCCACGCGCCCGGCGAGCTTCGCCGCAAGCGGCCCCGAGGCGGCCACGTAGATCGGCACGGGTTCGCCGGGCCTGTCGTAGACGGTGGCGTTCGACACCCGGTACCACTCGCCCTCGAAGTCCACCCGCTCCTCGGTCCACAGCAGCCGGATCAGCTTCAGCGCCTCGGCGAGCCGCCGGCGGCGCTCCTTGCGACCGGGGAACTCCTGGCCCGTGGCCGGCGTCTCGTTCAGCGCCTCGCCCGTGCCCACGCCGAGGAACACCCGGCCGGGCGCGAGGCACCCTAGCGTCCCGAAAGACTGCGCGACGACGGACGGGTGGTAGCGCAGCGTCGGCGTCAGCACACTCGTGCCGAGGACGGCGCGCTCGGTGGCGACCGCGGCCGCGCCCAGCCAGGTCATGGCGGCCGGCCCATGGCCGCCATGGTGACGCCAGGGCTGGAAGTGGTCCGACACCCCGACGATCTCGAGCCCGATCCGCTCCGCGTGACGCGCGAACTCGAGCAGCTCCACCGGGCCGAACTGCTCCGCAGATGCCTTGTAGCCGAGCTTCACGCGGCGACCGGCAGGGGATGGTGCCGCCGGATGCCGTAGAGCGTGTCGCGCTCGGCCGCCGCCCGCCCCGCCGCGTGCGCCGCGCCGATCAGGTCGCCGGGCTCGAGCTTCACGCCGTGGTACGACCCGGCGAGGCGCGAGATCGACTCCTCCATTAGCGTGCCGCCCAGGTCGTTGACGCCCCAGTCGAGCGCCTCGGTGGCGGCGTCAAGCCCCATCTTCACCCAGCTCGCCTGGAGACTCGGGATCGTCCGCCCGAGCGCGAGCCGGAACGCGGCCGTGTGCTTCAGGTTCTCGTCGCGCGAGATCTCCTCGATGCCGTGCGTCCGGCCGAGCAGCGTGTGGAACGGGATGAACGACAGGGGCACGAACTCGGTGAAGCCCCCGGTTCGCTCCTGAAGCGAGCGCACGACGCGCATGTGCTCGGCGAGCTCCCACGGCTCCTCGATGTGACCGAACATCACGGTCACGGTGCTGCGGACGCCGGCGGCGTGGGCCGCCTCGACGATCTCAACCCAGCGCGCCACCGGCAGCTTGTTGGGGGAGATGCGCTGCCGGACGCCGTCGTGAAGCACCTCGGCCGCCGTGCCGGGCGTGGACCCGAGACCGGCCGCACGCAGGCGCGCGAACACCTCGTCAAGCGGCAGCCCGCCGGCCATGAAGTGGATCTCCATGGGCGAGTAGGCGTGAAGGTGGATGTGCGGAGCCTCCTCCTTCGCGATCCGCAGCCAGCGCTCGTAGTCCTCGATCGTCCAGCTCGGGTGGATGCCGGACTGCATGCATATCTCGGTGGCGCCGAACGCCACCGCCTCGCGCACCCGGCGCCGGAACTCCTCCTCGGAGTGCTCGTACGCGTCCGGCGAGCGCCTGCCCTGGCCGAAGCCGCAGAAGGCGCACCCGACGGTGCAGATGTTGGAGACGTTGATGTTCCGGTTCACCACGAAGGTGACGGTGTCGCCCGCCAGCTCGGCGCGCAGCGAGTCGGCGGCCTGGCGCATGTCCTCGATCGCCTCCGGGCGCGTCTCGGCAAACAGCGCGGTGAGCTCCTCCTCGCCCAGCTCGCGGCCGTTCGCGGCCCGCTCGACAGCCGCGGGCACGAGCTCGTGCAGGACGCGCCGCTCCTCGCGCCGCCCCGATCCGCTCCTCGGGATGAAGGACCAGTACTTCACCTTGATCGCGTCGAGCACGCCCTGCTCGAGCCAGCCGCTGTCCATGTACTGCGGATAGACGCAGAGACGCTCGGCGAGCGCCTGGCCGCGCGCCGCCAGCCGCTTGCGCATCTCGTGCACGGAGGGGAATGGATGCTCGGGCGAGATGTGGTCGCCGTTCGCGGACAGGCCGCCGAGGTCAGTAGCGCCGTCGTCCACCAGGGGCAGCCACCAGTCGGACAGGTTCGGCGGGATCTGGACACCCACGTCCGGCATCAGCCGCCGCGCCTCGC
>OCZS010000473.1_pt1 | contig 13125 bp, 9 predicted proteins | sample 1539071 | NCBI WGS metagenome assembly OCZS01 (sample SAMEA3113584, study PRJEB22503) | soil metagenome
CGATCTGGAGGAGGCGCGAGCACTCGGCGATGTCTCCCGGGTCGGGCAGGCCACGGCCGAGCGCGACTTCCTGGCACGCGAGCTGTCACGCGCGGTTGGACTCGGAGGACGCGATCGACGCGCCGGTTCCGCGGCAGAGCGCGCCAGGGCCAGTGTGACGCGCGCCGTCCGACACGCCATGCGGCGCATCCGTGCCCAGAATGCTCCGTTGGGGGTACACCTCGAACGGACTATTCGCACCGGCACCTACTGCGCCTATCTTCCAGACCCTCGCGTCCCCGTTGGGTGGAAGCCGTAACAGCCCACACCAGCTCCAAGCCGATGCGAACCGGTGCGCGGTTAGATAGGCAGATGCCAGCCTGTTGCTCGACGTTCGAACGCTCGGCGGACCAGCAGTTTACCGAGAAGCACGCGGTCGCAGAACTGAAGCGGTACCGGACGAAGGGGCCACCCTCGCGGCCCAGGGCTTTGCCTCGGGTCAGATGGAGCGGGATCGTTCCCTTGCGCGTCAATTCGCCTGGCCTGACGAAGCCGCGATGATTTGCCCGATGTTGTCGGGGTTCATGAACGCTGATAGCGGGATTGAGCCAGTAAGAGCTGAAAAGAACTGGTTCGTGGCCTCCTGATTGCCGCGCAGCGCGGCGAACAGCTGCCGCATCGGCGGCGGCGCCGGCTCGAGCCTCGCGAGTTGACGCGTAAACTCGTACATCGGCTTCGCTCGCTGATCGCGGGCGGATTGATACCGCGCCAGTGCATCCTCCAGCGGAAGACGTCCGCTGAAGCCTGCGTCCAGCGCTTCCGTCAAGTTCTCCGCATCGATGAAGGCGTCGCTTATGCCCTGTGCGGTGATCGGGTCCTTGTCGTATCCCGCGTCACCCACAAGTGCCCAGCCCGGGCCGTACGGCTTTCGGAAGTAATTCGCCACACCCGCCGTCCCCACCCACTTCTCCTCACGTCTCGCGCGCGGCAGCCGGTCGACGATGCTCGGGATCGACTCGTGCACCTTTCGCACGTGCCCATCGATATCGCCCCGGACCTCGTTGAACCGCGCGCTTGGCCACACGGCCGCGATCAGCGTGAGGCCATCGTTCGTGGGGAAACACGCAGCGCCGTAGAAGTCGCGGACGTACTGCTCGACATCGTCCGCGTGGAAGCCGCTGTAGTAGCTGTAGTAGAACGTCGCCAGCGGCGGCTCGGCGTCGTATTCCGGCGCCCGGACGGACCGCGCAACGCACGAATGCATACCATCAGCGCCGATGACGATTCGCGCCCGGTCCACCACGGCGCGTCCGTCGCGGCTGCGACCTTGGACTCCCGCGACCCGGTCTCCGTCCCGGATCAGTTGTTCGACGGTGAACGCCTCCCGCAACTCGGCGCCGCTTTCGACGGCGCCATCGACCAGTATCTTGTCGAGCACGGTTCGCCGCGGGCAGAAGCCGCCTCGGCCGCCGTTTGTATCCGTGACGCCGCCTCTGAGCGCGAACGGGCCCACGTCGAAGATCATGTTTCGCGCGACCGGTGAACAACCGGTTGCGGCGAGTCTGTCCAGCAGGCCCCAGCGGTCCATGATCTCGGCGCCATGAGGCCAGATGAGGTGCGTCGAAATCGTGTCGCTCGGAAACCTCACCTTGTCCACCAGCAACACGCGATAGCCTTTTCTGGCCAGGAGCATCGCCGTCGGCGCGCCGGCGCATCGCGCGCCGACGACAATCGCATCATGCATAGCGTGCTCCTTTCTCCGGGGCGACCGGCTGCGGCACCGCACCAGACGCGAGTGCCGCATCCAGCGCTTTCAGGAACGCGTCCGGCTGATCCCGCGGAGGATCGTCCGCACAATTTTCGATGACGTGCAGCGACCATCCGAACCGGGCACAGGCGGTTTGAGCGATGCGCAGCCGGTTCGCCCGATCATATCGTCCCAGATCAACGCGGTCGGTACAGCGATTCGTGCGAGCTCGGGAGCGCTCAGAGTCCCGAGCGCCAGACCGTGTCATCGAATCATCGACTACTACTGAACGAACCCTTCCCCAGGAGGTCGGCAGCACTCCGCACTGCCTGCGCCAGCTTCCCCGCCGGACCCGTGCCGTAGTAGTGCAGAAAAATCACCACCGGTGTGACGTCGGTCATGTGGTGATGAATGGCGACCACGTTTATGCCGCTCGCGCGCAGAGACCGCAGCACCGGCGTCACTTCGTTCTCGAGCATCGCCACGTCACCGGCCACCATCGCGTCGGCATCTGTTCCTGCGAATGCCGCCCACGTGTTCAAGCCCATACGTGCGTTGATCGCCGCTCCGTGCTGACGCACGTTGATGTCGGGACGGCCGATGGTGATCTTGTAGACAGGGCCGGTCTGCTCGCCCGGCGTACCGATGATCTTCGCGAGGGCGGCGCCATCGAGTGCCGGGGACGACTGCGCGGGTGACGGCGCGGGCGAGCCCTGCGCCTGCTTCGCTGCCTGGCCGATGAGATCGATCGCGGGCTTTACGCGCCTCGCCAGGTCGTCGGCGGCGCCCATGCCGTGCACGTGCATGTAGAAGATCCGCGGCTGCTCCCAGAAGAAGTGATTGTGCAGCGCAGTCACGTCGAGCCCATTCTGGAGGAGCGCCGACATCACCGGGTTGACCTCGTCCTCCGTCAGTACGAGATCCCCCATCATCACGTCCATGCCTTCGCCCTTCGTCAGCGCCACCCACCCCCCGAACCCGAAAGGCGTCGGCGCGGGCCTCTGACCGATCGTGACGCGGAGGTCTGTCCGCGGGATGTTCACTTTCAGAACGCCGTCCTTGAAGTCACCAGTTTTCCCGAGCGCTGACAGAACCGCCTTGTAGTCGGCTGGCATCTCCTGCGCACTCGCCGTTACGCTGGCCAGCAGCACAGTTGCGAGCGCTCTCGACACGGATGTCAATGAACGCATGTGGGATCTCCCTGAAGAAATTGACGCCCGTAACACACGTCCTATACTCTGAAACGCCTGTTACGAAGTCAACCGATCTGAACACATGAACCACCGAACACGACGATGACCGCCCGGAGAGCTGAGCAGCAGCCCTCATCGCTGACCCTGGCCGCAAAGAGGCCGCGACGGTGGCTTCTTTTCGTCCACCAGCTGCCAGCGGATCCGTCGAATCTGCGTGTGCGTACGTGGCGCCGCCTGCAGCAGCTCGGAGCCATACCGATCAAGCAGGCGGTGTATGCGTTGCCAGACACGCCGGGTACTCGCGAGGATTTCGAATGGCTGAGAACCGAGGTCAAGGCGGCTGGAGGAGACGTGAGCGTGTTTGCCGCAGACCACGTCGACGCCTGGTCGGACGACGTGTTGATTGAGGAGTTCCGCCGTTCGCGTCAAGAGGCGTACACGGCGTTGGCCCGCGACATCGAGAGAGTGTTGAGGCGGGCGGCGAGCAATCGACGGCCGAGCGGCACCCGCGCCCCGGCCATCCGGCGCCTCTCGGAGGTGTTTCGAGAACGGCTGCGCGCGATTGAGCACGTCGATTTCTTCGGGAGCGCCGGCCGGGACCGCGTCGCCGCACTCGTGGCGCGGCTCGAGGAACACACATCGGGGACGCGTGAGCGCGCCACGGCCACGAAGGCAACCGGACCGGCCGATGGCAAAGAGTACCGGGGGCGGCTGTGGGTGACCCGACCGCGCCCGGGCGTCGATCGCATGGCATCGGCATGGCTGATTCGGCGGTTCATCGATCCTCAGGCGCGGTTTGCCTTCGCCGCCGATCGTGATTCCGTTCCGGCCGATGCGCTGCCGTTCGACATGTTCGGCGTCGAGTTCAGCCACGATGGGGAAGGTTGCACGTTCGAAACGCTGTGCCGGCTGTTTACGATCCAGGGGCCGGCTGTCACACGGATCGCCGCGATCGTCCACGACCTCGATCTGAAGGACGGTCGGTTCGGCGCTCCGGACGCCGCCACGGTCGCTCACATGATCGACGGCCTGCAGCTTGCGCTTGGAGATGATGAGGCACTGCTCACGCAGGGCATGGCGCTGTTCGATTCGTTGTATCGCTCGTTCGAGCACGCTGCGCGAGGCGCGGGCCCACGAGCCGTTGCCACACCGCGAAAGAGGACCGGCTCGAAGGCAGAGCGGCGCCCACGCAAACGCCTGGCGCCATGACGTCAGGTGTTCGAGTGACTGCAGCACCAGCACTGGTTCGCATGTCTGAGGCGCATTCGGCGTCACCCCTGGGCGGAGCCCCGCGACGTGATGCCTCCACGTGACGGCTTGTGCAGTCGGAGAGGAGCTGTCTCATGCGTAAAGCCAGCATGTTCGTGGCGTTGGGGTTGCTTGGAGTGACAGTCGGGGTGCAAGGAGCCACTCGGAAAGTGGACTTTTCCGACAGCACGGCCGGTCAGCCCCCCAAAGGCTTCGAGTTCGGCCACACAGCCAAGGTGGGAGCGCCCGGCAAGTGGATCGTGCAATCGGAAGGCGATGACAAGTACCTGGCGCAGGTCGATGCCGATAACACGCGCGCTCGGTTTCCGGTGGCGGTTCTGAGCGACGTCAGCGCCGCGGATGTCGATCTCTCGGTTCGGTTCAAGCCCGTCTCGGGCCGCGTCGATCAGGCCGCCGGTCTGGTGTGGCGCTTTCAGAACGAGGACAACTACTACATCGTTCGCGCAAACGCGCTCGAAGACAACGTGGTGCTCTACAAGGTCGAGGGCGGAAAGCGCACGGACCTTCCGCTCAAAGGCGAAGGCCGGACCTACGGCAAGAAGAGCGACGTCCCCGCAGGGCAATGGAGCACGTTGCGCGTCGTCGCCAGAGGGCGCCTGTTCGAGGTCTACCTGAACGGCTCCAAGCTATACGACGTCGAAGATGCGACATTCTCCAAGCCAGGCAAGGTCGGGCTCTGGACGAAGGCTGACTCCGTGACGCAGTTCGACGACCTCACGGTCGTGACGAAGTAGAGCCATGCTCTTACGCAGTCGCATTCTCCGTATTCACGCCGTCATTCCTATTGCACTCGTCGCCACGATTGCCTGCCGTTCGTCCGCACCGCCCGAGGGAGCTGACCGGACGGTGACCGTCTATGTATCGACCGACCGGGTGTTCTCCGAGCCGATCTTGCAGGAGTACGAAAATCGATCGAGGGTCGAGGTCAAGGCCGTCTACGATACGGAAGAGACGAAATCGACCGGCCTGGCGAATCGTCTGCTGGCGGAGAAGGCGCGGCCTCAGGCGGATGTCTTCTGGTCGAACGAGCCCGTTCGTACGCTCGTGTTGAAGTCCCGCGGTGTGTTGGCACCATATCGATCGCCAAGCGCCAGGGGCATTCCTGACGCCCTCGTCGATCCAGACGGTTTCTGGACGGGTTTCTCGGCGCGGATGCGTGTCATCGCGTACAACACGAACGCGGTGAGGCCCGGCGATGCCCCGCAATCCATCTTTGACCTGGCCGATCCGAAGTGGAAGGGCGAGGTCGCCATTGCCGATCCACGGTTTGGATCGACATCGTTCCACGTCGCGGCGCTGTACGCTCTCGCTGGGGACGAGAAGATGGATGACTTCTTCCGGCGTTTGAAGGCGAACGGCATCCGCATCGTCGATGGCAACTCCGTAGTCCGCGATCTGGTCGCTCGTGGAGACGTAAGAGTGGGCCTGACGGATACCGACGACGTCAACGTGGCGGTCGAAGACGGTCAGCCGATCGGTATGGTGCTGCCAGACCGGAACGGACTGGGGGTACCGGTGATGCCGAACATGGTGTCGCTCATCGCCAACGCCCCTCACGGCGAGGAAGCACGCAAGCTGATTGACTATCTGCTGTCGGCCGACGTCGAAAGGCAGCTCGCTCAATCGGAGGCGGTGCAGATTCCTCTCCATGCGGGTGTGCCTGGCCCGAAGAACATTCCGTCCATCGACACGTTCAAGCCGATGACGCTCGATTACGCGAAGGCCGCGAGTCGGGTGGAGGATGTCACCGCGCGTCTGGCGACCATTCTGGGCCTCTGACTCGAGGACGCCGCCAGGGCGACGTCGACGCGCAACCCACATGTTCAGATGGCAATCGGCTCGAACCCCGGTCGTCGGCATCGCGATCACGGTCTTCGCTGTCTGCTGTGTGTTGCCGGTCGGCTACCTCCTCGCGGTGTCGCTCAGAGAATTCGATGGCTTCTCAGCGGTTGTGCTCGATGCGAGACAGCGCCGGCTGCTGTCCAACACCGCTCTCCTCGGCTTGGGAACCGCGCTCATCGCCACCGCCATCGGAGCGCCGATGGGTCTTGCCCTGGCGCGTATCTCCCTCGGTCGTAAAACCCTTCTTCGCCTCGCGCTCGCATCGCCGGTTCTGCTCCCGCCGTACATCGTCGCATTGGCGTGGACATACCTGGGAAGCAGCACTGGATGGTTGTCTGAGCTTCCGGGTCGAGAACTTCTCTCGTCGTGGACCCATAGCCTGCCCGCGGCCATTCTGGTCTTGAGCCTGGTGTTTTATCCCGTGTCGATGCTCGCGACCGAGGTGGCGCTGCGTCGCATCGACGGGCGCCTCGAGGAAGCGGCGCTCGTGGTTGCCCCAAGAGGTCGCGTGCTGCGACGCATTACCCTTCCCCTCGCGGCTCCAGGCGTATTCGCGGCGGCGCTGATGATCTTCGTTCTGTCGGTCTCTGAATACGGCGTCCCTGGATTGCTCCACGTCCGCGTGTACACGACCGAAGTGTTCACGGCCTTCTCGGCGATTTACGACGTGAACCGCGCCGTTGTCCTGTCGGTGCCGCTGCTGCTCCTGTGCATGGTCGTTGCGAGTGTCGCCGCGGCCTTACTGAGCGACCGGCTCGTCGTATCGCGTAGGAGTCCTGGCGCCCGTCCCGTTCTGTTCGATGAGTGGCGCGGGCCCGCCACTGTGGCCGCCATCGCCACGCTCCTTGTTGCCCTCGTGCTCCCGTTAGCGGTCCTCCTCGGTGAGGCGCTCGGCGCTCGCTCGTTGGGCGCGGTGCTCGCTGATTCCGGCGCTGCCATGGTGAACAGCATCCTGCTCGGGACGGCAGGCGCTACGGCGGTTGTGAGCGTCGCCCTGTGGCTCGGCTACGCGCGGGCACGATGGCGCGGCCGGTGGGGGCAAGGGGTGGACATTCTCTTCATCGTCTTGTTTGCCATACCGAGCACGATCGTCGGCGTGGGCCTGATTGGCCTCTGGAACCGCTCGGGGCCGTTCGGCGCAGTGTACGGAACCGATGCCATGCTGGTCCTGGGATACCTCGCGAGGTTCATCCCGGTAACGGCGCTGGCGCTTGCCGCCAGCACTCGATACGTTCCGGTGTCACACGAAGAGGCCGCCGCCGTCAGTGGCGCAGGGTGGCTGCGCATCATGGCCCGAATCGTCCTGCCGCAGATGCGGCTCGGGTTGGCTGCTGCGTGGGTGATCGCGTTCGTGCTCGTTTTTGGCGAGCTTGGCGTCAGCATACTTGTGGCACCGCCGGGCGAAGCCACTCTGCCGATCCGCGTCTACACGATCATCGCCAATACCCCTTCCTCCCATGTTGCAGCGCTGGCGCTCCTTCAGGCTGCCGTCATCTTCGTGCCTCTGGCCTCACTCGGAGCGGCCCTGTCCTTAAGGGAGGGCCGGTGAGCACGCCGCTGCTCGCCATGGCGAACATCACCAAGCGGTTCGGCCCACACCAGGCGCTCGATCGTGTGTCGCTGGAGGTCGCGCCAGGCGAGGGTGTTGTCATCCTGGGACCGAGCGGTTGCGGCAAAACCACGCTGCTGCGCCTGGTGGCTGGGCTCGATCTGCCCGATGACGGCGAGATCTGGATGTCCGGCAGGAAGGTATCAGCGCAGCATCGCAGTATCGTGCCTCCTGACGAGCGGGGGATTGGATTCGTCTTTCAAGATCTGGCTCTCTGGCCGCATCTGACGGTTGGAGGGAATCTCGACTTCGTTCTCGAGTCAGCAAAAACGCCGCGAGCCTCACGCCGGCCGAGAGTCAACGACGTGCTGACGCTCGTTCGCGTTCAGCACCTGTCGACTCGGTTTCCTCATGAGCTGTCAGGTGGTGAACAGCAGCGCGTCGCACTCGCTCGAGCTCTGGTCGGGCAGCCGCGCGTGCTCCTCCTCGACGAGCCGCTATCGAGCCTGGACCCGGAGCTGCGCGCGACGCTTCGCGACGAGCTCACTCGGCTTCGGCGCACCTTGTGCCTCGCGATGGTGTACGTCACGCATGACATGGAGGACGCGGCCACACTTGCGGATCGTGTGATCGAGATGCGGGCCGGGCACATCGTGGCGATCACCGACGGGCCCAGGAGAAGCGAACGCACGTGAGGACTTTGCTGACAACCTTCGTCGTCGGTCTGCTGAACTCGTCGGTCGCGGTGGGGCAGACGACGCCCGCGTGTCACGTGCTGTGCGCACCGGAATTCAATGTGGAGCCGACGATCACGTTCACGAAACTGTTCGGTTCAGCCAGGATCGTCGACGATCACGGAACGACGACGCGCGAACCGCGCGAAACGGAATTCGAGCTCATCCTCTCTCTCGGTCTTCCCACGCGAGCGTCGTGGCTGGAGTTCACTGTCGAGGCGATCTTCCTTCCGTTCGATCGCGAGAGCACGCCGGAGCTGGAGTTCGAGACCAACTTGATTTGGCTTTCCGGAGAGCGCACGGGCGGCTGGCTCAGTTCCCACGTCGACATCGTCGACCAATTCAGTCCCGCCAGGAGGCCGACCGATCGTAGGGCATACGCGCACAAGTTGAACTTCGAGCTCGATACGAGTGTTTCGGTGTTCAACTGGATTCCGGAGGGGGAGTGGCTGCATCGTGTGGAGCTGGAAGGCTCGCTGGACTACGTGGCGACTGGTCTGCCGACCCTGGGCGATCGTGTCGATGGCAGTCGCTTTCTCGACAGAGCCAGCCCGTGGTCCTTTTCTCTCGTTGTGGTCATCCCCATAGCCCCTCTTTAGCAACGTCTGGCGTATTCTGCATTCATGTTGAGGCTGTTGCTGCGGCTGGACGGCCGAATCGTTCGTAGAGGATCGGAACGACGATCATGTTCAGCGCCGTCGAGCTGAGGAGTCCGAACATGATGACCATGGCCATCGGCGCCTGGATCTCACTGCCCGGCTCACCGGCAGACAGGGCAATCGGCACCAAGGCAAGACCGGCCGCGAGCGCCGTCATCAGAATGGGAACGAGTCGCTCCGTCGCTCCACGTCTGACCGCCGTCTGGAAGTCGGTGACACCTTCGTGCTCCTGTAGATGACGAATGTGGGACACCAGCATGATGCCGTTTCGCGTAGCGATGCCGAACAACGTGATGAATCCAACGATCGAAGCGACGGACAGCACGCCCCCGGCCAAGTACACGCCCAAGACGCCGCCAATCAGCGCCAGGGGAAGGTTCAGCATGATCAGGAGACCGTCACGCGAGGAGCCGAAGGCGGCCGACAGGATGAAGAAGATCGCAACGACCACGCCGAGCGACAACCAGAGCAGCTGACGCGAGGCCTGGGCCTCACTCTCGAACTGGCCTCCATACTCGATGTGGTACCCCTGCGGCAGCCGAACGTTCTGTGCGACGCGCGCCTGGATGTCGTTGACCACGCTCCGCAGATCGCGGCCGGAGACGTTACTCTGCACCACGATGCGACGCTGGACGTTCTCGCGCATCACGAAATTCGGCCCACGATCTTCCTGAATCATCGCAACAGCCGAGAGCGGAATCTGCCGGCGGTCCGGCGTCTGGATCTGCGTGGTGCCGATGGATTCAAGCGCGGCCGAGTCTTCGTTGGCGTAGCGAACGACGAGCGGAAACGCGATTTGTCCCTCGAGGATCTGGCCCACGGCGTGGCCCACGCGCGCCGTCTGCAGCGCTTCCGCCACCGCGCCGGTCGCGAGCCCCTGCCGAGACGCGGCCGCTGGATCGACCCGCACTGTGAGTGTCGGGATGTCGGTTTGCTGTTCGGTGGCCAGGTCGACGACTCCGGCCACCTGGGACATCTCACCTTGAACCTTCCCGGCCAGTTGCCGGAGTGTCGGGAGATCGTCGCCGAAGACCTTGACCGCGATATTGGCACGCGTCCCCGACAGCATGTGGTCGATGCGGTGGGAGATCGGCTGGCCGATGGTTACGTTCGTGCCCGGGAGCAGCGACACTTTCTGTCGAAGCTCCTCGAGGACAGCTTCGCGGGAACGTTCCTTCATCTCGAGGCGCACGTCGATTTCGGCGGATTCCACACCCTGCACGTGTTCGTCCAGCTCGGCGCGTCCCGTTCGACGGGCGGTGGACGTGACCTCCGGAACGCTCAACAGGAGGCGCTCGAGCCCAGTGCCGAGAGCATTCGAGTCGGCCAGGCTCGTTCCTGGAATGGTGACCGCGCTGACCGTCAGTGCACCCTCGTTGAACTCCGGCAGAAATGATCGACCCGCGGCCACGACGCCGACAAGCGCAGCCAGGAAGAGCGCTACCGCCGTAGCCAGGACCGTTCGCCAGTATCGAAAGGCGTGGGCCAGCCAGCGCTCGTAAGCCGCCTTGAAGCGCTGTGTCAGGCGGGGCTCCGTCCCGGACGCGATCAACCTTGAGTGTGGCAGCAACCACGAGCAGAGCACCGGCGTGACCGTGAGCGCAACCACGAGCGAGGCGGTCAGGGCCACGACGTATCCGAACCCGAGTGGGCGAAGTAAACGGCCTTCAACGCTGCTCAGCATGAACAGGGGCAGAAAGACCAGTGCCACAATGACGGTGGCGAAGACGACGGAGTGCCGGATCTCAGTACTTGCCTGATAGACGACCTCGAGAACCGGCAAGCGCTCCGAGTCCGGTTTCGTGGCGTTCTCTCGCAGGCGCCGAACGACGTTCTCCACGTCGATGATGGCGTCGTCGACCAGCTCGCCAATCGCGATCGCGAGTCCGCCCAGGCTCATGGTATTGATCGTGAGGCCGAAGCGGTCCATCGCAATGACCGCGGCGACGAGCGACAACGGCAACGCGAGCAGCGTTATGACCGCGGCCCGCACGTTCATCAGGAAGACGACGACCACCACGATTACGAGCGCCGCGCCTTCGAGGAATGCCCTGAACAGATTACGGAGAGACTGCTCGATGAAGTCCGCCTGTCTGAACAGATCCCGGTGGATGCGCATGCCTTGCGGCAACGCGCGCTGAATGTCGTCGAGCGTGGCATCGATTCGCTTGGACAGTTCCAGCGTGTTCACAGCAGGTTGCTTCTGGATGCCCACGATGACGGCCGGCCTGGCGTTGTGCGACCCTTCTCCGCGCTTGATCGCGGCACCCTCGCGCACACTCCCGATGTCACGTACCAGGATCGGCGCAGCATCCGTTGCCTTGACCGTCACTGCCGCGATCGCGTCGACGTCGCCGAGACGCCCGACCCCGCGGACGAGGTATTCCTGCCCTTCGGCAACCTGAAAACCCGCTGTCGCGTTCTGATTCGCAGCGTTCAGTGCTGCTTCGACTTCTTCGAGCGTGACTTGGTGGGCGGCGAGCCGTGCGGGGTCGAGCACAACCTCGTATTGCTTCTGCTCACCACCGGTGGCGATCACCTGCGAGACTCCGGGCACGGCGAGAAGACGACGGCGGACGACAGTTTCCGCGACGGTGCGGAGTTCCAGCGGCGAGTGCCGGTCCGATTCCACATCGATGAACAGGACTTCTCCCATGATCGAAGAGACCGGGGCGAGGAATGGCGGCTCTACGTTCGGCGGTAATGAACCCGAGACCAGCGTGAGCTTCTCCGCGACGGTCTGACGGGCCCGGTTGATGTCCTGGCCCCAGTCGAACTCCACCCATACAACCGCTACGCCTACCGCCGTCGCAGAGCGGACGCGCCGGACGCCCGCCGCGCCGTTGAGCGCAGATTCGATCGGGAAGGTGACGAGCGACTCGATCTCCAGCGGATCCATTCCGGGCGCTTCCGCCAGAATGGTGACCGTGGGTGCCGTCAGATCTGGCAATACGTCCAACGGGATCCGTGTCGCGGTCCAGCCGCCCCACAACAGGAAGCCAGCCGCCAACGCGACGACGATCGTGCGGTGCTGCAGTGACCAGCGAATGAGTCCGTCAATCATCGTCAGCCTCGCTCAGTGCACGTGCCCGTGCGCGGGCACGGACGTTGACAACGACGCCAGCCGCACGAGATAGGCACCCTTCGTGACGACACGTTCGCCGGGCTTCACGCCTTCGGTGAGCTGAACCACGTCGCCGCTTCGTGAACCCAGCGTGACAGCACGCCGCTCGAACGTCTCGCCCTCGCGCTGCACGAACACGATCGGACGTCCGGCATCGTCCACGACTGCCAACGCCGGAACGACAGGTTGCGGCGGTGTGGCGCCCATCAACAGGTGCAGGACGATGGCCTGACCGACCGGGATTCCAAGTGTCCGGTTATCCAGGGCGAAGGTAATCGGCAGCGTGCGGGATTGAGACTCGAGCACCTTGCCAACGCTGATCAGACGGCCGGCCGGCAAGCGATCGGGCTCTCCGGCGATTTCGATCTCGGCCGCGCGTGCGAGTCGGACGTGCGCCGCCTGCGCTTCCGGAACCTGCCCCACCACGTGGACCTGCGACGCATCGACCACGTGAAACAACACCGCCCCTGCTGAAACGTTGGCACCAGTCGCGGCGTCACGCCGGGCGATCACGCCGCTGACGGGAGCCCGAACGACGAACGTTCCCTCTGCGTCGGCGGCGCCACCGGTTCGCGCGGCGTTGTACTGTGCCAGGCTGGCTTCCGCTGCCGCAAACCGTGCCCTGGCCTGTTCCTCCACGGAACGCGCCTCGTCCAGCCGCTTGGCCGGCGCTGCACCAGCAGTCGTCAGCCGTTCGGCCCGTTCGCGATCGCGTGTCGCAAGCGCCACGACACTTTGCGCTTCGGCGCGCGCCCGTTGCAGCTGCGGAAGATCGCCAGGCACCGATGGCGGCGGCAGCAGCCGTGCGAGCTCCTGGCCGCGCGAGACGCTGGCGCCAGGCGCCACGTCCACGACGCGAATCAGGCGGCCATCGATGGGCGCGACCACGTCTGCGGCACCGCCGGGCCTTGCCTCGAGCCGCGCAGGAACAGCAATGGATTCACGGACCGCCTGTTCCTGTACAACTGCAGTCCCGAAGTCCAGGCTCCACTGCTGCTCCTTGAGGAAGCTGATACCCGGTGCGTCCCC
>OCZS010000474.1_pt1 | contig 13123 bp, 10 predicted proteins | sample 1539071 | NCBI WGS metagenome assembly OCZS01 (sample SAMEA3113584, study PRJEB22503) | soil metagenome
GGCGACGTGATCACCGCCACGATCGCCGAATTGCGGAAGAAGGTCAGGTAGGTGTTCTGGGTCAGGAGCTCGAAGTAGTTCTCCAGGGTGGGCGCGTATACCCACCACGGATTGCCTTCCGCCGAGATCTCCGCGCTGGTCTTCAGCGAGGTGATGAACATGTAGATCGGCGGCGTCAGGAAGAAGATGGCGAACAGGATGAGAAAAAAATACGACCAGCGCAGCGCCCAGCGCCGGTCGCGGCTCATGCTGCCGTATTTGCGCCCCGATATCGTCGTGGCAGTGGTGGAAGCAACTGCGGCGTTGGCCATCAGACCTCACTCCCCCGCTTGGTGATATCGCGCAGGATGAAGGTCGCCGCCACGGCCAGGATAGGCACCATGAACAGCGAGACGCTTGCACCCAAGGGTATGTCGCCGCTTTCTATGCCAACCCTGAACGCCCAGGTGGCGAAAACATGGGTGGTGTTGAGCGGATCACCCCTGGTCAGGACTCGCACGATATCGAAGTTGGCGAAGGTGACGATCAGCGAGAACAGCGCCGTGATGGCGATGATGTTGCGCATCATCGGCAGGGTCACGTACCAGATGCGCTGCCACCAGGTGGCGCCGTCGATCGAGGCCGCCTCGTAGAGCTGCTCGGGCACCGACTTCAGGGCCGCCAGATACATGATCATGAAGAACGGCGCGCCGATCCAGACGTTGACCAGGATGACCGAGAAACGCGCCCAGCCGGTTTCGCCGGTCCACGGGATGCGGTCGATTCCGAAATGGGCGAGAATCCAGTTGAAGGCGCTGTAGGACGGATCGAACAGCCACAGCCACGCCAACGTGCTCATGGCCGGCGGAATGACCCAGGGGATCAGCAGCATGCCGCGCCACTTGCGCTGGCCCTTGCTCGGGATGTTGTGCACGAAATGGGCGACCACGAAGCCGATGATCGCCTTGAAGATCACCGCGGTGATGGCGAACAGGCAGGACTGGTAGACCACCATCCAGAAGGTTTCGCGGCCGAACAGGAAGTCGAAATTCCCGAAGCCGACGAACTTGGTCATCCCCTTGTTGAGCGTCGCCAGATAGACGGCGTAGCCCGCCGGATAGGCCACAAGGGTGAAGATCAGAATGAGGAGCGGCAGCGCCATCAGAAAGGCGATGGTCGACTTGCGCTGCATCAACTTGTGCAGGCTGCTGCGGCTGTCGCCTGTAGCCGTTGCTGCGCCTCTGGCGGCAATGTCTGCCATAGGAAACTCCCGGGCGTTTGCAGTCTTCTTGTCGTTATCGCTTCCTGCGGACGCCATCGCGCGATGGCGTCCGCCGAAGTCGTATCGTCTTGCGCGCTAGTTGCGCATGAAACCTTCGATCTCCTTGGCTGCCCAGTCGAGCGTCCTGTCCATGGCCTCGCCCTTGTAGAAGCGGACGGCCATCTGGGTCTGGATGCCCTGGGTGTAGATCTGCTCGGCGATCTTGTGGGGCGCGGGCGCCGCGGCGATCGACAGCGTCTGGTGGTTGTGCGGGTTCGGATAGTGATAGAGCGTGCCCTTGGGCGGCGATTCCTCGGCCCAGGTCTTGAAGGTGGTGAGCTTCTCGAACGACGGCAGGTCGTAGCCGCCGCTGGCGATCACCATCTGCTCGGCCGCTTCCGGCTGGCTCATCGCGGTCAGCAAGCTCTTGGCCGCCGACTGGTTCTTGCTGAAGTTCCAGGTGCCCCAGAAGAACGGCAGGAACGGACCGAAGCGCCCGGCCGGGCCTGACGGGAAGCCGTGCGTCCAGCACTGCTCGGCGACCTTCGGCGCATCGCGCTTGGCGACCGCCCAGGCCGACGGCGGGTTCATGATCATGGCGCCCTTGCCCGACACCAGCCACTTGTTGTTGGAGGCGTCGTCCCATGCCGGCGCATCTTCCGGCAGGAAGGCGATCAGCTTCTTGTAGTAGTCGAGTGCCTGGCGGACCTTGTCGTTCTTGACCGTGATGTCGCCCTTGGCGTTGACCAGCACGGCGCCGAAGCTGTGGAAGATCGCTCCCGCCGTATCGACCGAGTCCGAGGTCGTGCCGAGACCGATGCCGAAGGCGTGGCCGCCCTTCTGGCAGGCTTCAGCGGCCTTGAGGAAGGCATCGAGGGTCCAGGCGTCGGCCTTGGGCGGGGCGCCCGCGGGGTACATCGCCTGCACATCGATGCCGGCGAGCTGCTTCATGAGGTCGATGCGCGAGCACGGCCCCTTCATCTGGCTACCCACCGTGGCGGGCACGGCCAGCCACTTGCCGCCGACCTTGCCGAGATATTCGACGGTGCCGTTCACGGCGCCGTTCTGCTTGATCAGCGGCTCGACGACGTCGTTCATCGGCACGAGCTGCTCGGAGTAACGCGCCGGCAGCCAGGTCGAGAAGGCGAGGACGTCGTGGCCGGACTTGGCCTGCGATTCCGCGGCGGTCGTCAGCAGGAGCTTGTTGCCTTGCGAGGTGATGAAGTCGAGCGTGACGTCGACCTTCTCCTTCTCGGCCCACGTCTTGATCACTTCTTCGGTGGCCTTGTTGGCACCGGGCACCCAGTGATCCCACAGGCCAAGCGAGAGCTTGCCGGCCGCGTAGGCGCCGCGCACGAACGGTGCGGCGACCAGCGCCGTCGAAGCGGCTGCTGTACTCGCCACAAAGCGGCGACGGCTTACTTTCCTCGATACCATTTTTCCTCCTGTAACTCTTCTTTTGACCCTCACGGGAGCCTTGTCGGATGCTAGGCACAAGCCCTGGATCAGGCAATGTATTTTCAGCCGTAGGGTCTTTCGGAACACAGGTTTGACAGCATCCAACGAGACCCGGATGCTCCGGCCGCCAAACCGTCAGCGCCGGATAACGAAGGACAGCGGGAGGGAATTTCGTGCGGGGAAACACTGTGAAATCGACCGCCGCAGAAGGCATGCACTGAGCAAGATGCAACAAATTCCGACGGCCAATCCGTGGCTCGCCGCCGTCGAGCCCTCGCCCATCGGCGAGACCAAGCGCTGGGTGCTGAACCGGACCTTCCCTGCCGACCGGCCGCTGATCGATCTCAGCCAGGCCGTGCCGGGCTATCCGCCGGCGATCGAGCTGCGCCGTCATCTCGGCGAATTGCTGCTCGACCCGACGATGCATGGCTACACGCCGATCCTCGGCCTGCCCGCGCTACGCGAAAACTATGCCGCGCACCTCTCGGGCTTCTATGGCGCGCCGATCACTGCCGGCGAGGTCGGCATCACGTCGGGCTGCAACCAGGCTTTCTGCCTCGCGCTGATGAGCATTGCCAAGGCGGGCGACCAGGTGATCCTGCCGCGGCCGCACTACTTCAATCACGACATGTGGATGCGCATGCAGGGTATCGAGCCGGTATCGCTCGACTTCCGGCCGGGTTCCGGCGCGGTGCCCAATGCCGAGGATGCCGCCAGGCTGATCGGGCCCAAGACACGCGCCATCGTCCTGATCTCGCCCAACAACCCCACCGGCGCGGTCTATCCACGGGAGACCATTCACGCCTTCTACGAGCTGGCGCAGCGCAGCGGCATCGCCCTGCTGCTGGACGAGACCTACAAGGACTTCCTGCCCGAGGGCACGCGGCCGCACGAGCTGTTCAGCGATCCCGCCTGGCGCCGGACGCTGGTCCATCTCTACAGCTTCTCCAAGGTCTTCGCGCTGACCGGCTATCGCGTCGGCGGCGTCGCCGCGGGCGCCGCGCTGATCTCGGAGATCGAGAAGGCGATGGATTGCGTCTCGATCTGCCCGCCGCGGCTGGGCCAGGAGGCGGCGCTTTACGGCCTCAAGAACCTGCTGCCCTGGGCGCGTGGCAACACCGAAGGCCTGAAGGCGCGCGCCGACCTCTTGGGCAGCGGACTGCAGCGCTCCAACCGCTGGCGGCTGGTCAGCATCGGCGCCTATTTCGCTTACGTCGAACATCCGTTCGCCGGCCAGCGCTCGACCTCGGTGTCCAAGAAGCTCGCCGACGAGGAGAACCTGCTCACCATCCCGGGCGACATGTTCGGCGCGGGCCAGGAACGCTTCGTGCGGCTGGCCTTCGCCAACGTGGCCGACGACAAGATTCCGGTGGTGCTGGAACGGTTGGAACGGTTTGGGGCTTGAGATGAAACGTCCCTCGCTGCGCTCAGGATGACAGCGGGCCTGGGATCAACGCACCCTGTCATCCCGAGCGCAGCGAGGGACCTTTACCGCAACAGGAAAGGTGGCCCATGCCGCATGCGACGACGCCCGACGGCGTAAAGCTGTACTACGAGGAGGCCGGCAGCGGCACGCCGATCCTGTTCGTCCATGAGTACAGCGGCGACTGGCGTAGCTGGGAGCCGCAGATGCGCTTCTTCTCGCGCCGCTACCGTTGCATCACCTATTCCTTCCGCGGCTATCCCGGCTCCGACGTCCCGCCTGTCGAATCGATGTACGGCCAGCAACATGCGGTCGACGACGCCAAACACATGCTCGATCACCTCAAGATCGACAAGGCGCACATCGTCGGCCTGTCGCAGGGCGCCTTCGCCACGGCGCATTTCGGCCGGCAGTACGCCAGCCGCGCGCTCAGCCTCACTCTGGCCGGCGTCGGCTCAGGCGCGGGGCGCGACGGACATGAGCAGTTCAAGAAGGACGCGCAGGCCACGGCTGCCCGCATCCGCAAGGAAGGGATGGCGAAATACGCCAATGCGCTGACGAAGAATCCGACGCGCTCACGCTTCAAGCAGAAGGACCCGCGCGGCTTCGCCGAGTTCGTGAAACACCTGTCGGAGCATCCCGACGTCGGCTCGGCCAACACCATGCAGGAGTACCAGGGCAAGCGGCCATCGCTCTACGACTTCGAGGCCGAATGGCAGAAGCTCGACCTGCCGACGCTGATCATCTGCGGCGACGAGGACGAGCCCTGCCTGCAGCCCAGCCTCTACCTCAAGCGCGTGCTGCCCAATGCCGGCCTGGCGATGTTCGCCAAGACCGGCCACACGGTGAACATCGAGGAGCCCGACGCCTTCAACCGCGAGCTCTGGAACTTCCTGATGCTGGCCGAAGCCGGCAAATGGACGCCAGCCGAGCCGCTCGATCCGAAGGCGGCGCTGATCTGACTCTTGAGCGGGCCGGAGACCCGCGCTCCCTTAAGCCCGTCGCTTCTCCCTCACCTTCGCTTCGGCCAACGGCGACAGGGCCGGACCGTTCAGCACGGCACCGTCGGGCGCGAACTGCGAGCCGTGGCAGGGGCAGTCCCAACACTGCTCCGTCGCGTTCCAGTTCACGTGGCAGCCGAGATGGGTGCAGACCGCCGAGTGCTGATGCAGCTTGCCCTCGAGATCGCGACAGACGGCGAGCTTGTGCAAGCCGTCGGTCATCAGGCCGCCCTCGCCTGGCCCCAGGCGATCGACCGAGCTGACTTCGCCGGGCAGGACATACTCGGCGAAGTTCTTCAGCGCCGTGACGTTCTCGCTGACATACGTCGCCGCCGCCCTGAGCGGCTTGCGCGAGGGCTCGTAGACTTCCTCCCAGGGACTCTTGCCCGAGACGATCAGGTCCTTGAGCAACAAGCCGGCCAAGGCGCCGTGGGTCATGCCCTGGCCGGAATCGCCGGTGGCGATGAAGATCCGTTCGTCGTTCGGATTGCGGCCGATGAAGCCGCAATAGTCGATGGTGTTCATCACCTGCCCCGACCATCGATGGGTTTCCTGCCCAAGCGCCGGCACCAGCTCGCGGATCCATCCCTCCAGGGCGGCAAACCGCCGTTCGCCATCATTGGCCTCGCCCGACTTGTGGTCGGCGCCGCCGACGATGAGGCGATCGTTGTCATGGCCCAACTCGAGTCGGACGTAATGGTAGGGATCGGCCATGTCCCAATAGAGCGCGTCGGGCAGGCTTCCGGACGGCAGCGAGAAGGCCATGGCGTAGGTCCGGTATGGCGCCATCTTGCTGTGGATCTCGACGCGGTTGTTGATCGGCACGTTGGTGGCGACGATCGCGCGGTCGGCGGTGACGTTGGCGCCGCTTTCGGTGGTCACGCGTACAGCCCGGCCGACGTGCTCGACCTTCATGACCGGACTGTCGGCGAACAGGCGCCCGCTCTTGTTCAGCACCATCTCGGCAACGGCTGCGAGATACTTCAGGGGATGGAACGTGGCTTGGCCGGGATAGCGAAGCACCGGCGCGGCGCCCAGGCCCGTCAACGGCAGCCTGTCGCCGCGCTCGACAACGACTCCGGCCTGGCGAGCGGCCTCGAATTCACGATCGATCTGCTTGCGCGCCTCGTCAAGCGGCGTACCGACGGCCGGGAACAGATGACCGTCGAGCCGCCGGAAGTCGCAGGCGATGTCGTGCTGGCGGACGAGGGCCTCGATGCGGTCGACGGCGGCGGCCTGGCTCTGCTGGAACAGCCGCGCCATCTCGACGCCACGCCGATCGATCAGGCCGCTGATGCCATCGTCGCAGATCGGCGCCAAGTGCGCCGTCGTACGCGAGGTCATGCCGCCGGCGATCGGGCCGCGGTCGACCACGATGACCTTCTGCCCGACGGCCGCCAGTTCGTAGGCTGCCGAGAGGCCGGCAATTCCCGAACCCACGATCACCGTGTCGCAGGTCAGTTGGCCTTCGAGTGCAGGGGCATCGCCAAAGACCTTGGTCTGCATCCACAAGGACCTGGTACGCTCGCCGCTCACGTTCATGTGTTCCTCCCTGGCATTGGCGGGGTTGGATCAGATGAACGGCAACGAGGCCGCAGACGCCGCGTTGCGGTGGGAGGCTAGACCGTCTTCACCGTCACGGCGTGATTGAGCGGGCCGTGGCCGCGGCCGAAGCCGGGAGCGGTCTCGATGGCTTGGCGCACATAGCTCCGCGCCCGCGCCACGGCATCCCGCAGGCTCATCTTCTGCGCCAGGCCCGCGGCGGTCGCCGAGGCGAGCGTGCAGCCCGTGCCGTGGGTATGGCGGCTCGCGATGCGCGGATCCTCGAAGCGGTCGAACCGGCCGTCGTGGAACAGGATGTCGATCACGCGATCGCCCTCGAGATGGCCGCCCTTCAGCAGAACGCCTTTGGCGCCCAGCCCGGCCAGCCGCTCGGCGGCGCGCCGCATGTCGGCCTCGTTGCGCACCGGGAAGCCCGCCAGCACCTCGGCCTCGGGCAGGTTGGGCGTGATGAGGGCGGCCATCGGCAGCAACGTGTCGCGCAGCGCGGCCTCCGCATCGCTCAGCAGCAGGCGGTGGCCGCCCTTGGCGACCATCACCGGGTCGACCACCAGCGGCGCTTCCGGCGCATGCTTCTTCAAGGCCGCCGCGACGATGCCGATCACTTCGGCGCTGTGCAGCATCCCGGTCTTGAGCGCATCGGCGCCGATGTCGGTCAGCACGACCTCGATCTGCTGGGCGATGAAGGCAGGCTCGATCGCCACGACGCCGTGCACGCCTTCGGTGTTCTGGGCGGTGAGCGCGGTGATTGCGGTGGCGGCAAAGCCGTTCATGGCAGTGACCGCCTTGATGTCGGCCTGGATGCCCGCGCCGCCGCCGGAATCCGAGCCGGCGACGATCAGGACGCGCCCCTTCATACGGTGGCCTTCGCCCGCGGGATCGCCTCGATGATCTGGTCGACGACGGTGCGCACGAGGTCCGAATCGTCGCCCTCGGCCATGACGCGGATCAGGGGCTCGGTGCCGGACTTGCGGACCAGGATGCGGCCCGCCTTGCCGAGCCGCGCCTCGGCGTCGGCGATGGCGCGTGTCACGGAAGCGGCCGCAAGGGCTGCGTTGGCATCGCCCACCCGCACGTTTTTCAGGAGCTGCGGCACTGGCTCGAAGGCGCGGAAGGTCTCGCTCGCCGGCCGCGCGGTCTTGAGCATCGCCGCCAGCGCCTGCAGGGCCGCCATCAGGCCGTCGCCGGTCGTGGCATGGTCGGTCATGATGATATGGCCCGACTGCTCGCCGCCCAGATTGTAGCCGTCGGCGCGCATGCGCTCGAGGACGTAGCGATCGCCCACCGCGGCACGCACCAGCATGAGCTTGCGCTCGCCGAGATAGCGCTCCAGCCCGAGGTTCGACATCACCGTGGCGACCACGCCGCCGCCGGCCAGCCGGCCGTCCTTCGCCCAGTGGTCAGCGATGGTCGCCATGAGCTGGTCGCCGTCGATCAGGCGGCCGTGCTCGCAGGCCAGCACGGCGCGGTCGGCATCGCCGTCGAGGGCGATGCCGATGTCGGCGCCGTGCATCACGACGTGCTCCTGCAGCACCTGCGGATAGGTCGAGCCGCAATTGCCGTTGATGTTGAAGCCGTCGGGCGCCACCGCCATCGGGACCACCTCGGCCCCCAGCTCCCACAGCACGGTCGGCGCGACCTTGTACGCGGCGCCATTGGCGCAATCGACGACGATCTTGAGGCCGGCGAGGTCGAGGTTGCCGCGGACCGACGCCTTTACCGCTTCAATGTAGCGGCCGTCGGCATCGTCGATGCGCTTGGCGCGGCCGATCATCTTCGAGGTCGCGAGGCGGATGTCGCGCGGCGTGGCGACCAGCACTTCGATCTGCGCCTCGACGGCGTCGGACAGCTTGAAGCCGTCCGGCCCGAACAGCTTGATGCCGTTGTCCTCGTAGGGATTGTGCGAGGCCGAGATCATCACGCCGACGTCGGCGCGCATCGAGCGCGTCAGGAAGCCGACGGCCGGCGTCGGCAGGGGGCCGAGCAGCAGCACGTCCATGCCGACCGACAGGAATCCGGCGGTCATGGCCTGCTCGATCATGTAGCCGGAAAGCCGCGTGTCCTTGCCGATGACGACACGGTGGCGATGGTCGCCGCGATTGAAGACCTGGCCCGCCGCCATGCCGATGCGCATGGCGACCTCGGCCGTCATGGGTTCTGAGTTGGCGCGGCCGCGAACGCCGTCGGTGCCGAAGAGATGACGTGACATTGAATGCAATTTTATCGCATTACCCGCGAAACCGCGAGGGCCTGTCGCGTCCCGGCGACGTCGTGGACCCGAACAAAGGCGGCACCACGCCGGGCGGCCTCGACGGCAAGCCAAATCGAGGCCGGATCGCGCTGGCGCGGCTCCTCGATGCCGGTCAGCCGGCCGATGAAGCTCTTGCGCGAGGCGCCGATCAGCACGGGATAACCGGCCTCGGCCAGGCGGCCGGCGCCGGCGACCAGATCGACGTTTTCCTGCACGCTCTTGCCGAAGCCCAGGCCGGGATCGAGGGCAATGCGCTCGCGCGCGATCCCGGCGGCCTGACAGGCCTCGGCGCGCTGGACCAGGAGCTGGCGCACCTCTTCGACGACGTTGGCGTAGGGCGGCACGCGGTACTTCTCCTCCGGCCGGCCCTGCCGATGCATCAGCACCACCGGCGCGCCGCGCTCGGCGATCAGCGGCATCAAGGCCGGATCGTCCTGCAGCGCCGAGACGTCGTTGACGATGCGGGCGCCGGCGTCGAGGCAGGCGCGCGCCACGGCGGCACGGCGGGTGTCGACCGACACCACGACCCCGCGCTTGGCCAGGCCCTCGACCACGGGCAGGACGCGCTGCAGCTCTTCGTCGGCATCGATCGGCCGCGAGCCGGGGCGCGTCGACTCACCGCCGACATCGACGATGTCGGCACCTTCTGAAACGAAACGCAGGCCATCGTCGATGGCCTGCGTGGGTTCCAGGCGTTCGCCGCCGTCTGAGAACGAGTCCGGCGTCACATTGACGATCGCCATGATCCTCGGGCGATCGAGGGTGACGCCGGCAAAGCTTGCCGTCAAACGCCCGGCTGCGGCTCGGGATTGGCGCCCGGCGACGGGCCACCGGCGCCCTGGCCGGAGCTGGTCGGCACCGAGGCACGGCGGCGGCGGTCGGCCGGGCCGGCGCCACCGGTGTCGTCGCGCACGATCTTCTCGCCACGCAGGATCGTGCCGATCTCGTCGTTGGACAGCGTCTCGTACTCGAGCAGCGCCTTGGCGATGAGGTGCAGGTCCTCGAGATGGTCGGTCAGGATCTGATGCGCCCGGCCTTCGGCCTCCTCGATCAGGCGGCGAACCTCCTGGTCGATCAGCTGGGCGGTGGCTTCCGAGACGTTCTGCGTCTGGGTCACGGCGTGGCCCAGGAACACTTCCTGCTCGTTGGCCTGGTAGCGCACGCGGCCAAGCTTCTCGGACATGCCGTAGGCGGTGATCATGCCGCGCGCGGTCTGCGTCGCGACCTGGATGTCGCTCGCCGCGCCCGTGGTCACGTTCTCCGGTCCGAAGATGATCTCCTCGGCGATACGGCCGCCGAACATGATCGCCAGGCGGGACTCGAGGAACTGCTTGGTGTGGCTGAGATGGTCGCGCTCCGGCAGCTGCATGGTGACGCCGAGCGCACGGCCGCGCGGGATGATCGTCACCTTGTGCAGCGGATCGCTCTTGGGCACGTGCATGGCGACCAGCGCATGGCCTGCCTCATGGTAGGCCGTGAGCTTCTTCTCCTCGTCGGTCATGGCCATCGAGCGACGCTCGGTGCCCATCAGCACCTTGTCCTTGGCGTATTCGAAGTCGGCCATGGTGACCAGGCGCTTGCCGACGCGCGCGGCGCGCAGCGCGGCCTCGTTCACCAGGTTGGCAAGGTCGGCACCCGAGAAGCCCGGCGTGCCACGGGCAAGAACCCGCGGATCGACGTCCGGCGCCAGCGGCACCTTGCGCATGTGGACCTTGAGGATCTTCTCGCGGCCGCCGACATCGGGGTTGGGCACGATGACCTGGCGGTCGAAGCGGCCCGGACGCAGCAGCGCGGGATCGAGCACGTCGGGACGGTTGGTGGCGGCGATCAGGATGACGCCTTCGTTGGATTCGAAGCCGTCCATCTCGACCAGCAACTGGTTGAGAGTCTGCTCGCGCTCGTCGTTGCCGCCGCCAAGGCCCGCGCCACGATGGCGGCCAACGGCGTCGATTTCGTCGATGAACACGATGCAGGGCGCGTTCTTCTTGGCCTGCTCGAACATGTCGCGCACGCGGGACGCGCCGACGCCCACGAACATCTCGACGAAATCGGAGCCCGAGATGGTGAAGAACGGCACGTTGGCTTCGCCGGCGATGGCGCGCGCCAGCAGCGTCTTACCGGTGCCCGGCGGGCCCACCAGCAAGCAGCCCTTGGGGATCTTGCCGCCCAGGCGCTGGAACTTCTGCGGATCCTTCAGGAAGTCGACGATCTCCTCGAGCTCGGCCTTGGCCTCGTCGATGCCGGCGACGTCCTCGAAGGTGACGCGGCCGTGCTTCTCGGTCAGCAGGCGCGCCCGTGACTTGCCGAAGCCCATGGCGCGGCCGGTGCCGCTCTGCATCTGGCGCAGGAAGAAGATGTAGACGCCGACAAGAACCAGAACCGGCAGCCAGCTTACGAAGATCGAGCCGAGGTTGACGCCCTCCTCGGCCGGCCCGGCGTCGACGCGGTCGACGTTCTTGATCAGCATCGGCATCAGCTGCTCGTCCACCGGAGCGCTGGGCACGTAAGTCGCGAACTTCTGCACGCCATTGCGCGGCTCGCGGAAGGTGCCGGTGATGGTGTTGCCCTGGATACGGACGTCCTGGACCTGGCGCTGCTCGACGGCGCGCACGAAGTCGGAATAGGAAACCGTGTTGCCGGCCGACCGGGTCGCTCCACCCTGGAAGACGCTGTAGAGCAGCGCCAGCAACAGCACGATGACAATCCACAGGGCGGCGTTACGGTTGAAAGGGTTCACGGGTGTTTTCCAATGCGATGCGAGATCATTCTAAATGGGAAGCAACGGACGCGCCGCAAGCAAAAAAAGCAGCCGGAATCAGGGACTGCGCCGCGTTTCTGCCATCTCTCCTGCCATGCTCAGGCCGAACAATCCACTGCAGCCGCCGGGTTTGGGGGACTTGTCGTAGCAGCAACCTACATGCAGAAAGAGTGAAATCTAAGGCAGCGCCCGATTTTCCGCGCGCCACGGCCCCGCAAAGACGGCCGGCCGCCCGGTCCAACCGGTCCCGTCGCGGCGGGTGATCCCGGCCACCGATCGCCTGGACGACCCGGCTCAACAGCCTCGCCTGCTGGTCCCGTCCCAAACGGACAAAGGCCGACCGGTCGATGGCGACGTCGCCTGTCGGCGAGATATCCAAGACCTCGACCGCGACGGCGGCGAGCTTTTGCTCTCGTGTCGGACGGCCGCTATCGGCGGCCGGCGCTGGCGGTCGATTGCCGGCGCGCAGCCTTGCCCGCTCGAAGCGCGGATCGGCGTTGGAAGGGTCGTCGATCCACGGCACGCCACGGGCGAGCAGCGTCGCCGTGAGGCGCGACCGGGAAACCCCGAGCAGCGGCCGCAACAGCCGCACCTCCGGCAACTCGACCGCCGCCGACATGCCGGCAAGGCCGTCGGGCCCGCTTTGCCGAGCGGCGCGCATGGCCACGGTCTCGGCCTGATCATCGGCATGGTGCGCGACCAGCAGATGGAGAATGCCACGCCGACGGCAGGCCTCGCGCAGCAGCCGGTAGCGTGCCGTACGCGCTGCTTCCTGCAGGCCAGTGCGCGGCTTGGCCTCGGACCAGCGCAGGATCTCGGTCTCGCACCCATGGCGCCCGAGCAGGGACGCGGTCACCACCGCTTCCGCAGCCGACTCCGGCCGCAATGCATGGTCGACGATCAGCCCCACGATCCGACCGCCGCGCGCCGCGGCCCACTCCTGCGCCAGCAGCGCCAAGGCCAGCGAATCGCGTCCGCCGGACACGGCGACGGCGACGACGGGCGCGCCTTCGAACGGATCGAACGGCGCCATCAGCCGCGCGAAGTCGGCGACGTCGAGAGGCCGGTCGTCGGCCGTGCTCACCCGCAGCCGTTCTTCTGGCGCTCCTGGTCGACGCGGCGCTTCTGCAGGTCGGTGGCGCGTGGGTAGTCCTGGCTGAACTTGGCGAAGACCTGACAGGCGTCGGCCTTGCGGCCGAGCACGGCGAGCGTGATGCCGAGCTTGAGCAGGTTGTCCGGCCCCTTGGGGCTGGTCTTGTAGGTCTTGTAGCCTTCGGCGAAGGCCGTCATGGCGTTCTGATAATCCTTGCGCGCGTAGTAGCTCTCGCCCAGCCAGTACTGCGCGTTGCCCGCCAGCGCATGCTTGGGCTGGCTCTGCAGGAAGGCCCTGAAGCCGCGCTCGGCGCCGGCATTGTCGCCGTCCTGCAGCTTC
>OCZS010000476.1_pt1 | contig 13098 bp, 10 predicted proteins | sample 1539071 | NCBI WGS metagenome assembly OCZS01 (sample SAMEA3113584, study PRJEB22503) | soil metagenome
CGGGCGTGGGTGGGTGGGGGAACCGCGGTGTGGTCGGTGGAGCGGTATTCGGCGGCGGCGGCCTGGAGGCGGCCGGCGGCGCCGGTGAGGTCGTCGGCGAGGGTGCCGAGCTCGGTGGCCCAGCGGGACCACATGAGGTGGAACCGGTCGAAGAGGGCGGCGTCGCCGAGCGCGGCCCCGCCGAGGGCGACGGCCGGGAGCAGGCCCCCGACCACCGAGCGGACCTGGTCGGCGCTGGCCTGCAGCCGTCCGGCGGCACGCTCGAGCTCGCTTGGGATCACACGCAGCTCGGCCATCTACCTCACCCCTTCGCCAGCCTGCGGAAGCTGGCGTAGACGATAACTCACAGAGGCAAACATAAGCAAATGAAGGATAACGAGCCACTAACGACCTCGGGGCCGCGGCCCGGAGGGCGAGAAGATCCCCGGTTGGGGGTGGATGCCCGAGTAGAATCGGCGGTGGCTGCCGGCCGGGTGGGGCTGCCGGCCGTCACGGCCGAATACCCGTCGCTCGGAGGACCCGCTATGCCAGGTCGCTTTGGTCGTGTGCTCACCGCCATGGCCACCCCGTTCAGCCCTGACGGCAACCTGGACGTCGACGGCGCCCAGCGACTGGCCCGCCACCTGCTCGACACCGGCACCGAGACCCTGGTCGTGGCCGGCACCACCGGCGAGTCGCCCACCCTGACCGCCGACGAGAAGGCCCGCCTCTGGGCCGCGGTCGTCGAGGTCGCCGGGGGCGACCGGGTGATGGCCGGCACCTCGACCTACTCCACCGCCGAGTCGGTCGAGCTCACCCACCTGGCCGAGAAGGCCGGGGCCGGGTCGCTGCTGCTGGTCACGCCCTACTACAACAAGCCGCCCCAGTCCGGCCTGGTCGCCCACTTCTCGGCCATCGCCGGCTCCACCGGCCTGCCCTGCATGCTCTACAACATCCCCGGGCGGACCGCCTGCACCATCGAGGTGCCGACCATGGTCCGGCTGTTCGAGCAGCTCGACAACGTGGTCGCGGTCAAGGACGCGGTCGGCGACATGGCCGCGGCCAGCCGCCTGCAGCGCGAGACCGGCGGCCAGCTGGAGCAGTACTCGGGCGACGACAAGAACCTCCTGCCGCTGCTCGCCGTGGGCGGGGTCGGCGTGGTCAGCGTGGCCGCCCACCTGGTCGGGCCGGCCCTCCAGGAGCTGGTGCGGGCCTTCGACGCCGGCGACACCGCCACCGCCCTCGACCTGCACCTGCGCCACCTGGAGCTGTTCGAGGGCCTGTTCGCCACCGCCAGCCCGATCCTGCTCAAGGCGTGCATGAACCTGCTCGGCCTGCCCGCCGGGCCGCTTCGCCCCCCGCTGGTCGACGCCACCCCCGACCAGGTCGAGTTCGCCCGCGGCCTGCTGAGCGGCGTGGGACTGGAACCCCGTGACTGAGGTCGACCGCACGATCCCGCCGGCGGCGCCTGGGGTGACCCGGGTCGCGTTCCTGGGCGGGCTGGGGGAGATCGGGCGCAACTGCGCGGTGGTCGAGGTCGACGGGGCCCGGCTGCTGATCGACTGCGGGCTGGCCTTCCCCGACGCCGACCAGCCGGGCGTCGACATCATCCTGCCCGACTTCGCCTGGCTGGCCGAGGAGCCGGAGCGGGTCGTCGGGGTGGTCCTGACCCACGCCCACGAGGACCACATGGGGGCGCTGCCCTACTTCCTGCGCGACTTCGACGTGCCCATCTACGGGACCAGGCTGTCGCTGGCCATGCTCTCGGCCAAGCTCGAGGAGCACCAGCTCAACCCGTCCCTGGTCGAGGTCGCGGGCGGCCAGCGGACCAGCCTGGGCCCGTTCGACCTCGAGTTCTACGCCATGTCGCACTCGATCCCCGACGGCATGGCGGTGGCCCTGCGGACCCCGGGCGGCACGATCGTGCACACCGGCGACTTCAAGATGGACCTGACCCCGATCGACGGCCGCCCGACCGACCTGGGCGGGCTGGCCCGGCTGGCCGCCGAGGGCATCGACCTGCTCATGTCGGACTCCACCAACGCCGAGCAGCCCGGCTTCATCGTCTCCGAGGTCGAGGTCGGCCGGGCCCTCGAGGACATCTTCGAGGCCGCCCGGCGCCGCATCGTGGTCGCCTGCTTCGCCAGCCACGTCCACCGGGTCCAGCAGATCCTGGACGCCGCGGCCCGCCTCGACCGCAAGGTCGCCCTGGTCGGGCGGAGCATGATCCGCAACATGCGGGTCGCCTCCGACCTCGGCTACCTGCGCATCCCGGCCGGCCTGCTGATCCCCATGGAGGACCTCTCCTCGACCGACCCGGCGCGCACGGTGGTGCTGTGCACCGGCTCCCAGGGCGAGCCGTTCTCGGCCCTGACCCTGATGGCCGGCCGCGACCACAAGTGGGTCCGGATCGAGCCCGGCGACACCGTGGTCCTGTCCTCCTCGCTGATCCCGGGCAACGAGGCCGCCGTCTACCGCACCATCAACGACCTGGCCCGGCTCGGGGCCGACGTCTACCACAAGGGCAACGCCCGGGTGCACGTGTCCGGCCACGCCGCCCAGGGCGAGCTGACCCTGCTGCTGTCCACCCTGCGGCCGGGCAACTTCGTGCCCGTCCACGGCGAGTACCGGCACCTGGCCAAGCACGCCCGGCTGGCCGCCTCGACCGGGGTGCCGCGCGAGCGCATCCTGATCTGCGAGGACGGCGACGTGGTCGAGCTGGCCGACGGCAAGGCCAGCCGGGCCGGCCAGGTCCGGGCCGGCATGGTGATGGTCGACGGGCTCGGCATCGGCGACGTCGGCGACGCCGTGCTGCGCGACCGGCGCAAGCTCGGCGGCGAGGGCTTCGTGCACGTGCTGGTCACCATCGAGTCCCAGACCGGCAAGGTCCTGGCCGGCCCGGACATCGTGACCCGCGGGTTCGTCTACGAGCCGGAGTCCGGCGACCTGATCGAGGAGGCCAAGGCCCGGGTGCTGGACGCCCTGGAGCGCACCGCCGCCGACGGCGTCAACGACCCCATGATCGTCAAGCAGCACATGCGCTCGGCCGCCTCGGCCCTGTTCAAGGAGCGCACCCAGCGCCGCCCGGTGATCATCCCGACGGTGATGGAGGTCTAGGGATGGCCAAGGCGCGAACCCGGCGACCACAGACCCGGCGGCCCGCGCCCGCCCGCAGCCGGCGGCCGGCGGCCAAGAGCACGACCCGCACCCAGCGGGTCGGCCAGAGCTCCCGCAAGGCCCTGTCGCCCCACAAGGGCGACATCCAGGGGGTCTTCCTGGTCGTGTTCGCCCTGGTGCTGGCCCTCGGGATCTGGTTCGAGGACGGGGGCCGGCTCGGGGTGTTCATGGCCCTGCTGTTCCGCGGCCTGTTCGGCTACGGCGCCTACGCGGTGCCGCTGCTGGTCGGCGGGCTGGCCCTGGCCCTGTTCTGGCGGCCGTCGGCCAAGGACGACATGGTCGCCGGGCGGGTCACCATCGGGCTGCTGGCCGTGCTCGTGGGCGGGCTCGGCCTGCTCCACCTGTCCAGGGGCGCCCCGCCGGCCAGCTCGGCCCCGGCGGTCCTGCAGGAGTCGGGCGGGCTGGTCGGGGCGATCATCGCCGCCCCCCTGGCCCGGCTGCTGTCCACCTGGGGGGCCGGCGCCATGTTCGCCTGCGTGCTGTTCCTCGGGACCCTGATCAGCACCCGGACCTCGGTGGCGGCCGTGGGCCGGGGGATAGGCTCCATGGGCCGGGTCGCCGGCTCCGCCCTGACCGCCCCGCCCCCGCCCCCGCCGCCCCCGCCGGCCCCGCCCGAGGTGGTCGAGCCGGTCGACTCCGGCGAGGCCCCGCCCAAGCGGCGCGGCCGCAAGAAGGCCGAGCCGCCCCCCGAGCCCGACCCCGACGACACCATCGAGGTGGTCGTGGGCGCGCCGGCCCCAGGCCCCAGGGACACGGCCGACCTGCGGGCCGAGGACCGCGACGAGGCGGCCGCCCTCAAGGCCCCGCCGCCCCCGATCGCCCCGGCCGACCTGCCCGGGGCCGGGGACGCGGTCCAGATGGCCATGACCCTGCAGGCCAAGGCCGGCGGCGCCTACACCACCCCGCCCGAGTCGCTGCTGCGCCAGGGCCACGCCCGCCCGGTCGACCCCCGCCGGCTGGACGAGACCCAGAAGGTCCTGGAGCGGACCCTGGAGCAGTTCGACGTCGACGCCAAGGTGCCCCGCTACACCCGGGGCCCGACCGTCACCCGCTACGAGGTCGAGCTCGGCCCGGCGACCAAGGTGGCCAGGGTGATCGGCCTCTCCCACGACATCGCCTACGCCCTGGCCTCGCCGGACGTGCGCATCATCGCCCCCATCCCCGGCAAGTCGGCGATCGGCATCGAGGTCCCCAACCGCGACCGCGAGCTGGTCACCCTCGGCGACATCCTGGGCACGGTCAAGGACGGGAAGAGCGGCAAGGACGACGGGCGCCACCCGCTCACGGTCGCCCTGGGCAAGGACATCGGCGGCGAGCCGGTCCTGGCCAACCTGGCCGAGATGCCCCACGTCCTGATCGCCGGGTCCACCGGGTCGGGCAAGTCGGTCTGCCTGAACGTGCTCGTGACCAGCCTGCTGATGCGCAACCCGCCCGACGAGGTCCGGCTCATCCTGATCGACCCCAAGCGGGTCGAGCTGACCCACTACGAGAACGTGCCCCACCTGATCACCCCGGTGGTCACCCACCCCAAGCGGGCCAGCGAGGCCCTGGCCTGGGCGGTGCGGGAGATGGAGCTGCGCCTGGAGACCCTGGCCATCGCCGGGGTCCGCAACATCGCCGCCTACAACAAGGCGGCCAAGGAGGGCACCCTGCCGCCGCTGCCCTCGGCCAGCCTGGACGACGAGGGCCGGCCCGACGGCACCCAGGAGCGCCCGACCCTGCCCTACATCGTGGTCGTGATCGACGAGCTGTCCGACCTGATGATGATCGCCCCCCGCGACGTCGAGGACGCCATCTGCCGCATCGCCCAGATGGCCAGGGCGGTCGGCATCCACCTGGTGGTGGCCACCCAGCGGCCGTCGGTGGACGTGGTCACCGGCCTGATCAAGGCCAACATCCCCAGCCGGATCGCCTTCATGGTGGCCAGCGCCCAGGACTCCCGGGTCATCCTGGACGCCGGCGGGGCCGACAAGCTGGTCGGCCACGGCGACATGCTCTACCTGCCCGGCGGCACCTCCAAGCCCCGCCGGATCCAGGGCGCCTTCATCACCGAGAAGGAGGTGGAGGCGGTCGTCGCCTACTGCAAGGCCCAGCAGCAGGCCGCCTACCAGCCGGGCGTTGTCGCCGAGGGCAGGTCGGCCAGCGAGGACGACGACGGCGACGAGGACCCGCTCCTCACCCAGGCCATGGAGATCGTGGTCCGCTCCGGGCTCGGCTCCACCTCGATGCTCCAGTCCAAGATGAAGGTCGGGTTCTCCCGGGCCCGCCGGATCATGGACCAGCTCGAGGAGCGGGGCGTGGTCGGGCCGTCGGAGGGCTCCAAGCCCCGCGACGTGCTGATGACCGTCGAGGAGCTGCAGGGGCTCCGCGGCCGCGAGGAGACCTATGGCGAGATCGTCGGCGAGTAGGTTGCCGTCGCCCGCCCTTCGGGTCAGAATCCGCTGAACTACGGAGGCGATTCTCCGCTTTGCCCCGATATGTTCGGACGGAGGGGTGACCCGGCTGCGCACCATCGGCGAAGCGCTGCGCTCGGCCCGGGAAGCGCAGGGCACGTCGCTCGACGACGCCGCCGTCGCGACCCGGATCCGGTCGAGCTACCTGGAGGCCCTGGAGCAGGAGCGGTTCGGCGACCTCGGCGGGAGCGTCTACGCCAAGGGCTTCCTGCGCTCCTACGCCGGCTACCTGGGCATCGACCCGGCCCCGCTGCTGGAGGCCTACCGGGCCCAGGAGACGCCGGAGGCGCCCCTGTTCGAGCATGCCCCCCAAGCAATCGGCGGGCTCGAGTCGGGCCGGCGCGGGCGCAGCTGGCTGGCCGTGGCCATCGTCTGCGTCTCCATCATCCTGCTGGTGTCCCTGTGGGGGCTGCTGCGGCCGGCGCCCGACCCCGGCGACACCCAGCCCGCCTTCGTCACCACCCCGGCCAGGACCACCGGAGCCGCGGCCGGATCGGCCCAGCCGGCCACCCCCGCCCCGGCGGCCCGGGACGTGACCGTCACCCTGCGCTACGCCGGCGCCTCCTGGACCCGGGTCACCGCCGACGGCCGGGTCGCCTTCGAAGGCACCCCCGGGCCGCGCCAGCGCCGCACCTTCACGGCCAGGCGCAGCCTGACCCTGGTCCTCGGCTACCCGGCCGGGGTCCGCCTGACCGTCAACGGGAAGAACCTGGGCGTGGCCGACCGCTCCGGCAGCATCTGGCGGCACACGTTCACCCCCAAGAGCAGATCGCTGGACTAGCAGAGGGAGCACGCTTCGATGGTCATCCGGGTGCCGTTCACCGGCGCGGAGAAGGAGAGCCTCAAGGTCAGCCTGGACCGGCACCGCGACGCGGTGCTGTGGAAGCTGGAGGGCCTGGGCGACGACGACCTGCGCCGGCCGATGGTTCCCTCCGGGACCAGCCTGCTCGGCCTGGTCAAGCACCTGGCGGCGGTCGAGTACGGCTGGTTCTGCGACACCTTCGGCCGCGAGACCGAGCCGCTGCCGTTCGATGACGACGACCCCGACGCCGACCTGCGCGTCCGGCCGGACGAGACGACCGAGGACATCCTGGCCTTCTACGGCCGGGCCCGGGCCGCCGCCGACCAGGTCATCGCCGAGCTCGACGTCGAGGACACCGGCACCGCCTGGTTCGGGGAGGCGGTCACGATGCGCTGGGTCCTGATCCACATGATCGAGGAGACGGCCCGCCACGCCGGTCACGTCGACATCCTCCGCGAGCTGATCGACGGCATGGCCGGCGACCACCGACCTGGCTAGCCTTGGCGTATGACCGACCAACCGCGCCTTGCGCTGACCTTCGAGGACGTCCTGCTGGTGCCGCGGCGCTCCAGCATCCGCTCACGCCGGCATGTCTCCACCCGCTCCCGCTTCACCCGCGGGGTGGAGCTGGCCATCCCCATCGTCTCGGCCAACATGGACACGGTGACCACCGCGCCCATGGCCATCGCCATGGCCGAGCTGGGCGGTCTCGGCGTGCTCCACCGGTTCCTGCCGGTCGACGCCCAGGCCGAGGAGGTCCGGCGGGTCAAGCGCTACCTGGGCCAGGTGATCGAGCAGCCCTACACCATCGCCCCCGAGCGGACCGTGGCCGAGGCCGCCGCCGAGGCCAGGCGCCTGGGCGTCACCGGCCTGGTGGTGGTCGACCCCGAGCGCCGGCCGGTCGGCATCCTCACCGCCCGCGACATGCGCGCGGACGCCGGCGACACCGTCGCCTCGGCCATGACCCCGGCCGAGCGGCTGGTCACGGCCCGGCCCGGCATCGACCTGGACGAGGCCCGCAAGCTGCTGGACCGCCACCGGATCGAGAAGCTGCCCCTGGTCGGCGACGACGGCCGGCTGGCCGGCCTGATCACCCTGCGCGACATCGGCCTGCGCGAGCGCCTGCCCCAGGCGACCCGCGACGGCCAGGGCCGGCTCCGGGTCGCGGCCGCCCTCGGCGTGCGCGGCGGCTACCTGGCCAGGGCCCAGGCCCTGCTCGACGCCGACGTCGACGCCCTGGTCGTCGACGTCGCCCACGGCCACGCCGACCACACCATCGACGCCGTCAAGGAGCTGAAGGCGACCTGGCCCGACAGCCAGGTCGTGGCCGGCAACGTCGCCACCGCCGAGGGCTTCGCCGACCTGGCCGAGGCCGGGGCCGACGCCGTCAAGGGCGGCATCGGCCCCGGCTTCGCCTGCACCACCCGCCTGGTCGCCGGGGTCGGCGTGCCCCAGCTCACCGCCATCCTCGACTGCGCCGAGGTCGCCCAGGCGACCGGCGTCCCCCTGATCGCCGACGGCGGCATCCGCCACCCCGGCGACGTGGCCAAGGCGATCGCCGCCGGGGCGAGCACGGTGATGATCGGCGGCCTGTTCGCCGGCCGCCCCGAGAGCCCGGGCGAGGTCGTCCGCCGCCAGGGCCGCGAGTACAAGGTCTTCCGGGGCATGGCCTCCCTGGGCGCGGCCGCCGCCCGCCTCGAGATCGAGGGCCGCGGCGACGCCCTCGACCAGTACGTCCCCGAGGGCGAGGAGATGGAGTTCCCCCTCAAGGGCCCCGTCGCCGGCATCGTCCAGGAGCTGGTCGGCGGCCTCCGCTCCGGCATGAGCTACGTCGACGCCACCACCATCCCCGAAGCCTGGGACAAGGCCACCTTCGTCCGCCAGACCCAGTCCGGCCGCCTCGAGTCCAGCCCCGGGTCGCCCGACGGGTAGGCTTGGCCAATGCCGCCAGCCGAACCAGCCCCCGCCGCTCCCGCCCCGGAGACGGTGGCGATCGTCACCCTCGGGTGCGGCCGCAACGAGGTCGACTCCCAGAACGCGGCCGGACTGCTGGCGGCCAGCGGCTACCGGGTGGTGGCCGACCCTGAGCAGGCCGACGCGGTGGTGGTCAACACCTGCGCGTTCGTGGAGGCGGCCAAGCGCGAGTCGATCGAGACGGTGCTGGACGCGGCCGCCCTGAAGGAGCAGGGGCGGGCCCGGACGGTGCTGGTCACCGGGTGCCTGGCTGAGCGGTACACCGAGGAGCTGCGGGCCGAGCTCCCCGAGGCCGACGCGATCGTGCCCTTTGCCGACTACGGGCGGCTGCCCGAGCTGCTGGGCAGGGCCCCCGGGTCCCTGAACGGCCACGGGATCCCGAACGGCACCGCGGCGCCGGTGCCAGCGGCCCCCGGCCTTCCCTCCCTCGTCCCGGCAGGACGACGGGCGCTGCCGATGGTGTTCCCGACCCCGGCCGGGGCGGCGTTCCCGGCCCGGGCGCCGGCCCGTGGGCCGGTGGCCCTGGTCAAGCTGGCCGAGGGGTGCGACCGGGACTGCTCGTTCTGCGCCATCCCGTCGTTCCGGGGGCGGTTCCGCTCCCGGCGCCCGACCGAGATCCTCGACGAGGTCGCCTGGCTGGCCGGCCAGGGCGTCTCCGAGGTCTGCCTGGTGGCCGAGAACTCGACCAGCTACGGCAAGGACCTGGGCGGCCGCGAGGCCCTGATCCACCTGCTGCGCGACCTGGCCACCATCGACGGCCTGCGCCGGGTGCGCCTCAACTACCTCCAGCCCGACGAGCTCACCCCCGGCCTGCTCGAGGAGATGGCCGCCAACCCGGTGGTCTGCAGCTACTTCGACCTGTCCCTGCAGCACGCCAGCGCGCCCGTGCTGCGGCGCATGCGCCGGGGCGGCTCGGCCGAGGGGTTTCTGGAGCTGGTCGGGCGGATCCGCGCCCTCGACCCTGACGCCGCCTTCCGCTCCAACTTCATCCTCGGCTTCCCCGGCGAGGCCACGGCCGACGTGCGCCAGCTGGAGGAGTTCCTGGAGGCGGCCCGGCTGGACTGGGTGGCCTTCTTCGCCTGGTCGCCCGAGGACGGCACCGCCGCCCTCGACCTGGACGGCCGGGTCCCGGAGGCCACCGCCCGGGCCCGGGTCGAGCGGGTCCAGGAGCTGCAAGACCGGCTCCTGGCCGAGGCCCAGCAGGCCTGGGTCGGGCGCCGCCTGGAGGTGCTGGTCGAGCGGGTCGAGGAGGACGGCGCCGCCGAGGGCCGCAGCTACCGGGAGGCCCCCGACGCCGACGGCGCGGTCCGGATCGAGGACGCGCCAGGGGCCGAGGTGGGGGAGTACCTGCCGGTGGTGGTCACCGCCGCCCAGGGCCCGGAGCTTCTGGCCCGCCTGGCCGGGTAGCATCCTCGCCGTCGGTCGGTCGGCAAGGGAGCGAGCGTGCGCTGCGAGATCATCGGGGTCGGCACCGAGCTGCTGCTCGGCCAGATCGTCAACACCAACGCCGCCTGGATCGGCCAGCGCCTGGCCGACGTCGGCTGGGACTGCCTGCGCCACACGGTGGTCGGGGACAACACCCAGCGGATCGCCGAGACCATCACCGAGGCCCTCGGCCGGGCCGACGCGGTGATCCTGACCGGCGGGCTGGGCCCGACCCAGGACGACGTCACCCGGGAGGCGCTGGCCGCCGTGGCCGGGGTCGAGCTGGTGCGCCAGCCGGAGCTGGAGGCCTGGCTGCGCGAGCGGTTCGCCGGCATGGGCGTCCAGCGGATGGCCGAGATGAACCTGCGCCAGGCCGACGTGCCCCAGGGCGCCCGCACGATCGACAACCCGCGAGGGACCGCCCCCGGGCTGATCATGGAGATCGGCGGCAAGCCCGCCTACGCCGTGCCCGGCGTCCCCCGCGAGATGGAGGGCATGCTCGAGCGGGTGGTCCTGCCCGACCTGGCCGCCAGGGCCGGCGAGGGCCGGGCGATCGTCTCCCGCACCCTGCGCACCGCCGGGGTGGGGGAGTCGCGCCTGGCCGAGCGGCTGACCCCGCTGTGGGAGGAGGCCGGGGCCGGCCAGGTCACCATGGCCTATCTGGCCAGCCCGGGCGAGGTCCGGGTCCGGCTGACCGCCGTCGGCGCGACCCGGGAGGAGGCCCTGGCCGAGATCGCCCCGGTCGAGACCAGGATCCGCGAGGAGCTCGGCGAGATCGTCTACGGCACCGACGACGAGACCCTCGAGGCGGCCGTCGGCCGGCTGCTCGGCGAGCGCGGCCTCACCCTGGCCACCGCCGAGTCGCTCACCGGCGGCCTCCTCGGCGGCCGCATCACCGGCATCCCCGGCGCCTCCGACTACTACCTGGGCGGCGTGGTCGCCTACGCCACCGCCGCCAAGGCCTCCCAGCTCGGCGTCGACCAGGCCCTCCTGGACGCCGACGGCCCGGTCAGCGAGCCCGTCGCCGCCGCCATGGCCGCCGGCGCCCGCACCACCCTCGGCGCCGACCTCGGCCTGGCCGCCACCGGCGTCGCCGGCCCCACCGAGCAGTCCGGCCGCCGGGTCGGCACCCTCTGCCTGGCCGTCGCCGACGCCGCCGGCACCACCACCCGCACCCTCACCGCCCCCGGCGACCGCACCCAGGTCCGCCTCTGGACCGCCTCGGTCGCCCTCGACCTCCTCCGCCGCCGCCTGGAGGGTCTGGCATGAGCGGGCCTGCTCGGTCCAGGCGCTGGGGGCGGCGGCGGGGGCTGTGGACCGTTACCAGCACCCGTCGCTCCGGCCGGGCTACCCTCCCGGTAGGGGCCCCAGAGCCGGACAGGTCGCGGTCCGGCACGCCCGGGGGGCCGGCGTGACCGATCCGACCGTCGCCGACCCGGACCTGCTCGCCGGGCGGCTGTTCTTCGGGGTGCCGGTCCCCGGGGCGGCCCGGGCGCCGCTGGAGGCGGCCCTGCCCCGACTGGAGCCGCTGCTCGCCGGGGCCCGCGTGGCCCCTCCCGGTGGCTGGCACCTGACCCTGGCCTTCCTCGGCCAGGTCCAGCCGGAGCTGGCCGACGAGGTGGTCCGGGTCGGCGAGGCCGCCGTGGCCGGCGTCGGGCCCGCCCGGCTGCGCCTGGAGGGCGCCGGCACCTTCCCCCAGGGCCGCCGGGCCCGGGTCCTGTGGGCCGGCATCGGCGGCGACGCCGAGGTCCTGGTCCGGCTGGCCGCCGCCCTGTCCAGCGCCGCCAAGGCCGCCGGCCTGCGCTCCGAGGAGCGGCCGCTGGCCCCGCACCTGACCCTGGCCCGCTTCTCGACCCCGGCGCCGGTCCCCCAGGAGGCCCTCGACCTGGTCGCCGCCGCCGCGGCCGAGAGCGAGCCCTGGGAGGCGCGCGAGCTGGCCTGCTTCCGCAGCACCCTCGGCGGCCCCCGCGGCGCCCGCTACCGCGTGGTCCGCGAGTTCCCCCTCACCGGCTAGGCCGGTTCGCGCCTCCGTGCCCGGTGTCCGTCCGGCCGGAAAAGAACTGTCCCCAGATCCGGTTATGATCGTTGTACCGAACAGGTGTTCGTAGTACGGTGCTCGCCGACTCGAACGACTCAGGGCCGCCAACTTCGGAAGGGACTGTGATGGCCGCGACCTATACTGCCCGCAACGACGGCATGCGGGGAGGGACCGTGGAACGCGAGAAGGCACTCGACGTCGCCTTGCTCCAGATCGAGAAGCAGTTCGGCAAGGGCTCGGTCATGCGCATGGGCGTGGACGGCCCGGCCGACCCGGTCCAGGCCATCTCGACCGGCAGCCTCGCCCTCGACCTGGCCCTCGGCATCGGCGGGGTGCCGCGCGGCCGCGTGGTCGAGATCTACGGTCCCGAGGCCTCGGGCAAGACGACCCTGGCCCTGCACATCATCGCCGAGGCCCAGCGGAACGGCGGCATCGCCGCCTTCATCGACGCCGAGCACGCCCTGGACGTGACCTACGCCCGCAACCTCGGGGTCAACGCCGACGAGCTGCTGATCTCCCAGCCGGACACCGGCGAGCAGGCCCTCGAGATCGCCGACATGCTGGTCCGCTCGGGCGCCATCGACGTCATCGTGGTCGACTCGGTTGCCGCTCTGGTCCCCCGGGCCGAGATCGAGGGCGAGATGGGCGACTCCCACGTCGGCCTCCAGGCCCGCCTCATGAGCCAGGCCCTGCGCAAGCTCTCGGGGACGATCTCCAAGTCCAAGACCACCGCCATCTTCATCAACCAGCTCCGCGAGAAGATCGGCGTGCTGTTCGGGTCGCCCGAGACCACCTCCGGGGGGCGGGCGCTCAAGTTCTACGCCTCGGTCCGGCTGGACGTGCGGCGGATCGAGGCGCTGAAGGACGGTCCCGAGGTGGTCGGCAACCGGACCCGGGCCAAGGTGGTCAAGAACAAGCTGGCCCCGCCGTTCCGCTCGGCCGAGTTCGACGTCATCTACGGCCAGGGGATCTCCAAGGAGGGGAGCCTGCTGGATGTCGGCGTGGACGTCGGCCTCGTCAAGAAGTCGGGGGCCTGGTTCACCTACGACGGCGACCAGCTCGGCCAGGGCCGCGAGAACGCCCGCAACTTCCTCCGCGACAACCCCGAGCTCGCCCGCGAGATCGAGGAGAAGGTCAAGGCCCAGCTCGGCATCGGCCTCCCGCCCGTCCCCGCCCCCGCCCCCGAGCCGGACGCGGACACGCCCAAGGGGAAGGACCCGGACAAGCTCTGAGCCGCCGGGTCTGAGGCG
>OCZS010000477.1_pt1 | contig 13094 bp, 16 predicted proteins | sample 1539071 | NCBI WGS metagenome assembly OCZS01 (sample SAMEA3113584, study PRJEB22503) | soil metagenome
TGTGCGCGCCGCCCATGCCGGTCCGATCGACGACGACACCCTCGTCCACCGGATCGAGTTCCACGTCGTCGACCAGCCAGCGACCAGGGACCGCCGGCGCTGAGGTGACCGACGCTCACCTTCACAGCTGCAGGATCGCCGCCGACACGAGATAGGACGCGGCCACTCCTCGGGGGTCGTGCAGGTCTCCAGGGTCCTCCAACGTTGCCGTGGAGCGGGCGCGGACGGCGGCGCCGGGGTCCGCGGACACGAGGTCGACGCACAGGCCGGCGACCACGGCGCTGGCGTCGTGGTCGTCCAGACCGTCGAGGGCAAGGCCGTTGTGGAGCAGGGTCGCCGCCTCCCGGAACACCTCACGAGCCATCTCGGCGTCCACCTCCGGCCGATCCCGGGCGACTGCCTCTGCGGTGGCGAGGAGCTGGTCGAACGGTGGCTCCACGGTGCTCGGCGGCATGGCGGGAGCCTCGCAGGACGCCCCTCCGACGACAAGTGAGAATGGGACCGTGATCCTGCCCACTCAACGCGACCCGCGCTTGATCACCATCCGCCGTGGAGGGTCGCTGACCGACTCCGACCATCGGCTCCTGGCCCGGTGGGCGGCCTCGTGCGCTGAGCACGTCCTGCACCTGTTCGAGTCGGCGCAGCCCTCGGACCCGCGACCTCGCGCCGCGATCGGACACGTTCGAGCGTGGGCGCGCGGTGAGCTGCGGATGTCCGAGTCCCGCGCGGCCGGTGGTCATGCCATGGCTGCGGCACGGGAGTTGAGCGGAGCCCCACGACACGCGGCGTTCGCTGCCGGCCAGGCGGCCGTGGTGGCGCACGTCGCCGCGCACGAGCTCGGAGCCGCCGCCTACGCGATCAAGGCCGTGCGTGCGGCAGCCCCCGGAAGCGCCGGTGAGGAGGCCGGCCGGCTGGAGTGCTCGTGGCAGCGCGACCAGCTGCCGACGGCGATTCGCCAGCTCGTCCTGGACGACCAGCGGGTGCGAAACGAGCTCTGTTGGTGGGTGTTCGACTGCTGAACAGGCCTCGGACCCCTCCGCGGCGAGCCTGAGCGCCACGTCCAGGTCTGCGGCCTCGATGATCCACAAGCCCGCGAGATACTCCTTCGACTCGATGAAGGGACCGTCGGTGAACACCGGAGTCCCCTCGCGGTTGTCGACCACGGTGGCAGGGTCAGGGGAGCCCAGTCCTCCGGCGAAGACTTACTGGCCCTGCGAGATGAGGCGGTCGTTGAACGCGCCGATGTCGGCATCCTCGGTCGGCGTCGCCGGGCCGATGCCGTCGTCGATCACGGAGAGCAGGTACTGCATCGCGGATCATCTCCCGTACTGAGGGCGTCCAGCCGGCCGGTAGACCTGCATCGTCACGCCGTTGGAGTCCGATCGCGACTCGACGAGGTCGAGAGCGAGGTCGCGGCCGGACTCGGCGAAGAGCCGCTCGCCCTGGCCGAGGACCACCGGGACGATGAGCAGGGTCATCTCGTCGACGAGGTCGTTGTCGAGCAGCCACCTGACGAGGACACCGCTGCCGTGCACCTGCAGCTCACCCGGCTGCTCGGCCTTGAGCTCTCCGATGGCCGCCGCGAGGTCACCGGAGAGGACGGTCGTGTTCGCCCAGCGCGGTCGGCTGAGCGTGGTCGACGCGACGTACTTGGGCTTGCTGTTCAGGGCGGCCGCGATCTGGTGGTGTCCCGGATCCTCGGCGGCGACGCGGGCCCGCTCCTCCGCCCCCCAGTACCCCGCGAAGAGCTCGTACGTCCGGCGGCCGAAGAGGAACGCGTCGGCGCGCTCGTAGGTCCGGTTGATCACCGTCATGGTCTCGCTGTCGCCCAGCCCCAGGGCCCACCCGCCCCGCTCGAACCCGTTCCTCCGGTCCTCGTCCGACGCGCCCCCGTTTCCCTGCATCACTCCGTCGACGGTGACCTGCGTCATGGTGGTCAACCTCATGCTCCGGCTCCCTTCTCGGTTCTTGCCTCTCACCTGAACGACGAACAGGTCCGCCGCGATCGGACACCTACCCCCACGCCATCCGAGACGACAGAGGTGCCGATCGCGCCGTGGCGCGCCCGTTCGGCACCACCGGTTCGGCATCCCAACCCTTGCACCGTTGCCTCCCTCCCGTCACCGGATGCCGACCAGAGGCGGCGCGTCAGGAGTCGCGCTCCTCCTCGTCCTCGTCGCGCGGCTCGACCCGGCACCAGTGCTGAGCAACGAGCCCTGCCCCGGCCAGCGCCAGCGAGGCCAGGACGAGGAGCACGAGCGGAACGAGGCGCGATCGGTTGGCGACGAGCGACAGGTCGGCCGCGACGACCGCGGCCTGCCCGGCATACCACCCGGCGGCAGCCGACCCGGTGAGGGCGGCCGCCTGGGCCAGCACGACCGTGCGGGCGGCGCGGAGCGGGTCGAGCGACGTCGTCGCCCGGCCCTGGAGGTATCGGCGCACCGGCCGGGCGAGCCACAGGACGAGCCCACCCATGACGATGAGCAGGACCCCTGCGAACGTGGGCGGACGCGGCACCAGGGACCCGTCACGGGTGAGCAGGGTGAAGACGACGAAGGACGCGATGCCCGCCGCTGCAGCGGCCAGGAGCAGTGTCTGGACGCGGATCTCTCTGTGCCGCATCAGGTCTGCTGTCCTCCGTCGGTGGTCGGTGGGATGTCGTGCGGGTGCACGCCGCTGCTGTCGAGCTGCTCGAGGAGGTCCGTCACGGGTCGGGTGCGGTCGCCGACGCGGAGGGTCGCGGCAGGGTCCACCTCGAGCCACGGAACGAGCACGAACGCCCGCTCGTGGGCACGCGGGTGCGGAAGCATCAGGCTGCTCCGCACCGACGTCACGTCGGTGCCGGATGCCGGGTCGCCGTACTGGATGAGATCGAGGTCCAGGGTCCGCGCCCCCCAGGGGACCTCGCGAACGCGGCCGAAACGCGCCTCCACGCCGTGCAGCTCGCGCAGGAGCGAGGTCGGCGACAGCATCGTCATCGCGGTGAGGACCGCGTTGACGTACGTCGGCTGCTCCGGGCCACCCACCGGCTCGGTGTCGTAGAACCCGGAGGCTGCGACATCGGTGAGGCCGACCTCCGGTCCCAAGCAGGCCAGCGCGGCGTTGAGCGTCACGTGGGGCGGCTCGCCGCGGTGCGAGAGGTTGGCGCCGAGGGCCACGACGACAGGCAGCGGCTCGCGCCGCCGGGTCACGCAGACCACGACGTCGTCGAACGGCACGCCCACCGGAGCCTGTGGCTTGTGCACCGTGACGGTGACCTCGTCGACCGCGGCATGGGTCAGGACGTCCATGGCCACGAGCCCGGCAACCCGCTCGATGAGGTCGTGCGGCTCACCCGAGATGCGCTCGAGGACCGCCGCTCCGATCTCGCCGTAGTTCACCGTGTCCACCAGGTCGTCGCTCGCGGCCGCCGGGGCGAGGTCGACGACGAGCTCGACGTCGACGACGAACTCCTGGCCCTCGCGCCGCTCGTGCTCGAACACTCCGTGGAATCCCCTTCCCCGCACTCCGAGGAGGCGCACACGGTCGCGGGCCATCCCGCCCCCGCTCACGACGAGGCCCTGAGGGCGTCGGCCACGTCGAGGGCGTCCACGGTGCCGGCCACGTCGTGCACCCGCACGGCCCAGACGCCCCGCTGAGCGGCATACAGGCTGGTGGCGGCGGTCGCGACGTCACGACCCAGCGGCGGCCGGACCGTGTCGGGTGTTCGCCCGACGAGTCCGAGGAAGCCCTTGCGGGACGTCCCGATGAGGACACGGTGGCCGACTGCGGTCAGCTCCTCGAGCCTTCGCAGGAGCTCCCAGTTGTGGTGGGCCAGCTTGGCGAAGCCGAAGCCCGGGTCGAGGACGATGTCGGCCGGTCGGATGCCGGCCGCGACGAGTGCCTCGACCCGCGCCGACAGCTCGGCGATGACCTCGGCCACGACGTCGTCGTAGTGGGCCCGCGCCTGCATGTCGTGGCTGTGCCCGCGCCAGTGCATCGCGACGAACGGCACGCGGCGCGCCGCGACGAGGGGCGCCATGTCCGGGTCGGCCAGGCCGCCGCTGACGTCGTTGACGAGCACCGCCCCGGCATCCAGTGCAGCGGCAGCCACGCTCGCACGCATGGTGTCCACCGAGACGGGCACGAGGGAGCCCAGCTCCTCGATGACCGGGAGGACGCGGCGTTGCTCCTCCTCGGCGCTGGGCCGCTCCGCCCCGGGGCGGGTGGACTCCCCACCGACGTCGAGGAGGTCGGCGCCCTGCGCCACCAGCTCGTGGCCGTGGGCGACGGCGGCCTCCGGCGTGAACCAGGCCCCTCCGTCGCTGAACGAGTCGGGCGTGACGTTGACGACGCCCATGACGAGAGGGCGGCCGGCGGCGCGTGCCTCCGGCAGGGTCACTGGCGGGTCACCGCTTGCCACCGAGCAGCAGCGACATCGCCTCGGCTCGGGTGGCGGGGTCCCGCAGCTGACCGCGGACCGCTGAGGTGATCGTGCGAGACCCCGGCTTGTGGACGCCGCGCATCGACATGCACAGGTGCTCGGCCTCGACGACGACGATGACCCCCCGGACGTCGAGGTACTGGACGAGGGCGTCGGCGATCTGGGTCGTGATCTGTTCCTGGACCTGCGGGCGCCGGGCGAAGACCTCCACGAGCCGCGCGAGCTTGCTGAGCCCGGTCACCCGGCCGTCCTCCGCGGGGATGTAGCCGATGTGGGCGACCCCGTGGAACGGCAGGAGGTGGTGCTCGCAGGTCGAGTACATCGGGATGTCCCGGACGATGACCATCTCGTCGTGGTCGATCGAGAACGTCTTCTCCAGGACGTCTGCCGGGTCCTGCCACAACCCGGCGAACAGCTCCCGCGCCGCTCGGGCGACCCGTCCGGGGGTGTCGGCGAGGCCCTCGCGCTCGGGGTCCTCACCGATCGCCAGGAGGAACTCGCGCACCGCAGCCTGCGCCCGTGGGACGTCGACGGGCCCGATCATCGCGGCACTGCCGGCCTCGTCCCTCGGGTCAGGGCTCGACACGACCACCCTCGGGCACCTCGACGACCTTGGTCGGCGGGTTCTCCTCGGGCCGCGGGTCGGCGCCGTTCTCGGCCGCCTTGTCGATGGCGGCCGCGGTGCCGGGGTCGGGTGGGGTGATCGTGGCGCCGGGCGGGGCCGAGACGCCGTTGTGGCCGTTGGCGGCCGCCTGCTCCGCCGGGGTCAGGACCGGCGGGAGGTCGGACAGCGTCCGATGGGCGCTCGAGAGCCAGGTGGGGCGCAGCGGGCGCTTGACGACCTTGTCGAAGATCCCGGCGAGCTCGCCCTGGTTGAGGCTCTCGCGTTCGAGCAGCTCGAGCACGAGGGTGTCGAGGACGTGACGGTTGTCGTTGATGACGTGCCACGCCTCGTCGTGAGCGTCGTCGACGAGCTTGCGGACCTCTTCGTCGACGATGGCCGCGACCTGCTCGGAGTAGTCGCGCTGGTGGCCCATGTCGCGGCCGAGGAACACCTCGCCCTGCGACTGGCCGAGCTTGATGGCACCGACCCGCTCGCTCATGCCGTACTCGGTGACCATCTTGCGGGCCATCGCCGTGGCCTTCTCGATGTCGTTGGCGGCGCCCGTCGTCGGGTCGTGGAAGATGATCTCCTCGGCGACGCGACCGCCGAGGGCGTAGGCCAGCTGGTCGAGGATCTCGTTGCGCGTCGTCGAGTACTTGTCGTCGGTCGGCATGACCATCGTGTAGCCGAGGGCACGCCCACGCGGGAGGATCGTCACCTTCGTGACGGGGTCGGTGTGGTTCATCGCCGCCGCGACGAGGGCGTGGCCGCCCTCGTGGTACGCCGTGATCTTCCGCTCCTTGGCCGACATGATCCGCGTGCGCTTCTGCGGGCCGGCGATGACGCGGTCGATCGCCTCGTCGAGCACCTCGTCGTCGATGAGCTTCTTGTCGGTGCGCGCCGTGAGCAGGGCTGCCTCGTTGAGGACGTTGGCCAGGTCGGCGCCGGTGAAGCCGGGGGTGCGTCGTGCGACGGCGAGCAGGTCGACACCGGTGGCCATCGGCTTGCCCTGTCCGTGTACCTGGAGGATGCGGTGGCGGCCGATCATGTCGGGCGCGTCCACGGCGATCTGGCGGTCGAAGCGTCCTGGGCGCAGAAGAGCGGGGTCGAGGATGTCGGGCCGGTTGGTCGCCGCGATGAGGATGACGTTGGTCTTGACGTCGAATCCGTCCATCTCGACGAGCAGCTGGTTGAGCGTCTGCTCCCGCTCGTCGTGGCCACCGCCGAGGCCGGCACCACGGTGGCGCCCCACGGCGTCGATCTCGTCGACGAAGACGATGGCGGGCGCGTTGGCCTTCGCCTGCTCGAAGAGGTCGCGCACCCGGGAGGCGCCGACGCCGACGAACATCTCGACGAAGTCCGAGCCGGAGATCGAGTAGAAGGGCACCCCGGCCTCACCGGCGACCGCTCGGGCGAGGAGCGTCTTGCCGGTTCCGGGCGGGCCGTAGAGCAGCACACCCTTGGGGATCTTGGCCCCCACGGCGAGGAACTTCGCCGGCTCGGCGAGGAACTCCTTGATCTCGTGGAGCTCCTCCACGGCCTCGTCGACGCCCGCGACGTCGGCGAAGGTGACCTTGGGGGTGTCCTTGGTCGCGAGCTTGGCGCGGGACTTGCCGAACTGCATGACCCGTGAGCCGCCGCCCTGGGCCTGGCTCATGAGGAACCAGAAGAGCCCCACGAGGAGCAGGACCGGGAAGAAGCTGATGAAGATCGTCCAGAAGGCGCTGTCGCCCTCCACCTTGTCGTCGTAGCCGTCCGGCAGGCTCTCACGCAGGGCCTCGACGAGCTGCTCCGCACGGGCGTCGACGTACTCGGCCCTGACCCGCGTGGCACCGCTGACGTCGTTCGCCTCGTCGCTGAACGTCTGGCCCTCCCGGAGGTCGAGGGAGAGCACGTTCTCGGTCGTCATGACCGCCGACTTCACCTTCTTCTCGGCGATGAGCTTCTCCGCCTGCGCCGTGGTGATCGTCGTGTAGCCGCCGCTGCCGTCGAACGAGAAGACCGTCAGCATCACCACGACGACGGCGAGGACCCAGAAGACCGGGGTCCGGAAGATGCGCTTGAAGTCCATGTGGGTACGGAGCGGACGCTCCGGTCCTCCTGCTCGTCGTCACGGGGCCGACCGGCGCACACACCGGTCGGGACGGGTACACGCTAGCAACGAGCCCCATGTCCCCCGTGTTCCGCTCCAGCAGGGGGTTCGACGGCGGGCGGCGAGCGCACGAGCCGGCTCGTCGGACCGATCTCGGATGCCGTGCCGGCGCTCAGCTGTAGACGTGCGGTGCCAGCGTGCCCACGACGCGAAGGCCTCGGTACGCCTCTGCGTAGTCGAGGCCGTAGCCGACGACGAACTCGTTCGGGATGTCGAAGCCCACCCAGCGCACGTGCACGTCGACCTTGGCGGCATCCGGCTTTCGGAGCAGGGTGCAGATCTCGACGGAGGCCGGGCTGCGCGACTCGAGGTTGGACTTGATCCACGAGAGGGTCAGCCCGGAGTCGACGATGTCCTCGACGATGACGACGTGTCGACCGGAGATGTCGACGTCGAGGTCCTTGAGGATCCGCACGACGCCGCTGGACTTGGTGCCCGAGCCGTAGGACGACACGGCCATCCAGTCGACCGGGACGGACACCGGCAGGGCGCGCATGAGGTCGGCCATGACCATGACCGCGCCCTTGAGGACACCCACGAGGAGCACGTCCTTGCCCTCGTACTCCGCCGCGATCTGCTCGGCCAGCTCCTCGAGCTTGCCGTGGATCTGCTCCTCCGTGATGAGGACTCGTTCGAGGTCGGCTCCCATGTGGGCGGCGTCCACTGCGGCTCCTGGTGTGGTGGGGCGCGGGTGAGGTGCCTATTCAACCGGAGCGGGCGGTCCGATGGTGACCCGATCATGGGACCGGTGCACCCGCAGCCCACCGGGGACGTGGACGGGACCCTGCCCACGCCATCCCGTCAGCAGCCGGTCACAGGCTGCCATGTGCTTCGTGGCCAGCTGTCCCGCGGGGGCGCCGGCCGCCAGGAGGAGGCGCCGCCAGACCCGGGTGCGGACCGCGCGGGGCAGCGCCGCGAGCGCCTCGACCCGCCAGGGCCCACCTCCGAGGTCGGCGACCGCCGACTCGGCGAGCACCTCGAGGTGCTCCGCGTCGTCGCGCAGGAGGTCGGCGGTGCGCGCCAGGGCGGCAGTGACCCCGGGCCCGAGGTCGCGCTCGAGGTCGGCGAGCGCGCGTCGGGCCCGGACGCGTAGGTGGATCGGGTCGTCGTTCATCGGGTCGTCCCACCACCGCAGTCCCTCGGCCTCCGCCGAGGTGCGGCACTCCTGCCGGGTGATCCCGAGCAACGGACGGCGGTACCGCCCGCGGGCGGCCGGCATCCCGGCCAGCGACCTGGCGCCGGAACCCCGGGTGAGTCCCAGCAGCACCTGCTCGGCCTGGTCGTCGAGGGTGTGGCCGAGGAGCACCAGGGCAGCACCGTGCCGGTCGGCGGCGGCGTCGAGGGCGGCGTAGCGGGCCTCGCGTGCGGCCGCCTCGAGCCCTCGGCCGCCCGGGGGGACGGTCACGGAGACGACCTCGACCGGCTCCAGGCCGAGCCGGACCAAACGGGAGGCAGCCTCCGCGGCGACGCCGCCGGAGCCGGCCTGGACGCCGTGGTCGACGACGACCGCCCCGACCCGCACGCCGAAGGCCGGCGCCTCGAAGGCTGCCGCCGCCGCGAGCACCGTGGAGTCGGCTCCGCCGCTGGCGGCGACGAGCACGAGGTCACCCGGTCGCCGCCCGAGGAGTGCCGACCGGACGGCGTGGCGGATCGCCGCCGTCGTCGGATGGGGCCCGGGCACCGCCGGTCAGCCGTGGACGCGCCGGACCCAGGCCGTGGGGTCCTCGATCTCGCGGGCCAGGGGCAGGGTCTCCGGGGAGGCCCACACCGCGTTGAAACCCTCGACCCCCACCGTGTCCTGGACACTGCGGACGAAGATCGCCCCGTCCCGGTACTGCCGCATCTTGGCCTCGAGGCCGAGCAGCCGGCGCAGGATGCGGTCGGGCGCCCCGGCTCCCTTGCGGCGCTCGGTGAACCGCGCTCGGATGTGCGCCACGCTGGGGATGTGGGCCGGGCCGACGTCGTCCATGACGACGTCGGCGTGACCCTCGAGGAGGGACATCACCGCGGTGAGAGCGGCCATCTTCTCGCGCTGCTCCGGCGTCGTGAACAGGTCGGCGAGGCCGGTGCTGCCCTCACGCAGCAGCTCGGGGAGCTTCTCGGTGAGCCGGCCGGTCAGCTCCTGCAACCGCTCCGCGTCCGGCGCGAGGTCGACGGCGAGGGTGCGTGCCTCCGACACGAGGTGGTCGCGCAGCCACGGGTTCGCCGTGAACTGCACCCGGTGGGTCTCCTCGTGCATGCAGACCCAGGCGCGGAAGTCATCACGATCGACGCCGAGCTCCTCCGCGATGGACATGATGTTCGGCGCGACGAGCATGAGCGTCGGCGTGCCGCCCGGCGAGAGGTCGTACTGGCCGAGCACCTTGGTGGCCATGAACGCGAGGAGCGCCCCCGCTTCGGCGCCGGTGATCTTGCCGCCGATGGCCTGCGCGGTGGGCCCCGGGGCCTGACCGCGCTTCTCGATGATCTCGTCGAAGGTCGCGTCGAGCATCGCGCTCATCGAGTCGGCGTTGACGGCGATCCACGTGGCGCGGTCGACGACGAGGGCGTCCGGCGCGTCGCCGGGCGTCTCCATCCTGGCCGTCTCGGCGACCGGCCCGCGCGCGGTGGCCGCCGCCGCGCGGATCGCGGCCACCTCGGCCTCGGCCTCGGCCGGGCTGACGGTCGGCCCGGCGGGCACGAGCGTCCTGCCGGTCGTCTTGGCGAACTCCCAGTCGACGTACCCCACGCGGGTCCTGCCTCTCCCTCGGACCGCCGGTCAGCGGCAGCCGCACCTGGTCAGTGCGGCGACGATCCGGTCCAACGCGGCCCGCGCCCGCTGCGTTCCCCCGTAGGTCTCCGGGAAGTCGTCGACGAGCACGGCGAAGGTCAGCGGGCGCCCGTCGGCGTCGACCGTCGTGCCCGCGAGTGCCGAACCCGCCCGCAGCGTCCCCGTCTTGGCGCGGGGGACGCCGACGACGTCGAGGGTCGCCTCGGAGGTGAGCCGGCGCCGCATCGTGCCGGACAGCCCCGAGACCGCCAGGCGGGCGACGATCCCGCGGAGCCCTTCGACCTCGTCAGCCACCGCCAGCCGCAGCACGGCGGACAGTGTCGCGGCGCTCGCCGCCTGGTCCGGGCTCAGCCCGCTCGCGTCACGGAGCACCAACCCGGCGGTCGGCACGCCGTGGGCCGTCAGACGCTCCACGATGTATGCCGCCTCCGCTCCGTCCGTCGTCGTGGGCCGCCCGGCCGCAGCCGCGGCCTGGCGGACGAGGTTCTCGGTGAGGGCGTTCTCGCTCCGGTCCAGGGCCAGGTCGAGCACCTCGGCGTAGGTCGCGGAGTCCACGCTCCCCAGCACCACGGCGTCGGGAGGCGCGGCTGCGTCCCAGGTCGAGCGCGGGAGCAGGCGGCTCTTCACGCCCGCTCCCGCCAGCGCCGCGGCGAACGCCTCGGCGACCTCCTGCTCCGGCTCGCGCGGTGCGGGCCGACCGGCGCGCGGCAGCTGGGTGGCGAGGCCGGTCATGACGACAGCCTGCGTGAACCCGTCGCGCACGTCGTTGGGGTTCCACGACGAGGGGTAGCGCGGGCCCGGGGCGTGGCTGAGGTCCAGCCTGAGGTCGACCGTGGTGCGGCCGCTGCCCCGGAGTGCGTCGGCGACCTGCCGGGCGAGGTCCGCCAGGCCCGCCCGCCCCGCCACCTGCCCCGCGTTTCCCCTCCCGGGCGCCAGGAGGGTGTCCCCGGAGGCGACGAGGACGACCTCTGTCGAGCCCGGCACTGCCGCCACCTCGGTCGTCATGGTGTCGCGGAGGTCGAGGCCGTCCGCGACGGCGAGCGCCGAGAGCAGCTTGACCGTCGACGCCGGTACGCGGGCCCGGTCGGCGTCGAGGGCCCAGATCTCCTCACCCGTGATGCCGTCGCGCACGCTCACTCCGAGCCCGCCCTTGAGGGCCGGGTCTCCCGAGGCGCCCACGAGGGCGGACTGGAGCCCGGCGGCGGTCGGCGCCGGCGCCTCCGCTCCGGTGGCGGTGAGCACCGCGTCGACCGAGGCGGCCGGCGATGGGAGCAGCGCCAGGGCGCGGGTGACGGACACGGTGGGCGCGGGAGCCGCCGCCGGCCGGTCCCTTGTCAGCACGCCGGGGGCCAGGTCGACGACGTCCGCCACGGCATACCCGGTCAGGAGGAGGAGGACGGTGGCCGAGGCGAGCAGGACCCGTCGCACCCGCACCTCCTTCGTCCCGCGGTGCATCCATGCGCCACACTGGGGCGAGCCTAGGTCACCGCTGCGAAGGGAGAAGCTCGCCGTGGAGTTCGACGTCACCATCGAGATTCCGAAGGGCCACCGGAACAAGTACGAGGTCGACCACGAGTCCGGTCGCATCCGGCTCGACCGGATGCTCTTCACCGCGATGGCCTACCCGTCGGACTACGGCTACGTCGAGGAGTCGCTCGGCGAGGACGGCGACCCCCTCGACGCTCTGGTGCTCCTCGACGAGCCGACCTTCCCCGGCTGTGTCGTCCGGGCGCGGCCGATCGGGATGTTCCACATGCGCGACGAGGCCGGCGGCGACGACAAGATCCTGTGCATCCCGGCCGGCGACCCCCGCAAGAACCACATCCGCGAGATCGACCACGTCAGCGAGTTCGACCGCCTCGAGATCCAGCACTTCTTCGAGACCTACAAGGACCTCGAGCCCGGCAAGTCCGTCGAGGGAGCGCACTGGGCGGGGCGCGAGGACGCCGAGCGGTGCATCGCCGAGGCCCTCCAGCGGGCCCGGGAGGCCGGCATGACCACGGCTCGGTGGCGGATGCCGGAGCACGAGCCGGGCACGGTGTCGTCGTCGGCACAGCGCACCGCCGACGAGGTCTCTGCGGCCTCCGAGAAGGCCCGCAGCGAGCTGGCGACGAAGGAGCGCCCGCTCAGCGACGACTGAGGCCTCGCTCGTCCGAGCCGGCCACCAGTCAGGGACGGGAGCTCGCTCACCATCCGGAGGTGCCGGGTGCACCCTTGAACGGACCGACGACCCGTGAGGTGACCCACCCTCCGTAGAAGCCACCGGCCTGCGGTGTCACGACCTCACCGTCGACGGTGCACCGGTCCACCGCTCCCGGCATGACCGCCACGCGTCCGCGCAGGCTCTCGAAGCCGCGGCTGGGCCGGGGGTAGCTCCACGCAGCGTGGCGAGCGACGGCATCCCCACCCAGGACGTCGTGGTAGGCGGCGGCACCCTTGAACTCGCACCACGACGTCCTCTCGCTCGGGCGCAGGGACCCGGGCTCGAAGTCCTCGAGCGGCAGGTAGTACGCGGGCGGGTGGCTCGTCTCGAGCACCCGCAGAGCGCGACGGGAGGCCGCGACGCGCACGCCGCCCAGCCAGACCTCGACGTCCTCGGCGGTCGGCTCGACCCGCGGTGGCCGGGGATAGTCCCACACCGACTCCTGACCCGGCCCCAGCGGCTCGGGAACCGGCCGGTTCACGCCGTGCGCTGCGTGGCCAGGGCGCCGAGAAGCGCCGCCTCGAACAGCTCGACGGAGCCACCCAGCGAGCCGAGCGCTGTCGGGCCGAGCAGCACGGTGTGGCTACCGTCGGACCTCACGCCCAGCACCGCTGGGAGGCCCGACGCCGCGTATGCCGTCCGCTCGCCCTCCGTCGTCTCGTTGCGGTGCGCGAGGCGCAGCGGGACTGGGAGGCGCGCCGCCATGTCGTCCCACTCCGGCTTGCGCCGCACCGCACCATGGGTCACGTCGCACAGGCCGCACTCGGTGCGGCCGAGGAGGTGACCGACGACGTAGGCGACCTCGCCGAGGATGCCGCCGTCCGCGGCATACACGCCGACGACCTCGACCACGGGCTCAGGCATGGCGGCAGGCTAACCCGCGGGCCCGGCCGGCCGCGGCCCCTGTCGAGGCTTGCCCGGTCGGACGGCGGCGGCGGCGCT
>OCZS010000478.1_pt1 | contig 13093 bp, 13 predicted proteins | sample 1539071 | NCBI WGS metagenome assembly OCZS01 (sample SAMEA3113584, study PRJEB22503) | soil metagenome
CTATATCGGAGCGTGGACGGGCCTCGCGGGAGCCCGAGCCTGCGAGCGGTGATGGCTGCGACGATCGGACCGAGGTTCGCCGAGACAGTCCCTAAACCCGCAGCGCCTTCACCTCGGCCAGCAGCTTGCCCATCGTGTCCTTGGCGTCGCCGAACAGCAGGGTGGTGGTGGGCTCGTACAGCAGCTCGTTCTCGATCCCGGCGAACCCGGGCCGCATCGACCGCTTCATGAAGACCACCTGCCGGGCCTGGTTGGCGTGCAGGATCGGCATGCCGTAGATCGGCGCCCCGGGCGTGGTCTCGGCGGCCGGGTTGACCACGTCGTTTGCGCCGACCACCAGCACCACATCGGCCTGCTTGAACTCCGGGTTGATGTCGTCCATCTCCTTGAGCTGCTCGTAGGGCACCTGGGCCTCGGCCAGCAGGACGTTCATGTGCCCGGGCATCCGGCCGGCCACGGGATGGATCGCGTAGTCGACCTTCGCCCCGCGCTCGGTCAGCACGTCGACCAGCTGCTTCAGCGCGTGCTGGGCCTGGGCCACAGCCAGCCCGTAACCCGGCACGATGATCACGCGCTCCGCGTACGCGAGCAGGATCGCCACGTCCTCCGCGCCGGAGGCCTTGACCGGCCGGTCGCTGAGCTGGGTCGAGCCCAGGGTGGAGCCGCCCTTGAGCGCGCCGAACAGGGTGCTGAACAGCGAGCGGCCCATGGCGTTGGCCATCAGCCGGGTGAGCAGGGTGCCCGCCGAGCCGACCAGGGTGCCGGCGACCAGCAGCAGGGTGTTCTCGAGCAGGTAGCCGCTGGCCGCCACGGTGAGCCCGGTGAAGGCGTTGAGCAGCGAGATCACGATCGGCACGTCGGCGCCGCCGACCGGGAGGACCAGGAGTACGCCGAGGCCGGCTCCGACCAGGACCAGCAGCACGCCGAGGAGCATCCCCGGGTTGAGCACCAGCACGATGGCCAGCCCGATCGCAGCAACCAGCGCCAGGCCGTAGACCACCGGGTAGCCCGGGAAGGTGACCGGCCGGCTGGTCATCAGCTCCTGCAGCTTGAGGAAGGTGACGACCGAGCCGGTGAAGCTGGCCGCGCCGACCAGGAGGGTGAACGCCGTGACGGCCAGCGTGAACGGCTCGGGCCGGGCGGCATCGGGAAGGTCGTTGGCGGTCAGCCGGAGCAAGATCTGGTCGAGCTCGATCAGGGCGACGATCGCCGCCGCGCCGCCGCCGACGCCGTTGAACAGGGCGACCAGCTGTGGCATCTGGGTCATCTGGACCCGGTACGCCCCGATCGCGCCGACGGCGGTGCCGATGGTCAGGGCGACCAGGATGGCCACCACGTTGTCCAGCGGTGTGGCGGCGAACACGATCACCGTGGCCAGCACGGCGCCGGCCGCGCCGATCAGGTTGCCGCGCCGGGCCGTACGCGGGGAGGACAGGCCCTTCAGGGCAATGATGAAGCAGACCGCCGCGGCCAGGTAGCCGAGCTGCGCCCACACCGGCGTCACCGCTCCAGCTCCTCGGTGCGTCGCTGCTCGAGCCGCTTGGGCCGGAACATGACCAGCATCCGGTCGGTGACCGCGAACCCGCCGACCATGTTGATCGCCGCGAGCACCACCGCGATCAAGGCCAGGGCGAGCACGGCGGTGGACTCGGCCGCGCCGGCGACGAGGATCGCGCCGATCAGGATCACCCCGTGGATGGCGTTGGCTCCGGACATCAGCGGCGTGTGCAGGGTGGAGGAGACCTTCGAGATCACCTCGATCCCGACGAAGATGGCCAGCACGAAGATGGTCAGCCAGATGATGGCTTCGCTCATGGGCGCCCTTCTTCCATGCATATGGCCGCCACGATCTCGTCATCGTGGTCGGGGTCGAACTTCTGCTCCCGGGTCATCAGCAGGATCACGCTGGTCACGTTCTGCGCGTACAGGCGGCTGGCCGGGCCGGGCATCTGGCTGGGCACGTTCGCCCCGCCCCAGAGCTGGACGCCGGCGACGTGGCGGATTTCGCCGGGCTGGACACCCTCCACGTTGCCGCCTGACTCGGCGGCCAGGTCGACCACGACCGAGCCCGGCTTCATCTGCTTGACCATGTCGGCCGTCACCAGCACCGGCGCCTGTCGCCCAGGCACCGCGGCGGTGGTGATCAGGGCGTCGGCCGCGGCGATGAACGGGGTGAGCAGCTCGCGCTGCCGCTCGGCCCGCTCCTCGCTCATCTCCCGCGCGTAGCCGCCGGCACCCTCCAGGGTGGGGAGGTCGAGCTCGATCGCCTGCGCACCCATGGAACGGATCTCCTCGGCGGCGGCGGCGCGTACGTCGTAGCCCTTGACCACCGCACCCAGCCGGCGGCAGGTGGCAATGGCCTGCAGCCCGGCCACGCCGGCGCCGAGCACCACGACCTGGGCCGGCGGCACGGTGCCGGCGGCGGTCATGCTCAGCGGGAAGAACTGGCGCAGCCGGTCCGCTGCGACGATGGCCGCCCGATACCCGGCAACCAGGGACTGGCTGCTCAATGCGTCCATCGACTGGGCGCGGGAGATGCGGGGCACGTACTCCATGCCGAAGGTGAGGAGTCCGCGCTCCTGGCGCAGGGCAAGGTCCGCGGCCCGGGCCGTCGGCGGGTAGAAGGAGATCGTCGCCGCGCCTGGCCGGATGGAGCGGAGCGCAGGCTCGGCCAGCGGCTGCACGCTGACCACGACATCGGCCTCGAGCAGGGCGCCCTCGGTGACCGCCACCCCGGCGGCGGCGTACGCGTCGTCGGGTACCAGGGCCAGCCGACCGGCGTCCGGCTCGACGGCGATCTCGTAACCGGCCGCCTTCAGCTTGCCGACCACTTCGGGAACCAGCGCGACCCGAGCCTCGCCGGGCAGTCGCTCCCGGGCCACTCCGATCCGCACGCCCCGAACTTAACGCACCGTTGGTCACCAGCCGGGCTGCGCGCGTTGGTTGCCGGAGGGTCGGCGGACGCGGGTCCGCCGGAGGTCAGCGGATGCGGACCGAGATCGAGTGGTAGCCGGTGGCCCCGTCCGGAGCGGGTGGCGCGGAGTCGGCGACCTGCAGATCCCCATTGGCGTCGGTGGCCCGCACGGCGATGCTGTGGTTGCCGCTGGTCGCAGCCCAGTCGAACACCCACTGCCGCCAGGTGTCGGGACCGACGGTCTCGGCCAGCCGGGCCGGCTGCCAGGCGTCACCGTCGATCTGCACCTCGACGCCGGCGATCCCGGTGTGCTGGGCCCAGGCCACCCCGGCCACGGTGACGGTTCCGGGATCGAGCGTCCGCTCGGCTGGGCGGTCGATCCGGGACGCGATCTTGATCGGCCCCCGGGCGGACCAGCCGAGCGGGGTCCAGTAGCCCTGGTCGGCCGCGAATGTGGTCACCTTGAGCTCGGTCACCCACTTGGTCGCCGACACGTAGCCGTACAGGCCCGGCACGACCATGCGTACCGGGAAGCCGTGGGTGATCGGCAGCGGCTCGCCGTTCATCCCGATGGCTAGCAGCGCCTGCCGGTCCGGGTCGGTCAGTACTTCGAGCGGAGTGCTCGCCGTCCAGCCGTCGTCGCTGGTGGACAGCACCATGTCGGCGTCGTCGGTCGGACGGGCCTCGGCCAGCAGGTCGCGGATCGGGAACCCGAGCCAGAGGGCGTTGCCCGCGAGGTCGCCGCCGACCTCGTTGGACACGCAGGTCAGCGTGGCCAGGTGCTCGACCAGCGGCTTGGCCGCCAGGGTCGCGTAGTCGATCGTGAAGGGGTTGTCGACCATCCCGGTGATGGACAGCGACCAGTCGGCGGGGTCGATCACCGGCACCTGTAGGGCGGTGTCGATCCGGTAGAAGTCGTCGTTGCTGGTCACGTACGGCGTCAGGTCCGGCAGGCCCAGGTCCGCCGGTACGGGAGGCGCGGGCATGGCGGGCGCAGGCAGCGCGAGCCGGTCGCGGGCCGTCTGCACGGCCGACGTGGCGCGGGTGAGCAGCTGAGCGCCCACTGTGGCAACGGCCGCCGCGGCGCCGGTGACCAGGACCCAGGTCAGGAAGCGGCGCCGGTCCAGGGAGTCCTCGCTCGGCGCCGTCCGCCAGCGCCGCAGCCGGTCGAGCAGGGTGCCCAGGATCAGGTAGCCGAACACCAGGCCGAGCACCGTGGGCAGGTAACCGGGCAGGGTGATGCCGGGCTGCGCACTCACCCCGAGCAGACCGAGCAGGGCCACCCCAGCGAATACGGCCGCACCCGCGAACCTGCGGCGATACTCCAGCCGACCGGCCAGCCCGCACAGCAGGAGTACGGCCAGGACGATCATGGTCAGCAGGACCGGCTTGTCGGCGAAGCCCAGGGTCTCCTTGCCGAAGTTGACCAAGGGTGCCGGCAGCAGCTCGATGATCAGCTCGCCGACGGCGGTGACCGGGTAGCCGCCGGGCCCGGTCAGCCAACCGGTCAGTCCGGCGATGGCCAGCCCGGCCAGCCCGGCGACCACTCCGGCCAAGCCGGCCCAGCGCGCCGTTCGGGCGTCGGCGGCCGCCTGGTCGCGCATGTGCACGACCCCATCCTGCGTCGGGTCCCCTACACCCACAACGTGAATGAGGAGAGCCGTTGGCCAGCCGTAATGCCCGCGATCTGCACTACGGTGGCGGGATGCGGCTCGCGCGCACATCCCTGCTGCCGTGCTCGATGGCCCGACTGGCACCGGAGCTCGCCAAGCCGATGCTGCTCAACTGGGTCTCCTGGCCGATGCTGCACTTCGTGGCGGTGGACCCTCCGGCGCTTCCGGAGCGCTTCGCCACCGGTCGGTACCGAGTCCGGCTGATGCTCGGGATGGTCCTCCCCATCGGTGAGCACACCCTGGACCTGCAGACGGCGCCGGGGAGCGGCCCGGGCCGGGTGTGGCACGACGCCGGTCACAGCGATCTGATCAAGGTCTGGGACCACCAGATCCGACTCGAGGACTACTTCGGGATGACCCGCTACACCGACGTGGTCGAGGTGCACGCGGGCCCGCTCACCGCGCTGGCCTGGCTCTTCGCGTACGCCTTCTACACCCACCGGCAACGTCGGCTGAATCGGCTGGTGGCGTCCGGGTTCGCCTACTGAGCAGATGTCGAGCATCCCGAGCTGCGTGGACTTCCGGGCGGGCTGGGTAGCCGATCACGCGGCGCTGCTGGACCAGCTGAGTGCGGAGATCGGCTGGGAGCAGCACGAGATCACCCTGTTCGGCCGGACAGTGCCGACGCCGCGGCTGACCGCCTGGATCGGCGACGTCGCGTACGGCTACTCCGGCGTGGTCAACCAGCCACGGCCGTGGCCGGACGCGCTGACCGCGCTTCGGCAGCGACTGCGCGACGAGCTCGGGGTCGAGTTCAACTCCTGCCTGGCCAACCTCTACCGGGACGGCGCGGACTCGATGGGCTTCCACAGCGACGACGAGCCGGAGCTGGGTCCGGCGCCGACCATCGCCTCGGTCAGCCTGGGGGCTCGACGACGCTTCGTGCTGCGGCACCGCACGACGCGGCAGCGCTGGTCCTGGGACCTCGGCGGGGGCGACCTGCTGGTGATGCGGGACGAGTCGCAGCGCGACTATGCGCACGCCGTGCCGAAGACCGCTCGCCCCGTCGGTCCGCGGATGAACCTCACCTTCCGCGAGTTCAGCGGCTGATTCGCAGAATCTCCCTTCAGACGGCACTCCGCACGCCAGGTGGCGCTCGATCTGTCGGCCGAAAGCTCTTCTGACGGGAGATTCTGCGAATTCCGCGGTCGCCGTTAACATCGCGGGCCGTTTCTGGGCCTTCCCGAGTGTGGGAACAAATTTCGGCGAGATCGCTCGCCTCCTCGATGCCCAAGGTGTCGTCAGCCGGCGCACGCACCCAGAGCTGGACGCCACGCTGCGGTACCTCGCCGGCAAAGGCGCTCTGACGCGGGTGCTGCCCGGCGTGTACGCCTCTCCTCCGGCCGCGTCGTCTCTCCGGGTGCGGATCGCGGCTCTGATGGCCTACGAGCCGGACGCGATCTTGACCGAGGCCGCGGCCGCGAGCGTCTCCTTCTGGCCCGACATCAAGGTCGGCACGATCACCTGCGCTGTGCGCCACCGTCGGCGGCCGCAACGGGGCTTCAACTTCTCGCGTCGGATGATTCCTGACGAACTGGTCATCGACCGGCCGGGCCTGCGCTACACATCCGTGGCGCTGACGGCCCTGGACCTGTGCGAGACCCACGGCGGCGATGCGATCGACCATGCACTGCGGCGGCGACGGACCACCCTGTCCCACCTTCACCGGGCCATGGAGCTCACGGCGGACCGCGTCGGCAACCGGGTCCGCCGCGAACTGCTGCTCGACTCCCGCGACGAGCCGTGGTCGGCGGCGGAACGGCGGCTGCACCGACTGCTCCGGGCGGCCGGCATCACCGGCTGGAAGGCCAACCAGACCGTTCTGGTGGACGGCTCAACCTACTGCCCAGACGCGCTGTTCCGTAGTGTCCGGCTGATCCTCGAGGTCGACGGTCGGGAGTTCCACTCCGAGCCCGAGGTCTTCGAGGCGGACCGCTTGCGGCAGAACCTGCTCGTGCTCGACGGCTGGTGCGTGCTCCGCTTCACCTGGGCGATGCTCGAGGAGCGTCCGGACGAGGTGGTGGCCATGGTGCGCAGTGCGCTGGCCATGCTGGCGGCGGCCTAGATTCGCAGGATCTCCCTCCAGTGACGCTGTGCCGGCTGACCTCAGGCGTGGACCCGTCGGCAGGCTTCACACTGGAGGGAGGTTTTGCTACTCAGGCCTCGATGGCGGCGGCGAACTGGGAGCAGTAGAGCGCGAAGTACGCGCCGCGGGCCTCCAGCAGGTCCTGATGGCTGCCCTGCTCGACGATCTGGCCGGCCTCCATCACCAGGATCACGTCGGCGTCGCGGATGGTGGACAGCCGGTGCGCGATGACGAAGCTGGTCCGGTCCGACCGCAGCCGGGCCATCGCCCGCTGCACCAGCACCTCGGTCCGGGTGTCCACCGAGCTGGTCGCCTCGTCCAGGATGAGCAGCGCCGGGTCGGCCAGGAAGGCGCGGGCGATGGTGATCAGCTGCTTCTCACCCGCACTGACGTTGCTGCCCTCCTCGTCGATCACCGTCTCGTAGCCGTCCGGCAACGTGTGCACGAAACGGTCCACATAGGTCGCTTCGGCCGCCGCCTGGATCTCCGCGTCGGTGGCGTCCGGCCGGCCGTAGGCGATGTTGTCCCAGATGGTGCCGTGGAACAGCCAGGTGTCCTGCAGCACCATCCCGATCTCACCGCGCAGCACGGATCGCGGAACTTGAGAGACATCGACCCCATCGAGGGTGATCCGGCCGCCGTCCAGCTCGTAGAACCGCATGATCAGGTTCACCAGGGTCGTCTTGCCCGCCCCGGTCGGTCCGACGATCGCCACGGTGCTGCCAGGCTCGGCCACCAGCGAGAGATCGGTGATCCCCCAAGGCTTGTACGGGGGATCAAGGGGGTCGTCCCCCTTGCTCAGACTCCGCCGGTCCTTCTCGTAGGCGAAGGTCACGTGCTCGAACGCCACCCGGCCCCGGGTCGGCGGCAGGGCGCCGGTCGCCTCGACCGACTCCTCCTCCTCGTCCAGCACCTCGAAGACCCGCTCGGCCGAGGCCACGCCGGACTGCAGCAGGTTGGCCATCGACGCCACCTGGGTCAGCGGCTGGGTGAACATCCGCGAGTACTGGATGAAGGCCTGGACGTCGCCGAGCATCATGGTGCCGCTGGCCACGCGTAGGCCGCCGACCACCGCGATCACCACGTAGTTCAGGTTCCCGATGAAGAACATCGTCGGCATGATCAGGCCGGAGACGAACTGGGCGCCGAAGCCGGACCGGAACAGGCTGTCGTTACGGGTCGCGAACTGCGCCTCGACCTCGCGCTGTCGACCGAACACCTTGACCAGCGAGTGGCCGGTGAAGGCCTCCTCGATGTGCCCGTTGAGCTCGCCGGTCGCCTTCCACTGAGCCATGAAGAGCCGCTGTGACCGTTTGCCGATCACTGCAGTGACCAGCACCGACACCGGGATCGTGACCAGCGCGATGACGGAGAGGAGAGGGGAGACGACGATCATCATCGCGGTGACCCCGACCACGGTGAGCAACGAGGTGAGCAGCTGGCTCAGCGTCTGCTGCAGCGCCTGTGACACGTTGTCGATGTCGTTGGTCACCCGGCTCAGCAGCTCACCGCGAGTCTGCCGGTCGAAGTACGCCAGCGGCAGCCGGTTGATCTTGGCCTCGACCTGGTTGCGAAGGGTGTAGACCGACCGTTGCACCGCCCCGTTCAGCAGGTAGCCCTGCAGCCACATGAACAGCGAGGCGACGACGTAGAGCGCCAGGGCCAGCAGCAGCAACCGGCCCAGCGCGCCGAAGTCGATGCCCTGCCCGGGCACCACATCCAGCCGGGAGACCAGGTCGGCGAACGTGTTGTTGCCCTCGGCCCGCAGCTCGGCGACCGCCTGCTCCTTGCTGATGCCCGGGCGCAGGCTCGCCCCGATCGCGCCGGTGAAGATCACGTCGGTGGCCCGGCCCAGCAGCAGCGGCCCGATGACGTTGAAGGCGATGCCGACGACGGCCAGCACGACGACGCCGACCAGCACCAGCCGCTCCGGCGCCAGGTGCCCGAGCAGGCGCTTGAACGACGGCAGGAAGTTCAGCGACTTCTCGCCCGTGCCCTGCGGGTGCATCATCCGGCCGCCCATCCCACCGCCCTGCGGTCCGTACTTGGGCCGCTCCGGGGCCTTGGGCGCCTCTACCGCCTGGGGCTTCGTCTGTCCGGTGGCGCTCATGCCGCGGCCTCCGTCGCACTCAGCTGCGAGTCGACGATCTCCGCGTACGTCGGGCATGTCTCGAGCAGCTCGTCATGGGTCCCGGTGCCGACGACCTCGCCGTGCTCCAGCACCACGATCTGGTCGGCATCGGAGATGGTCGCGACCCGCTGCCCGACGATGATCACGCAGCGGTCCCGGGTCTCGGCCTTGAGCGCCGCCCGCAGCCGGGCGTCGGTGGTCACGTCGAGTGCGGAGAACGAGTCGTCGAAGACGTAGATCTCCGGTTGCTTGACCAGGGCCCGGGCGATCGAGAGCCGCTGCCGCTGGCCGCCCGAGACGTTCGTCCCGCCCTGGGTGATCGACGTTTCGAGCTGGCCCGGCATGGCGCGGACGAAGTCCTCGGCCTGGGCGACCCGGAGCGCTTGCCAGAGCTCGTCGTCGGTGGCGTCCGGGTTGCCGTAGCGGAGGTTGCTGGCCACCGTGCCGGAGAACAGGAACGGCTTCTGCGGCACCAGGCCGATCCGACTCCACAGCAGGTCGGCATCGGTGTCGCGTACGTCGACCCCGTCCACCCGGACAGTGCCGCCGGTCGCGTCGAACAGCCGCGGGATCAGCGAGATCAGCGTGGACTTGCCGGCTCCGGTGGAGCCGATGATCGCCGTGGTCTGTCCCGGCCGAGCGACCAGGTTGATGTTGCGCAGCACGGGCGTCTCGGCTCCCGGATATGTGAACTCGGTGTCGGCGAACTCCACGGTCGAGGTCAGCGGCAGGCTGGTCACCGGCTCGGTCGGCAGCACCACCGACGACTCGGTCTCCAGCACCTCGCCGATCCGGTCCGCCGACACCGCCGCGCGCGGCGCGATCATCAGCAGGAACGTAGCCATCATCACCGCGAACAGGATCTGGATCAGGTAGGTGAGGAACGCGGTCAGCGAGCCGACCTGCATCTCGCCGTCGACGATCCGCTGTGCGCCGAACCAGAGCACAGCGACGCTGGAGATGTTCAAGATCAGCATCACGATCGGGAACAGCGAGGCCTGCAGTCGGCCCACCGTGGTCGCGACGGCGGTCAGCTCGCCGTTCGCCTTGGCGAAGCGCGTGGTCTCGTATGGCTCGCGGACAAAGGCTCGGACCACGCGGATGCCGGTGATCTGCTCGCGCAGCACCCGGTTCACCGTGTCGATCCGCTCCTGCATCACCCGGAACAGCGGCCGCATCTGCAGCACCACCAGCGCGATGGCCCCGGCCAGCACCGGCATGGCCACGGCGACCAGCCAGGACAGGCCGACATCCTCGCGCAGGGCCATGAAGATCCCGCCGACCATCGTGATCGGGGCGGACAGCAGCATGGTCGCCGACATCAGCACCAGCATCTGCACCTGCTGGACGTCGTTGGTGGTCCGGGTGATCAGCGAGGGGGCGCCGAAGCGGTTGACCTCGCGGGCCGAGAAGGCGAGCACCCGGCCGAAGATGGCCTCGCGTACGTCGCGGCCGAAGCTCATCGCGATCCGGGCGCCGACGTACGTGCCGGCGATGGTGCAGATCACCTGCAGCAGGCTGACCACGAGCATGACGCCGCCGGTCCGCCAGATGTAGGCGGTGTCGCCCTGCGCCACGCCGTTGTCGATGATTGCCGCGTTCAGGCTGGGCAGGAACAGCGAGGCCATCGTGCCGACCAAGGACAGCAGGATGACCGCGACGAGCGGCCGGCGGTAGGGAGCCAGGAAGCGGCGGAGCAGCGGGATCAACATGGCGCCTCGACTCCGTGCCGGATCAGGTCGACGATCTGCTCCGGCGCGGTGTAGCGCTCGTTGCCCAGGATTGGATGGGTCAGCGCGAAGGTCATGGTTCGCAGGGCGTTGGCGGCGTCGGCCGCGGGTAGTCGCAGCCGGTCAGCGTCGGGCTCCAGCAGCGTGGTGAGCGCCGCGTTGAGCCGGTCGTTGTCCCTCCGCTGCCGGTCGCGGAAGTCGTGCTGGTCGTGCCGAGGCCCGATTCGCATCGAGTGGAACAGTGCGAACACCTTGCGCAACCGCGCCTGCAGCACCCGGACCGCGGCCACCATCCGGGCCTCCAGGTCCAGGCTCGGGTCGATGGCCGCCAGCTCGTCGCAGGTCCGTTGTACGTCGAAGACGTCTTCCAGCACCGCGTCGATCAGGGCCTCCTTGGTGGAGAATGCCCGGAAGATGGTGCCCTCGGCCACGCAGGCGGCCTGGGCGATCTGCCGGGTACTCACCTCGCGGCCGAACTGCTCCAGCAGCGGCTCGGTGGCGGCGATCAGGGCCGCACGCCGCTCGTCAGGCGGCAAAGGGGTGGCACGAGACACGTCGAGGAGTGTAATGAGTGAGCGCTCACTCACGCAAGCCTGCTTCGCCGGTCGCGCAGTTTCCCGGGTATACCCGGGAAACTGTCACCGGGCCCGCGAAACTACATAGGTACAGTGACGGGTTTTCGGGTATACCCGGGAAACTGCGGCGGCCGGACGGGTCGAGCGGGCAAGAGCGAGGGAGGCGTACGCGGTGGGTTTGGGTCGGTTGGCCGACGAGGTGTTCGAGGCCGTCATCTTCGACATGGACGGGACCTTGATCGACTCGACTGCTGCGGTCTATCGCGCCTGGGCCACGTGGGCCGGCGAGCTGGGCCTCACCGAGGCCGAACTGATGCGGCACCAGGGCGTTCCCGCGGCGAGCGTGGTCCGCGCGGTGCTGCCGGCCGAGCGGCAGGAGGCAGCGATCGCCCGGATCGCCGAGCTGGAGCTGGCCGACGTGTCCGACATCGTGGTGCTGCCCGGCGCGGCTGAGGCCCTGAAGGCCCTGGTCGACGTCAAGAACGCCATCGCGACCTCGTGCACCCTTCCGTTGGCCCAGGCCCGGATTCGGGCCGCCGGACTTGTCCCGCCGTCGACCTTGGTCACCGTGGACGACGTGACCCACGGCAAGCCCCATCCCGAGCCGTTCCTGGTCGCCGCGGAGAAGCTCGGCGCCGACCCGAAGCGCTGCTTGGTGGTCGAGGACGCCCCGATGGGCCTGGTGTCCGCGCACGCCGCCGGCTGCGCCACGCTTGCCGTGGTCACCACCACGCCTCGGGAGGCGTTGGACGCCGACGCGGTCGTCGACGACCTGTCGGCGGTCGAGTTCGTCCCCGGTTCCGACGGGATCCGGGTCCGGCTGCGCTAGGCCGAGCGAGCCTCAGCCGGTCTTGCGGCGGAAGGTCCGCTTGGCGTCGACCGGCCCGTGGGCGTGGCTCTCTCCCGGCGCGAGGTTGGTGTGGTCCTCGCCCTCGCGGCCCTGCTTGGCGGCCAGCGCCTCCCGGAACTTCCGCTTGGTCTCGTCCATCGGGGCAGTACTCGGCGCGACCTCAGGTGTCGCGCGAGCGGAGCGAGCACCAGCCCTTCCGGCGAGCGACGTCTTCTTCTTCGCGGCCATGATCTCCTCTCCTTCTGGGTTCAGTTGCTGGACGGCCACGAGCTCGGCGGCCACTGCCCGGCGGGCTGATCGCTCGGCGGCTGGTTCTCCGCCCGCTGGGTGGTGGTAGTGGGAGTGTCCTCCTCGGGTGCGTCCGCCCCGGCGCCGACCAGCCGGACCGCGGTGCCGTACGCCGCGACCTCGCTCAGCGACTGGGTGATCTCGCTGCAGTCGAAGCGCAGACCGACGACCGCGTCGGCCCCAGCCGCCTCGGCCATGGCGACCAGCGCGCCCACAGCGTCCTGTCGCGACTCGGTGAGCATGGTGACGTAACCGTCCACCGGGTTGCCGCTCCGCAGGTCGGGTCGCAGCTCGCGCGTCCGGGCCACGACGCCGACCACCTCGCCGAGGACCTCGGAGATGTCCCGGCCGGGTAGGTAGTCCATGGTCACCACCGGCAGGGCCCGGGTGACCAACGTGGGCTTCTTGGCGATCGGCGGCTGCGGCATCCACTGGCCCGGCTGCGGCTGTCCATACGGCTGCTGCGGTTGCCCGTAGGGCTGCTGAGGCGGCTGACCGTAAGGCGGCTGCTGCCCCGGCCGCGGCGGCGCCGAGGGTTGCCCGTACGGCGGCGGCTGCTGCCCGTAGGGGTTCGGCGGCGGCTGCTGGCCATAGGGGTTCTGGCCGTAGGGCGGCTGCTGCCCGTAGTTGCTCATGATGGACAACATAACCGGCTCATTCTCGATCTGCTCTTCTCGCACCCGTCGCGCTCTCGGAGCTGCCGTCGTCGTCATTCTTCGCGAAGGAGACGTCGACCGGTTCTCGACGTCGGTCATCAGCGCGCAGCCGACGCCCTGCCGGACGTGGCTCTTAGCCCAGCTCGGTCATCTCCACGGTGACGAACATCTCCGAGCTGCCGCCCGCGTA
>OCZS010000479.1_pt1 | contig 13091 bp, 8 predicted proteins | sample 1539071 | NCBI WGS metagenome assembly OCZS01 (sample SAMEA3113584, study PRJEB22503) | soil metagenome
TTGTACTTGTCGCCCGCGATCTCGACACCGCCCAGCACGTCGTTGATGTAGGAATCGGGGGTGCTGTAGCCGTTGTTGACGTTGAGCCCGGTTTCCGCCGCTGCACCGGAAAGCGGAACAGAGCCGCCGATCACCAGCGTCTTGGTCTGGGCCTGCGCAGACCGGATGGCCGGCGTAGCGAGCGCCGCGGCACCAAGTGCCATCACGTGACGACGAGTTGCCTTTTTGCTGTGCAGCACCATGACCAGTCCCCCTCGCCCCAAACACCCAATCGAGCTTAGGAGGCGACACTTTGATGTCAACGACAGCGCTCCGCGATCAATTGCGATGCGGCTTAGCGGTAGGCACCGTCGACCGGCAACGCGACACCCGAGATAAAGCCGGCTGAGTCTGAAAGCAAAAAGTCGACCACTGCGGCGATGTCATCACCACTGCCTGGCTTGCCGGCGGGATAGCGGGCGAGCATCGCCGCCCGCTCCTGCGGCTCCAGCCGGTCGAAGCGATCGCGGATGCGCGTGCCCTGGTCACCCAGGATCAGGCCGGGCATCAGCGCGTTCACGGTGATGCCCCACTCGGCCAGGTCCTTGGCGAGCTGCGAGGTGAAACCCAGCAAAGCCGCCTTTGCCGTGGCATAAGGCAGCCGTCCCGTGACCGTGGTCAGCGGTCCGTTCTCGCCGTCGGCGATGATCGAAGAGAACAGCACGATGCGGCCACGGCGCTGCGCGCGCATCAGCGGAACGGCGGCGCGCGCCGCAAGGAAAGCGCTGGTCAGGTTGAGATCGATGACATGGGTCCAGTCCTCGAGCTGGAATTCCTCGATGTCGCGTGCCCGCTTTGGCCCGGCCCCGCCGGCGATGTGCACCAGAGCGTAGATGCCGCCAAAACGCTCGTTGGCGCGGCTCACCGCGTCGATCGTCCGGCTCTCGTCGGTCACATCGGCGCGCCAGACCTCCAACCGATCGGCCGAGTTGGTAAATTCCGACCGCAGAGCGTCGAGTGCGCCCTGGTTGGCATCGACGACAAAGACTGAAAGGCCGCTGTCGAGCAGCCGACGCACGGTCGACTTGCCGATGCCGCCGGCACCGCCTGTAACGATCGCCGCTTTCGCTTCCACCATGCGGTCCACCGGTCCGTTTTCGTCCTGGCCGATTGAAGCCATACGACAGGCGTGCCTAACCTGCCAGCCAATCGCACGGGAGGGCACGGTGGCGACAGGCAGGGTGGCCAACAAGATCGCGCTGGTGACCGGGGCGGCGGCCGGGCTGGGCCGCGCCATCTCGCTCAGGCTGAGCGAGGAAGGCGCCTCGCTCGTGCTCGCCGATATCGATGCCGCCGGGCTCACCGAGACCGAACGGCAGATCAAGGCGACTGGACGGCCGGTGATGGCCATTGCCGCAGACGTGACAGAGGAAGCGCCGGTGAAGGCGCTGTTTGCCGCGACGTTCAAGGCACACGGACGGCTCGACATCCTGGTCAACGACGTGGGCGGTGGAACGTCGGGCCACATCTGGGAGGCCAAGGTCGAGGACTGGGACTTCATCCTGCGGCTCAACCTGCGCTCAGCCTTCCTGTGCACGCGCGAGGCCGCGGCGCACATGCGCGAACGCCGCTACGGGCGCATCATCAATCTCAGCTCCGGTGCCCGCGAAGGCACGCCGTGGACTGCCTACTACATCGGCAACTCCGCCTATTCCGCCGCCAAGGCCGGCATCCATGGCTTTACCCGCGGCGTGGCGCTCGAGCTCTCGGAGTATGGCGTGACGGTGAACGCCGTCGCCCCCGGTCCGATCGAGACCGAGAAGACGGCGCCGAGCTTCCGCAAGCTCGAGCAACTCGAATACGGGCCCGTGAAGGCCACGCCTTTGCGTCGCATCGGTGTGCCGGCGGACATCGCCAATGCCGTGCTCTATCTTGCCTCCGACGAGGCCAACTACATCACCGGCACCACGCTCGCCGTCGCGGGAGGACGCTGACCATGGACACCTCGACCGACATCGCCAACGCGCTTGATCACGACATCGCCGCGCTGAAAGCCAAAGCTGCGGACTTCGACGCGCGCCATCAGCTCATCGAGAAGATCACGTGGCCGCAAGGCGTGCGCATCGCCGTGAACTTCACCGCCGACTTCGACGCCATGCTGCTGCGCCGCCTGTTCAACGAGCCGCCGATGCAGCTCGCCAAGGGCGAATTCGGCGGCCGTGTCGGCATCTGGCGGCTGATCGAGCTGTTCGACAGCCATGACATCAAGGCCACGATCTTCACGCCCGGCCGCATCTGCGAACTCTATCCGCGCGCCGTGAAGGCCGCCTCTGAAAGCGGCCACGAGATCGCCGACCACATGTGGGAGCACCAGGTCCCCAAGGATCCCGAGCTCGAGCGCGACCATCTGCGCAAGGCCAAGGACGCGATCGAGAAGCTCACCGGCAAGCGACCGATGGGCACGCGCAGCTGGCACACCCGCGAGCTGCTGCTCGAGGAAGGCTTCACCTACAACTCGCACGACACGCTCGACCACCTGCCGCACTATGTCAGCGCACCGGACGGGTCGAAGCCATTGCTCAACCTGCCGTTCCACTACGCCATCGACGACGCGATGTTCTTCAGCTTCGCCTGGCTCAACACCGAGAACCAGGCGCAGCGCATGATGGACCCCGACCATGTCGAGGAGATCTGGTGGGCGGCCTTCCTGCAGCAATACAGCCAAGGCGGCTATCTCAACATCTGCATGCATCCCTTCGTGTCGGGCCGGGCGCTGCGCATCGCCATGCTCGACCGGCTGATCGGCCGCATGAAGGCCCTGCCCGGCGTCTGGTTCCCGACCTGCGAGCAGGTGGCGCGCCACGTGCTCGCCACCCATCCGGCGCGCTAGGAGACAACGCCATGCCCTGGAAAGAGCGCTACACGATCAGCGACGAGCGGACCCTGCTCGATTCCGACGTGCGTTGGCCTGACGGCAAGCGCTGCTGCTTCCGCGTCGTCGTCGACCTCGCGCCGGCGAGCGGACCTGAAGGCATCAAGCCACAGGACTTGACGACACCTGACGCCTACTTCGGCATGCATGGCGGCCTGCGTGAGCTCTGCGGCACGCTGAAGCGCTACGGTATCAAGGCGACCTTCGCCGTGCCGGCCGTGATGGCCGAGATCCACGGCGACACCGTGCGCCGCCTGCGCGACGAAGGCCACGAGATCGCCGCCCACGGTTTCAAGCACGAAGACGTGAGCACCCTCAGCCGCGACGAGGAGCGCGCGCGTCTGGAACGCACCACAGCGATCCTGACCAAGGTCGCAGGCGCGCGTCCGTCGGGCTGGTTCTCCTTGCCGCGCCAGAACGACAAGTTCGCGGGCGGCGCGGTCAGCCCCAACACGATCGATCTCTTGGTCGAGGCCGGCTACGACTATTTCGGCAACGGGCTTGCCGACGACCTGCCGCACTACTGGGTGTGCGACTTCGCCAGCCGCCGCAACATCCTCACCCTGCCCTACTACTATCACTTCGACGACCAGTTCTTCCTGCTGTTCCCCAAGAAGGGCACCGGCCTGGAGAACCCGGATTCGCTGTTGCGCAACTGGAGGGCCGAGCTCGACGCGCAGTATAAGCGCGGCCGGCAGTTCTCCATGGTGCTGCATCCTCACGCCATCGGCTGGCCCAACCGACTGCACATCCTGGAGCAGTTCCTGGACCACGCGCGCGGCCTGCCCGAGCTGTGGTACGCCACGAGCGCGCAATGCGCGCAGCACTGGCTCGCCACCTTCCCCGCCGCCACGCATCTGAAACTCGAGGCGTCGATCTGGCGCGACTATCCCGGCAGCCTGAGCTGAGCCATGACCAAGTACCGATTCCTGCTGATCAACGCTTTTAGCTTGGCGCCCGGCAACGACTTCGCGATGCGCTCCTACACCGGTCCGAAGGAGACGCAGGTCTACAACTACGAGGATCTGAAACCCTTTCTGGCCGACATCGACTGGGACCTGCACCCAGGTGCGCCTGCCACCCACGGCAACTTCCCGGTGACGACCAAGGAAGCGTTCATGTCGGTCGGCAACAACCGGCTGCCGCTGGTTCGCGAGGCTTGCGCCAGCGGCAAGTACAACGCCATCGTGCTGCTGGGCGGCGGCGACCCGGGCTACATGGAATCGCGCGAGATCAGCCGGCAGTACCGCATCCCGGTCACGAGCGCGGCACACGCGCAGATGCACATCGCGGGGCTTTTGGGCAACAAGTTCTCCATCGTCGACATCTCCGAATCGCACAACATGCAGATGCATCATCTGGTGGTGCAGTACCGCATGACCGAGCGCTGCGCTTCGATCCGCAACGTCAATTTCCCGCTGCCCACGCCCAACCATCCCAACGACCGGCCGATCCACGTCGAGCGTGACCGTGCCATCCAGAGCGGCACGTCGGACATGCTGGAGGCGGCAGTGAAGGAATCGATCGCCGCCATCGAGGAGGACGGCGCCGACACGATCGTCCTCGGCTGCTCGGCCGCCTTCTGGCTGCAGCCGCTGTTGCAGAAGCGGCTGTTGGAGACCGGCTGGGACGTGCCGGTGCTGGAAGGAGCGCGCGCGGCCATCGAGGTCGCCAAGATGCTGGTCGATCTCGGCGTCGACGCCAGCGGACTGGCCTTTCCCGGCGAGCGCCCGGCGAAATGGCGGCGCCGCAAGACTTTCTGAGGGGGGACAGACATGATCGGCAAACGCAGGCTTCTCGCCGCGACGGCGGGGCTTCTGATGGCAGGCAGCGCAGGAGCGCAGCCGAAGTATCCGTCGGAGCCGGTCAAGCTCATCGTCCCGCGCGCGCCGGGCGGCGGCTCGGACATCCTGGCGCGACTGCTGCAGCCGGCGCTGGAGAAGAAACTCGGCGTGCCGGTGATCGTCGACAACCGGCCCGACGCCGCGGCGGTGATGGGCGCCGCCATCGTGACCAAGGCCAAGCCCGACGGCTATACGCTGCTGCTGACCGACAACTCCTTCTACCAGAACCCGGCGATCCTGGACTCGCTGCCCTACGACACGTTGAACGGCTTTACCGCCATCACCATGCTGGCGCAGGCGCCGGTGATCCTGATCGTGCATCCCGACGTGCCGGCGAAGACCCTGGCCGACCTTTTGGCGCTGGCGAAGAAGACCAACCTCACCTTTGCCTCGGGCGGCGTCGGATCCTCGACGCATCTCATGGGCGTCATGGTGAATCTCAAGGCCGGTACCAGCATCACCCATGTGCCCTTCAAGTCGTCAGGCCAGGCGCTGATCGCCCTGCTGGGCGGGCACGTCTCGATGCAGTATGGCGGCCTCGCCTCGGCGCCGCCCTACATGAAGGACGGCAAGGTGCGGGCTATCGCCATCACCGGCGACAAGCGCGACCCCGCTGCGCCCGACGTGCCCACCTTCAAGGAAAGCGGACTTGAAGGCGTCGACGTCTCGAGCGTCTGGGGCCTGCATGCCCCGCCGGGCACACCGATCGAGATCCGCCGCGCCGTGCGCGACGCCGTGGCTGCCGTGATGCGCGATCCCGAGGTCGCCAAGCAGCTCAGCGACCGCGGCTATCAGACGATCGCCGGAACGCCGGAGGAGCATCAGGCGCAGACCAACGCCCTGGTCAGCCAGTGGATCGAGGTCGGCAAGAAGGTGAATTTGAAGGAGTAGGTCTTTTCCTCCCCAGCGAAGCTGGGGAGGTGTCGGCGTCATACGCCGACGGAGGGGTCATGAGCGTGGCTCATGACCCCTCCGTCCGCTTCGCGGACACCTCCCCACGCGGAGCGTGGGGAGGAAGGAGTGTGCGCTGCCGCCGCATCATCCTACCGCGGCGCGATCTCGACGCGGCCCATGGCGGTGCGGCCATGGATGCGCGGGGCGTACATGTCGGACACGTTCGTGGCCGGCAGGGCGAAGCTGCCCGGCGTCACGGCGCGCACGATGTAGGCGACATGGTAGGAATTGATGCTTCGCTTCAGCTCCTCGTCGGAATCCCACCACGAGCGGTAGGTCCGGCGGCCGAGGTTGAACGAGGCGAAGAAGCGGTCGTCGCGGCCCTCGGCGATGCGCGTCTCGGTGAGCTTGGGCAGGAAGCCGAAGGGCTTGGCCTTCTCCTCGGTCAGCACCGTCTCGATCTCGAAGCCCGCCGGCAGGAGGTCGAGCAGCGCGACTTCGTGGTAGCCGCCCTCGAGGTTGCGGCCGCTGATCGACACGATCAGCCGCTCGTTCTGGCGCAGCCGCCGCAGGTCGGCGCGCCGGCCGTCCAAGGTCAGGAACTCGCGTTGCACGCTCAGCCCCTGGGTGGCGGCGGGCAGCGGTTCGTTGGGCACGCCGCGCGCCGTGACCTGCATCCATACGGTGCCATCGCCTTCGTTCTTCACGCGGACGCCACGGGCGATGGCGGCCTGGTCTGGATTGATCACGACCGGATCGCGCGTCGCCGTCTTGCGTTCGCCGTCGACCGAGTAGACGAGACCGCCGCCGGAACCCGCCATGGCGTGCGCCGCCATCACCAGCCAGGCCTGCTCCTGAGTCGTCGTATGGTCGACGTTGGCGTTCAGGCGCTCGCCGACCAGGCTTGCCACTTGGGTGAAGCCCTCACGACCACCGGCCTCGGCCGCCAGCGCCAGCAAGGCAGCGCGGTTGCGGAGCGCCGTGCCGTAGTAGTCGTTGCGGTCGATGGCGTTGACCATCTCGCGCGCCTTGGCGAAGGCCAGCCGTGCTCGGCCGGGCTCCGCCACATGGTTCAGGGCGGCGGCAAGCTGCGCCCAGGCGAGCCCGTCGCTGATCTTGCCGCCTTCATTGTCCTGGAAGTAGCGGACGCGGCCGGGGTCGGCCAGACCGGCCTTGGCCAGTACGTACCAGGCATAGGCCTGGGCGTTGGGCGTGAGCTTGTCGACCGTGCGGTTGAGCCAGGTGAGCCCGCGCTGCAGCGAGGCCGACGGCACCGCCATCTGCTGGTCGCGCGCCCGCAGCAGGAAGTCCATCGCATAGCTCTGCAACCATTCGGCGGCAGGCGAGTAGGGACCCCACATGCCGAACGAGCCGTCGGGCAGCTGCATGTCGACGATGCGATAGACCGCCTCCTGCACGCGATCGCCGATGCGCGGATCGGCCGGGCCGTAACCCAGCAGCGCCACGTCGTTGTAGTAGAGCAACGGCAGGGCGCGGCTGGTGGTCTGCTCGATGCAGCCGAACGGGTACTTGTCGAGCGCCCGCAACAGCGCCGCGACGTCGATGCCCGGGATGCGAGTCAGCGAGACGCCGACCTGCGAGGTGCCGGGCGCGAAGCTCGCCGTGACGTTGCGGTCGAGGGTGAGCTCGCGGCCGGCGGCGAGCTGGGACACCGTATCGACGGCGCTCGGCGTCTGCGCCGCGCGCACCTGGATGTCCCATTCGCGGCGCACCGCGAAGTTGCCCGGGCCTGCAAGCTCGACCGAGACCTTGCCGAAGCCCGCCTCGTTGCCCGCGACCAGCGGCCAGGTCAGCAGCTCGCGCTGGCCGGCGGCCAGCCGCCGCGTCTCGGCGACCGGCCGGTCGAGCGACACCGCGCCCGTGGCCTGCACGGTCAGGCGATAGTCGCCGGCCTGGCCGTCGATATTGTGCAGCGACAGCGCCAGCCGCCCGCGATCGTTGGGGGCGAGGAAGCGCGACAGCACGACGTCGGCGCTCACCGCGTCGCGCACGTACAGCCGCTTGTCGCTCGAGCCGACCCGGCTCTTCGAATAGGCCACCGCCATCAGCCTGAGCTGGCCGATGAAGTCCGGCACTTCGAGCGCGATCTTGGCCTCGCCGTTGCTGTCGAGCTTCACCGGTCCGCTGAACAGCGCGACGGTGCGCGTCGGCACGATGTCGAGGCCGCCGATGTCGCCGGCATCGCCGCCGACGCGGATGCGGCCGAGATCGTCGGCGCGGGTTTCCAGCAGGCGGCCATAGTCGTCGCGCATGGAGACGCCGAGGCGGCGCTTGCCGAAGTAGTAGTCGGCGGGATCGGGCGTCTTGAAGCGCGTCAGTTGCAGGATGCCTTCGTCGACCGCGGCCAGCGTGACGAACGCTTCCTCAGCGCCGAGATTGACGACCTTGATCGGCACTTCTATGCGCTGGCGCGGCGTGACCTTTTCCGGCGTGCCGAGCTCGATGGCGAGCGTGCGCAGCTTGGGCTCAAGCCCGAGCCAGGTGAGCCCGATGGCGCGCGTCGGCGTGCGATCGGCAGGTTTGTCGAGCGGCCGCCAGGCGGTGACCAGCGCATAGGCGCCGGGACCCCAGTCGGCCGACACCGGCACGTCGACGGTCGTGCCGCCGGCCGGCACGGTCACGTTCCGGGTGCTGATGATGCGGTCGGTGGCGATGGCCAGCATCGCCTCGCCCGCGAATGGCGCCTCGATGCGCACGCGCGCGGTTTCGCCCGGCGTATAATTCTCCTTGTCGCTGGCCACGCGCAGCGTGTCGGGAGCCTCCTCACCGTTGTCGGAGCCGCCGTACCAGCCGACATAGAACTGCGTGGTGCTGGTCGTGTCGTTCTGGCGGTCGATGACGGTCAGGCGATGCGAGCCCCAGCTCAGCTTGAACTTCAGCCGCGTCGGCTGAGTGGCGCTGAGCGACACGGTGTCGGCCGTGATCAGCCGGTCGTTGGCGATCGAATGCCAGCGCCAGCGCCCGTCGACTTGGTACCACTGGTAGTTCCAGTCGGTGCGCTCGACCTTGTATTCGATGCCCTGGCGGGCGAGCTGCTTGCCTGTGGCATCGACGGCCACGATGTCGAACTCGGTCTCGGTGCCCTCGCGCGAATAGCGGCCCTCGAACGTCGGCCGGATGCCGAGATAGGCATTGCGGGTGCGCATCGGCAGCGTCTTCTCGGTCTTGCTGGCGCGCCCGCCGCCCGGCTCGAACACACGGGCCTGGAGCTGGGCGCGCAAGGGCAAGGGCGTGTCCTTAATGTCGCCGCCCCACTCCAGGCGCGTCTTGCCGCGTTCGTCGGTGTCCGGCGCCTTCAAGGTCAGGAACGGCGGCTCGAACGCCTTGCGGTCTTCCTCGGCGCCGAAGCTGTAGCGGGTGAAGTCGGGGAAGGGCTGCGCATCGACGGTGATGCGCATGTCGGCTTCGACGGTGAGCCCGCTGCCCGGGGCGCCGTAGAGGAAGTCGGCCTGCACGTCGAAGGTGTTGACCCGGCCCGGCCGCACGATCGGCTGGTTCGACGAGAGCTCGACCTTGAGCTTCTCGGGCACGAAATCCTCGACCGAGAAGTCCACGCTGCCAACCGGCGGCGCCTTGGGATCGACGTGGGCTGAGACCGTCCAGCGGCCGCGGCGCGAGGATTTCGGCAGGGCGACCGGCTGGTGCAGCGCGCCGCCCGCCGGCAGGGCCTGGCTGAAGCGGGTGAACTCGCTGCCGTCGGGGCGCTTCACGATCAGCGTCACCGGCACGTTGGCCAGCGCCACTGCCGAGGCATCGCGCAACATGGCCATGAGCTGCACCGTCTCGCCCGGGCGGTAGACGCCGCGCTCGGTGTAGAGGAAGGCGTCGACCGGGCCGGGCTGGTCGCGGCCGGTAACGCCGCGGTCAGAGAAGTCGAACGGCGTCTTGCCGAGCTCCAGCCGCGCAAAATCCTGCTGGGCGGCATTGGACGCCATGACAGCGCCGGCGCGGGCAGCCCCGCGGCCCTTGAGCAGGCCGGCGGCAAACAGGACGCGGCCGGCTTCGTCAGTCATCGCCTTGGCCATCGGCTCGTTGCCGCGCGACAGCAGGGTGACTTCGAAGTTGGCGAGCGGCTTGGCGGTCTGCAGCGAGCGGACGAACACGTTCAGCCCGTCGTCGCCGGTGAAGGTCGTGAGCGCGATGTCGGTGTCCATCACCCACATGCCGGTCGCCTGGCCGCTGCCGGTCTGCTCTTCCGCCTCCTCATAGCTGGCGGCCGGCGGCTGGGCGGCGTTCCAGGCGACGACGAAATAGGTGCCGGCCTTCCAGTCCTGCACGGTCTCGCGGATCGGGAAGGCGGTGGTCACCGGCTGGTTGGCGACGTTGCGGACGTCCATCGTGCCCCGCCATTGCAGCGCGCCATTGCGGCCGTTCAGCCAGCCGTAGAGCGAATACGCTTCGGTGATCGGCTGGCTGCCCGGATAGGTGGCGTCGTAGCGGTCGCGGGCGAAGCCCATGATGGCGCGCTCGTTGACGCGATAGACGGCGATGCCGACCTGGCTGACGTTGATGGTGGTGATCGGGAGGCCAGCGGCACTGCCGCGCGGCAGGATGAAGCCCTTGCCGGGCAAGGTGACCACGGCTGGCCGGGCGCCCAGCGCCACCTCGACGTCCTTGTCCTCGTCGAGCTTGACGCCGTCGCGGCCGGGGAAGCCCGTGCGCAGCCGCACCTTGTAGTTCTCGCCATAGGCCAGGCCGCCGATGCACAGGCGATCGTCGACCACGCGCAGCGCCGACTTCACCTCGGGCGTGATCGTCACGTAGTCGGCATAGTTGACGTTGCTGGTCGCCAGCGGCTTGTTGAAGGCGAGGCAGGCCTCGCCTTCGGCGCGGCTGTTGTCGAGGGCGAAGCGGCGATAGGCGAAGGGCTCGTCCGGTGCGGCGGCGGGCTGCGGCAGCGGAACCGGCGCCGTCGAGGTCGGGGTGGCGGGGGCGGTTGGCGCTGCCACTGGTGTGGCGGTCGTCGCGGGCGCGGCCGGAGCGGCGGGCGCGGGCGCTGTCGGCGTCGGTTGCGTTACGGTGGCAGTTCGGGTTGGTGTGTCGACCCGGTCAGCGGGCCTCCCGATCAAGTAGCCCGCAATCCCCGATCCCAGCATGAGAGCCACGACCAGAGCAGCCAACGTCGACCGATTCATGAGAACCCCCGCAAAAGCGACCGAACTCTATTCTGCCGATTGTGCAAACACTGTGGAGTCTGGACCTCTGCTCGCGAATCTTCCAGCGTGTGGCGCGCATATCACGCTTTTGGCCATGCTGTGGATAGGCCACGCTTGAGCGGACCGGCCATTGCGTACTAAGCGCGAACGATGCTGTTGCACCTGATCAAGCTGGCCGTCGGCGTCGACGACCTCGCCCACATGAAGAAAGTCCAGGCGGCACGGCGCAAGCAGCGCCGCCAGACGCCGCGCTCGCCGCACTGGGTCTATACCCGCAACACGCCGCGCCGCTCCGAGGAGCTTTTGGCCGGCGGCTCGCTCTACTGGGTGGTGCGCGGCGTCATCCGCTGCCGCCAGGAGCTGGTCGGCTTCGAGGAGGACATCGACAAGGATAACGGCAAGAAATACTGCCGCATCAAGGTCAAGCGCACCCTGATCCCGACCGCGCCCCGGACCTGCAAGGCCTTCCAGGGCTGGCGCTACCTCGAGCCGGACCGGGCGCCGCCCGACCTGTCGGAGGGCGATACCGCCGACATGCCGCCGGAGATGGCAGCCGAGTTGAAGCGGCTGGGGCTGCTGTAAAGAGGCGCACGATGCGCCGCCCGTCACCGGGCCTCCGGCAAATGGCCTAGGTCATCGGGCCGAATAGCCGGCAGCGATGGCCTGGGGCTATGTCGTACCCATGACCCTTGCCAGCGCCCTGTCCGACTTCTTTACGACAAATGTCGATCCGGCCGACGCGCTGCCCAGCCGATACAACTATGGCCTCGTGCTGGTTTCGTACCTCGTGGCGTCGCTCGCCAGCTATACCTTCCTGCAGTTCGCCGGCCGCATCGTCGAGCTCGGCCAGTCGGTGGCGCGGTATGCCTGGCTGGCGGCGGGTGCCGTCATGATGGGCGTCGGCATCTGGGCCATGCACTTCGTCGTCATGCTCGCCTACGTCCTGCCAATCCCCGTCGCCTACGAGATTGTGCCGACGGCGCTTTCCGTGGCCCCGGCCGTTCTTGCCGCGGCCGTTGCGCTCAGCATCGTGGCGCGGCCCGCTGTCAGCACCCGCCGCCTCCTGATCGGCGGCACCTTGATGGGCGCCGGCATCGGCGCCATGCACTATGGCGGCATGGAGGCGATGAGCGTCAGTGCGCTCGTGCGCTATGATCCGACACTCTTCGCCACGTCCATCGTGGCCGCAGTGGTCCTGTCGATTCTGGCGCTCCAGGTCCGCTTTTGGGTCGGCACCAGCCGTGTCTCGAAATCAGGCACGCCATCGGCTTCCACGACATCCAACACCGTCCGGGAAATCGTCAGTGCGCTGATCCTGGGCTTTGCGGTCACCGCCATGCACTACATTGCGATGGCTTCGACCTATTGCTTCGCCAACAAGGGCAGCGATTCGCTGTTCTTCCTGGACGCGCGCCTGTTCGCGGGAGTGACCACGGTCATCGCCAGCCTCGTCCTGTTGCTTGCCATCGCCGCTGTCGGCTTCGATCGCCGCATGAAGGCCGAGATCGCCATGCGACGGCAGGCCGATGCGAACGTCGCGGCCGAGATGGAACGTCTCGGCTCGGTGTTCCGCGCGGCCGGCGCCGGCATTCTCATGCTTGACCGCGATGCCCGGGTCATCCTCGCCAATCAGCATGTGCTCGACAGCCTTCACAAGACAACCACGGAGGTCGTGGGGCACGCCTATGCCGAGCTCATGGCGGGCGGCCTGGACGCCAGCGTCATCGCGAGCTGGCAGCGCGCCGCGGGGACCGAGCACCTGAAGCCGGTCGAATTCGACATCAGAACCGCCGGTGCCGGCGGGACGAAGCGGATCCATCACATCACCGCCAATCCGATCCAGGATGAAGCCGGACGCCTGCGCTACATCGTGCTGATCGGCGTCGACGACACCGAGCGCCGGATGGGCGAGATTCGCCTGTTCGATTCGGCGCGGCTTGCCAATCTCGGCGAGATGGCCACGGGCATGGCGCACGAGATCAACCAGCCGCTTGCCGTGATCCGCATGGGCGCCGAAAGCCTGCTCGAGGAACTGGACTGTTCCGAAGCGCAGGCCGATCCGGCGTCCCTGTTCGAGCTCGTGCGCCTGAAACTCGAGCGCATCGCCAAGCAGGCTGAGCGCGCCTCGAATCTAGTCGGGGAGTTGCGCACCGTGGCGGGCAAGCCGACAAACGTCCCGCTGCCGTTCGACGTCACCGAGGCCGCTCGGGTCGGCGCCGACTTGCTGCAAGATCCCCAGTTGCGCCAGCGTAATTATTTCTCGCC
>OCZS010000480.1_pt1 | contig 13088 bp, 10 predicted proteins | sample 1539071 | NCBI WGS metagenome assembly OCZS01 (sample SAMEA3113584, study PRJEB22503) | soil metagenome
GGCCGGCTGCGGGGGCGCGGCCGGGTCCAGCTCCAGGAAGCGGGACCAGTCGACCACCAGGCGGGCGGGCAGGGGGCGGAACCCGCCCAGGTGGGTGGGGTCGAGCGGGTCGGGGCCGGCGGCGAACAGCCGGACCTCGGGGGCGCGGGCGTTGACCTGGTAGCTGGGCCGGACCAGGGTGTGGCCGAAGCGGTAGGCGGCGACGGCGAACTCGGCCGGCATGAACGGCGCCCCGTCGAAGGCCAGCGGCCGCCGCCCGGGCCGGTCCGGGGCCGGGGCCAGCAGGGCCTCGAGCAGACCGGGGGGCAGGACCCGGGGGAGGAAGTCCTTGGCCACCACCCACTGGTAGTGCCAGCGGACGATCCGCTGCGCCTCCCGGAACAGCTCGCCCTCCTGGCCCGCCCAGTGGGCGCGGTGGCGGCCGGCCCGCAGGTCGTCGACGACGCGGTTGTGGAGCTTGAGGAAGGCCAGGTGGAGCTGGGCCAGGATGGCGTTCTCGTCGTTGCGGGGGTCGCCGATCAGGGCCCGGCCGTCGGCGTTGCGGGGCAGGTCCTCGGTGGCCAGCCCGGGGCCGAACTGGGCCCGGCTGTCGCCGAGCAGCAGCAGCTCCCCGCGGGAGCGGCCGTCCTGGGCGTACAGGTAGGGCATGTCCAGTGGGCCACCGCCGTACAGCATGTCGAGGTCGAACCGCGGCGTGCGGAAGTCCTCGACCTCGGCCGGGTCATTGCCGAGCTGGAGGCTGGACACCGGGTCGAAGGAGAGGTCGTGGTCGACCAGCTGGCCGAAGTAGGTGTAGCCGGCCGGCAGGTCGGGGTGGTCGAGGTCGCCGCCCTGCTCGCGCATGCGGCGGGCCAGCTCGTCGATCAGCCGTCGGGGGGCCTGGTAGGGGGCCAGGCCGGGGAGCATCCGGCCGAACCGCGACCGCGAGCCGGGCGGGCTGGCCTGGCCGGCCCGGGGACGGGCCCCGGCGACGCCGTGGCGTTGTGGCGGCCGGCCGGCCCGGCCGCTCAGCCCGCGGTGAGGGCTTTTGGGTAGCCCGCCCCGCGGTCCTCGAACAGCCAGTCGCCGGTGACCTTGACCAGGAAGGCGGTGCTGAGGCCGTTGGGGTCGAAGCGGTCGAAGCTCAGCGCGACCCACGCCCCCGGCTGCAGGGGGTGGCGCCAGGCCAGCACGAGCTGGGCGTAGGCGTCGGCCTCGACCGGCCCGTCGGGCAGCGGGTAGCCGTTGGCCGGGAAGCCGAGGGCGTCGCCGGGGTCGGAGCGGGTGAACTCGATCATCCGCCCCCGCTCCTCGCCCAGCTCGACCTGCTGGTCGAGCACGATCGCCTCGGCCGACGGCCGGGCCAGCTTGGGGAGCCCGTCATAGGGGGTGGCGGCCTTGGCCGGCTGCAGCCAGTCGGGCAGTTGGCGCCCGGGCCGGAACGGCTCGTACCAGGGGCAGCCGTCGACCCGGGGCGGGGGCGGGGAGGCGGCCTGGATCCACGGGCGGCGCGACGCCTCGGTCGCCTCGGCCGGGACGAGGGTGTACTCGCCCTCGTCCTCCACCCGCAACGGCACCCGGACCACCTCCAGGCGGATGCCGTCACGAAACACGTTCAGGACCTGGACGCCGATGTCGCTGCCGTTCTGCCAGCTCATCTGGGCCCCCTCCGTCTCGTCCCGATAGGAGAGCTTCGCGTGATCTCTGTACGGTAGTCCTTGCCGGCGGGTTGGGGAATTCCCCAATATCTGTCCGTGCCGTGCCGTTTGGTCGAGGTGTGCCGTGGCCTACCGCTCGTTCGTGCCCGACTATGCGGTGCGGCTGCTGGCCGCTCCGGGCGAGGGGCCGCCGTTCGCCGAGCACGGCCAGGGCGTCGTGCTGTTCGCCGACATCGTCGGCTTCACCCCGCTGAGCGCGGCCCTGGCCGAGGCCGGCCGGCACGGCGCCGAGGAGCTGAGCACCCTCCTCAACCGCTTCTTCGCCCGCATGGTGGACCTGGTCACCGGCCACGGCGGCACCGTGGCCAGCTTCGCCGGCGACGCCATCACCGCCCTGTTCCCCCTGCCCGGGCCGGCCCGGGCCCAGGCCGCGGCGACCCGGCGGGCGGTCGGCTGCGCGCTGGCCATGCAGGCCGCCAGCCAGGAGTTCCGGGACGTCCCGACCGCCGCCGGGACCTTCACGCTGGCCATGCGGGCCGGACTGGGGGCGGGCGGGGTGCTGCTGGCGGTGGTCGGCGACCCGGCGACCCGGCTCGAGCACGTCCTGGCCGGGGCGGCCCTGGACCGCGCCGTGGCCGCCGAGCGGCTGGCCGCCCAGGGCCAGGTGCGGCTCGACCCGGCCCTCCAGCTGGGCGACCCCGGTGCCGAGGTCGCCGGCGGCCCGGCCCGGCCCCGGCGACCGCCCCCGGCCGGGGCGGCCGAGGTGGCCGAGGAGCGCCTGGCGGCCTTCCTCCACCCGGCGATCGCCGAGCGGGTCCGCCAGGGCCAGGTCGGGCTGGTCGACGAGCGCCGCACGGTGACGATGGCCTTCGTCGGCTTCGCCGGCCTGGCCGCCGACCCGGCGGCGGCGATCGACCGGCTGCAGGGGTTCGTGGCCGCCGCCGTGCGGGTCATCGGCCGCTGGGGTGGCCACCTGCGCCAGGTCGACCTGGGCGACAAGGGGAGCCTGCTGGTGGTGGCCTTCGGCGCCCCGGTCCGGCACGAGCACCAGGAGGAGCGCGCCCTGCGCTGCTGCATGGACCTGCTGGCCCTGCCCGGCGGCCCGGTCCGGGCCGGGGTCACCACCGGCCGGGCCTGGTGCGGCGAGGTCGGCTCGCCCGCCCGCCGCGAGTACGCGGTGGTCGGCGACACCGTCAACCTGGCCGCCCGCCTGATGGAGGCGGCCCCGCCCGGGCAGGCCCTGGTCGACCGTTCCACCTGGGAGGGGGCCGGGGGGACGGCCATGGCCCGCCGCCTGGAGCCGCTGGCCGTCCGGGGCCGCGACGGTCAGGTCGACGTCTGGGCGGTGGCCGGGATGGGGGAGCGGGCCGGGCCGCCGGACCGGCCGCTGGCCGCCGGGTCGATGGTCGGCCGGGCCGCCGAGCTGGCCGAGGTCCGGGCCGCGGTGGCCCGGGTCGCGGCCGGCCAGGCGGTGGTCCTGGCCATCGTCGGCGAGCCCGGCATCGGCAAGTCACGCCTGGCCGCCGAGGCCATCGGCCAGGCCCGCGAGCTCGGCTTCACCACCGCCACCGGGGCCAGCCGGTCGCTGGGCCCGGACACCAGCTACCTCCCCTGGCGCGCCATCTGGCGTGCCCTGCTCGGGCTCGACCCCTGGAGCTCCCTTGACGAGCAGCGGGACGCCCTGGCCGCCCGCTTCGGCGAGCAGGCGCCGCTGCTCGGGCCGGTGCTCAACCTCCCCATCTCCGAGAACGAGCTGACCGGCCCGCTCGACCCGGCGGCCCGGGCCGAGCTGCTGCGGCCGCTGCTGGCCGGCGAGCTCCGGGCGCTGGCCCGGTCGGCGCCGCTGGCCCTGCTGCTGGAGGACTGCCACTGGATCGACCCGAGCTCGCAGGGCCTGCTCGAGCACCTGGCCGGCGACCTGGCCGGCCAGCCGGTGCTGCTGGTGGCCACGGCCCGCCCGACCGACGGCGGCCGCCAGGCCACCGGGGCCCTGGCCGCGCTCCCGCACCACCGCCAGGTCGCCCTGGGCGAGCTGGCCCCGGCGGACGCGGCCGAGCTGGCCCGCGAGCGGGCCCGCCAGCTGTTCGGCGAGCGGGCCCCGCCGGCCCCCGAGGTCATCGGCCGGGTGGTCGAGCGGGCCGGCGGCAACCCCCTCTACCTCGAGGAGCTGCTCAGCCTGGTCCACGGCCGCGGTCCCGGCCCCGGTGACGACCTGGACCTGCCGGACAGCGTCGAGCGGGTCGTGCTGGCCCGGCTCGACCAGCTCAGCGAGGGCGAGAAGGCGGTCGTGAAGGTGGCCAGCGTGGTCGGCAGCCGCTTCCGGGCCGAGTGGATCTCGAGCTGCTACCCGGCCGCCGGCTCGCCCGCCGAGGTGGCCGGGCACCTGCGGCGGCTGGAGGCGCTGCGGCTCACCCCCCTGCAGACCACCGACCCGGCGCCCGAGTACGGCTTCCGCCACGCCATCACCCGGGAGGTGACCTACAACAGCCTCACCCTGCGGATGCGCACCCAGCTCCACGAGCGGGTCGGCGCCTACATCGAGGCGACCTTCCCGGACCGGCTGGCCCAGTTCGCCGACACCCTGGCCTACCACTACGGGCGCACCGGGCGGACCGACAAGCAGCGGGTCTGGTTCCGGGCGGCGGCCGACGCGGCCCGGGACGCGTTCGCCAACCAGGCCGCCATCGCCGAGTACCAGCGCCTGCTGCCGCTGCTGGACGGGCCGGCGGCCGGCCACGTCCTGCTCGACCTGGGGGCGGTGTGGCAGCTGGTCGGCCGCTGGGGCGACGCCCAGCAGGCCTACCTCAAGGCGCTGGGCATCGCCAGGGCCGGTGACGACCGCTCGCTGCTGGCGGCGGGCGGCCGGGAGCTGGGCGACCTGTCCATCTACACCAAGTCGTACGCCGAGGCGGTCGAGTGGCTGACCCTGGCCAGCGAGACCTTCGACCGCCTGGGCGACCGGCGCGGGCTGTCGCGGTCCCTGGACCGGCTGGCCTACGCCCTCATCCAGCAGGGCGCCTACCCGCGGGCGGCCGAGGTGTCCCGGCGGCACCTGCTGCTGGCCACCGAGACCCGCGACCAGGCGGGCATGAGCGTCGCCCTCGACCACCTGGGGATCATCAGCGCCTACACCGGCGACCAGGCCAAGGCCCTGGACCTGCTGCGGCGCTCGCTGACGGTGGCCACCGCGGCCGGCGACCGCCGCGGCGTCGTCCACGCCGCCAACAACCTGGGCGGGCTCCATGCCAGCCGGGGCGAGCACCTGGAGGCGCTGGACTGCGCCAGCACCGCCCTGCGGGTGGCCACCGAGATCGGCTACCGGCAGATGGCCGGGGTGGCCACCGGGAACCTGGGCGAGCTGTACCGGGAGCGGGGCGACCACGACCAGGCGACCGCCTGCTTCGCCGACGCCCTCCGGATCGCGGTCGAGCTGGGCGACTGGACCAGCGTGGCCAACCGCGTGGCCAGCCTGGCCGCGACCGCCGCCGACCTCGGCGACCCGGCCGCGGCCGAGCAGCGCTACCGCCTGGCCATCCGGCTCGCCCGCGACCTGGAGGCGCCACACTTCCTGTGCGAGTGGCTCCACGGCCTGGCCGCCCTGCTGGCCTCGGCCGACCGGGCCGGCGAGGCCGAGGAGCACAACACCGAGGCGCTGGCCATCGCCGCCCGCCACGCCGAGCGCGAGGTCGAGCTGCGGGCCCGGCTGCTGGCGCTGCGGCTCCAGGTCGAGCTCGGGCGCCTGCCCGGCGCCGACGCCGCCCGCCAGGCGCTCGGCCTGGGGGCCGCCTGGCCGGACCCGCCGGGCCGGGCGGCCGTCCTGGACGCCGCCGCCCGGCTCGACCCGGACCTCGACCAGGCCCGGGCGGCCGCGGCCAGCCTCTACCGGGAGCTGTACGAGCGCGGCCCCAACGTCCACTACCGCCAGGCCTACGAGCGGCTGACCAGCGCCACCCTCCCCCCGGCACCGCCCCTGCCCGCGGTCCCGGTGGCCGCCACCGGCCGGCCGGCCGACGTCGACGAGCTGCTCCGACGGATCAGCCGCTGACCTCGTCGAGGTGCTCGAGCAGGTCGTGGGCGGCCTGCTCGACCGCCTTGTGCTTCCACTCGGCGGCGCGGTACTGGCAGGCGATCAGGCCCATCCGGTGGACGCGGCGGAAGTCGCCGTAGACGAAGGCGTAGCGGCCCTTGGTGTCGTCGCTGGCGCCGTCGGTGAGGGCCAGGTACCACTGGCCGTACTCCTCCCAGGAATGCCTCTCCAGGAAGGCGTTCTCGTCCTCGGCGCTGGGCTGGACGTCGCCCCAGCTGCTCTTGAGCACGTACTGGCGGGCGTCGATCAGCGCTCGGGCCTTGGCCACCGCCTGCTGGTTGACCTTGTAGGAAGCCATGGCGGCATTCTAGCCGGGCGGGGCCGGGGCGGCGCCGTCGAGCACCTGGGCGGCCAGCTGGTCCACGAACCAGCGGCGCAGCGCCCGCACCTGGGGCGACGGCTCGGGGGTGAGCAGGACGCCGGCCCGGCAGAGCTCGTCGGCGTGCTCGAGCAGCTCCAGGTAGCCCCTGGCCCCGGTGGCGGCGGCCGGGGTGGCGGTCGTCTCCAGCTCGACGAACGGCTCGCCCGCGGCCTGGGCGGCCGCGACCACGTCACGGTAGCCGTCCCGCTGGCCGCGGTACCTCCGGTAGAGCTGGTCGACCAGGTCGGCCAGGGGGGCCGCGACCCGGGCCGCGTCGTCGCCCTCGAGCTCGATGCTGATCAGCTCCAGCTCCCGGAACAGGGCGTCGTTGTGGGCCTGGAGCTCCAGGTAGCCGTCGACCGGCACGCCCGGGAACCGGACCGGCCGGGCCCCGGCGGCGCCCTCCTGGGGGGCCGAGGGGGCGTCGCGCAGGTCGGGCGGGCTCGGGCCGGCGGCCCGGTCGCCGCCGTTGGCCTGGAGCTCGGCCCAGACGACCTTGCCGTCGGGGGCGGTGCTCACCCCCCAGCGGTCGCTGAGGGCGGCGACCACGCCCAGGCCGCGGCCGGTGGGGGCGTCGGGCCGGTAGTGGCGCAGGGTGGCCGGGGTCCTGGAGCGGTCCTTGACGCTGATGCGGACCCGGTCCTCGCGCAGCTCCAGGGTGAGGGTGAGCTCGGTCCGGGCATGGAGCACGGCGTTGGTGACCAGCTCCGAGCCGATCAGCACCAGCTGGTCGGCGGCCGGCCCCGGGAACGCCCAGGCCGCGCTCCGGGCCTCGATGAAGCGGCGGGCGGTGGCCACGCTGGACGGGCTGCGGGGCAGCGCGATCCGGGCCGGCTCGGGCCGCTCAGCCATGGCCGTCGCCACCGGCGGCGCGGGCCAGGCAGAGGATGGCCAGGTCGTCCGAGAGGTCGCCGCCGTTGGCCTCGTGGACGGCGTCGAGCAGGCGGTCGAGCACGTCCTCGAGCCCGCCGGCGCCCGCCAGCAGCCCGGCCACCGTCCCGACCAGGGACTCGATCCCGAACCGCTCCACCGAGCCGGGGGCGGCGCGGCCCTCGACCAGCCCGTCGGTGTAGCACAGCAGCGTCCACGCCCCGTCAGCCTCCAGCTGGCCGGCCTGCCATGGGTAGGGCCGGTCGTAGATGCCGAGGGCGGGCCCGGCCGGGACCTCGACCACCTCGACCCGGCTGGCCCGGGCCAGCAGCGGCGGGGGATGGCCGGCCAGGGCCACGGTGATCCGGTCCCGGCCGGGGTTGATCCAGCAGCAGCAGACGGTGGCGAACAGCTCCTCGGACTGGCGGTCGCTGGCCAGGACCTTGTCCAGGCCGTCCAGCAGCTCGCCGGGGCCGTGGCTGGTCAGCACGAGCGCCCGCCAGGCGGCCCGCAGGGCGACCCCGACCGCGGCCTCGACCGGGCCGTGCCCGGCGACGTCGCCGATCAGCAGCGCGGCCGTCCCGTCGGGCAGCTCCAGGGCGTCGAAGAAGTCGGCCCCGAGCAGGGCCCGCTCGTGCCCGGGCCGGTACCGGGTGCGCAGCTCCAGCGCCGGGTCGGGCAGGGACAGGCTGGGCAGCAGGCCGCTCTGGAGCCGCCGCGACAGCTCGGCCTGGGCCTGGGCCTCGACCAGCTCCTCCTCGCGCTGGCGCCAGTCGGTCACGTCCTGGCAGACGCCGAGCACCCGCGACGGCCGGCCCTGGTCGTCGCGGGTGACGTTGCCCCAGCTGGACAGGACCCGGAGCTCGCCGGTGGGCCGCTGGATCCGGGCCTGCATCCGGAACGAGGTCCCGTCGGTGGCCGCCCGGCGCAGGGTGGCGGCCGCCTCCGGGCGGTCGTCGGGGTGGATCCGCTGGAGCAGCCCGTCCAGGGTGCCGCGGCAGGCCTCGGGGTCCAGCCCCAGGATCCGGCACAGCTCCGGGCTCCAGGTCACCTGCTCGCTGGCCAGCGACCACTCGAAGCTGCCCAGCTGGGCGACCGCCTGGGCCTCGGCCAGCTGGTACTCCCGGTCGCGGCTGGCCCGCTCGGCCTCCAGCTCGGCGGTCATGTCCTGGGTGATCTTGGCGTAGCCGGTCAGCTGCCCGGCGCTGTCGTACAGGGCCGTGATCGTCACCTGGGCGTAGAAGCGGCGGCCGTCCTTGCGGACCCGCCAGCCCCGGACCTGGTAGCGGCCCTCCTCGGCGGCCCGGGCCAGCATCTGGAGGGGGATGCCGGCGGCCACGTCGTCCGGCTCGTAGAACCGGGTGAAGTGCTGGCCCAGGATCTCGTCGGCCGTGTACCCCTTGATCCGCTCGGCGCCCGGGTTCCAGCTGACCACCCGGCCGTCGGTGTCGAGCAGGAAGATCGCGTAGTCCCTGACCGCCTCGACCAGCAGGCGGAACTGGTCGGCGCTGGCCGCGGCCGGGCGGGGGTCCTGTTGCCTGCTCTGCATGAGGGCACGCTGCACCGAGCGTCCCGCTCGTGTCAATCGGCGACCCGCTCCGCCTGGGTGGCCAGGGAGCCGGCGTCGATGCGCCGGCAGACCTCGGCGAACAGCGGGGTGGGGCCGGTCCAGCGCAGCTCGCCGGCGCCGCCGAGCAGGGAGCGGTCGACCCGCAGGGTGGCCAGGTCCTTGAAGAGCATGGCCTGGGGCCGGAGGCCGCGCAGGGTGGCGGCCAGGGCGGGCCGGTTGCGGACCGCCACCGCCCACTCGCCGGGGACGTCGGGGACCTGCTCGATGGTGCCGTAGCGGGCGAGCACGGCCGCGGCCGACTTCGCCCCCCAGCCGGGCAGCCCGGGGTAGCCGTCGGCCGAGTCGCCGACCAGGGCCAGGTAGTCGGGGATGGAGGCCGGGCCGACCCCGAACTTGGCCGTCACCCCGGCCTCGTCGTAGACGACCCGGCGGCGCCGGTCCAGCTGCACCACCCGCCCGCCGCGGACGCACTGGCCGAGGTCCTTGTCGGGGGTGCAGATGACCACCTGCTCGACCGCCGGGTCGTCGGCGGCCACCGCGGCCGCGCTGGCCAGGGCGTCGTCGGCCTCGACCTCGACCATCGGCCAGACCACGACGCCCATCGCCTCCAGGGCCACCTCGAGCAGCCCGAACTGGCCGAGGAGCTGAGGGTCGAGCCCGGCCGAGGACTTGTACCCGGGCCACAGGTCGTTGCGGAACGACTCGATCACGTGGTCGGTGGCCACCCCCAGATGGGTCACGCCCTGCTCCAGCAGCCGCAGCATGGACCAGAGCACACCCCGGGTGGCCGCCACCTCGGCCCCCTCGGCGGTGCGGTGCGGGGGGACGCCGTAGTAGTGGCGGAACAGCTCGTAGGTGCCGTCGACCAGGAAGACGCGCATGCCGCCCCCAGGGTAGCCCGGCTTGTCGCGCCCACCCGGTAGGCTGCCGGCCATGGCGACCAGGATGCAGGTGACGATCGACTGCGCCGACCCCGGGCGGCTGGCCCGGTTCTGGGCCACGGCCCTGGGCTACCGGCTCGAGGAGCCTCCCGACGGCTTCGCCAGCTGGCAGGAGTACTGGGTCAGCCGGGGCCTGCCGCCGGAGGAGGTCGAGGACGGCTACGACTCGATCGTCGACCCCGACGGGGTGGGCCCGAGGGTCTGGTTCCAGCCGGTGCCCGAGGCCAAGGTGGTCAAGAACCGGGTCCATCTCGACCTGGACGTCGGCGGCGGCCGCACGGCCCCGCTGGCCGAGCGCCGCCGGCGGGTCGACGCCGAGGCCGACCGGCTGGTGGCCGCGGGCGCGACCCGCTTCCGGGTGCTGTCGGAGGAGGGCGTCGACCACTACGGGGTGGTCATGCAGGACCCCGAGGGGAACGAGTTCTGCCTCCACTGAGGGAGGCCTCGCGCCGTGGCCGCACGGGGATCCGCGCAACACCCTCACAGGCGCCACTCAGGAAACTCCAAGCTTCCCCGGCCACACTGGCTGCACCGAGTTCACGATCCAGAAGGATGACGTGCAGCAGATGGAGGAGACCCGGAGCGAGCGCCGGGCCAGGCCCCGGACCCGGGGTCGCGGGCGGCTGGTGCTGGCCGGCGCGGTGCTGGCCCTGGTGCTGGCCGTCGGCGGCCCGTTCGCCTACATCAACTTCGTCCAGGAGGACGCCCCCGAACGGCTCGGGGTGGCCACCGCCACCAGCGGCGCCGACACCGGCGCCGCCACCGGGGCCTCGCTGGACGGGACCTGGAGCGTGGCCGGCGGCTCGCAGGCCGGCTACCGGGTCGAGGAGGTCCTGCTCGGCCAGAACGTCGAGGCCGTCGGGCGGACCAGCGCCGTCACCGGCGAGCTGACCGTCTCCGGGACCGAGGTCCAGAGCGGCTCCTTCAGCGTCGACCTGACCCAGGTGACCAGCGACGACGACCGCCGCGACGACGCCTTCCAGGGCCGCATCATGGAGACCGCCACCTACCCGACGGCCACCTTCGAGCTGACCGAGCCGATCACCCTGGCGGAGCTGCCGGCCGACGGCGAGACGGTCACCGCCACCGCCAACGGCGAGCTGACCCTGCACGGCACGACCAGGGCGGTCACGGTCGAGCTCACCGTCCAGCGCGACGGCGACACCGTCAACGTCAGCGGCTCGATCCCGGTGACCTTCGCCGACTACGGCATCGCCAACCCGAGCTTCGGCCCGGTCGCCACCGAGGACAACGGCGAGGTCGAGTTCCTGCTCGCCCTCACCCGCGGCTGAGCCCGTGCCGTCGTCGCGGCCGGCGGCGATGGTCAGGTAGCCGTGGCCGCGCTCGTCCACCGCTGGCGGACCATGCGGACCCCTACCGACGAGTACCGCTACCAGCGCTGCCTGGACTGCGGGCGGACCCGCGACATCCCGGCCGTCGGCCCGCCGCCGTAGGATCGCCCAGCGGCGAGGGCCGGCGGTCGAGCGGAGGAGGGGGCCCGGGTGTTCGAGGGGTTCACGCTGGAACGGGTGGACGTCGGCGAGGCGGTGCTGCGGGTGCGCCACGGCGGGTCCGGGCCGCCGGTGCTGCTGCTGCACGGGCACCCGCGGACGCACGCGACCTGGCACCGGGTGGCGCCGCTGCTGGCCCGGTCCCACACCGTGGTCTGCCCCGACCTGCGCGGCTACGGCGAGTCGTCCAAGCCGGCCACCACCGACGACCACGCCCCGTACTCCAAGCGGGCCATGGCCGCCGACTGCCTGGCCCTCATGCGGGCCCTCGGGCACCGGCGGTTCGCGGTGGCCGGCCACGACCGCGGCTCCTACGTGGCCCTGCGGACCGCGCTCGACCACCCGGCGGCCGTGACCGCCCTGGCCGTGCTCGACTCGGTGCCCATCGGGGAGGCCCTGGCCCGCTGCGACGCCCGCTTCGCGGCCGCCTGGTGGCACTGGTTCTTCTTCGGCCAGACGGCCAAGCGGGCCGAGCGGGTGATCAGCGCCGACCCCGACGCCTGGTACGGGGGCGGGCCCGAGCAGATGGGGGAGGAGGCCTACGCCGACTACCGGCGGGCCATCCACGACCCGGCCACCGTGCTGGCCATGATGGAGGACTACCGGGCCGGCCTCGGCCCCGACCGGCGCCACGACGACGAGGACCGCCGGGCCGGCCGCCGGGTCACCTGCCCGACCCTGGTCCTGTGGGCCACCGACGACGACCTGGGCGAGCTGTACGGCGACGTCCTCGCCGTCTGGCGGCCCTGGGCGGCCGACCTGCGCGGCCACCCCTTCCCCTCCGGCCACCACATGGCCGAGGACAACCCCGAGGCCCTGGCCGCCGAGCTGCTGGCCTTCCTCGCCGGCGGTGGCTGAGGCGCCGGCCCGCGGTCAGCCGGCGCCCTGGGCGGCCAGCCATCGGCCAGCGCGCGCAGGCTCATGCCGACGCTGTGGCCAGGCTGGCGGCCGTCGACGGTCACCATCAGCAGCTTGCCGTCGGCGGTGGCCCCGACGGCGGTCCGGGGGTTGCGGCGGTGGAAGGGGGTGGTCCCGTCGACGTTGCCGCTCAGGACCCGGCCGTTGCGGACCAGGGTGGGGTTGCCGCCGCTGGTCTCCAGGATCTCCGACCAGGTGGCGAAGGACCAGGCCACGGTGACCGGATCGCCCGGGGCCAGGGCGGCCAGGGCGGGGCGGCGGCCCCGGACGCCGGGGTCGACAGCACCACCGTGCCGCCGGGACCGGCCGGCCCAGCTGGCCGACGGCCTCCACCGCGTCGGTCGTCTCGGCCCAGCCGTCGGCGCGGACCCCGACCGGGCCACCGCCCCCCGGCGCCTGGCCATCGACGAGGTCGTCTCCTGCCCCGGGAGCACGTCAAGGGCCAGGGCGATGTCGATCCTGGAGGGGGCCAGCTCGACCGTGACCAGGTTGACGGCGAACGGTCCGGCCGGGTCGGCGGTCGCCTGGTGGACCACGCCGGGGGCCAGGTAGCCGTCGGGGGTGGTGAGGGGCGAGCCCGGCAGCAGCAACTGCTGCTGGTCGCGGGAGCCGTCCGAGCGGACCCCGAACGCCCACGCCTCCACCTGCTGGCCCGGCTGAGGGGGTGGGGGACGGCGAACCCGTGCGCCCCCACCCCCTGCTCGACCAGGTCGGGCCGCTCCGGGTCGGCGTGACCCGCAGCCAGAAGTGGCCGTCGACGTACAGGGCCACGGTGATCGGCCCGTCGTAGCCGTCGTCGACGGCCCAGCCGCGCACCTGGGCAGCACCGGCTGCTCTCCCGGCCCGGCCGCGAACACCCTGACCAGCCCCCGGCTCCAGCCCGTGGGCGACCGCGAACCGCCACGGCCCACCCTCGGGGTCGACATGGCTGGCCCGCCCGAAGCCCCACAGCCGCCCGTCCACCTCGACCCGCAGCCCACCGGCCCCGGAGCCCCTCGGCGGCGACCCTCCCCCAGACCGCCGGCCCGGTGGCCCGACCGGGGCCTCGTGGGCGGTTATCGGGCGGGGTGGGCGTGGTAGCGGCGTGCCGCAATGGTTACCGATGCGGGAGCGAGGTGCCGGGATGGGGAAGCTGGCCCTGGTGACGGGGGCGTCGAGCGGGATCGGGCTGGAGCTGGCCCGGCTGTTCGTGG
>OCZS010000482.1_pt1 | contig 13081 bp, 8 predicted proteins | sample 1539071 | NCBI WGS metagenome assembly OCZS01 (sample SAMEA3113584, study PRJEB22503) | soil metagenome
CACCGCACCCACCACCCGAGGATGTGACGCGCGTTTCACGCCCGACCGGCGTGTCGGCTCCTCAAACTCGTCTGGCGTCACGTTCTCAGGAGCGCCCGATAGCAGGAGACAGCCCCGCGCACAGTCCGACGCCCACCCCTGGGACTTCACTTGACACACGGCAGACCCGGCTGAGCCAACCGGCTCAGGCAACAGATCAGCAGCGGGACTGGTCCGGCGGCACCTGGTCACGCACCAGGTAGTCCCGGACCAGTCCGCTTACGCACTCGCTCTGGTCGTAGGCCAGATGCCCCTCGCCCTCGAAGGTGATCAGCACCCCCGACTTGAGCCGGTCCGCCATGTCCACCGCGTACTCGTACGGCGTCGCCGGGTCCCCCGTCGTACCGATCACTACGATCGGCCGGGCCCCGGCGCCGTCGATGCTCGGTGGCGGCGGCGCCGGCGCGACTGGCCAGAGCACACAGGTCAGGTCGGCCCCGCCGAGCCGGCCGAGCACCGGGGCGGCCTTGCTGATCCGCGCGTACCGCCTCTGCATCTCCCGCACGCTGTCGTCCTGGCTGTCCAGGCAGCGTACGGCGGGGAAGGAGTAGCTCAGCTGGTCGTAACTGCCGTCGTCCTGCCGGAAGTTCGACCGGTCCCCCAACGCCAGCAGCGATTGTCCGTTGCTGTCGAAGATCGCCGCCACCAGGGCGTCCAGCAGCCGCTGCCAGCTGCGCTCACCGCCGTACATCGAGTAGAACACCGCCTTGACGCCGAGCTGCTGGGTCAAGGTCCGGCTGCCCACCGGCAGCGGTCGCTGGTCCAGCTCCTGGAGGTAGGTCTGCACCCGCATGAGCACCGCAGCCTTGCTATCGCCCAGCCGACACCGCTGCTCGGCGCACCAGCGCGCGAAGTTGTTCAGCGCCCGCTCGAAACCCTCGGTCTGGGTGATCGTGTCCGACCCGCCGATGTTCACCGACCCGTCGAGCACCATCCGCCCGACCCGCTGCGGGTAAAGCTCGGCGTACAGGGCTCCGATCCGGGTCCCGTACGAGGACCCGAAGTAGTTGATCTTGTCGTCGCCGACCAGCCCGCGCAGCAGCTCGAGGTCCTTCACCGTCTCCGATGTCGACACGTGCTGCAACAGCCCGCCGGACCGCTCCAAACAGGACCGCCCGAAGCTCTGGACCGCCTCGATCCGCGCCCGCTCCTCCGCCTCGTCGTCCGGCGAGGCGTCCAGCGTGTAGTACCGGTCCAGCTCCGCCGCCCCCATACAGGCAACCGGGGTCGAGCTCCCCACCCCACGCGGGTCCCAGCCCACGATGTCGTACGCCTCCAGTCCGGTCGGGTTGAAGTAGCGGACGTAGGAAATGCCGGACCCACCCGGTCCGCCCGGGTTGATGAACAGCGTCCCCAGCCGTCGGTCGGCGGTCGCGGAGCGCCGAGCCAGAGCGAGGGTGATCGCCGTGCCGTCCGGCTTGGCGTAGTCCAACGGCGCCAGTACGGACGTGCAGGTCAGCCCGTTCCCACATGCCTGCCAGCGCAGGGACTGTCGTTGGTAGCGCGCCAGGCCCGAGCCGCGTGGCGGGTCGCTGTAGCCCTTGGGCACCACCGACGGTATTGGCTGCAGCGGCCGTCCGTCCGTCGCGGACGGCGAGGGCGATGCGCCGCGCGACGGCGACTCCGCGGTGGGGCTCGCCGTCGCCGAAGCGGCGCGCGGGGTCGGTGTCCAGTCCGGCACCGACGGCAGCGGGATCGCACACGAGCTCAGCGCACCCACCAGAAGCAGGCCCAGTACGCCGTACGCCCACCGGGCACGGCGGACCGAGCGGACGATCACTCCGCGAGCCTACGTGGACGCCGGCGGGCCACTCGGGGTCTGCGGGCCCGCCGACCGGCCCTCGTACGCGCGACGCGCCCCGCATACCGCGGCTCGGGAGCACGGGCTCACGTCGCCGGTCGCGCTCATCCGGAGCACCACTGAATCGCTGGGTACGGCGTGGGCCACCACCATCGCCTCGCCCTCGGGCAGCGTGACGGTCGTCCCTACCGCGGGCACGTCCCGGGCGAAAGTGGCGTACAGCGGGTGCTCGTAGTTGAGGCAGCACATCAGCCGACCGCGGGCCCCGGAGATCCGCAGCGGGTTGAGCGGCAGGTCCTGCACCCTGGCCATCCGCAGGCTGACCGGCTCGAAGTCGGTGAGGAAGGTGGCACAGCACAGCTCGCGGCCGCAGCTGCCGATGCCACCGGTCAGCCGGGCGGCGTCGCGGGAACCGACCTGGCGCAGATCGATCCGGGCTCGCAGACTGCGGGCGAGCTGGCTGACCAGCACCCGGAAGTCCACCCGGTGCGGCGCGGTGAAGTAGACCACGACCATCGAGTCGTTGGTCTCGCCCGCGTCGAGGAAGTCCACGCCGACGACCTTCATGGGCAAGTCGTGCCGCTTGATCAGCCGCTTGGCGGCCAGCTTGGCCTCGGCCCGCCGCCGCCGGTTGGCTGCGTCCCGCTCGAGATGCGCCTCGCTGGCCAGACCGGCGCAGGCTGGCAGCGCCCCGAACTCCTCCTCGACCCACTCCGGCGCCCAGACGCACTCGGCGACCTCAGGCCCGGAGTCGGTCGGCACCAGCACCCGGTCCCCGACCCGGTACGTCGCCTCGCCGGGATCGAGGTAGTAGAGCCGGCCGTAGCGCTCGAACCAGACCGCCATCACCCGCGCCACGAGGTCGATGTAGGACCGCCACGGGTTGTTGTCCGGCCCTTCCACAGTCTCAGGGCGCATCACGCTCTTCGGGCATCGCCAGGTGCGCCCCGGTCCCGCTCGAAGGAACGATGAGCAGAACACGCCTTTCCGTTCTGCGAAGAGCGACGACGACGGGACCATATCGGTCGCGACGGGTGCGAGAAGAGCACAGAGAAAGGGGGAAGCCCGGCAGATGCGGGTCTGCCGGGCTTCACGGGTGGGTTACTGGGGGGCAGGGACCCACCCGCGCCAGAATGCTCTACCCGACTCGAAGAACCTGTCCGACGTAGATGCGATTCGGGTTCTTGAGAGTCGTCTTGTTCAGCTTCCACAGACCGCGCCAGCCGCCCTTGACGTCGTAGCGGTTTGCGAGCTTGCCCAGGGTGTCGCCCCGGACCACCTTGACTCGCTTGGTCGCGGCGGACTTGGCCTCGACGGCGGACTTCTTCTTGACCACCGGCTTGGTGGACTTGGCCTTGCTCACGCCCGGGTTGGTGGCCGGCACCGCTTTCTTGTCCGCCTTCCCGTTGGCCTTGGTCAGCCCGGCGCGCCGGCTGCAGGTCGACCACGCGCCCGGGCCCTGCCCGGCCAGCACCCGGCGGGCGATCGCCATCTGCTCCGCCTTGCTCGCCTTGTGCGCCTGGCCGCCGTACTTCCCACCGCCGAACGCCTTCCAGGTGCCAGAGGAGAACTGCAGGCCGCCGTAGTAGCCGTTGCCGGTGCTGATGTGCCAGCGGTTGCCGCTCTCACACTTGGCCACCTTGTCCCACACGGTGGGGGCGGCGTGCGCCGGCGTGGTGCCGGCGAGTGCGATGCCCACGCTCAGGGCGAGTCCCGCAATGATCCCCAGCAGAGTCTTGATGATCTTCGACGCCAACGTCGATCCTTCCTGACGTACGCCGGCAAACTGAGCATCGGGTGAGGACCGGCAGATCACCTCGGACCTGCCTCGCACCCCTGGAGCTCCTGCTTCCCCGGCAGGATCTCCGCTGGTCAATCGCCTCCGCTGCGCCCGGGACGGTCCCGGCAAGGCACCCGCCCAGCGAAGTCCGGCGCAGCGGGTACGCGACCCCGGCGGACATCCGTCGCCGCCGGGCTTCCTTCTCTCCCCCTCGTGAGGCGACCGTGACCGAGTTTGATAACGAATCGGAAACGGGCGCGGGATGAGCGTAAGCGCAACCTGTGTTCCTGTGCAAGATCCCGGACTTCGGTAGCACGCGGGCGCCTTGAGAAACCGGCTCCGCCACTGTTTCGAACACCGCTGGATGGCGGCAAATGAAAAGGCCTGGCCGCAGGGCCAGGCCTTCCAGGGTTGTCGGAGAGAACGCTCGGGGGTTCGTCCCCTCCGACAACCCGCCTGTACGGTACTAAAAATCCGGCCCGCAAACTAACCACACTTCGGAAAATCCGGACCGAATTTGCGCGGCGTGCACTCAGTCAACCCTCCACCAGCGCGATCAACGTGCTCTCGACCGCGAGCAGCGGAGCGACGTTACCCTCCAAGGCCGTGCGGCAGCCGAGCAGGGCGTCGATCCGGCGCAGCGTCGACTCCGGACCCGATCTCCTGGCCAGAACCGAGATCTGGGCGGACAGGTCGGCGTTCACCAGCTCCGCGCCCGAGGCGGTCTGCATACTGAGCACGTCGCGGTAGTAGCCGGTCATCTCGGTCAGCGCCCGGTCGATCGCATCGCGCTGGAACCGCTTGGCCCGCGCCTTCTGTTGGTCCTCCAGGTCCTTCATGGCGGCCTGGGCCTGGCGGGGTCGGGCCCCCTTGGTACCGAACCCCAAGGCCTCCTCCAGGGCTCTGCGCTCCTTGCTGTCAAGGTCGGCGGTGGCTGCTGCCGCCTCGGCCGAACACGCCTCGACGAGCTGCGCGGCGGCGGCGAGGCAGCCCCCCAGTCCCTTCAGCTGCGACGGAATCCGTAGCACCTCCGCCCGCCGGTTCCGGGCGTCCTCGTCCCGCGCCAGCACTCGGGCGCGGCCGACGTGACCCTGGGCGATCCGCGCCGCGTACGCGGCCAGGTCCGGTTCTATCCCATCCCGGGTCCGCAGCAGCTCGGCCACCGCGGCCACGCTCGGCGTCTGCAGCCGGAGCAGCCGGGAGCGCGACCTGATGGTCGCGACCACGTCGTCCGGCGTCGGCGCGCAGAGGATCCAGACCGTACGCGGAGCCGGCTCCTCGATGCTCTTCAGCAGGGCATCCGCACCGCGTTCGGTCACCCGGTCGGCGTCCTCGACGACTATCACCTGCCAGCGGCCGATCGTCGGGCTCATCACGGCCCGCCGGACCAGCTCGCGGACCTCGTCCACCCCGATCGAGAGCATCTCGGTCCGCACCAGGGTCACATCCGGGTGGGCGCCGGACAGCGACGTCCGGCACTCCTTGCACTCCCCGCAGCCGAACCCCCGCGCGCACTGCAGACCGGCGGCGAACGCCCGCGCCGCGTTGGACCGGCCTGACCCGGGGGGTCCGGTGACCAGCCAGGCGTGGCTCATCGCGTGCGACTCCCCGGCCACCGCCCGACGCAGCGTGGCGACGGCCTGGTCCTGGCCGATCAGCTCGGCCCAGACCCCTGGGTTGGCCACGACGGTCATGCCTCGATTGTGGCCGCCAGCGCCGACAGCAGCGGCGCCAGGCGCTCCACCACCCGGACGGCGATCTCCTCCCGCGCGGCTCTGGCGTCGAGCACCAGGTAGTACTCGGGCTCCCGCGCAGCGAGCTCGAGGAAGAACTGCCGGGCCCGCTCGTGGAACAGTGCGCCGGCGGCCTCCAGCCGGTCGAGGTCGGCCTTGGCGTGCACCGCCCGCTCCGGCTCGGTGTCCAGCACCACGGTCAGGTGGGGCCGCAGGTTTCCGGTCGCCCAGCGCGCCACCTGCTCCACCTCCTCCAGCGCCAGCACCCGGCCGGCGCCCTGGTAGGCCAGCATCGAGTCGACGTAGCGGTCGCAGACCACCACCGCCCCCCGGCGCAGTGCGGGCTCCACCACGGCGTACAGATGCTGGGCCTTGTCCGCGGCGTACAGCAGCGCCTCGGCCCGTGGGGACATCTCCCCGGTGGCCGGATCCAGCACGATTCGCCGGATCGCGGCGCCTACGGTCGAGTCGCCGGGCTCGAAGGTCCGGACCACCTCGTAGCCGTGCTCGCTCAGCCAGGCACACAGCAGGTCGACCTGGGTGGTCTTGCCGACTCCGTCACCGCCCTCGAAGACGACAAACGCCCCGGTCGGACTCCTCACGCGTCCAGCTTCTTGACGATCTTGGCCCACTCGCGGACGAAATGTCGCCGGGAGCGCCGGGCCTTGTCGGTCTCCCGCTCGAAGTCCCGCCCCGCGAGGAAGGCCAGCTCGGGGGTGAGATCAGCCACCAGCATCATCGCCGTCGCCTCCGACGTCCGGTCGTCATGCACCTCGGCCAGCAGCCGGGCCGCCGCCGACAGCCGCCGCCGGATCCGGGCGGAGTCCTCGGGTAGCACCTGGGCCGCCACGTCCAACACCCACTGCAGCCGCCCGATCTCCCGCCAGGCCTCGTCCCACTCCTCCTCGGGCGAGTCGACGGTCAGGGCGTCCGCAGCCTGCCGTAGCCGGTCGACCGCGGAGGCCACCAGCTCGGTCAGGACCACGCCGGTCGCCTCAGCCCGGACCTCGGCCAGCTTGGGCGCGCGCACCGCCCCGACCAGCCGCTCCAGCACCGTGAGATACCGCTCGCTCCGCAGCCGGGTGGATAGTCGTTCTCGACCGTCGGCATCGGACGGCGCGGAGTCCAGGCTGATCCAGCCCAGCTCGTCGTAGACGTCCTCCACCCACTCCGCGTCCAGGACCGGGGACAGACCTTTGAGCTCGTCCCGCAGCCGGGCCGCCTCGTCGGCCAGCCGCCCGATGGCAGTCAGGTCCCCACCCCGGATGGCCAGGTCGGCCTCGACGATCCGCCGTAGCCGCAGCGCCAGCAGCTGGGACACGAACTTCTTGAACGAGGCGTCCGCATCGAACGGCTCCGGCACCGGCAGGTCGGTCGGCCCGGTGGCCGGGGCGCCGAGCCGGGTCACCAGCCGGGGGAACTTGGGCACGTACGTCGCGCCGGACTGAATGAACGCCCGGTCCAGCCACGCCGTCTGCTCGTCGGTGATCCCCGGCCCGACCGGAGTGATCATCACCTCGCGGTAGCGGGCGGTGGTCAGGCCGCCTCGGCGTACGGTCACCTTGTCGTCGCGCAGCAGGGCCAGGGTGGTGCCGTGGTCATCGCGCAGCGCGAACTCGCGCCGATCACAGGTCAGCGCGGCGACCGGACCGAGAGTGGCGCGGCGGCGCAGCGGCCGCAGCAGGTCAGCGAGCTCCTCGGGCAGGTCGGCGTGCCCCATCAGCTCGATCCGGTCCTTGGGCAGCAGCGGCTGCCAGTCCGGTGCCGTCAGATACCACTCGCCGCGGCCGTCCAGCACCCGGTGGGCCAGCAGCACCCCGGAGCGGATCAGCCGGTGGTCGGGGGCGTCGAGCAGGGTGACGTCGATCGAGTACGCAGCGTTGTGGCCGGCCCGGGCGACCAGGTTGTGCAGCCCGAGGTCGGGGTTGATCAGCCGCGGGGCGGCGGCGCTGTAGGGCAGGTCGTAGAACCGCTGACCGGGAGGCCGGTGGCCCGAGGCCGGCTGGGCTGGGGTGGCCGGGGTGGCCGGGGTGGCCGACGGTGCCACCTTGCCGTTGGCGGCCGCGGCGGACGGGGCCGGAGACTTGTGTCCCTTGCCCTTGTCCCGCTTGCCCTTGGCCATGCCGGAATCCTCCCACGATCCTGAGGAGGTCGAGTGAGGCCGGCAGGCGGAGCGGTCAGGTCGCGGAGCGTGGACGGGCCTGGCGGGAGCCCGAGCCCGCGAGGGCGGATGGTTGCGACGCGGCCTGGCCGCTCCGCTCGCCGACGAGCGAGCCCAGTCACCCGGCGCTGGCGGACGCCTTGGCGGCGGTCTTCTTCCCGGCGGTCTTTGCGGGGGTCTTCTTGGCCGGGGCCTTCTTGGCGGCCGCCGTCCCGTTGCTGGCCGCCTTCTTGACGGCCGCCTTCTTCGCCGGGCGCTTCTTCGGGGCGGGACCCTTGGCCCGCTTCTCGGCCAGCAGCTCGGCCGCGCGCTCGGCGGTGATCGTCTCGATCTCGTCGCCGCGGCGCAGCGTCGCGTTGGTCTCACCGTCGGTCACGTACGCCCCGAAGCGACCGTCCTTGATCACCATCGGCCTTCCCGACACCGGGTCGGGCCCGAGCTCGGCCAGCGGCGGCTTGGCCGCGGCCCGACCGCGCTGCTTGGGCTGGGCGTAGATCGCCCGGGCATCGTCCAGGGTCACCGAGAAGATCTGCTCCTCCGACTCCAGCGACCGGGAGTCGGTGCCCTTCTTCAGGTAGGGCCCGTAGCGGCCGTTCTGAGCGGTGATCTCGACGCCGTCCTCATCGGTCCCCACCACCCGCGGCAGGCTCATCAGCCGCAGGGCGTCCTCCAGGTTCACCGTCTCCAGGTCCATCGAGGCGAACAGTGACCCGGTGCGCGGTTTGGCCTTGCCGTTCTCGCCGTCGAGCACCTCGGTGACGTACGGCCCGTAGCGCCCGTTGCGGGCCACGATCATCCGCCCGGTGCCCGGGTCGACGCCGAGCTCGCGCTCCTCACCCATCGGCTTGGAGAGCAGCTCCTCGGCCAGCTCGACGGTCAGCTCGTCCGGCGGCAGGTCTTCGGCGACGTTGGCCCGTCGTCCCTGCTCGTCCTCGACGTAGGTGCCGTAGCGGCCCACCCGGACCACGATCGGGTTCTCGGCGGTCGACTCCAGGTCACCGATCGGGAAGGTGGACAGCTTGCGGGCGTCGATCTCGCCGAGCTCGGAGACCAACCGCTGCAGCCCCTCCCGGTCGCCGGCGCCATCGCTGTCCGGCGCCCCGAAGTAGAAGTCGGTCAGCACCGCGATCCGCTCGGCGCTGCCGCCGGCGATCTGGTCCAGCACCTCTTCCATCTCGGCGGTGAAGGCGTAGTCGACCAGCTTCGGGAAGTGCTCCTCCAGCAGCCGGGTGACCGCGAAGGCCAGCCAGGTCGGGACCAGCGCCGAGCCCCGCTTGAACACGTAGTCGCGGCTGGTGATGGTGCGGAGGATCGAGGCGTACGTCGACGGCCGGCCGATCTCCAGCTCCTCCAGCTTGGCCACCAGCGAGGGCTCGGTGTAGCGGGCGGGCGGGCGGGTCTCGTGGCCCGAGGCGGTCACCGACTCCGGCCGCAACGTCTGCCCCTCGACGAGGTTGGGCAGCCGGGTCTGCGCGTCGTCGGCGGCCTGGTCGGCGTCGTCGAACGACTCGACGTAGGCCTTGAGGAAGCCGTGGAAGGTGATGGTCCGGCCCGAGGCGACGAACGTGCACGCCTCACCGCGTTCCGGCGTGGCGTCGATGGTCACGGTGATCGAGCGGCCCTCGGCGTCCTTCATCTGTGACGCGATGGTGCGCATCCAGATCAGCTCGTAGAGCCGGAACTGGTCGCCGGTCAGCCCGGTCTGCGCCGGGGTCAGGAAGGTCTCCCCCGCCGGGCGGATCGCCTCGTGCGCCTCCTGGGCGTTCTTGACCTTCGAGGTGTAGACCCGCGGCTTGTCGGGCAGGTAGTCGGCGCCGAACAGCTGCCGCACCTGGTTGCGGGCGGCGGTGATCGCGGTATCGGAGAGGGTGACCGAGTCGGTCCGCATGTAGGTGATGAAGCCGGCCTCGTAGAGGTCCTGGGCCACTGACATCGCCCGTTGCGCGGTGAAGCCGAGCTTGCGGCCGGCCTCCTGCTGCATCGTCGTCGTGCGGAACGGCGCGTACGGGCGGCGGGTGTAGGGCTTGGACTCGACGCTGCGTACGGCGTAGCCGGCCGTACGCAGGGTTGCGGCCAGGTCCTCGGCCTGCGTCCGGTCCAGGTGCAGCAGCGGCTCGGAGCCTTTGGCGACCAGCCGGCCGCGGCTGTCGAAGTCCCGCCCCTGGGCCACCCGGCGCTCGCCCACCCGGGTCAGCCGGGCCGGGAACAGCGGCGGCTCCGCCTTCTCGCCGGCGTCCAGCACGGCATCCAGGTCCCAGAACGAGGCGGCCCGGAAGGCCATCCGCTCCCGCTCGCGGTCGACCACCAGCCGGGTGGCCACGGACTGCACGCGGCCGGCCGACAGCCGGGGCATGACCTTCTTCCACAGCACCGGGGAGACCTCGTAGCCGTAGAGCCGGTCCAGGATTCGGCGCGTCTCCTGGGCGTCGACCAGGTCGGAGTCGAGGTCGCGAGGATTGGCCACGGCGTCCGCGATCGCGCTCGGCGTGATCTCGTGGAAGACCATCCGCCGGGCCGGGACCTTGGGCTTGAGCTCCTGGAGCAGGTGCCAGGCGATCGCCTCGCCCTCCCGGTCGCCGTCGGTAGCGAGCAGCAGCTCGTCCGCCCCGGACAGCGCGTCCTTCAGCGAACGGAGCGTGGCCCGCTTGTCCGGGTTGACCACGTACAACGCCTCGAAGCCGTTGTCCACGTCGACACCGGTCCGGGCCCACTTCTCACCCTTGTACTTGGCCGGCACCTCGGAGGCGCCGGTCGGGAGGTCGCGGACGTGGCCGCGGCTCGACTCGACGATGTACCCGTCGCCGAGGAAGCTGGCGATCTTGGTCGCCTTGGTCGGCGACTCGACGATGACGAGTCGCCGGCCCCCTTCCTTGACGGCCATGAACGTTCCCCCACTCCTGGTTGACGTGCCGTGCACCCGCACGGCGGGCATACTCTACGGGTTCCCTCCGCAGAGACCCGGAACGTTGTGGTTTCGGAATCAATTCCCTGTGCTGTGCCTCAACGCACGAACCCGTCAACTACCAGAGTCCTCACCCGCGCAACTGTCTCCTGTCGCAGGGGGTGGACGTCGATCTCGAGCAGGCCGGCCACCGAGGCGACGATCTGGTCCAGAGTCAGCTCGCCGTCGCAGGCGCCGAGAATCCCGGCGGTGGCGGTATCGAGGGCCACGGCCCGGCGGAACCCGCGCCGCTGCCGGAACACCACGTGCTCCGGATCGGCGTCGCCCGGCCGGCCGGTCGTCTCTTCGACCACGTCGTCGGCCAGGTGCCACCGGCCGGCCAGGATCTGCTCGTCGTCCAGGCCGGTCAGGCGGTCGAGGGCGGCCAGCCCAGCGTCCAGCGCCGGGGCGATCGGCTGTTCCACCGGATGCGGCCAGTCCTCGATCCGGACCGACGGCGTACGCCCGGTGCGGCGCAGCGTCAACCAGCCCAGCCCCACGGCCTCGATGCCCAGCCGGTCGAAGTAGTCGCACCAGGCGGCATAGCGCTCGGCGTACGCGGGCGAGCCGGTCAGGCCGGCGTCGGCCAGCCAGACCTCGATGTAGGCGTACGGGTCGAGCACCTCCCGCTGGACGACGTGGGCGTCGCATCCGGTCACCGCCAGCCAGCCGCTGACCCGATCGGTCCAGTCCTGGCCGCCGACGTGGGCCCAGCTGCCCAGCACCTGCAGGACGCCACCCTCGGCCAGGTGGGCCGCACCCTCGACCACCACCCGCTCGACCAGCGCATCGCCGGGTGCGCTGCCCTCGCGGTAGGTCAGCCGGGCGTCGCTCGGCGGGGACATCACGTACGGCGGGTTGGCCGCGATCAGGTCGAACCGCTCGCCGGCGACCGGCTGGTAGAGGTCGCCGAGCCGCAGGTCGACCGCGGTCTGGTTGAGGGCGAAGGTGATCCGGGCGAGCTCGATCGCCCGGGGGTTGAGGTCGGTCGCCACCACCTCGTCCGCGTGTCCGGCGAGGTGCAGGCTCTGCACACCGCAGCCGGTGCCCAGGTCCAACGCCCGGCGCACCGGCCGCCGCAGGGTCAGCTGGGCCAGGGACCCCGAGGCGGCCGAGACGCCGAGCACGTGGTCGGGCCGGATCGGTCGGACCAGCGTGTCCAGGTTGGGGGTCAGGTCGGCCGCCACCCAGTAGTCGCCGTCGTCGGTCGCGTAGGGCCGGAGGTCGACCAGCGCCCGCACCTCGTCGGCGTCGGCGGTGAGGATCCCGGCCGCAAGGAGCGGCTCGACCATTCCGGGCAGCGCCTGCTCCAGCGGCGTACGCGGCACCGGCTGCTGCAGCAGCCAGAGCCGGGTCAGCGTGGCCAGCGGGTCTTCGCGGCCAGCCAGCGCCCGGGCGGCCGGGACGGTGTTGTTTCGCCCCAGGGCGGCGTGCGCCTCCGCGCCGATCAGCCCGACGACCGCCTCGAACCGGTAGTCGATGGCGCGGAAGGCGGCAGCCAGCTCAGGCCAGAACGCGGTGCCGCCTGAGCGTGTCGAAGGCCCTTCGACACGCTCAGGGCGCATGGTGGTCGGCTCAGGGCGCATGGTGCAGCACAGGCCGGAGCTGGTCGACCACGGCCGGGTCCTCGATGGTCGAGGGCACCGACCCGGGCTGCCCGTCGGCGATCTCCCGCATCGTCTTGCGCAGGATCTTGCCCGAGCGGGTCTTGGGCAGCGCGGCCACCACGTCGACCTGGCGCAGCGCGACGACCGCGCCCATCTCCGACCGGACCAGGGCCACCAGCTCCTCCGCGACCGAGTCGGCCGAGCCGTCGTACCCCTCCTTGACCACGACCAGGGCGCGCGGCACCTGGCCCTTCAGCTGGTCCGCGACCCCGATCACCGCGCACTCCGCCACGGCGGGATGTGTCGCCAGCACCGCCTCGATTGCGCCGGTCGACAGCCGGTGTCCGGCGACGTTGATCACGTCGTCGGTCCGGCCCATCACGAAGACGTAGCCGTCCTCGTCGACGTAGCCGCCGTCGCCGGTCAGGTAGTGCCCGGGATAGGTGCTCAGGTAACCCTGGACGAACCGCTGGTCGTCGCCCCAGACCGTGGACAGGGTCCCCGGCGGCAGCGGCTGCTTGAGAGCGATCGCCCCGTCCTCCCCGGTCGGCCGTGGAACGCCGTCGCCGTCCAGCACGCGTACGTCGTAGCCCGGCACCGGCACCGACGGCGAGCCGGGCTTGATCGGTAGCGGCTCCAGGCCGCGCGGGTTGGCGACGATCGGCCAGCCGGTCTCGGTCTGCCACCAGTGGTCGACCACCGGGACCCTGAGGCGCTCCCCGGCCCAGGCCCAGGTGTCGGGGTCGAGCCGCTCGCCGGCCAGGAACAGGGTCTGCAGCGAGGAGGTGTCGTACCTGTCGATCAGCGCACCGTCCGGGTCGAACTTCCGGATCGCCCGGATCGCCGTGGGCGCGGTGAACATGACCTTGACCCGGTGCTCGGCGACCACGCTCCAGAACGCTCCGGCGTCCGGGGTGCCGACCGGCTTGCCCTCGTAGAGGACCGTCGTCGCGCCCACCAGCAGCGGCGCGTAGGTGATGTAGGAGTGCCCGACCACCCAGCCGACGTCGCTGGCGGTG
>OCZS010000483.1_pt1 | contig 13076 bp, 14 predicted proteins | sample 1539071 | NCBI WGS metagenome assembly OCZS01 (sample SAMEA3113584, study PRJEB22503) | soil metagenome
CCGGGTGGGGTGTCCGTACCATGGCGGTCGGCGAGGGCCGCTACAACCCGATCGGTTACCACGTCGGCACCGTCTGGCCGTTTGACAACTCCTTCATCGCCTGGGGCCTTCGCCGCTATGGCTTCAAGGATGAAGCGGCAGTTGTTGCCGCCGGCATCTTGGAGGCGGCGGAATTCTTCGACGGGCAGCTGCCAGAGGCGTTCGGCGGCTATCCGCGCGATATGACGAAGTATCCGGTCCAGTACCCCACAGCCTGCAGCCCGCAAGCTTGGTCAACTGGGACACCACTGCTGCTGCTCCGGACCATGCTCGGTCTCGAACCAGTGGGCGACAACCTCGTCGTCGACGCCGCACTGCCGAAGAGCATCGGCCGACTGGAGCTGCTCGACATTCCCGGCCGCTGGGGACGCATTGACGCCTTTGGACGCGGCCGTGTCGACACTCAATTGCACACCGGGTAGAACCGATCCGGCTGTCGTCATGAGGAGGGGCGCGTGTCGTTCACCGGCGAGGAGATCGCCTACCTTCAATCACAGCCGCTTGCCCGCCTGGCGAGTGTCGGTCCTGACGAGCAACCCGACGTTGTCCCGGTTGGATTCGAGTTCGATGGGGGCGTCTTCTGGGTTGGCGGCGTGGGCGGCTCGGTGCTCGGCACCCGAAAATTCCGGAACCTTCAGGCGGGACACCGCAAGGTCGCGCTGGTCGTCGACGACCTGATTTCCTTCGACCCGTTCGTCGCACGTGGCATTCGGGTTTACGGCGATGCTGACGGTCCCATTGAGCGTACGGGCATGGTAGGGCCAGGTTTCTACCTGCGCATCACCCCCTCGATGTCCTGGAGTTGGAACATGGCGTCCGAGCCGGTGGGCGACGCGTGGTACGAGTCGAGACGGGCAACCCATTCGCCGCTGTCCGGCTGATTGAGCTCGAGCGCAGTCTGACATTGTTTGCGGCGGAAAGATTAGTTGGCGAACACGTCCCTCACCGGTTACGGAAGAGTGGTTCACGACTGGCGCGCTCCGGCGTTAGATTCCCCGCATGGCGGATGCGGGCATGATCCACGACGAGCTAGTGGCACGCCGTGAAGTGGCAGCCGACATGGCGGAGGCGGCCCGCGCCTGGTTGGACACTTTTGATGCGGAGCAGCGCACGATCGGCCAGGGAGCCGTTCCGGCCGACGATCGATCCGACAACGAACGCCGCCGCTGGTTCTACACCCCGACGGATCACGGCGGCCTCACGATCCATCAGCAGCGACCAGCGCAGCACCGGGCGGCGATGCGGCTGGTCTCGACCGGCCTCTCGCCGGCTGCGTACGTCACGGTCGCGACGATCATCGGCCTGGAGAACGTGCTCGATTACACCGAGGGATTTCAGGCCAGCTTCGATCGGGCACGGGGCCGCGACCCTGGCATGTATTACCTGCGGGTGTTCGGCGAGCCAGGTGACGAAGGCTTGTGGGGTTGGCGTTTTGGTGGGCACCACGTCTCGTTGAACAACCTCGTAGTGGACGGAGTCCTTGTCGCCACGACGCCGTGCTTCCTGGGCACCAATCCTGCCGCGTCAGCTCTGCTCGGAGGAGTAACGAACCGCCCACTCGCCGGCGTAGAGGACCTTGGCCGGGACCTGCTGCGTTCGCTGCGGCCCGAACTCGCGGCCCGCGCGATCTTGTTGGACAAGGCCCCGTCCGACTTCGTTACCGTCAACCTCACATACCTCAGCGACGGCGATGGAGTCATTCCGCTTGTTGGCATGTACCGCGACAAGCGGTTTCCAGACCCGGTACGGCATGCCAAGCTGCAGTCGCTGAGTGCTGCCATCACTGAGGTCACTGAGCTGAGTGACGCAGATCAGGAGGCCGTTGGGTACACGATCGAGCCCAAGGGCGTACCGGCAGCGGAGTTCGACGCCGAGCAACGAGAGATCCTGCGAGCCCTCCTCGCCACCTACCTGGACCGGGCACCGGCCGGGGTGTCCCCGCTGCAGCGCTACGACGATGAGGCGGCCCTGAATGCCGTCCACTTCGCCTGGGCGGGACGGACTGCGCCGGGCGAACCGCACTACTACCGGCTGCAGGGTCCCCGGCTGCTGATCGAGTGGGACAACACCCAGAACAACGCCAACCATGCCCACTCGGTGTGGCGCGATCCGACCTCGGATTTCGGTCTCGACGTTCTCGCGCAACACCGCGCGGCACATCACGTCCGTTGACCACGCGGGTCTCGACGCTCGAGCTGTTGTTTTGACTACGAGGGCCGATACCCGCTGCTTGGCCGCCTTTCGGAGGTCCTCCCAGTGGTGTCCCTCTGCGATCCAGAGAAACGAGCAGCTTCACTATGGGTGTTAGGCCTAGGCAGTGTCTATTTTGCAGTGTCTAGGATTTCTGAAGGTCCCAGATCCCGATGATGATGCCGGCGATGCCAGTGAGCATCCCGACCACGCCGGAAATGGTTGCTAGCTTCGCCGGCGTACCAGTCCAAATACCGCGGATGCGATCACGCCAACTTGTGTTCCACCAGTCGCGTGTAAAGCGCTGGAACTTGTGCTGCGGCAGATGGCAACCCAACATGAGACCGGACGAGTTGTTCCAGCAATACACAATTTCCTTGCCGCGCCGCCGAGTAACTGCCCCGCACCGGGTAGGCGCGCTGAACAGTACCCATATGAGAACAAACAGGCTCATGAAAACGTAGGGCAATACGCCCCACTTCTTGTCAAGGCCGACCGCCATGATGGCGATGAGAATGAGCCCCCAATAGCGCCACACCCTCCATGGCGCGGAGCGCTGGAATGCTCTCGGCGAGGTCACAAGAGCACTCTAATGTTCACGAAGATCGCGTAGGAGCTGGTTGCCCCACCAAGATCATGATCTTGGTGCCAGATTGCAGTGACTGTTCGGTCGGCGTCGGGGAGGAAGGCGTGAAGGCGTCGACGTAGGAAGTCGATCGGGTAGCGCCGGAACCCATGAAGCAGGACGGTGTGATGGGCCCGGTCGTCCATCAACCGCCAGTTTGCAGCGCGTCGACGTGCGGGAACGTCGGTCGCCGGGTACCCGGCCGGTCAAGGTAGAACAACGCCGTCGAGGCGATGTCGTCGTGCAGTGGGAGATATCGGCCGCCGGACTGCCAGCCGAGGGCCTGGATCTCGACGCGCAGGTCGTTGGCGAAATGGATGGGATCCGGAACGTGCCAACGGTAGAGACCGAAGCGCTGCTGGCTCTGATAGAGGCCGTCGGGGCGGATCACTTGCGGCATGCCGAGGTACGGCGTGGTGTATTCGGTATAGCCCCGGCCGGGGACGTCGAAGTTCCATGCCCCGCCAAAGTAGTCCTCAGTGCCAGTGCCGCAGATGGTCGGGTAATCGTCGTCGCCATCGAGGTAGACCCTGAGCTCACCCTCACCCCACCAGCCGGGGCTGTTCACGCCCCAGGCTAGGTAGGTGCCGACATAGTGGCCATGACCTGCGACGCCGTCGAGAAGAACGTGTGTGCTGCCTGCGGGAAGCGGATTGTCGCGCCGGAACTGGGCGTGGAGGTAGCCGAGCCCTGCCCCGTCCGAACCGGTCTCGTAGCTCACCTGGTAGTAGAGCACCGCGTCGGTACCACCGAGGTTCTCGATGGTGAGCTCGGCGTGGCTCTGGAAGGGCATCGGCCAGAAGGAGTTGAAGCCACCGTGTGGGTTGACGGTGATCATGCTAGAGCTGACCTGCGCGAACCGGCCCCAGCCGTTGGCGAAGAAGTCGCCGAGCGGAACCTCGATGGCCGGATCGGGAGCGTGGTCCCAATAGGCCCGCAGGACCAACGTGCGCCAGTGCTCGTGATGGGTGGTGAGCCAGACGTGGGTGATCATGCCGGAGCCGTCGATGGTGGCCATCGGGAAGGTGGTGCCAGACGCGATGATCACCGATGGGGAGATCTTCCAGCCGACCCCAAGGTCGCGGGCGGCCACTGCTCCGGTGCCATGAGTGGCCCGACCGCCGCCGCCCTTGGCGCCGTCGAAGTTCTCGGGGCTGATCGACCGGGTCATTACGTTGCGCAACCGGGCGATCTGGTCGGTTTCAAGCGGCATGGCGCGAGCCTCCCATTCTTAGTTACATCAGACGACGTCGGTTAGGGAATGAGGGCGTCGGCGCCGGACAGCATCCGGCTCGTCGTCGGGGAGCGGCTCTCCAGGCTGTCCGCCGCCCGCGAGGTGGGCGGATGGAAGCCGGTGCATCGACGGGCGGACCACTGGCAGAGCGGCAGCCGCTCGAACGTCCAATCCAGGAATCGTCGTAGCAGACGCGTCGCCCGTGCCCGCGGGCCACGCCGCCCCACTTATCCTGTCCTCGATGGTAGGGCCGGAGCAGCACCCGAATGCGCGGGACCGCCCGATTCTGACGGGAAAGCTCGCGATCCCTCCGGTCCGTCCTGGAACGGTTGCCCGTGAGCTGTTGCTGGCTCGGCTCGACGAAGCACTGACTACGAAACTGGCCCTGGTCGTCGCCCCTGCGGGGTGGGGAAAGACCACCTCGCTGGTGGCATGGGCCGTACATGCGGCGGGCGCGACCCCGTCGTGCCGGGTGGCGTGGATCACGCTCGATGAATCGGACGACGATCCCCACCGGTTCTGGTGCTATGTCGCCACTGCCCTGGATCGGGCCGGTGCCAGCGTGACTGACGGCGTTCTCTCCTCACTTCGCGTCTCGAGCGTCGACCCGATCGAGTTCGCGGTGCCCCAACTGCTGAACGACCTCACGTCAGATCCCGGCTGCCAGGTGTTGGTGCTGGATGATTACCAGACCGTGGCCGATCGGCGTATCGAGGAGAGCCTCGAATATTTCCTGACTTACCTGCCGCCGCGGGTACATGTGGTGCTGGGCAGTCGGTTCGATCCGGCACTTCCCCTTGCACGGATGCGGGCCCGCGGCGAACTGGTCGAGCTGCGCGCCGCGGATCTTCGCTTCACGAGCACGGAAGCGGCCGAACTCGTATCCGCTGTGGCCGACGTAGAGCTGGACCGCCAGGAACTGGACACCCTGGTGCACCGTACCGAGGGCTGGGCGGTCGGATTGAAGCTGACAGCGCTGACGCTGCGCGGCGACGGCGAAGCCAAGGCACGTGTAGAGCAAATCCGGGGCGACGACCGGCACATCATGGACTACTTGGCCACCGAGGTGCTTGGTCACCTGCCGGCCGAGCAGCGCGACTTCCTCCTGTCCGCCTCGGCGCTCGACCAGGTCTCTGGACCGCTGTGTGACTCAGCACTGCAGCGCGCCGACTCGGCAGCGATGCTGCAGGCGCTGGATCGTGCCGACCTGTTCCTGGTGCCGCTCGATCGGCAGCGCGCCTGGTACCGCTTTCATCGGCTGTTCGGCGATGCGCTGCGCCGGGAACTGGACGGGATCGCCCCGTCGCGGGCAACCGAGGTGCTGCGACGGGCCAGTGACTGGTACTGGAAGCATGGCCATTTCGAGGACGCCATCCGTACCCGCACTGCGGCGGGCGACTTGGCCGCCACCGCGGAACTGCTTCTCGCGGCAGAGGACGCATTTCTCGATCAAGGCGCGGTCGGTACTTACCTCCAGCTGGCCGACGCACTCGGTGAGGAGGCCCGGCAAGCGGACCCTCGACTGGCAGTCTCCGTGGCGGCCGCCGCCGGACTGTCCGGCCAAGCCGAGCGGGTGTCAACGCTTCTTGACGCCGCAGAACCACGGATCGATGACAACGTGCCGCCCTACCCGAACTGGCGCCGCGTTGCCGCCGTCGCGGCTTTCCTCCGAGCCACTTACGGTTACGCCGCCGTCCATGAGCCGGCTACCGCCCTGGAGTACGCCCGGCGGGCCGTCGAGCTGGAGGATGACCCTTCGCTGCAAGGTTGGGCGCTTGCCCGGCTTGCGCTGGGCTACGCCCTGCTGGGTGAGGGGCAGGCGGAGGAGGCCGTGACAGTGCTTCGCCAAGCGCGGCGTCAGGCCGGCCCGCTAGGTCTGCCGGTCTTCACGCACCTGATCATCAGTGGCCTGCTCATGGAGTGCCTGCTAATCGGTGGCCGACAGGAGGAGGCCCGGGCCGTGCTTCGGGACGTCTCACCTGCGGCAGAAGGATTCGAGCAGGCTGTCGGCGGCGCTGCGGCGCCTGCTGTAACCATCATTCGGGTAGTGCAAGGCCAGATCGCGTACCTGGACGGCGACATGCCGCAAGCCCGTGATCGGCTGGTTCACGCCACTGAGCTCGCCCGAATCGCGGGTCATCCGGTCTTGCTGCTTCGAGCCCTGACCTCCCTCGCCGACGCGCACCTGGCGACCGGCGATCGTACGGCCGCGCGCGCTGTGCTCCAAGAGGCGCGGGAGGTCGTGGAGAGCTGGACAGTACCGCCGGCAGCCGCCCAGCGGGTGGCCGATGCAGAGGCGCGGGTAGGTCGCGGTGCTGCGCGCGCCGCACGCCGGCAGCACCGGCTGGCCGAGGAGCTCACCGACCGCGAGGTCTCAATCCTGCTCAAACTTCAGGGACCGCTGACCCAGCGGGAGATCGCCCGCGAGCTGTACCTGTCGCTCAACACCGTGAAGGGCTACACCAAGAGCCTCTATCGCAAGCTTGGTGTCGCGACTCGCTTGGAGGCCGTAGACCGGGCTCGCGCCCTCGGCCTGATCTAGCCTCCACCCGGGGTGGAATCCCCTGGTGGGTGGTGCGGCTCCACCCCCTTCAGCGGGACTGTGGGGGCAGTTGAGGAGGAGCCGTGGCACTGGACTACCTGGTAGAGATCCGTGGCGCGCTGCCGGAGGCGGTGCGACAGGAGCTTCGCGGGCGCTTCGGTGCGATTACCGTCAACAGAAGGGGTGATCGCACCATCCTCTCCGGCTTGCCAGCCGACCAAGCCGCCCTGGCAGCGCTACTGCGCCTGCTCTGGGATGTCGGAAGCGAGCTCCGCCTCGTCAAGGCCGTCGACACAGGCGAGGAGGAAAGGCATGACTAGCGTGATGATTGACACCCGGCCGCAAGCCGAGGTGTCGCCAGAAGTCCCTCGATCGAGCGCGCGTTCGTGGCTATGGCTCGGTATTGGTGCCGCACTGCTTCCGTTCACATTGTTGCAGACCGTCGTGCCACTGGCGGCCTGGCTTGCACCGGTGTTCTTGCTGCGGTTCACACGGATGCAACGGATCTGGGTGGCAATACCGGTGGTGGCGCTGGTGGGCTACGGGGCAACGCTGATCGCGTTTCGAGGCTTGTTCTCAGTGCCGCAGCTGCTTGGGTTCGCCGTGGCCGGCTTCTTCCTTGTCATCCCCTACGCCGCCGACCGGCTCCTGACTCCGCGTCTGCGGGGTGTGGTGCGGACGCTGGCCTTTCCGGCGACGGATTTGACCATCGGGTTCGCCTTCGGCCAGAGCGGTTCTCTCGGAACCACGGGCGCCCCGGCGTACACCCAGGTAGGTAACCTGCCGCTCACCCAGGTCGTCTCCGTGACGGGGATCTGGGGGCTGGGATTCCTCATTGCTTGGGCAGCGCCGGTGATCAACGAACTATGGGAGCGTGGATTCGATCTGAACGCTGCGCGGCGAGTCGTGGTGAGCTTTCTGACTGTACTGCTCACCGTTTTGTTAGCAGGTGGAGCGGCGGTCGCCTTTGCAGCACCAACGTCCCAAACCGTGCAGGTTGCCGGGCTGCCTCCCAACCGGGACCTCGACGAAGCGGCCAAAGTGGCTCAGGCACAACCGCGCCCCGTTGCGGCGGAGAAACGTGCGGAACTCCACGCACGCTACCTGCAACCGGTGATCGACGACCTATTCCGACGCACCGCAGAGGTGGCCCGCGGCGGGGCCAAGATCGTGGTCTGGTCGGAGGCGGCGAGCTTCATCTTCGCTGGCGATGAAGCAGCGCTGATCCAACGAGCCCGCGAGGTGGCCCGCAGCGAGCAGATCTATCTTCAGATCGGCTTCGTCGCGATGCTGCCGACGAGCAGCTACCCGTCCGTGGACATCAGGGCGATCATGATGGACCCGCAGGGAGTGGTGGCCTACGACTACCCGAAGGCCACCCGGGCGCTGAGCGACGGTAACGCCCTGGGTCCTGGACTGGTTCCCACAGTTGACACACCGTACGGCCGCATCGCAACCGTGATCTGCCACGACGCAAACTTTCCAGGGCTGGTGCGGCAAGTGGGTCGGGCCGGCGCGGACATTCTGCTCGTGCCGTCGAGCGAATGGGCCCCGGCCACCGAACCGCTCGGCCGCACCGCCGCCCTGCGGGCGATCGAAAACGGGGTGAACCTGGTCCGACCGGCGCGCCGAGGCAGCTCGACGGCGGTCGACTACCAGGGCCGACAGCTGGCCAACAAGGCCGACTACTTCATCGCGGACGACCAGACGACAATCACCCACCTGCCGACCGCCGGCGTGCGCACCATCTATCCGTGGATCGGTGACACTTTTGCCTACCTCACGATGGGTGGGCTGGTGGTGCTCGTTGCCCTCGCCATCCTCCGGCGCCATCAAACGTGACGATCATGCGCGCCATCAGGGCCACTCGCTGCTTCCGGTACGCACGTGCTGGGCGTTGACGCGAACCTGGCCATTGAGCGCTGGGAACGTGCCACCACCGCCTGGTCTTATGCAGTCGAAGACAGGCGATTGCTATCGACGAGATGCAGTGGTCTGGAATGCGATGAGTTTGCGGGCCGGCCTCGGTCCCTGTTTAGGAGCAGGCTGAGCTCAGAACGGAGGCATGGACATGAGGAAGGTGGCCTGCACAGATCGCATCACGCTGGCCGATCGTGCCCACTCGTTACGGCAGGAACGGATGACGCGTGAGTTACCGAAACTCTCTATCCTGGCGACCACCGAATTCCTGGCAGCCTGATGAAGATCTCGATTGGGAGGATGATCGCCAACCTTGCCGCCCGAGGCCGGGCACGAGGGAACCGGTTCGCGTGGTGGAGTCGGTGGTTCCCGCCCGCAACGACTGTGGATGCCGATCGTTTCCGGCCGGAGGGTGAGCCGTACCCCGATCATTGGAAGGAGTTCCCGCGCCCCTGGCCTGCCGGCCACGCCGTGCAGGCACACGCACTTAAGGCCGCCCTGGCTGCGCTGCCCGATCCCTGGCGCCGAGTCGTGATCTTGCGGGACGTCGAAGGCCGTTCGCCGGCCGAGGTATCGGCTGCGACCGGGCTCAGCGCCGAACAGCAGCGCGATGTGCTGAACCGGGCACGCGAGCTGCTTCGTGAGCACCTTGGCCGCGCGTTCGAGCGAGACAGTCACCGATCATGAGCGCGGCGGTCGCGGCGGGGCCTCGTACGCTCACTCGGCGGCTGCTGCCGCTGCAGATCGGCCTGGCGTTGCAAGGGCTGATCTTGTGGGTTCCCATCGAGAAGCTGTTCATGACCGAGATCGGGTTCGACCCTGCGTCGGTGGGTGCGATGGCCGCCGCGTACGCCGCCGTGGTGCCGCTGCTGGAAGTGCCCTCGGGAATCCTGGCTGACCGTTGGAGCCGCAGCTGGGTGTTGGTCCTCGCATGCGTGGCGCTGATGGTCAGCTCCTTGATCGGCGGCCTGAGCCACAACGTGATCACGTACGTGATTGCGGCGATGGTCCTCGGCTTTTACTTCGCGGCCAGTTCGGGAACGGTCGACAGCATTGTCTACGACACCGTGGTTGAGGAGACCGGCTCGAATGAGCTCTATGAGACGTGGATCGGCCGGACTCGTGCAATCGAAAGCGCCGCCTTCGTGCTCAGTGCGCTGGCCGGTGGCGTTCTCGCGCAGTACACCTCGGAACGCTTCACCTACTTCGCCACCATCCCGCTGGTCGGGCTGGCGGTCATCGGGTTCCTGCGCTTCAAGGAGCCCCGGCTGCACCAGGCCGCCGAGCGGGTGAGCTTGCGCAGCCACGTCGCTCTCACCTTCCGGACCATGATCACTTCACGGATCGTGCTCCGCGTCTTGCTGCTGGTGGCAACCACCGGACTGGTTTCCCAAGCCGTCTTCGAGTTCGGGCCGCTTTGGCTTGTGGCGCTGGCCGCCCCGGCGGTGCTCTACGGCCCCTACTGGGCAGCGCTGGTGTCAACCCTCGGCGTCGGCGGGCTGCTGATCGCCAAGCTCAACCTCGAGCGGAGACTGCTGCTCGCGATATTGATCATCCTGTCGTTGGTCGGGGCGCTGTTGCTGAGCTGGACCCGATCGCTGGCGTTCCTCGTGATGGCTCAGATTGTGCTCGCGCTGGCCTTGGCGATCATCGGAATACATGCCAGCCGGCTATTGCACGATGCGGTTCCGTCCGCGATCCGGGCCGGTGTGTCCTCGGGCGCGGGGACACTGACGTGGTTACTGTTCCTGCCCTTTTCGCTGGTGTTTGGCTGGGTAGCGCGGGAGAACGGCGTCTACCGGTCCGGATACATGCTGGCCGGCGCTGTCGTGGTCGTCGGCATCCTGCTCGTGGTCAGCGTCCGGGCCAGCCGGGGTGTGGCGCCGGTCGAGGTGGCTGCGACCGCGAAAGAGGAGGCGGTGGAAGTGGCACAGGGGGCGCAGGAGCTAGCCTGCAAGCAGCTCGTGGAACTGGTGGCTGACTACCTTGACGATGCGCTCTCGGCAGAGATGCGAGCACGTTTTGAGGAGCATATTGCAAGTTGCGACGGATGCACCACGTATCTAAGCCAGACCCGGCAGATCATCGCCGGACTCCGAGACCCTTCGGCGGCACCCGACAATGTTGAAGCTCCACGGCGGGAGGCCACCGAGTAGATCGGGTTTGGTTTATCAGAAGTGATAATCTCAACTCGGTGCTGACCGCACTGGTTGAACGACTGTCAGCTCCCGCGCCCAGGGATGAACGGGTGACGCGGCAGTTGGAGCGCTATCGGCGGCTGGATCCACGCTGGCACGACTGGGCCACTGTCGTCACGGCCTGTCAAGCCCTAGCCGACGCTCTGCTCCGGAAGGTCGAGCAGGGGTGGGCGTCAGCTTCCGCAATGTCGACGCCAGCCCGTCTGACCCGGTGGAGACGTGGCCGTACGAGGCGCTGATTGCGGCGATCGAGCGCGGCACCATAGGCGATTGGGCCAAGATCACCGCGGCCGTTCGACGTGACCCCTGGGGAGAGGTGTCACGATCTCTGGAGGACTACGTGGGGTATGCGGAACAGTCCGGCATCACTGAGCTCCTCAGTCGTGCCGTCCGGCAGGCGCGAGCCGATGCCGAGGTCACCGACCGGTCACAGGTAGCCGCCCGCGTACGCCAGCTGATCCGCGAATCCGGTCTCACCGCGGCTGCCTTCGCGAGCCGAGCGGGCACGTCGGCATCACGGCTTTCCACGTACGCATCAGGCAAGGTCGTACCGTCTGCAGCGATGATGTTGCGGCTCGAGCGCGTGGCGCATCCGGACCCCTAGACAAAGCTAAAGCCGGTGCACCTCATAGCGTCCGGCGTCTTCGACGACCAGTACTCCTTCTCCCTTACCCAGCGGGGCGATGACCTGACTGGTCAGCCCGCAGACCGCCGCCTCGTTGGTCGGACTGTGGCCGACGACGAGGGCCCGGCCATCGTCCGGCAGTCTTTCGACCACCCGCTGCAGTGCCGCACCGAGCAGCTGAGACTCCTTCTCCACAAGATCAGGATCAACCAACCGGATCTCCTCGAGCGAAGGTCCCTTGCCGGCGGCCTTTGCCGCTTCGCGCCACCGATCCTCGACCACTGAACGAAGCGCGGTCTCCGTAGTGATCGGAATCTCGTCCTGACCGGTTGCTTGGCGCAGAATGCTGAGCATCTCGGTGGCGCGCTCAGCGCCGGTGGAGACGAACATCGCGTACGGGGGATGCAGTCCGGTCCGGCCGAGGCCCTCAGCGTCCGCGACGCCCTGCTCGCTCAGATGGTCGCCGTCATTGTCGGTGTGCCGGCGTAGCTCGACATATCGCATACCTCCATCCTGCTGCAGAACGTCGTGGACAGAAGCGGGCGCCAACCGACCCGGCCTAGATCCCGCATTCGGTTAACGCTGATAGAGCCATCCCTCGCGAACGTTGTTGTACTTTGCTTGCTGTACTCAGTGATTGGGGGCAAGAGCGTAGCGGTCGCTTACAAGCCGAGAGAGCATGATCAACTTTGAGCGGAGGCGCGGTCCGCTGCGTCGACTCGTCCAGAAGGCTGCTGTGGTCGTGCCCATGTCGTTGGTGCCGGCGCGGGCGCTACCTCGGTTCGACCGCGGTTTCTACCGGCTAAGCCGCGGGCACACCACGTTCTCAGCTTGGGTTTCGGGGCTGCCGATCGTGATGTTGACAACCACTGGTGCTCGCACCGGCCAGCCGCGTACGCTCCCGGTGCTGGGCCTGCCGGAGGGTGACCGACTCGTTCTGATCGCTTCTAACTTCGCCCGGCCGAACAACCCCGGCTGGTACTACAACCTGCTCGCACATCCGGAAGCAGTGGTCAGCTGGGAAGGATCAACGGTCCACATGCGTGCCCGCGAGCTGAAGGGTGAGGAGCGCCGGCTTTGGATCGCCCGCAGCCTTGAAGCCTATCCATGGTGGGAGGAGTACCACCGCCGAGCTGCGCCCCGTCAAATCCCGGTGATCGCGCTCGAGCCTCTACCGACAGCGTAGGTAGGCCTCGGCGTTGGTCGAAGGCTCCATTACCGGCTACTGGCCGTGCGATGGGCTCGACGGGGCTCGCCGACCTGCTCACGGGTGCACGTACGGTGTGCTCACCAGTCGTGTATCGACCCGTCTCGACGACGATTGACCGGCAGATACTTGGCTTCGTACGGGAACTTGGCGGCGGCCTCCTCGTTGAAGCTCACGCCTAAGCCCGGCTGATCACCGGGGTGCATATACCCGTCGCGGAAGGCGTAGCTGGTGGAGAAAAGTTCGCCCGCCGGGTCACGGTGACCCATGTACTCCTGGATGCCGAAATTCGGGATGCTGAGGTCGACGTGCAGCGCGGCGGCCATCGCGATCGGCGAGAGGTCGCCCGCACCATGCGAGCCGGAGCGGACCCCGTACAGGTCGGCCAGGGCGAAGACTCGGCGCAGGTGAGTGATGCCGCCGGTGTGGGACACCGAGGTGCGGATGTAGTCGATCAGCCGCTCGGTGATCAGCTGCTGGCAGTCCCAGATGCTGT
>OCZS010000484.1_pt1 | contig 13067 bp, 13 predicted proteins | sample 1539071 | NCBI WGS metagenome assembly OCZS01 (sample SAMEA3113584, study PRJEB22503) | soil metagenome
GTGAGGTGTTTCCCGGGCGCCGGGCGTGGGACCATCCCGCCGTGGACCTCACCGCCGGGCTCGTCGCCCCGTATGCCCCGGACGAGCTGTTCGCCTGGGTGGCCGACCTCGACCGCTACCCGCGCTGGCTCGACATCGTCGCTCGCGCCGTCCCGGCCGAGGCGCATCCCGACGACGAGGGGCCGGCCTGGTCGGTCGACCTACGGGGCCGGCTCGGCCGCCTGGCCCGGTCCAAGCGCCTGCGCATGGTCCGGACCGTCCACGAGGCGCCCCACGAGGTCCGCTACGAGCGGCGCGAGCACGACGGCCGCCAGCACGCCGACTGGGTCCTGCGGGCGTCCGTGGTGGCGGCCGGCGACGGCACCGGTGACGCCAAGGACGCGGGCAGCGAGCTGACCGTGCGCCTCCACTACGGCGGCGCGCTCATCGGCCCGGTCATCGAGCGCCTGCTGGCGGACGAGGTCGAGCGGTCGCGCCCCCGCCTCCTCGCCCTGCTGGCCGAGGCCGCCGCCGGCAACGGCGACGTCAGCGGGGACGTCAGCGGGCGGGCGTGACCGCCCGGGCGGCGTAGCGGCCGTCCCGCCGGTCGACCGCCAGGTCGACGCCGTACAGGTCGGACAGCGCTTCCGCCGTGAGCACGTCCTCGATCGGGCCCGACGCCACCGCCCGGCCGCCCCCGACCAGCAGGGCGTGCGTGAAGCCGGCCGGGACCTCCTCCACGTGGTGCGTGACCAGCACGGTCGCCGGGGTGGCCGGGTCGTCGGCCATGGCGGACAGCCGCGCCACCAGCCCCTCCCGCGCTCCCAGGTCGAGCCCGGCCGCCGGCTCGTCCAGCAGGACCAGGCCGGGATCGTCCCACAGCGACCGGGCCAGGAGCACCCGCTGGCGCTCGCCGGACGACAACGCCCCGAACGGCCGGTCGGCCACCTCCGCCGCCCCGAGCCGATCGAGCAGCTCGTCGGCCCGGGCCCGGTCCTCCGGCCCGTAGGTGTGCCACCAGGTCTCGAGCGCCGCCTCGCGGCCCGCCATGACGACGTCGGCCGCCGGGACCTCGGGCCGCAGCATGGCCGCCAACGCCGCGCTGACGAACCCGATGCGCGTGCGCAGGCGGCGCACGTCCACCCGACCCCAGCGGTGCCCCAGGACCTCCACGGTGCCGCGCGACGGGTGCAGCCAGAGCCCGGCCACCCGCAGCAGCGTCGTCTTCCCCGACCCGTTCGGCCCGAGCACCGCCCAGCGCTCGCCCGGGCGGACGACCCAGTCGACGCCGTCGAGCGCGGTCACCTCGCCAAGGTCGACGCCGACGCCCGACAGGCGGAGGGGAAGGGGACGAGCGGGGGCGGACACGGGCGCCGACCGTACGTGGCGGCCCGCCCGGAGCACCGGTTACCGGCAAGTAATAACGCGCCCCGTGGGTTGGACGTGCGCAGGGGACCCCCAGCTAGGTTGACCTTCGTGCGCATCGGCATCCTCGGTGGTACCGGCCCTGCCGGCAAGGCCCTCGCCGCCCGACTGGCCTCGGTCGGCTACGAGGTGGTCATCGGCTCCCGCTCGAAGTACCGGGCCATGGAGACGGTCGACCAGCTGCTCGAGAAGGAGTGGCCCGACCGGCACCTGCCGATCACGGCCGGGGACAACAAGCTGGCCGCCGACACCGACGTCGTCGTGATCGCCACCCCGTGGGACGGCGCCACCCAGACCGCCGCCTCCGTGCGCGACAACCTCCGTGGCAAGGTCGTCATGTCGATGGCGAACGCCCTCACCCGCATCGGCCGCGAGTTCCAGCCGCTGGTGCCGCCGCGGGGCTCGGTCGCCGCCAGCGTCCAGGCCGCCGTGCCGGAGTGCATGGTGTCGGCCGCCTTCCACCACGTTCCCGCCAAGGAGTTGGGGAACCTCAACGAGCCGATCGAGAGCGACGTCCTGATCTGCTCCGACCACCGCTCGGCGGTCGACCTGACCAGCGAGATCGTCGGCAAGGTGCCCAACATGCGGCCGCTCAACGCCGGCGAGCTCGCCATGGCGACGCCGATCGAGTCGTTTACCGCCGTGCTGTTGCAGCTCAACGTGCACTACAAGACGAGGGTGGCCGTGAAGCTGACGGGGATCCCCGAGTCCGAGCCCGAGCCCGCCCGGTCGTCGAAGGCCGACGGCGCCGCGCCGGCGCCGGCGGCGGCGCCCCCCGCGAAGCCCGCCAAGGCCGGCAAGGACGCAGCACCCGCGTGAGCGGCTCGGGCCCCGCGGCCGAGCCCATGCGATTGTTCGACACGGCCCGGGGGGAGGTCGTCCCGTTCACGCCGGGGCCCGTCGTCAGCATGTACACGTGCGGCATCACGCCGTACGACGCCACGCACGTCGGCCACGCCGCCGTCTACCTCACCTACGACGTGCTCCAGCGACGCCTGCGCGACCGTGGGCACGAGACCCGGTGCGTGCGCAACGTCACCGACGTCGACGACGACATCCTGCGCAAGGCGCGCGAGCTGGGTGTCCACTACCTCGACCTGGCGGCGGCCGAGACCGCCCGGTTCGACGACGACATGCGGGCGCTGGACATGATCCCGTCGTTCAGCGAGCCGCGGGCCACCTCGGCCATCGCCGACATCCGGGGCTTCGTGGGCATGGTCCTCGACCGGGGCGTCGCCTACCAGGCCGGTGGCGGCGTCTACTTCGACGTGTCGAAGGCCCCGAGCTTCGGGCAGGTCAGCCACCTGTCCCGCGAGGAGATGCTGGTCCTGGCGGCCGAGCGCGGTGGGAACGTCGACGACCCGCACAAGCACGACCCGCTCGACTTCGTGCTCTGGCAGCCGTCCGCACCGGACGAGCCCAGCTGGGACTCGCTGTGGGGGCCGGGCCGGCCGGGCTGGCACATCGAGTGCTCGGCGCTGGCCATGCGCGAGCTCGGCACGACGATCGACCTGCACGGCGGTGGCTCCGACCTGGTCTTCCCTCACCACGAGTGCGAGACGGCGCAGTCCGAGGCCGCCACGGGGGAGCCCTTCGTCCGCCACTGGATGCACCAGGCGATGGTCCGCATGGACGGCGAGAAGATGTCGAAGTCCCTCGGCAACCTCGTGTTCGTGTCCGAGCTGCGCAAGATCTGGGACACGCGGGCCATCCGGCTGGCCATCGTCGGCCACCACTACCGCACCGAGTGGGACTGGTGGGACGGCCTCATGGACGAGGCCGCCGAGCGCCTGTCCCGCTGGGAGGCGGCCGGCACCGGCGACGGCGGGATCGAGGAGGTCCGGTTCGCCCTCGACGAGGACCTGGACACGCCGCGGGCCGTGGCGGCGCTCGACGAGGCGGCCGCGGCGGGCCGGGGCGTGTCGTCCGGTGCCGCCCTGCTCGGCATCCGCCTCGAGGATTGACCCCGGAAACCCCCTCGGGCGAGGGACGGTCGTAGGCTGGCCCCCATGGGGGACCGGCGTCGCCAGTACGGGTGGCTCTATCCGGCGGCGAAGGCCGTCCTCAAGCCGACGTTCCACGCCCTGTGGCGCATCACCGTGGTGGGCGCCGAGAACATCCCGGCCTCCGGGCCGGCGATCATCTGCCCCAACCACACGTCGGTGATCGACTCGTTCCTCCTCCCGGCCGTGCTGCCCCGTCGCATCACGTTCGTGGGCAAGGCCGAGTACCTCGACTCGTGGAAGACCCGGCACCTGTTCCCGGCGCTGGGCATGGTCCCCATCGACCGGACCGGGGGCGACGCCGCCGAGCGGGCGCTCACCATCGCGGCCGAGATCCTCGACAGCGGCGAGCTGTTCGGCATCTACCCGGAGGGCACCCGCAGCCGCGACGGCCGGCTCCACAAGGGCCGCACCGGGGCGGCGCGCCTGGCCATGCGGACCGGGGCGCCGCTCGTGCCGGTCGGCATCCGGGGGACGCGCACGATCCAGCCACCCGGGGCCAAGATGCCGTCGCCGTTCAAGTCGTGCGAGTTCCACATCGGCCGGCCGATCGACCCCGGTCACTACGTCGGGCGGACCGACCAGCGGTTGGCCCTGCGCCAGGTCACCGACGAGGTCATGTACGAGGTGTGCCAGCTCTCGGGCCAGGAGTACGTGGACGACTACGCCGGCTCCGGCCGCAAGGCGGAGGCCCCGGCGGGCGTCGCCGGCAACGGCGCCGCCGGACACGGCGCCGAGGCCCCGGGCCGGGCGCTCGACGAGCGCGACGAGGCCGAGCACGCGCCCCTGGACACCCGCCGGTCCTCGGTGGAGGTGCTGGCGGCCGCCGAGTAGCCGCTCGCTACCCTCGCGGCATGCCGCGGACGCCGACCACCACCGGGACGCCGTAGATGGCGGACGCCCCTCTCGACCGCCTGTGGGCGGGGTGGCGGTCGACCTACATCGCCTCGACGGTCGAGTCACGCGCCGAGGTCACCGGCGCCGCTGCCGAGGCTGGCAACGGTGGCAACGGCGGTGAGCCCGCATCGGTGTTCACGCGCATCCTCGCCAGCGGGCTGCCCGACGAGGAGAGCCACATCGTGTGGCGGGGCCGGCTCACCTTCGTCATCCTCAACGCCTACCCCTACACCAGCGGCCACGTACTGGTGATGCCCTACCGCGAGGTGGGCGACCTGGAGGACCTCACCGGCGACGAGCAGGCCGAGCTGTGGTCCACGGTGCGGGACACGGTCGTCGCCATGAAGGCGGCCTACCGGCCCGAGGGCATCAACGTCGGCGCCAACCTGGGCGCCGAGGCCGGCGCCGGCGTTCCAGGGCACCTGCACATCCACGTGTTGCCGCGCTGGGCGGGCGACACCAACTTCATGACCTCGATCGCCCAGACGCGCGTCCTGCCCGAGCCGCTCGACGACTCGTGGGCCAAGCTGCGGGTCGCCTGGCCGGCGGGGTTCGCCGGCTGAGGTCCCGGGTCACTACCCTGCGAAGCCGCCATGGCCGACGACGTGACCCCCACCGACGACGACGAGACGGTCCGGGACGAGGACGTCGTCGACGCACTGCCCGACGACCTCCAGGCGCAGGGCTACGTCGGGCCGTACCTGTTCCCCAACAACAACCGGCGCCGCGTGCCGGGCGTGATCTACCTGGTCATCGCCGCCGTGGTCCTGGCGGTGTGGGCGCTGGTCGACTCGGCCTACGTGAACGACGGGTGGCTGCTGGCCGCCGTCATCCTCGTGGTCTTCGGCGTGTACCACCTGCTCACCGGTTGGGACCTCGACGTCGACGAGCAGGACGCGCTGGTCGCCGCCAGCAAGGCCGTCGGCTTCCCGGTCGGCCACGCCTCGGCCCAGATGGGTTGGCGTGGCCTGCGGAGCCGGCCGCTGTGGCGCATCCTCCTCTACTCCGACGAGAACCCGCCGGCGAAGCGGGGCCTGGTCCTCGTCGACGGGGTCGACGGCTCGGTCGTCGAGCACTTTGTCGAGGACAATCCCGAAGACTGGTCCGACCTCAAGGGCTAGGGCCCGGGGCGCAGGGGCGCCGGCGGCGGGTCAGCGCTGTGGGTCCGGGGGGCGGGCGACGGCGGCGGCCAGGACCTTGCGGGCGGCGTCGAGGTGACCGATGCCGGCGTCGATGGCCGCTCGCACCACGTCGAGCGCGGTGATCGTGCGGGGCGGCTCGTCGGCGACGACGCCCTCGCGGGCCCACTCCCGGGCGGAGGCCCCGCCGATGCGGTCGGCGAGGGCGGTCGCCTCGTAGCCCAGCTCCGACAGCCGCTCGTGGACCGTGCCGGTCGGCGCCATCGGGTGGGGCCGGGAGGCCGGCACCACGTCGGCCGGGTCGAGCGACGGCGTGTCGAGCGTCAGGACCTTGGCGAGCGAGCGGTCGGCGGCGCCGATGGCCCGGGCGGCGGCGACAACGTGGTCGATGGCGGACCAGCCGTCGACCCGCCGGTGGGCGACGTCGTCCGGCGTCTCGTCGTCGCCCACCCCGGTGAAGAGGCCCCGGTAGCGCCGTTCCAGTCCCCGGAGGGTGACGGCGGCGTCGGCCGGCGTGAGCTTCGAGAGGTCCATGCCGCTGGTCTAGCGCGAGAGCGGTAGCCCCGGCACGCTCCGTCGGTAGCGTGCCGCCATGTCCATCTACGACGTGTCGATCAACGCTCTCGACGGCAGCCCCGCCGACCTCCACGACTACGAGGGCAAGGCGGTCCTGCTGGTCAACGTGGCCTCGCAGTGCGGCCTGACCCCCCAGTACGCGGGCCTCGAGCAGCTGCAGGAGCGCTATGCCGACCGCGGCTTCACGGTGCTGGGCGTGCCCTGCAACCAGTTCGCGGGCCAGGAGCCCGGGAGCGCCGAGGAGATCGCCACGTTCTGCTCCACGAACTACGGCGTCACGTTCCCGCTCACCGAGAAGGTCGAGGTGAACGGCGAGGCGCGCCACCCGCTCTACCAGCAGCTCGTGGACGTGGCCGATGCGGACGACGGCCACACCGGCGACATCCGCTGGAACTTCGAGAAGTTCCTGATCGCCCCCGGCGGTGACATCGTCGCCCGCTTCAACCCGATGGTCGAGCCGACCTCCGACGAGGTCGTGGGCCAGGTCGAGAAGACGCTCCCGGGCTGAGGCTCACCCCACCTCGCTCACCTCGCGGCGCACGGCGTCGACGAGGTGGGCGGGCAAGGGGGCGTAGTGGTCGTGGCGGTGGCGGAACCGGCCCCGCCCGCCCGTGAGCGAGCGCAGGTCGACGGCGTAGCGCTGGACCTCGGCCGTCGGGACGGACGCCACGAGGACCTGCTCGCCCGGCACCTCGCCCACCTCGGTCCCGAGGACCCGGCCCCGCCGGGAGTTGAGGTCGCCCAGGACCTCGCCCTGCAGTGCCAGCGGGACCGTGATCTCCAGCCGGCTGACGGGCTCGAGCACGACCGGGTTCGCCTGGGCGAGGGCGGCCCGGAACGCCAGCCGTCCCGCCACCTTGAACGCCATCTCGGAGCTGTCGACGGGGTGTTCCTTGCCGTCGGTGAGGGTCACCCGCACGTCGACGACCGGGTAGCCGAAGGCGCCGCCCGAGGCCATGGCCTCCTCGATGCCCTTCTGCACGGCCGGGATGTAGCCGCGCGAGATCGCCCCGCCGACGATCTTGTCCACGAACTCGAAGCCGCCGCCGGCCGGGAGGGGCTCGACGTTGACCACGGCGACCGCGAACTGGCCGTGGCCGCCGGTCTGCTTCTTGTGCCGGCCCTCGACCCGCGTGGCGGAACCGGTGATCGTCTCGCGGTAGGGCACCCGGACGTCGTCAGTGGTGACCTGGCACCCGAAGCGGCGGGTCAGCTTCTCCAGCGTGACCTGGAGGTGGGTCTCGCCGGTGCCCCGCAGCAGCGTCTGGTGGGTCTCGTCGACCCGGTCGACGCGCAGGGCCGGGTCCTCGTCGACCAGGCGGTGCAGGGCGGACGCCAGCTTGTCCTCGTCGCCCTGGGTGGCGGCCGTCACGGCGACGGCCAGCACGGGCTCGGGCTGCTCGATCGGCGGGACCGTCACCGGCGTGCCGCGGGGCGCCAGCGTGTCGCCGGTCGTGGTGCCGCCCAGCTTGGCCACGGCGGCGATGTCGCCGGCGACGACCTCGGTGACGGGCTGCTGCTCGCGCCCCCGGACCGTGAGCAGGCCGTGCAGGCGCTCGTCGGACCCGGTCCGGCTGTTCACCAGGTGGTCGTCGGCGTGGATGGTCCCGGACAGCACGCGGAACAAGCTCACCTGGCCCACGTAGGGGTCGAGCACGGTCTTGAACACGAACGCCAGGGGCTGCCCGTCGGGGTCGGCCGCCACGTCGACCTCGGTGTCGCCGGCGTTCACGGTCGTCACCCGGTCGAGCGGCGACGGGCCGATCTCCACGAGGAAGTCGGCGAGCCGGTCGATGCCCACCTCACGCGTGGCCGAGCCCACCACGACGGGGAACACGTTGGCCGCGGCGATGCCGTCGTGCAGCGCCCGCTCGAGCTCCTCGAGGCTCAGCTCCTCGCCGTCGAGGTAGCGCTCCAGCAGGCCGTCGTCGCCGACGACGATGCCCTCGACCAGGGTGTCGTGGACGGCCTTCTCGTCCTCCTCCATGTCGTCGGGGATCGGCTCGGTGTGGGGCACGCCGTCCACGTACACGTGGGCGGTGTCGGTGAGGAGGTCGGCGATGCCCCGGAACCCGGCCTCCTCGCCGAGCGGGAGCTCCAGCGGGGCGATCCCCGGGCCGAGCCGGTCGCGCAGCTGGGCGAGGGTTACCTCGTAGTTCGCCCGCTCGCGGTCCAGTTTGTTGACGAACACGAGCCGGGGGAGGCGCACGTCCGCCGCCATCCGCCACGCCACCTCGGTCTGCGGCTCGACGCCGTCGACCGCGCTCACCACGAACACCGCCAGGTCGGCGACGCGCAGGGCGGCGGCCACGTCGCCGAGGAAGTCGGCGTAGCCGGGCGTGTCGAGCAGGTTCACCTTGTGGTCGCGCCACGTGAACGGCGCCACGGCGAGGGACAGCGAGAGGCCCCGCTTCCGTTCCTCGGGCGTGAAGTCGGACGTGGTGGTCCCGTCCTCGACGCGACCGAGCCGGGGCGATGCCCCGGCTCGGTGGAGTAGTGCTTCGGTCAAACTGGTCTTACCGGCTCCGCCGTGCCCGACCAAGGCCACGTTGCGGATCCGATCCGTGGCATAACGCTCCATGAGGGCCTCCTCCGTGCTCGCCTACCGGGGACCGTACGCCTGCTCGCCGCCGAGCGCTCGGGGGCCTTGGTCGTATTCACCGACCAGGCGTGGTTAGCCTGGAGCTAGCACTCGACGGGGCCGCGCCGTGCGGCAACGAGGCCACGGTGGCGCCGGCCCCGAGATTTGGAGACCCATGTTCGACGGACGCTGGCGGTCCACGTTCGAGGCCGGGCTGAAGCCCATCGGCGCCAACCTGCGCCGCACGGGCATCACCGCCAACCAACTCACCATCACCGGCCTGGTCATGGCCGGCGCGGCCTCCGTGGCCATCGCCAACGGTTGGCTGCGTGCCGGCATCCTGCTGCTCTTCCTGACGGCCGTCCCCGACGTGCTCGACGGCGCCGTGGCCAAGGCCTCCGGCACCGCGTCCCCCCGGGGGGCCTTCTTCGACTCGGTGGTCGACAGGGTCAGCGACGCTCTGCTGCTCGGCGGCGTCGCCTGGTACCTGGCGTCGACCGAGCCCGGCCGCATCGCCGTCCTGCCGATGGCCGTGGCGGCCGCCTCGATGCTCGTGTCCTACGAGCGGGCCAAGGCTGAAGCCCTCGGCTTCGACGCCCGCGGCGGCTTGATGGAGCGGGCCGAGCGCCTGCTGTTCCTCGGCTTCGGCCTGCTGTTCGAGTCGCTGCTCGTCCCCGTGCTGTGGGTGATGCTGGTGCTGACGCTGTTCACGGCCGGCCAGCGCTTCTACAGCGTGTGGAAGCAGGCGTCGGTCCCGCAGGTCGAGCCGCTCTCCGCCCGCTGGCGCAGCCGCCGGGTGGCCCGCTCGACCGAGCGCACCTGGCGCCGCCGCGACGCCAGCCAGCGCCGCTCGCGCCTCTGATCCGGCCCGCGGCGGCGCGTCCTAGGCTGCGCCGCCGTGGACCTCGTCACCCCCGCCTTCCGCCTGGCGGCCGCCGTGGCCCAGCGCGTCCCCGGCACGGTCGTCGACGCCTTCGCGCCCCGCGTGGCCGAGCTCGCGGCGCTCCGCCCGAGCGACCGGCGCCGTATGGTCGAGCGCCACCAGCGCCGGGTCGACCCGAGCCTGTCGGACGCCGAACTCGCCCGCCGGGTCCGCGGCGTCTACCGCTCCTACGGCCGCTACTACGGCGAGTCGTTCCGCCTGCCGGCGGTGTCCCCCGACGCGCTCGATGCCGGGATGACGCACGAGGGCTACCACCACATCGACGAGTCGATCGCAGCCGGCAAGGGCCCGATCCTCGTGCTGCCGCACCTCGGCAGCTGGGAGTGGTCCGCGTTCTGGCTCACCCGCGTGAAGGGCCACCGGCTGACGGCCGTGGTCGAGCGGCTCGAGCCCCCGGCGCTCTACGACTGGTTCGCCGGCTTCCGCCAGGAGATCGGCATCGACGTGGTGCCCCTCGGTGCCGACGCCGGCAAGACGGTCATGGGCGCCATCAGGGACCGCCACATCGTCACGCTGCTGTGCGACCGCGACATCACCGGCGGCGGCGTCGAGGTGACGTTCTTCGGGGAGAAGACGACCCTGCCGTCCGGCCCGGCCGTGCTGGCGATGCGGACCGGGGCGCCACTGCTGCCGACCGGCGTGTACGACCGCGGCGACACGCGCCACGGCGTCGTCCGCCCGCCCATCCCGATCGAGCGGACCGCGAGCTTCCGGGCCGACGTCGTCCGCGTCACCCAGGCGATCGCCGACGAGCTGGAGGCGCTCATCCGGGAGGCCCCGGATCAGTGGCACCTCATGCAGCCCAACTGGCCCAGCGACCACGAGGCCCTCGAGCTCGGGCCGGGCGGGGCCGGCACCGACGACGACCGTTAGGCGGCGCCGGGCGGGACGGCCGTCACGGTCCGGTAGGGCTGGGCATCAGGGCTACCCTTCAGCCGTGCGCATCGGGCTCGTGTGCCCCTACAGCCTCACCGTCCCGGGTGGGGTCCAGGCTCAGGTCCTGGGGCTGGCGCGCACGCTGCGCACCCAGGGGTTACAGGTGCGGGTCCTCGCCCCTTGCGACGGTCCGCCGCCCGACTCGGGGGTGACCCCGCTCGGCAACAGCGTCCCGACGGCCACCAACGGCTCGGTGGCCCCGCTGGCCCCCGACCCGTCGGCCCAGCTGCGCACGATCCGGGCGCTGCGCGACGAGGCGTTCGACGTCCTCCACCTGCACGAGCCGGTGGCACCGGGGCCGACGCAGACCGCGCTGCTGTTCCGCAACGCGCCCATCGTCGGCACGTTCCACCGGGCCGGCGACAGCGCCGCGTACAAGTTGGCCCGCCCCGCGGTGAAGTGGTTGGCCCGGCGGCTCGACCTCCGCATCGCCGTCTCCAAGGACGCCGCCGCCACCGCCACCAAGGCCCTCGGCGGCGACTACGAGGTCCTGTTCAACGGCATCGAGGTCGAGCGGTTCGCGAAGGCGACCCCGCACCCGTCCGAGGGGCCGACGATCTTCTTCATCGGGCGCCACGAAGAGCGCAAGGGCCTCGCCGTGCTGCTCGACGCCTTGCGCTTCCTCCCGCCCGACGTGCGGGTGTGGGTCGGCGGCACCGGCGCGCAGACCGAGGCGCTCCGGGCCGCCCACGGCGGCGACCCCCGCATCGAGTGGCTGGGCCGGCTGGGTGACGACGAGGTGGCGTCCCGCATGCGCGGCGCCGACGTGTTCTGCGCCCCGTCGCTGCACGGCGAGTCGTTCGGCGTCGTGCTGCTCGAGGCGATGGCGGCCGGGGCGGTCGTCGTCGCCTCGCAGCTCGACGGCTACCGCAACGTCGCCACCGACGGGCTCGACGCCCTCCTCACCGAGCCCGGCGACGCCGACGGCCTGGCGGCGGCGCTGCGCTCGGCCCTGGGCGACGCCAGCCTGCGGGCCCAGCTCCAGGGTGCGGGCGAGCGACGGGTGCAGCTGTTCTCGATGGACCGGCTGGCCGAGTTGTACGTCGAGCGCTACGAGCGCCTGGTCACGACACCATAGGATGCTCGCGTGGTCGCGCTCATCGTCGTCGTGGTGCTGGTGGTCCTCATCGGCATCTACCTCATGGTCAGCTACAACGGGCTCGTCTCGTTGCGGAACAAGATCGAGAACGCCTGGGCGCAGATCGACGTGCAGCTGCGGCGGCGCTACGACCTGATCCCCAACCTGGTCGAGACCGTCAAGGGCTACGCCTCCCACGAGCGCGAGACGCTCGACGCGGTGGTCAAGGCCCGCAACGCCGGCATCAGCGCCGCCGGGCCGCACGACCAGGCCGAGGCCGAGAACCAGATCAGCGGCGCCCTGCGCCAGCTGTTCGCCCTGTCGGAGGCGTACCCCGACCTCAAGGCCAACCAGAACTTCGGCCAACTGCAGGAGGAGCTGACGGGCACCGAGGGCCGTATCGCCTACGCCCGGCAGTTCTACAACGACACGGTGTATCGCTATAACACCAAGATCCAGTCGTTCCCGCAGAACGTCCTGGCCAACACGTTCCGCTTCCGGGAGCGCGAGTACTTCCAGGCCGACGACGAGTCGCGCGGGCCGACCCCGGTCTCCTTCTAGACCGTGGCCGCCCTGCTCCCGTCGTTCGCCACCCCCGTGTACGACCAGGTCACCGCCAACAAGCGCCGCAGCTGGCTGCTCGTCGCCGGCTTCGTCCTGTTCGTGTCGCTGATCGCCGCGGTGTTCTCCTACCTGCTGAACGGCGGCATCGTCGGGATCGTCCTGGCACTGGTCATCGCCGTCGCCACCAGCGCCGCCGCCTACTGGTCCTCCGACGCCGTCGCCCTGCGCGTCAGCCGCGCCCAGGTCGCCACCGAGGACGAGTACCCCCGCTACCACAACGTCGTCGAGGGCCTCTGCATCGCCTCGGGGCTGCCGAAGCCACGGCTCTACATCATCGAGGACCCGGCGCCCAACGCCTTCGCCACCGGGCGCAATCCGCGCAACGCCGCCCTGGCCGTCACCACGGGCCTGCTCGACAAGATGAACCGTATGGAGCTCGAGGGCGTGCTGGCCCACGAGCTGTCCCACGTGCGCAACTACGACATCCTCGTGTCCACCCTGGCCGTGACCATGGTCGGTGTGGTCGCGGTGCTCGCCGACCTGGGCGTCCGGTCGTTGTGGTGGGGGATGGGCCGCACCCGGCACAGCGCGTTCGACGCCAGCCGCGGCGGGGGCGGGGGGCCGGCGGCGATCGTGTCGGTGTTCGGGTTCCTGCTGCTGGCGTTCGCGCCCCTCGTCGCCCGGGTCATGCAGCTGGCGGTGAGCCGGCGACGCGAGACGCTGGCCGACGTGAGTGGCATCGAGATGACCCGGTACCCGCCGGGGCTGATCTCGGCGCTGGAGAAGCTGCGCGACGACTCGACGGTCGTCCACGCCACCAGCCACGCCACGGCCCACCTGTGGATCGAGGAGCCGGCGGCGCAGACGCCCGAGGAGGGGCGCATCTCCCGCATCAACCGGCTGTTCCAGACCCACCCGCCGTTGGAGGAGCGCATCGCCGCCCTCC
>OCZS010000485.1_pt1 | contig 13061 bp, 12 predicted proteins | sample 1539071 | NCBI WGS metagenome assembly OCZS01 (sample SAMEA3113584, study PRJEB22503) | soil metagenome
AGCGTCCAGAACAACGATCCATCGCTGGTTGAACCTATCGCTGAGGCATCTGAGGACCCCGCCGATGCTCAGGGCACCCTGATCTGATCCATGCCAACCGCGATCGCGCCGGTGGATACCCCGCAGGGCCCCGGACGGCTGCTCATCGATGCCGCAGAGGATCCGGTGGCGACGCTGCTACTCGGGCATGGTGCCGGAGGAGGCCCCAACGCGATGGACCTCGAGCTGCTCGCCCGACGGATACCGGAGCACGGAACGACCGTCGTCCGCTTCGAGCAGCCGTGGCGAACGGCCGGACGCCGGGTCGCGACACCACCGGCGAGGCTGGACGAGGCCTGGCTCGCCGCCCTCGACTGGCTCCGGCAACAGCCTTGGGCGATCGGCCCTCTCTTCGTCGGCGGGCGCAGTGCGGGCGGGCGAGTCGCCTGCCGGACAGCAAATGTAGTGGGGGCGGCGGGCGTCATATGTCTTGCTTTTCCGCTCCACCTGCCCGGCCAGCCGGACAAGTCCCGGATCGCAGAACTGCTTCAGCCGCACGCGCCGCGGCTGGTCCTGCAAGGGACGTCCGACGCATTTGGCTCGGCGGCCGAGATCGAGGCGGCCACTAAGAACGCCGTGGGCATCCGGCTGGTCGAGTTGCCGGGAGCAAACCACGGCTTTCGGGTGGCCACATCCTCCTCGTTCAGCGCGGCCAACCTGCGCGCCGTCGTGTTGAGCGAGGTCAGCCGATTCGTCGACCGGCGATTGGGAATACCTCCACCATGAACGCGTTCTTTCTGACATGCCCTTCTTGGTCGACAGCCTGTCGGAGGAACTCCGACCTGTGGGCTCGCCGGTACTCTCGTACGTGATGAGTATCCCTGCGACCCCCACCTCGGCGGCCACCGAAGCGGTCGAGCCCGAGGGCCATGCCGAGACTGCCCAGGAGCGTTCCGCGCGGTTCGAAGCCGACGCGCTGCAGTACCTCGACCAGCTCTACGCCGCCGCGCTGCGGATGACCCGCAACCCGGCGGATGCCGAGGACGTCGTCCAGGAGACGTACGCGAAAGCGTTCGCCTCGTTCCACCAGTTCACGCCCGGCACGAACCTCAAGGCATGGCTCTACCGGATCCTCACGAATACCTACATCAACTCGTACCGGAAGAAGCAGCGGGAGCCGCAGATCTCCGATGGGGAGAACGTGGAGGATTGGCAGCTGGCCCGAGCGGAATCGCACACCTCGTCCGGCCTGAAATCGGCTGAGGTCGTGGCGCTGGAGAACCTGCCGGACTCCGACATCAAGGAGGCGCTGCAGAGACTCGCGCCTGATTTCCGACTGGCAGTGTATCTAGCCGACGTCGAGGGCTTCTCCTACAAGGAGATCGCCGAAATCATGGGGACGCCCATCGGTACGGTGATGTCCAGGCTCAACCGGGGCCGCAACACCTTGCGGACATTGCTGGACGATTACGCCAAGGAGCGGGGCCTGATGCGGGAGACAAGTCAATCATGAGCCATGGGGGCATGTCGTTCGACGACTGCGCGGACGTCGTCAAGCGGGTATGGGAGTTCCTGGATTCCGAGCTCGACGAATCATCGGCACACGCGGTTCGTCAGCATTTGTCGGCGTGCGAGGGGTGTTTGGACCGGTTCGACATGGAGCAGGAGTTCAAGGCACTCCTACATCGGAGCTGCGGCGGTGACATCGCACCCAGTCACCTGCGTGCCAAGATCGTCGCCCAGCTGAGCACCTTCCGGCAGACCCCCTAGATCACTGGAGACGACGAAGCCCCGCGGTTCACCGCGGGGCTTCTGTGTCTGGGCTGGCGCCGTCAGGCGTTCGGGCGCTTGCCGTGGTTCGCGCTCTTCTTCTTGCGGGCGCGTCGCTTCCGGCCACCCTTAGCCATGGATTTCCTCCTGCTCGCCGAATGAGGGTTCGCTTGTCGCGACCGGGGGAGTTTAGTCGGTAGCTTCACGCGTTGCCTACTTCGTCCATCGGCTCAGTGGATCGGACGGCTCTCGACGACTACAGGCTCGACGCCCGGATCGCCTATATCGGCGAAGTAATCCGGCCCCCGAATGGTGTGGCGCTGCTTCGCACGTTATTAGGGTTGCACCATGCCGTCCATGTCGGAGGTCGTCGGTCAGCACACCGATCTCTCCGAAGCCGACCGCGAGTGGCTGTCGTTCTTGGTCTCGGAGTGGCAACTGTTCGCCGATTTGTCCTTCTCCGACTTGGTCCTGTGGGTAGCCGACCGGGATGAGAACGTGTTCTGGGCGGCGGCACAGATCCGGCCTACCACCGGTCCGACAGCGCTGCTCGATGATGTGGTCGGCGACCTGATCGCCTACGCACCGGAACACCTGGTGTCGCAGGCGTTCAGCACGGGCAACATCACCCGGACGAGCGAAGCAAAGCTCTCCGCCGGGATGCCGGTCGACAGCCACGCCATTCCGGTGAAACGTGGCCGGCGAGTGATTGGGGTCGTGGAGCAGCACACCAGTCTGCTTGGGGTGCGCGCGCCCAGCTCTTTGGAGCAGGCATACCTGGGTACCGCCGCCGAGCTTGCCCGGATGATCACCGTTGGTGCGTTTCCGATGCCTAGTGACGCGACCATGCTGGCGTTCAGCCCGCGAGTCGGTGATGGATTCATTCGCATCGACGCCAGTGGTTGCGTCCAGTACGCGAGCCCGAACGCCTTGAGTGCCTACCGGCGTCTCGGCCTGATCGGGGATTTGGTCGATGAGCACCTGCCGACCCTGACCGCTGAGCTGTTCCCCGCCGGTCCTGGACCGGTGGATGACTCGATCGCCTCCGTGCTTTCAGGGCGTAACGCCCGGCGGACGGAGTTGGTGGCTGGCGACGCTCACTTGATGGTCCGTGTCCTCCCCCTACTCAATCGCACGGAGCGCGTGGGAGCGATCGTGCTGTGTCGCGACGTGAGCGATCTTCGGCGCAAGGAGCGCCAGCTGGTAACAAAAGACGCGACCATTCGGGAAATCCACCATCGGGTGAAGAACAACCTGCAGACGGTGGCCGCCCTGTTGCGCATGCAGGCGCGCCGCATCTCCTCGGCCGAGGCGCGGGTGGCGCTGAACGACGCCATGTCCCGGGTCGCTGCAATTGCGATCGTGCACGAAACGCTCTCCCAGACTTACGACGAGACCGTCGAGTTCGACCGAGTCGCCGATGGCCTGCTGCGGATGGTCGGCGACGTCGCCACCTTCGAAGGGGGGGTCTCCGCCGTCCGGCAGGGGAGCTTTGGCGTCGTCTCCGCGGACGTGGCCACGAGTCTGGCGATGGTGCTCACCGAGCTGTGTCAGAACGCGGTTGAGCATGGGCTCGCTGACACTCCTGGTGAAGTGCGGGTCGTGCCGTCGTTGGCGGGCGGCAGATTGCGGGTGGAGATCAGTGACGACGGTCGCGGCCTGCCGCCGGATTTCGACTGGCGCCAATCGCGCAGCCTCGGTCTGTCCATCGTCGACACACTGGTGGGGGAGATGGAAGGCAATTTCCAACTTGGCCCACAGCCCGAGGGCCCAGGCACAAGGGCGATCGTCGAGATTCCGATCTAATCGCGCGCCCGTTATCTCTTCGTAACCCCGTCCCACTTTGTGAGCTCGAGCGTTCCGAATCGTTGCTGAATGAACTTGGCAACTCGCCGTTCTGGTCGTTGACCCCTGCTGGCTGGGCGTGTTCGCTGAGGCAGAACTTCCCCGTCCTCAGTGAAGAGGAATTGCCATGTCCCTTCGTCGCACTGGTATCGCGTTGCTGGTCGGCAGTCTGGCGGCTGCAGCCGCCACGGTACCGGTCAGCTTGGCTGGCGCCCAACCAGCAGACGAGTCGAGGCGAGCTTCCGCCGCCGATTCATCGCATGGAGCGCGACCTGCAGCATTGAGAGAGAAGGGCAAGGACCACCCGAACGGCAAGGCCACCGGGAAGCTTGCCGGCAAGCACTCGCTGCGAGCACCGGTCACCGATGAGAACTTCTACTTCGTCATGGCCGACCGGTTCGAGAACGGCACTACAGATAACGACACCGGCGGGATTGCGGGCGGCCGCGACCAGCACGGGTTCGACCCAACGAACAAGGGCTTCTACAACGGTGGTGACCTCAAAGGACTGTTAGACCGCATTGACTACATCCGCGGTCTCGGTACTACCTCCATCTGGCTCACCCCGAGCTTCAAGAACAAGGCGGTCCAACCCGAGGACAGCTCGGCCGGCTATCACGGTTACTGGGTCACCGACTTCACCCAGATCGACCCCCACCTCGGCACCAATGACGAGCTGCGCGACCTGGTGGAGGCTGCGCACGCGCGCGGGATGAAGGTCTACTTCGACATCATCACCAATCACACCGCCGACGTGATCGGATTCCAGGAGGGCGCTCGTCCGGCGTATGTGCCCAAGGACGTGGAGCCGTACCGGACCGCATCTGGCACCGCATTCGACGACCGTGACTACGCCGCTGGCAGCACCTTCCCGCCGCTGGACCCGGCCACGTCGTTCCCGTACACGCCGGTCCTCGAGGCGGGCGAGCAGAACCTCAAGGTTCCGAGTTGGCTCAACGATGTGACGCTGTATCACAACCGCGGCAACACGACCTTTGTTGGTGAGGACTCCTACTACGGAGACTTCTTCGGCCTTGACGACCTGTTCACCGAACACCCCACCGTGGTGAACGGGATGATCGAGATCTACAAGACCTGGATCCGTGAGATGGGCATCGACGGTTTCCGGATCGACACCATGAAGCACGTGAACGACGAGTTTTGGCAGCGCTTCGGTCCCGAGGTATTGGCTTACGCCCGTAGCCAGGGCAAGCGCGAGTTCTTCATGTTCGGCGAGGTCTTCGACACCACCCGGCCGTTCACCTCGCAGTACACCACCCGCAATCAGATGCAGGCCGTGCTGGACTTCCCGTTCCAAGACGCGGCGCGCACGTTCGCGTCAAAAGGCGGGGACCCAACGCTGCTACGCACGCTGTTCCGCAACGACGACTGGTACACCGACGCGGATTCCAACGTCTACCAGCTGCCGACCTTCCTCGGTAACCACGACATGGGGCGGATCGGTTACTTCCTGACGGAGGACAACCCAGGCGCATCCGAGGGCGAGCTGCTGGCCCGCGACCGGCTCGCGCACGAGTTGATGTACTTCTCTCGCGGAAATCCGGTGATCTACTACGGTGACGAGCAGGGCTTCACCGGAACCGGCGGGGATCAGGTGGCTCGGCAGTCGATGTTCGCCAGCAAGGTTCCGGACTATCTGGACGACGACCTGCTCGGAACCACCCGGACCCATGCCCAAGACAACTTCAATACCGGGCATCAGCTCTACCTCAAGATCGGCCAGCTGGCCGAGCTCGCCAAGGAACACCGCGCCCTGCGCGATGGCGCCCACCAGCACCGTTATGCCGATGCGGACGCCGGGATCTACGCGTTCTCCCGGATCCTCCACGGCCAGCAGCGCGAGTATGTCGTGGCGCTCAACAACAGCGAACAGTCCCAGACCGCCGCCATCCCGACCTACGTCCGCAACGGCAACTTCATCCGGGTCTACGGCTCCGGGCCGCAATTGCTGACCTCCGACAGGAACCGGCGTCTGGAGTTGACGGTGCCAGCACTGTCGACCGTGGTGTACGAATCCGCTTCGCGGATCCCGCGTTCCGACGCTGCACCGCGGGTTTCGCTTGACGAGCCGGAACCGTCGGCACAGGCCAACTCTCGGATGCGCGTATCGGCGAACGTCAGCGGTTCGGGGTTCAACGAAGTGACTTTCTACGCCAGGGTAGGCAACGGCAAGTGGACGCCGATCGGCACCGATGATACGCGGCCGTACCGGGTCTTCCACGACGTCAGTTCCCTGTCCGATGGCACGCGGGTGACCTACCGTGCCGTGGTTCGCGACAACGCTGGGCACAGCCGGGTCAGCGCACCCGAGCGAGCGGTGGTGCCGGCTCCCCGGCTGGCCATTGAGGTCTCACCGCAGAACCAGGCGGGCAATGTCTTCGGCACCATCCATGTCAACGTGACTGCAGATCCCGAACGCGCGACTCATGTCGTCCAGATCCAGCGCAGCCTCAACGGTGGCGCGTGGCAGACCGTGCGGACCGACAGCAGCTCGCCGGTCTACACCTATTCCGACAATCTTGCGTCAGTGCCAGCCGGCACGGTCATCCGCTACCGCGCGATTCTCGACGAGCCGGACGGCACGCAGGTGATCAGTCAGATTCGTACGGTGACCCGAACCGCGCCGTACAGGCTGGTCGACAGCGTGACGATTGCGGGCTCACTGCAGTCCGAGGTCGGCTGTCCCGCGGATTGGCAGCCCGGCTGCGCCGCAACCCATCTGACCTTCCAGCCCGTCGAACCCAACGGGGTGTGGCAGGCAACCTTCACGCTTCCGGCCGGGAGCTATGAATACAAGGTCGCGATCAACGACTCTTGGGACGTCAGCTACGGGGCTGGCGGCGGGGGTGACAACATCTCGCTCACCGTCCCAGCGGGCGGCGCAGAGGTCACCTTTGTCTGGGATCAGGTGACCCACATCGCGACTCACACGATCAACCCCTGACACGAGCACGCCGCCAGCGAGCTCGCCCTGCACGACCTTGACCCCCGTACGTCAACCTTGACCCTCACATACGAGGGTCGAGGAGGGCGTACGGGGGTCAAGGTCGTAAGAGGAAGCAAAACGCCGGGGCGATGACCCCGGCGTTCTCGGTGCTGCTGGATGAAAAGTCTTTGGCTAGGCGGTACGAATTCTGGCTCGTGCGGCGCGGCGCTTCAGCGCCCGGCGCTCGTCCTCACTGAGACCGCCCCAGACACCATGATCCTGACCTGCTTCCAGCGCCCACTGCAGGCATGCGTCTCTGACGTCGCATCGCCGGCAGACTTGCTTGGCCTCTTCAATCTGGAGGAGGGCGGGGCCGGTGTTCCCGATCGGGAAGAACAGCTCTGGATCCTCATCCAAGCAGGCGGCCCTATGGCGCCAATCCATGGCGTACTCACTCCTTACTGTGCTATCCCCGGCCCCGGTGAACCGACCCCCGTGAACCGGGCAAATCAAGGGTCCTCTACACTGAGGCGCTCAACCTGTCCAACACTTTCAAGTATCGACAGGCAATACAAGAGTCCTGAGCGTTGGCTGCCTCACATTTCGGGCGAGCTACGCCAGCCTCCGGTAAGCCTGCGAACTCGCACTTACCCGACTACCCCGGCTGTTAATCAGCCGTTCGGGCCGAAATTCAGCCTCGTACTGTAGGGGAGTGGACGCCGTTCGCCCCACCGGCCTAACGCTGGCTGCGGTGCTCCTCGCCGCTGAAGCGGTCGCCGCGATCGGTTTCGGCGTCCTCGCCGCGACCGACATCCATCGCAATCGGATCGTGGTGGGAGCAGGAACAGCCGTATTGATGGTGGGCTACGGAGCGTTGCTCGCTGCCGCAGCGCGCGGTGCCTGGGGCGGTCGCCGCTGGAGCCGCGGTCCGGCGGTCGCCACCCAGCTCATCCAACTCCCAGTGGCCTGGAGCTTCGTCGGTGGTCAGACGACCTGGCTGGCGCTGCTGCTGGCAACGGTGTCCGTTGTCACCTTGATCTGTCTGCTCCTGCCGTCCTCGACGGCGATCTTCGCAGCTTCGAACTCCACGACCGCGCCCGAACGCTAGGCCTTCGCATCCTCCAGCGACTTGGCCAGCTCGACGTCGTGTTGGGCGACCACCTCCGCCTCGTGCTTGACTCGGCTCAGGAACGCCTTCGTGCGCTCCTCGCGCGGATTGAGTAGCACCTCCCTTGGCGGCCCCTGCTCCACCACCGACCCCTGATCCATGAAGATCACACGGTCAGCGACCTCCCGTGCGAACCCCATCTCATGGGTGACCACGATCATGGTGGTGCCTTCTTCGGCGAGAGTGCGCATCACGCTGAGCACCTCGCCCACCAGCTCCGGATCCAGGGCCGAGGTCGGCTCGTCGAAGAGCATCAGCTCAGGCTTCATCGCGAGCGCTCGCGCGATCGCGACCCGCTGCTGCTGACCGCCCGAGAGCTGAGAAGGATAGAAGTCGGCTCGCTCGGCGAGGCCGACCACGTCGAGCAGCTGGAGCGCTTCTTGTTTGGCGACGCTGCGATTCACCCCCTTGACCTTGACCGGTGCCTCCATGACGTTGCCCACCGCTGTCATGTGTGGAAACAGGTTGAAGCGCTGGAACACCATGCCGATCCGAGAACGCTGCCTAGCAATGTCCTTGTCCTTGCGCACATGCAGCTTGCCGTTGCGGTCCTCAACGCCGATGAGTTCGCCTCCGACCCAGATCCGACCGCCGGTGAGACTCTCCATCTGATTGATCAGCCGGAGGAAGGTCGTCTTGCCCGAGCCGCTCGGACCCAGCAGGCAAACCACTTCACCGGAGTCGACCTCGAGGTCGACTCCGTTGAGGACGTCGTGGTGGCCGAAGGACTTGCATACGTTGACAGCCCGTACGAGATGGCTGGTGTCATCGACGGTGCTCACTTGGACTCCCCAACCGCCAGAGCGCTGGCCGCAGTGACTGTCTGGGGGCCTGCTGTTGTGCCGAACCCGCGTCCGAACCGCTTTTCCAGATAGGACTGGCCGACCATCAGCACGCTGGAGGCAATCAAGTAGTACAGCGTTGCCGCGACCAGCACTGGAAACGTCTGGTACGTGCGCGCCCCGATGGCCTGCAGTTGAAAGAACAGCTCTGTGCCAACCGGGATGGCGATCAAAAGTGAGGTGTCCTTCAACATGGCGATGGTCTCGTTGCCGGTGGGCGGAACGATAACCCGCATTGCCTGGGGCAGCACGACTCGTCGCATGGCCTTGGATCTGCTCATGCCCAGGGCTTGGGCAGCCTCCATCTGGCCCCTGTCCACGCTGAGAATGCCGGCACGGGCGATCTCAGCCATGTATGCCGCCTCCGAAGCGGCCAGCCCGATGATCCCGCCCACGAGCCCGACGAAGATCTGGTTGGCGTCGAAGGTCCCAATCCGCCAGTCGCCGCTCAGTCCCAACCATTGGATGATCTTCCAGTCGAACGGCACTCCCAGTGCCAGACCCTCGGTGAACAAGATTCCGAGGGCACCCATGATGGTGAGCAGCACGTACCGGGGAATGGCCCGAAAGAACCAGGTGTAGAGCCAGGAGACACCCTTGAGGATCGGGTTGTCCGACAGCCGCATGATGGCGAGTAGCACGCCGAGCGCGACACCGAAGATCATCGAAAAGATCGTGACGAGAATCGTGCCCTTCCAGAAGCCCTCGATCACTGGGCTCTGGTTCATGGCCTGCAACACGAATGGCCAGTTGAATGCCGGGTTGAAGATCAACAGGTTGAGGAACATCAACGCCAGCACGGCGATCACGGCAATGGTGACCCATCGCCATGGGTGGCGGACCGGCTTCGCGTGGATCAGACCCGGCCGCTCCTCGCCGACCGTCGGGGGCTCGGTCAATGTGGCAGTCATGGGTTCACAGCGAAGTCCGTGATGGCGCCTTGCTCGACGCCCCATTTCTCGAGCGCCGCCTTGTAGCTGCCGTCAGCATTCATTTGGTTGAGCGCCTCGACGATGGCCTGGCCAAACTCGGTCTGGTCCTTGGGAATGACGATGCCGTAAGGCGCGGCATCGTAGATGTCACCCAGAGTCTCGAGTTTCCCGCTGGTCTGTTTCACCGCGTAGGCGACGATCGGTGAGTCAGCGAGCATGGCGTCCGCCTTCCCGCTCACGACGGCGTTGGTCGCCTGGTCCTGGAGCTTGTACTTCAGGATGTTGATCTTGTTTGTGCCGCATTTCTTCTGCCGGACTGGTAGGTCGTCGGTGTCCTGCACGGTGTTGGCCTGGACCGCGACGGTCTTGCCGCAGGCGTTGTCCGGATCGACACCCTTCGGGTTGCCCTTGGCGGTCGCCCACTGGGTGCCGGCTTGGAAATAGCTCACCATGGTGACCTGCTGCTTACGCTCGTCGTTGATGGTGAAAGACGAGACCCCCATGTCGTACTTCTTGCCGAGGACACCGGTGATGATGGTTCCGAAGTCCGCGCTCTGCCATTCGGTCTTGACGCCGAACTTCTGCGCCACCGTGTTGTACAAGTCGACCTCGAAGCCCTGAACTGTCTTGCCGTCGGCGGCCAGAAACTCGTTAGGCGGATAGCTCGAGTCGGTGCCGATCTTGATGACCCCGGCGCTCTTGATGCTCTCGGGAAGCTTGGCGGCCAGATCAGCATTTACGCTGCTCGACGCTGTGGGGGCGTTGGTGCCCTCGGCCGCGGGTTCGCCGCCCAATGAGTCAGAGCCACAGGCGCTCAGACCCAGGACTGCGGCGGCGACCGCGGCAAGTCCAGATCGAATCCGTACGTTCACAAGTCCTCCTTCTCGACCCGGGCGCTGGCGGCCCGAGTGACTAGTTGGCCCGGACAGGGTTCCGTCACACCCGATCACGAAATACTGACACGGTAGGAACGCGTCGTTGAGTGTCCGAGGGCGTTCGGAACCTGATTGCAACTCCAGATTGACGTTACCGCGATCGTCCGGCGCCGGCAGACGGAACGGCGATGAACGCAGCGGGCGCTCTGAACCCCGCGTTCGCGAAGGCGGTCGTGACTTGTTGGACGACGCCACCGAACTCGCCGGCGGGAAGCAAGGCCAGAATGCAGCCGCCGAACCCCCCTCCCGTCATCCGTGCTCCGAGCGCCCCCGCTCGTCTCGCGGTTTCGACGGCGAGGTCCACGGTGGGCACCGTGATCTCGAAGTCGTCTCGCATGGAGGTGTGCGAAGCGTCCAGCAGCGGGGCAACGTCGGCCAGCCGGCCTGCTTGCAAGGTCTCCGCCGCCTCAATGACGCGGGCATTCTCGGTGACGACGTGTCGTACACGTCGCTGCATCACCGGATCTGACAGCTCGGCCAGCGCCGCATCCAGGTCCGTCACGTCCCGAAGGGCGTCGACTCCAAGCAGTCCTGACGCGTCTTCACAGCTGGCCCGCCGAGTCGCGTACTCGCTGTCCACCAGAGCATGCGGTGTCCTGGTGTCGAGCACCATCAGCTCCAGCCCAGCAGGGTCCAGCTCCATCCCCACCTGCCGGCTGTCGAAGGTCCGACAGTCGAAGAACAGCGCATGACCGGGCGTACACAGCGTTGAGGCAGCCTGATCCATCAGGCCCGTGGGCGCGCCGACGAATTCGTTTTCGCAGCGGCGCGCCAGCTTGGCCCGCTGTAGCGGGTCGATGTGCAGGTCGTTGAGGTCGGCCAGGGCGCTGACAGTGGCGCACTCCAGCGCTGCCGAGGACGACAGCCCAGCACCGAGCGGGACGTCAGAGGTGAGCACCAGATCCGCGCCGCCGACCTCGTGGCCGGCCGCCGCCAGTGCCCAGACCACCCCGGCGACGTACGCCTGCCATCCGGACATTCCCGGCACGAGGTCGCCACTGGTAAACATCTTTGTCTCACCCTTGGTCAGCGATGTCACGGTCCACCCGCCGTCGGCGCGGGGGCCGGCCGCTATGGTGACCCGCTGGGCAAGCGCAAAAGGCAAGACGAAGCCGTCGTTGTAGTCCGTGTGCTCACCGATCAGATTGACCCGTCCGGGCGCTGCCCAGACACCGGTGGCGTCGCGGCCATGCTGCTCCGCGAAAGCCTGGGCAACGAGATCGACATCCTCGGCGCTCACATGCGGGACTCTAGCGACGACTGCGCTGAGCCTGTCGGAGGCGGTGCCCTGAGCCTGCCAAAGGCGGGCCACTGCCTACGCTGAGGGCGTGATCGCTGCGTATGCCGCCAGCGTGGATCCCTCGGATCCGTTGAAGGGACTCCGGGTGGGGGAGATCGAACTGCCGGCGGCGCCAAAGGGCTGGGTGGACGTCACCGTGAAGGCAGCTGCGCTGAACCACCACGATGTGTGGTCGCTGCGCGGCGTCGGGCTGCCGGCTGACCGGCTGCCGATGATCTTGGGCTGCGACGCTTCCGGTATCACGGCCGAGGGGCGCGAGGTGGTCATCCATGCTGTGATCAACGATCCGGATTTCATCGGCTCGGACGGTACCTACGATCCGAAGAGGTCGCTGCTGTCCGAGCGGTACCCAGGGGTTATGGCTGGCCGCGTGCGGGTGCCGGCGGCCAACCTGGTCGACAAGCCGCCGGAGCTGGCCTTCGTGGAGGCGGCCTGCCTGCCTACCGCGTGGCTGACCGCCTACCGGATGCTCTTCAGTCAGTCGGGTCTTCGGCCGGGGAACACCGTGCTTGTGCAGGGGGCGGGGGGCGGCGTCGCAACGGCGCTGATCGTACTGGCACGGCAGGCAGGATTCCGCGTCTGGGTGACGTCGAGGAGCGATAGTCGAGCGGTGCGTGCTGTCGATCTTGGTGCCCATCAGTCGTTTCCCTCCGGCGCACGTCTTCCGGAGCGCGTCGACGCCGTGATGGAGACTGTCGGTGCGGCGACCTGGTCGCATTCGATCAACGCCCTGAAACCAGGTGGAACCTTGGTGATCTGCGGCGCCACGTCGGGCGACAACCCGGCCAAGGCGGAGTTGACCAAGATCTTCTTCAAGCCACTCCGGGTGATCGGGTCCACCATGGGCACCCGCGACGAATTGATCACGCTGACCCGGATGCTGGTCGCCACCGGCATCCGGCCAGTGATCGACCGGACGCTGCCGCTGGCCGAGGCGCGCGAGGGGTTCGCCGCCATGATCAACGGCGACGTCTTCGGGAAGATCGTCTTCGAGCCATGAGCATCGACCGGGTGACCTATCGATCCCCGACGCTGGAGCAGTTGAACGCCATCAACGTCCGGAAGGCGTTACTGGGGAACCGGTGTGGGTCAGCGACTCCTCGATATCACCGTCGGCGAGCGCGATGCCTTTCTCTGGGTCTTCCGTGACAACGCCCGAGCCCGTGCGTTCTATGCCCGAAACGGCTTCAGACCGGATGGCGCAGAGCGCGTGGAACCGTTCTTCGGGCCGGTCGAGATCCGCATGGTGAGGTACTCCGGGTCTTGAGTTGCCCTGAGCATCGCTAAGGGGTGATTTTCTCACGGCGCGCCGCCCTCGTCGTCCAACCGGGCAAGCCAGGTGG
>OCZS010000486.1_pt1 | contig 13060 bp, 11 predicted proteins | sample 1539071 | NCBI WGS metagenome assembly OCZS01 (sample SAMEA3113584, study PRJEB22503) | soil metagenome
GCGGGTGCTGGAGTACGATCTCATCCGGAGAATGGCCGCGGCTGGACACGTGAGAGCGGATGACCTGCCCGCGCGGGAGGTCTGCTCGCACCAGCCTGGACGGGATGCGGTCTGAGCCCAGAGCAGGCCCTAACGGAATGGCAGAGGAGGCACGATGAAGTGGCAACCCGGTGACGACAGGTACGTCGAGGACCGCCGCGGCATGTCGATCGGCGGCCGTGGCGTTCCGATGGGGATCGGAGGCGTGCTGGTTCTGCTGGTTCTCAGCTGGCTGACCGGCACCGACCTGCTGTCGCTGCTCGGGCCGGCCACGGAGCAGGGCGGGGGGCAGACAGTGCAGCGGCCAGTCGACCCGGCGCAGGAGCCCCTCGCAAAGATGGCCGGCGCGCTGCTGACCGACCTCAATGAGACCTGGGCCCGAACGCTCGGTGATCGCTACCAGCCAACGACCGTCGTGCTCTTCACGGACCGCGTCAATGCGGAGGGATGCGGAATCGCAGGCTCGGCGACAGGGCCGTTCTACTGTCCCGCCACGCGCAAGGTCTACATCGACCTGGGCTTCTACCGTGAGCTCGAGGAGCGGTTCGGCGCGCCGGGCGACTTCGCGCAGGCGTACGTGCTGGCGCACGAAGTCGGACACCACGTGCAGGCGCTCCTCGGGATCGAGCCGCGTGTCCGGCGCGCGCAAGAGTCCGACCCGCGACAGGCCAACGCGCTGTCGGTGCGGATGGAGCTGCAGGCCGATTGCTTTGCCGGCGTGTGGGGACACGCGGCGTCCCAGGGTGGCGGGCGTGTCGAGCTCGAGTCGGGGGACGTGGACGAGGGCCTCCGGGCCGCAGCCGCGATCGGCGACGACCGTCTCCAGCAGCAAGGGAGCGGAGGGGTCGCTCCGGAGAAGTTCACCCACGGATCGTCGGCGCAGCGCGTCCAATGGTTCCGCCGCGGCCTCGAGAGCGGCAACCCCGACTCGTGCGACACGTTCGGCAACGCGGCGACGTGGTGAGAAGAGTTGGGCGCTGGGCGCTGGGCGCTGGGCGCTAGGCACGGCAGGGTGTCTGCAGTGGCACGAGGTGCGACTGGGTGCGACGCGCTGCGACCGTGCGACCGGGTGCGACGGTGCAACCCGGTCGACGCAGTGCCACGAAGTGGGACCTGGGTGACGACGGGGTGCGAAGCTGGTGTAGGTATGTTAGCTCCCGCCCGGCGCCGAGCGCCCAACGCCCAGCGCCAAGGCCCGGAATCGCGCCCATGAGACAATGAGCGTTCCCTCGCCCCTGGAGTCCCCTCGCTGATGGAAGCTCTGATCGATATCTTTCTGCACCTCGACGCGCACCTCGCCGAGTTGACGGCCTCCTATGGGCCGTGGATTTACGCCATCCTGTTCGCGATCATCTTCGCGGAGACCGGGCTCGTGGTGACGCCGTTTCTCCCCGGCGACTCGTTGCTCTTCGCGTGCGGGGCGCTGGCGGCCGTCGGGATCCTGAACCCGTGGCTGACCGTGCTGCTGCTGCTCGTGGCGGCGATTGCGGGCGATGCGGTGAATTACGCCGCCGGCCGCTACGTGGGCCCTCGCGTGTTTGTCGCGCACGACCGCGGCAGCTTCTGGCACCGGCTGCTCAACCGGGAGCACCTGGATCGCACGCACGCCTTCTTCGAGAAGTACGGCGGCAAGGCCGTCGTCCTGGGCCGCTTCGTCCCGATCGTGCGGACCTTCGTGCCGTTCGTTGCCGGCGGGGGGGCGATGACCTATGGAAAGTTCGCGTTCTTCAACGTAGCGGGCGCGATTCTCTGGATCGGGATCTGCTTCGGCGCCGGGCTGCTGTTCGGAAACGTCCCCATCGTGAAGGACAACTTCTCGCTCGTGGCGATCGGGATCGTGCTCGTGTCCGTGATCCCGATCGGCATCGAGCTGCTGAAGAAGCGTCGGACGGCAGTCGTCGTGTCGGATCGTCTCTGAGAGCAGGAGAGCGGGCTCCCTGCCGCCGTCCTCCCGCCCACCCTGCTCGTGCGGCTTCCGCCCTGCTCAGAAGTGCCTGTCTACGTTGCAGGCCTGAAGCCCCGCCCCACATGAAGCTGACCGCCTCAGAACCGCGAGGCCGTGATCGTGACGTCCGCGCGGCCCCAGGCGCGGCGGAAGCGTCGCCATACGTCCTCGGCCTCCCCGTCTTTCTGCTGCCCCTCGAGGCTCCTCGCCAGGCCGAAGAGCGACCAGCCGTTCTCGGGGTTCCGGCGCAGATCCTCACGGTAGACCGATTCCGCTTCCGCGGCGCGCCCCGCCGCCAGCAGCACCGCCCCAAGTGACTGCCGCACCGGATAGTGCCACGTGGCCGGCTCGTTATAGCGCTGCGCGTCCTGCATGGCCACCGCGGCAGTGAGGCTCGCGACGGCGGGATCGAACTTCCGCTCGCGTGCGGCGAGCTCACCTTCCAGTATCTTCGCGGCGAGATCGGCGATGGCGGCCAATGGCGTGCCGGCCAGCTCCGCGCCCTTCAGCGCTGCGCTCGATCGCTGTGCTCCGAGCGCCTCGAGCTCCTGTCGTGCGCGCGCGTACTGTCCACGCGCCGTGAACGCCACGCCGCGGCCGTAGTGCCACATCGCGGTGGTGAACGCGAAGTCCTTCGGCGGCTTCCCCTCGGTCAGCATCTCCTCCCAGCGGCCGAAGCGCACCAGCGCGTAGTACGGGACGCTCTGGAAGTCCTGGAGCACCACCACATCGTGCAGCAGGTCGTGATTGAGCTTGGCCGCCACCTTCCGGGCGGCGTCGATGGCCACCGCGCTTCGTCCCTCCATCGTGGCAGCCGCCCAGAGGAAGTGGACGTTGTGCGGGTAATAGGCAACGGGATAGAGGCCCTGTGCCTGGCACTGCGCGAGGTAGTCCTCGTCAGCGGCAATCGCGCGCACGTTGCTCTCGGAGGCGTCGGCATACCGGCCGACCCGCATGTAGATGTGCGCCGGCATGTGCACGAGATGTCCTGCACCGGGCATGAGACTCTCGAGCTTCTCCGCGCTCGGCACGCCGCGCTGGGGCGTGCTGGTGGCTTCGACCAGGTGGATGTAGAAGTGGTGCGCGCCGGGATGATCCGGATACTCCCGCAGCATTCGCTCGAGCGTCGCGAGCGCGCCGGCGATCTCCGGTTCTGGAACGTCGGCCTCCTTCCAGTACCGCCACGGGCGCGCCTCCATCGCGGCGGCGGCGTACATCGTGTTGATCTCCGGGTCTTTCGGAAAGCGCGCGGCCAGCGCCTTCATCGCGGCGGTGAAGGCCGCATCGCGCGGTGCGCGATCGCCCGTCGGCGCGTCCGAGTAGCGGGGCGCAAGCGCATCGATGAGGCCCCGTTCGGCCTCCGTTGCCCGTGCGGCGAGCGCCTTCGCCTTCTGCAGGACGGCGTGGGCCTCCTTCTCGCGTTCGGGCGTGAGCGGATCGTTGACGTTCGGGCCAAGCGCGTACGCCTCGCCCCAGTAGCACATGGCGCATTCCGGGTCGAGCCGCTGCGCCTCCCGGAACGAGCGCACGGCCTCGGCGTGGTTGAAGCCGTAGACGAGCCGCAGTCCCTGGTCGAAGAAGGTCTGCGCGCGTGGATTCGTCGTGGTGACGGGGTGTTCGAGCGTCCCCAGGTTGGTGAGCAGCGGTGCAAGGGGCCCGGCAGCGGGTGAATCGGCCGCGCGGCCAGCAGACGGCACGCGGGCGAATGCGAGCAGCACCAGCAGCGGGAGGGCCCAGGTACGGCGCATGTGGGTCTCCTTTGTCGTGTGATGCGCTGACTATACCGCGGGTGTCAGCAGGGCTGAAGCCCTGCCCCACATGCGGTTTGGCTGTCGGCGTCAGCAGGGCTGAGGCCCTGCCCCACCTGCGGTTTCGTGTCAGCAGGGCTGAAGGGCCTCCCCCCCATGCTCAGTCCTCCCCGGGATCAGAGTCTCCGCGGGTCAACCGTGCCCGAGCCGGTCCCGTCGTGGTGATCTCGGCGCCCGGGCGCGTCGACTGAAGGAGGTCCCACGCACCCCCGTCGTGCGGTAGCAACAGCAGCCCGACGAAGAACAGGCCCAGGGCGACGAATGCCGCATATCCGGTCGCCGCGGCGTGATATTCGAGCCCGAGCGCGCCGAGCGTCAGACCGTCGAGGGCCGTCGTGAACAGCCGGTGGGCGAGGCTGCCCCCGGGCGCCGCCAACCCATTGAGCACGACGAATCGCAGCACGAGCGCGGAGCCGAAAACGACGGCGAGGCTCCTGAGCAGGTGGCGCGCCAGGGGCCTCGCCGCGGCGGTGGTCCAGAGCAGCACGAGGTAGAAGGCGCTGAAGAGAATCCCCATCAGCCCCGCCTCCGGCGTCAGCATGGTGAAGACCTGCGCGGCCGCGAAGAGCAGCGCCAGCAGCACGGTCATGCCATTGGCATTCGCGAGTGCCGAGCGCCTCGACGAGACCAGGCGCTGCGGCACGAGCACGCCCGCGCGGAGCAGCAGCCCGATCAGCATCACCGCGAGCACCAGCGAGAGCAGCGTGGGACCCACGAAGCGCAGCGTAGCCCCGTCGCCCACCCTGACGGCCGACAGCAGCGACACCGAGAGGAACACGAGCGGCAGCGTGAAGGCTTCGCGGCCGGCGTGCGTGTCATGCTGCGTGGGCGACATCGGGAGCGGGCCTACTGTCGCGGGCGCAAGACGCGCATGGGATTGAAATCCGACAGCTCTCGCGTGAGCCCACGCTCGAGCTCAGCGCGCAGTTCGTCCGATGAGCGCAAACCGAGCGTCGGATCGTCCACGTGCACGCGCCCCGACGCGGCGGCGACCGCGCGATCCAGCGCGCGAAGCGCCTCCCGGAACAGCGCATCGTCGTTGTAGACGCGACCCCAACCTTCCCGGTAGAACGAGTACGCCGTGTAGAACTGCGTGGTCGCGTGGCGCGCCGCGGGGTCGGCGCGGGCGAACGCGAGCCGGGCTTCCCGAAACCTGTCCTGGCGGAAATACCGCAGCCCCTCGTCGAAGGCCGTCTGGTCGATCCGGTAGAGCCCGACGCCGGCTGCCAGGCCGCCGCTGACGTCCGTCAGCGTCCCTGGCTGCGTGGCGAGCAGCCAGGCCGTGAACGCGGCGGTGCCGAGGGAGGCGATCAGGCCGCCGAGGCGAATCGCGGTCTCGCGCGCCGCAAGCGCATGCACGCGGACGATCATACCCAGATGGCCGCCGGATGCGCCTGCACTCGGCGGCCGGCGAAAGGCTGCAGGCTGCAGCCTACAGGGTGCGGGCCCTCTCGGGCCCCGAGGCCATTCGCGTCGGCAGCGAGCGCACAGGGCGGCCAGGCCTGAGGCCAGACTGGCCTGCGGTCTGCAGCCTGGAGCCTGCAGCCTGAAGTCTACGGCCGCCTGAGAAACCGGTCGAGGCCCTTCCGGATGTTCCTGTCGATCTCCTTGCGGATCGCGCGGCCGAGGAGCGCTTCGGTGTTGATCGCAAACGCCGGGTTGTCCATCGATCCGGTGATCCGGAACGGCACCTCCACCTCGCCCTGCTCATTGCGGGCGGCCGAGATCTCCCTGACGCTCGCGATCAGCCGTGCGCTCGCCTGGCGCGAGAACGCCGCCGTGCCGGTCATGTCGATCGTACGATCGAAGCCGAGCGCACCTGCGGCGAGCGCCGTCAACTCTCCGGCGCGGAGAGATGCATCTCGTGTGCGCATGACGCCGTCGCTGACGTCCAGTGTCGCCGAGAGGCGCTCGAAGCGGGTGTCGGTCCCGTTGCCGCCGGTCACATGGAGCGCGCGGTTGAGGGTGGCCAGCAGCGGAAAGTTCCGGATCACGCCGTTCGAGAGCGCCATGCTCATCGTCCCACTGATGTGCCGCTCCAGCGGCACCTCGGTAGTACCGCGGAGACGGGCGACGATCTGCCCCGTCCCGAGCAGGCGATCCGCCGCGGTCGTGTTCGCCGAGAGGAAGGCGTTGATATCGAGGCCGTCCGCGCGGGTGTCGAGCGACCACGCCACGGGCGTCTGGTCATGGCGGACGCGGAGCGTGCCCCGTTCGGTCCCGCCGTAGGCGCGGAACGTCAGGGGCTCCACGATCACCTCGTTCGCGGTTGCCCGGAACGGCGCGGCGACGTCGGCGATGGCCAGGGTGCCGAACTGCACGCGTGCGGCCTTCAGCTGACCTGACGCCGTCATCGCGCCGGTATCGCGCGCCACTCGCACCGAGAGCTCCAGGGGTGCGGCTCCGCCGATCGCAAGACTCGCGGGAGCCGTGGAACCGAGCAGCGCGAAGAGCGCCGGCAAATCCTCATTTCGCAGCGACGCCGACCGAAGCGCCCCGACGAGCGCCTGCGGGCCCACCTCAATCCTGCCGATGAGCGGCGACCGGCCGAGGGCAGCCCGCATCGACAGCACGCCTGCGCCGTCGGGGCTCCGCGTCAGCTCCGCCTGAATCCCGCTGATGACCGCGACTTCTGCCGAACCATCGCGTGTTCGCAACACATCGTCGAGCACGGCGATCCGTCCATCACGCACGCCTATGCGACCCACCGCCAACGTGTTCGAGGCCGGCGCGCCCGGCAGCCCGGCGACGCCGCCGGCACCGTCACGGTCCGCGGTGTCGCCGCCCGCGGAACGTGCGCCAGGCGCCGATCCAGGAAGAATCCACCGTCCTTCTCGGTCACGCCGCACAGCCAGCGCGAGGCCCTCGAGTTCGACGGCATCGATCACCAGCGGTTTTGACAGGACTGTCCGCCATTGGGGAAGGATGCGGATGGCCTGGAACGACACCGAGGGCCCGTTCGCGGCGCCACCCGACCCGGTGCGAACGTCCGTTCCGACGACCGCCGGCACCGGGAAGACATGGACCCGCATGCGCCCGATGGTGACCGGCGTTCCCAGCACCGCGCTGGCCCGGCGTTCGGCGTGCAGCCGAAGCGCTTCGGGGTCGAGCGCCCGATATGCGGCGAAGCCGGCGCCGAGCAGGAGCACGGCCGCGATTGCAACAGACAGCAGGCATCCACGGCGGCCTGTCATGCGCGCCTCCAGTCGATCGAGGAAGAGGGATGATCGTGCCGATTCTACTCTCCAGTTGCCGGGCATGTCGTCGCACCCGTCGTTTCGCTCACGTCAAGTGGGCCAATCGCGGAGCCCGGCCCCGTGGCGATACAGACCGCGGTCGACTGGCCGTCACCCCCGCGGCCATGACGTAATCCGGCCAGCGAACCGCCCTGCGTCCTTCCGTGAAACAATGCAGGCGGACGGTCGCTCATGAAGTTCCTCCCCCTGCTGTTCGCAAACCTGCGCCGCCGGAAGATCCGGACGATCCTGACGATCGGGTCATTCGGGGTGGCGATGTTCCTGTTTGGAATCCTGGGCTCGATTCACTACGGATTCCGCCAGGGCATCGACATCGCCGGTGCCGATCGGCTCGTCGTGATCGGGCGGACGTCGATCATGCAGCCGCTCCCGATTACGTATCTCCCGCGCCTGATGCGTGTCCCGGGCGTGCGCGATGCAGCGCACGCAACCTGGTTCGGCGGCGTGTACCAGGACGCCAGGAACTTCTTTCCGCAGTTCGTCATCGTGCCCGAGGACTGGCGGCGCATGTACCCCGAGTACGTAGTGGACCCGGCGCAGTGGTCCGGTTTCCTCGGCGATCGGCAGGGGTGCGTCATCGGCGCCAAGCTGGCGCAGCGGTTCGGGTGGGCGGTGGGCAGCCGGATTCCGCTCAAAGCCCCCGGGTACCTCGGCGGCGGCAGCTGGGATTTCAACGTGCGCGCGATCTACCGCGGCACGCGCCAGGGTGATGACGAGACGCAGTTCTGGCTGCGGCACGATTACTTCTACGAGAAGGCCCCGCAGTACTGGCAGGGGATCGTGGGCTGGTACGTGGTGCGCGTCGCAAATGCCGATCAGGCGCTCTCCGTGGCCCGCGCGATCGATGCAGAGTTCGGGAACTCCGCATCGGAAACGCGCACGCAGACCGAGTCGGCGTTCGCGGCGGGGTTCGTCCAGCAGATGGGCAACATCCAGTTCCTGCTGCTGGCGATTGGCGGCGTTGTCTTCTTCACGCTCCTGCTCGTGACGGGGAACACGATGGCCATCGCTGTCCGCGAGCGCACGGGGGAACTGGCCGTGCTGAAGGCGATTGGGTTCTCCGATCGTTTCGTGCTGGGCCTGGTGCTCGCCGAGTCGCTGCTGATTGCGGCGATCGGCGGCGCGTTGGGTTTGTGGCTGGCGCACGGCGTTACGCAGCAGGACATCACGAGTGGTTTGATCCTGCTCTATCTGCCCCCGATCGCCCTCGTAGGCGGCGCCGCGTTCGCCGTCGGCACGGGAGTGCTCGCCGGGCTGCTGCCCGCCATCGGCGCGATGCGCCTCAACGTGGCGAGCGCGTTGCGGAGGGTCTGAGATGGCGGTTCCACTCGCCTACAACATCCGGAGCGCGATGCAGCGGTGGACGTCGTCGCTCGTCGCAATCATCGGAATCGCAGGCACGGTGGCCGTGTTCATCGCGATGCTCGCGCTCGCACGCGGGTTCAAGGCGACCCTTGTGTCGTCGGGCCTGCCGCAGAACGCGATCGTGCAGCAGTCGGGCGCCGATTCGGAGATGACCAGCGTCATCGCGATCGACGCGTTGCGTGTGGTCGAGGATGCACCGCAGGTGGCGCGGCGCGGGACCGAGCCGCTGGTCAGCGCCGAGGTCGTGGTGATCGCCAACCTGCCGCTCCGGGGCGGAACGGGGGACGCGAACGTGCAGATGCGCGGCGTGTCGGAGCGCGTGCTCGCCGTGCGGGACAATGTCCGGGTTACGGCGGGCCGCTTCCTGCGGCCCGGCCTCAACGAAGTCGTGGTCGGGACCAACGCCGGGCGGGCCTACGCCGGCCTCGACCTTGGAGCCTCGGTTCGCATCGGGGCGGGCACCTGGCGCGTCGTCGGCCTGTTCGACGCCAAGGGCAGCGCCTTCGACTCGGAAATCTGGGCGGACACGAGCGTGCTCAACGGCGCCTACCAGCGGCCGCCCGGGGTATTCCAGTCGGTCACCACCCGGCTGCGGTCCGCCGGCGATTTTCCCGCCTTCAAGGCGATGCTGGAGCGCGACCCGCGTGCGCGCCTGCAGGCCGTGCGCGAGGCTGATTACTACGAGGCGCAGTCGCACACGGTCACGACGCTCATCACGGTGCTTGGCGGCCTGGTCGCCGTCGTGATGGGCCTGGGGGCTGTGCTGGGTGCGCTGAACACGATGTACTCGGCGGTTGCCGAGCGTTCGCGTGAGATCGCCGTGCTGCGGGCCCTCGGGTTCGGCGGCGGCAGCGTCGTGATGGCGTTCGTCGTGGAATCCATGTGGATTGCACTGATCGGGGGCGTGCTCGGATGCCTGCTCGCCCTGCCGGTGAACGGGATCACGACCGGCACCATCAACTGGCAGACGTTCTCGCATCTGGCATTCGCATTCCGGATCACGCCGGATCTCCTGGGGCTCGGTCTCGCCTTTGCCGTGCTGATGGGCCTTATTGGCGGTGTGCCGCCGGCGATCCGCGCCGCCAGGGCCAACGTCTCGCGCACCCTGCGGTCCCTATGATGGCACGACATCAGCCTGTCAGGCGTCAGCGTTAGTTCCCCATTTCCGAGGAATGCATGGCAGCTCTGATTGAAGCAATCGCGATCAAACGCAAGATGTTCTTCGAGTACGAGGGTGCGCCGTATCACTGCATCGACGTGGAGGTGTCGAAGCCGACTGCCCGCGGAGGCCAGACGCTCGTGCGCCTCAAGATGCGGAACCTGCTCACGCGGGCGGTGTTCGACAAGACGTTCAAGGCGGGCGAAAAGTTTTCCGAGCCCGACCTCGAGAAGGTGTCCGCGTCCTACCAGTACGCCGGCAACGACGGTTACCACTTCATGGACGACGAGACGTTCGACACGCTGACGCTCACCGGCGAGATGCTCGGCGACGATCGCCTGCTCCTCGCCGACAACATCGTGGTGCAGATCCAGAAATACAACGGCGCGCCGATCGGCATCGAGTTTCCCGCGCTCGTGGAGATGAGGGTGGCCCGGACCGAGCCTGGCACGCGAGGCGACACGGCCAGCGGCAGCGTGACCAAGGCGGCGACGACCAACACCGGGCTCGAGATCCGTGTCCCCTTGTTCATCAAGGAAGGCGAGCGGGTAAAGGTCCACACGGAGACGCGCGAGTTCGCCGGCCGCGCGTGACGTAGATGTGGGGCAGGGCTTCAGCCCTGCTGACAAGTACCCTTGCACGTTTGCGGCTTCCGTTTGTTACACCGTGACAATCCCGAGCTGCGGACGCGCCTCCCAGGCGCCCCGCGTGAAGTCGGGGCAGTCGACAGGCTGGCCGCGGCTCGCGATCGACTTCTCGGTCAGCTCCGACACCGAGCTCCACGCCGCCCCGTCGTAGACGTCCATGTCCGTCGGCGTTCCCGCCCGCAGGCACTGCACCAGCCGGAAGTCCTCGATGTAATCCATGCCGCCGTGGCCGGCGTCCTTCGATTGCTCCTGGAGGGCCCGCCAAATCGGGTGCTCGTATGTGTCGGCGTACTTCTGCAGGTCGTCCCACTCGTCGTGCGGGCTCGTGCCCTCGATGTACACCCGCGCCGGCGTGGGGTACTTCTCGACCACGCCCCGCGTGCCCTGCAGCACCCCCCGCCGGCTGTACGGTCGCGGCGAATTGGTGTCGTGCGTGACCAGAATCGTCTCACCGCGGGCGGTGCGGATGAACGTGTTCACCACGTCCCCGAGCGCGTACTTCTGTCGCGCCTCCGTGCTGTCGGCGCCGAAGGACTTCGCCGCCCAGAGGTTGAGACCCCGTGACTTCGTGCTCACGGACAGCAGGGATTCGAGGCGATTGCCCCGGTTCACGTCGAGCCACTGACACACCGGCCCGAGACCGTGCGTCGGGTAGAGGTCGCCGTTGCGCCGCACTGAGTGCGCCAGCCGCCATCGCCCCTCGTAATACGTCCGGCTCAGCTTGTGCTCCCGAAGATCGTGCAGATACCCGCACTCGGCATGCAGCAGCTCACCGAACACCCCCTGGCGCACCATGTTGAGGATGATCATCTCCTCGCGGTCGTAGCAGCAGTTCTCCATCATCACGCAGTGTCGGCGCGTCGACTCGGAGGTATCCACCAGCTGCCAGCACTCGTCGATCGTCGGCGCCAGGGGCACTTCGGTCGCCGCATGTTTCCCCTTGCGCATCGCCTCGAGGCACATCGGCGCGTGCAGTTCCCAGGGCGTGACGATGAACACGAGGTCGAGCTCGCTGTCGACCAGCCGCTTCCATTCCTCCGGCCCGCCCGTGTAGGTTGCCGGCGCAGGCGCGCCCGCCTTGGCGCACTTCGCGGCGCCGCGTTCCACCTTCGCCGGCACGAGATCGCAGAGGGCACGCACCTCCACGCCCGGCACCTTGAGGAAGTTCGACAAGTGCGACGAGCCCTGGTTCCCGAGACCGATGATTCCAAGTCGCACACGGTCGATCGGCGGAGCGGCGAGCAGTTGCTGTCCGGTGGCGGGCTGCGCGGCTGGTGACTGGGCAGCCTCGGTCCCGACGCCTCCTGCCGCAACGGCTGCGCCGAGGCCAGCGCCTATGGTTGTTTTGAGGAAGTGACGGCGGTCGGTCGTGTCGGACATGACAATCTCCTGGACGCCCCTCGGGCGCAGTGCGGCGTGGTCACCGGACCTGGCACGTGATCATCGCTGCGTGGGGGCCTCAGCCGTCAGAGTGACCGTGCGGCCGCTCTCGGCCGACTCGCGCGCGGCGGCGAGAATTTCGGTGACGATCAAATTGTTCTCGAGCGACGAGCGGCCCGCAGGCTTCACGCGCCCACGCGCGACGGCGATGAGATATGAGACCGCGTCACCCTCGTGGCCGGCGAGTGCCGCCGGCGTACGGCTCTCTTCCTTCTTCCCGGGCAGACGCACGCGGACGCCGTCCGGCCCGGTGCTGATGGCGTAGGCGCGCTCTGCGTAGACCTCGAAATCCTTCCGGCTGAATGGCCAGTTCCACGACGCCTGGATGATCCCTTGTGCACCGGCGTACTCCACCAGGATGGTTGCCTCATCGTCGACATGCGGGTAGATGGCCGGCTTGAACTGGTGGCGCATCGCGGTGACTGCGCGGGGCCGCTCATTGTCCATCAGCCATGTCATGAGGTTCGCGCCGTAGCAGCCGAAGTCGAAGAGTGCCCCGCCGCCGTTCTTGACGGGATCGGTCAGCCACCCCAGGAACTCAGGCCCGACCCCAATTTCTTTCGGCCCCTCGTGGCCGTCCATGGCGACCATCTTCCTGATGGACCCGCCGGCGCGTTCGGTCTTGATGAGCTGCGCGGCGGCGACCAGTCCCGGGTACCACGTCGTCTCGTAGTTGACGATGACGGGAATGTTCCCGCTGGCGGCCGCACGGCGGATCCGCTCGCCATCGGCCACGCTCACGGCCAGCGGCTTCTCCATCATGACGGCGACGTGTCGGGCCGCCGCGGCTTCGACGACCTGCGGGTGATCGAGCGTGCTCGTGAAGGCGGCCACCGCCTCGGCCCGCGTGCGATCGAGCATCTCTTCGACATCGGCGAACCCGGCGGACGCCGGCAACGAGTACTGCTCGAGCACCGCCGCGCGGAGCGTGGCGTCGGGCTCGGCGATGCCCACGAGCTCCACGTCGGTGCGACCGCTCAGGCTGCGCAGGAACCCGCGCACGTGCCCGTGCACCAGTCCGGCGATGGCCAGGCGCACTCGGCCTCCCGGGCCGGCCGGCGCGACACCCTGGTCACGGGTCGTCGGCGCGGCCGTGCACGCCACTACGGCGCAGAGCAGGACGAGTCGAGTGCATACAGGCAAGATCAGCGCCTCCACGGCAGACCAGCTTCGCCGTGTCTCACGGCGCATGCGACTGGAGTGTAGCAGCGTGGGGCTTCTTATTTGTACCCTCTGGTCCGGAGATGATTTACAGTCGCATCTATCCCGCGCCTGACCGCTGTCTACCGCGAAGATGAGCCATGAAAATCCTCCTGCTCTCGATGCCCGATTCGTTCGAGCACACCCCTTCGCTCACGATCCGGATGGGCCCGATCTCGGCCAGGTTCGCCACGTGGGTG
>OCZS010000487.1_pt1 | contig 13047 bp, 4 predicted proteins | sample 1539071 | NCBI WGS metagenome assembly OCZS01 (sample SAMEA3113584, study PRJEB22503) | soil metagenome
TGATGGAGGAGGTCGAGGAGGTGGCCGGCGTGGCCAGCGACCTTGTCACGGACGGACCGAGCCGCCACGAGGTCGACGCGCTGCTGCCCGGCAAGGTCCGGCTCACCGGCACCGTCGGTCAGGTCCACGCCGAGCACCTGGTCCGGGTCGGGTTCTCGCGACTGTCCGCCAAGCACCGGTTGGCCGCGTGGCTAGAGCTGTTGGCACTGACCGCAACCGACCCCTCGCGACCCTGGCGGGCCGTCGCCGTCGGCGCGCGCGGACGCTCGGTGCTGGGGCCGGTCAGCGGACCTTGGGCCAACCGGGTGCTGGCCGACCTGGTCGAGCTGCGGCGAACCGGGCTGCGCGAGCCGCTTCCGTTCGCCGTCCGGACCTCGGCGCACTACGCCGCCCTTCGACAGGCCGGACAGCCGCTGGGCCGCGACCAGCTCCGTGAGCTGGACAAGACGTGGGCGATGGAGCGCGACTCCGCGTACGAGCAGTACTTCGGCCCCGGGGTGCCGCTGACCGGTCTGATGGCCGAGGAGTCACGGTCCGACGAGGAGCGTGGCGCACTGGGAGAGCCGAGCCGGCTCGGCACCCTGGCCCGGCGGGTGTTCACTCCCCTGCTGGTCTGCGAGGAGCTGTCGTGACACTCGCCGTGGCGCCGCCGCGCGCTGAGTTCGACCTCTGCGGCCCGCTTCCGTCGGGGACCACCGTGCTGGAGGCCAGCGCGGGGACGGGCAAGACGTACGCGATCGCCTCCCTGGCCGCGCGCTACCTGGCCGAGGGCGAGGTCGAGCTGAGCCAGCTGCTGCTGGTCACCTTCGGGCGGATGGCCACCAACGAGCTACGGCTCCGGGTGCGGGCCCGGCTGGTCGGGGTCGAGGCGGCGCTGGTCGCCGCGTTGGCCGGCACCGCGGGACCGCCGACCGACCCGCTGGTCGCGCTGCTCAGCGACGTAGCCCCAGACGAGCTGCGCCGGCGGCAGCAACGGGTGGCCCGGGCACTGGCGGACTTCGACGCCGCCACCATCGCGACCACGCACGAGTTCTGCGTGCAGATGCTGGACGGACTGGGGGTGATCGGCGACCGGGAGCCGCAGGCGGCCTTCGTCGAACAGGTGACCGACGTCACCCGGGAGGTCGCCACCGACCTCTATCTGCGGCGCTACGCCACCTGGGACAGCCCGCCGATGAGCTACCCGGAAGCGGTCAAGATCGCTCAGGCGGCTGTGGCGTCTCGACACGCCACCCTGGTCCCGGCAACGGCCAACGGCGAGTCCGGAGACCACTCCGGCGCCGCCGAGCGGGTCGCGTACGCGGACGCCGCCCGGGCGGAGGTGGCCGCCCGAATGCGGTCGGGCCGACTGTTCACCTATGACGACATGCTGACCCGGCTGCGGGACGCGCTGACCGATCCCGTGCGCCATCCCGCGGCCGCGGAGCGAATCCGGGCGCGCTACCGGGTGGTGATGGTCGACGAGTTCCAGGACACCGACCCGGTGCAGTGGGAGATCCTGCGCCGAGCGTTCGTGGGCCAGCGCACCCTGATCCTGATCGGCGACCCGAAGCAGGCGATCTACGCCTTTCGCGGCGCCGACGTCTACAGCTACCTGGACGCGGTCGCCGCAGCGGACCAGGTCCAGACCCTCTCCACCAACTGGCGTAGCGACGCGGCGGTCCTGGACGGCCTGGACCGGTTGATGGGCGGAGCAGCACTGGGTGAGCCGGAGATCATGGTTCGGCCCGTCCGTGCCGACCACACCGATCGTCGACTGACCTCGGCGAGCGCTCCGGAGATCGCCGTCCCCCTGCGGATCCGGGTGATCCCGCATCCGCCGGATGCCGAGCGGGTGGCCAGCGTGTCGGCGCACCGGCCCCGGATCACCACCGACCTGGTCGCCGACATCACCGCCGCCTTGGCCTCCGATCTGCACCTGCATCTCGCCGGCGAGCAGCGGCGGCTACGGCCGGCCGACATCGCCGTCCTGGTGCGGACCAACAGTCGCGGCGAGGCCATTCGAGACGCCCTCGTGGCCGCGAAGGTGCCGGCAGTGCTGCTCGGCTCGGGGTCGGTCTTCGCATCCGCACTGGCCGAGGACTGGCTGACCCTGCTCGTCGCCCTGGAGCAGCCCCGGCAGGGCACCATTCGTCAGGCCGCGCTGACCTGCTTCGTCGGCTGGACCTTCGCCGACCTGGCCGCCGCCGACGAGCCGCGGCTCAGCGACCTGACCCAGCGGGTGCGCCGGTGGAGCCGGGTCCTGGCCGGCCGGGGCATCGCCGCCCTGGTCGAGACGATCAGCACCGACATGCGGCTCGTCGAGCGGCTGCTGGCCAACACCGGTGGCGAGCGCCGGCTGACCGATCTGCGGCACCTCGGCCAGAGCCTGCATGCCGCGATGGTGTCCGGTCAGCTCGGCGTGAGCGCGCTGGTGGAGTGGCTGCGGGCCCGGATGGCCGAGGCGAGGGACAGTACCGCGCCCGATGGCACCCGACGGCTGGAGACGGATGAGCGAGCGGTCAGCGTGCTGACCGTGCACCGCAGCAAGGGACTCGAGTTCCCGATGGTCTATCTGCCCGACGCCTGGGACCGGCACGTGAGCTCGAACGACGAGGGGGCGATCCTGCGGCTGCATGACCGCCCGGCCGGGTCCGACCTGACCAGCCGGGGCGGCTGCGTGCTCGACGTCGGCGGTCGCTGGGGTCCAGGGCGGAGCGACCGGTGGCGTCAGGGCCAGGCCGAGGACGCCGGCGAGGACCTGCGGCTGTTCTACGTGGCCGCCACCCGGGCCCAGTGCCAGCTCGTCACCTGGTGGGCCCCGTCGCACAACACACCGACCTCGGCGCTGCAGCGGCTGATCTACCGGCCGACCGAGGACACGGTCAGCCTGCCGGCGCCCGCGTACGACCTGGACGGCGATCCGTTCACCGCGCGCGATCTCGGCTCCCACGTCGCGCTGGAGACGCTGACCGATCGGTCCCCGACCGACTGGCACCCACCGCGGCCGGACGCCGGCCCCCTGAGCGTCCGCCACTTCGACCGGGTGCTGGACAGCGAGTGGCGGCGGACCTCCTACTCCGGGCTGACTGCCGCCGCCCATGGCGGCGAGCCCGCCGTGGCCGGCGCGGCCAGCGAGCCCGAGCCGGCCAAGGAAGACGACGAGGTCGGCGCGCCGGTGGAGTCGGACGGCATCATCCCGGCCCCGCCGCCGCACCTCGACCTGGCCCTGGCCTCACCGATGGCGGACCTGCCGACGGGGGCCGAGTTCGGGGTCGCCGTGCACGCCGTGCTCGAGGCGGTAGACCCGCAGGCCGACGACCTGACCGCCGAGCTGCGCCGGGCGGGACAGACTGTGCTGGCCCGGCTGCCGGCCGGCTCGTTCACCGCCGACCAGCTGGCCGAAGGCCTGGCGCCGGCCTTCGCCACGCCGCTGGGCCCGCTGGCGGGGGGTCGGACACTGGCCGACATCCCGCGCCGCGACCGGCTCGCCGAGCTGGGCTTCGAGCTGCCGCTGGCTGGCGGCGAGGTGACCCGGACCAACCTGCTGCTGGGCGACCTGGTCCCGCTGCTCCGGAAGCACCTGCCGCCGACCGACCCACTCGCGGCGTATCCCGACGCCCTGGCCGACCCCACGCTGGCCGACCAGACCCTCCGCGGCTTTCTCACCGGAAGCATCGACGCGGTGCTACGGGTCCCGGGGCCCGAGGACGAGCCGCGCTACCTGGTCGTGGACTACAAGACGAACTGGCTCGGCCCTCTGGACAGGCCCCCGCTGACCGTCGGGCAGTACACCCCGCCACGGATGGCCGAGGCGATGATCCGCGCGCACTACCCGCTGCAGGCCCTGCTGTACGCGGTTGCGGTGCACCGGCTGCTGCGGTGGCGCCAGCCCGGTTACGACCCTGACCGGCACCTGGGCGGGGTGCTCTACCTGTTCGTGCGGGGCATGGCCGGACCGTCGACCCCGACCGTCGACGAGGTGCCCTGCGGCGTGTTCAGCTGGCGGCCGCCCCGCGCGTTGGTGGCCGCGCTGTCCGACCGGCTGGACGGGGATCCGACATGAGCGAAACGGCGACCCTGGTCCCGGTCGGCGACGAGCGCGGCCGGCTCGTGCACGATCGGCAGGGCCTGTTGGGCGAGTTCAACGAGGCCGGCGTCCTGGTGGCGGCGGACGTGCACACCGCCCTGGCGATCGGCCGGATGGGACAGGAGAGTGACGAGCGGGTGCTGCTGGCCCTCGCCCTCGCCGTACGCGCCCTGCGCAACGGGTCGGTGGCGCTCGACCTGAAGACGGTCGACCACACGGTGTTCGACGAGGCCGAGGAGGGCGTCGACCTGTCGGTGCTGCCCTGGCCGGAGCCGACGGCCTGGCTGGAGGCCTGTACCGCCAGCCCGCTGGTCACCGCTGCCGCCACCGGCCCGGCCGCTCGGCCGCTGCGGATGACCGCCGGGCTGCTTTACCTCGAGCGGTACTGGCAGCAGGAGGAGCGGGTCCGGATCTGTCTCCAGGACCGCCTCGCCGCCGACCCACCGGTCGTCGACGCCGTGCGGCTGGCCGCCGGCCTCGACCGGCTGTTCCCGCCGATCGGCGACGGGCAGCCGGATGCCCAGCGCCTGGCCGCGACGGTCAGCGCATTCAGCTGGCTGACTGTGCTGTCCGGCGGGCCGGGCACCGGCAAGACCACCACCGTGGCGCGGCTGCTGGCGCTACTGCTCGACCAGCCCGGCCGACCGGTGCGCGTCGGGCTGGCCGCCCCGACCGGCAAGGCTGCGGCCCGGCTGGAGGAGGCAGTTCGACGCGCGGCAGCCGAGCTGCCGATAGCCGATCGGGAACGGCTGGGCGATCTCCGCGCGGTCACGCTCCACCGGCTGCTCGGCTGGCTCCCGCAGGCTCGCGGCCGGTTCCGGCACGACGCTCACAACCAGCTGCCGCACGACGTCGTCGTGGTCGACGAGACTTCGATGGTCTCGCTCACCCTGATGGCCCGACTGGTCGAGGCGGTCCGGCCGACCGCGCGACTGCTCCTGGTGGGTGACCCGGACCAGCTGTCCTCGGTCGAGGCCGGTGCGGTGCTGGCCGACGTCGTGCGGGCTCCCGGACAGCCGGACCCCCGACTGTCCGCCCGGCTGGCCGAGGTCGGCGCGACCGGACCGGGGCTACCGGAACCGGTCCACGGCGTGGTGCAGCTCAGCCGCTCCTGGCGCTTCGGCCAGGCGATCGACGCCCTGGCCCGGGCCATCCGCAGCGGGGACGACGACGGGGTGATGGCCGTTCTGCGGGCCGACTCCTTCGAGGTGCGGTTCCTCGAGGTCGACCCCGAGGTGGAGACCGGTCCGAGTGCCGACGCCCTGCGCGGGCTGGCCGGCTATGTACGGGCCAGTGGCGCAGCCACCCTGGCCGCCGCCCGCGCGGGCGATGTCCCGGGCGCTCTCGCGGCGCTCGACCAGCACCGGCTGCTGTGCGGTCACCGGCGCGGACCGTACGGGGTTGGGCGGTGGAGCATCGAGGTCGAGCACTGGCTGGCCGAAGCCGTGCCCGGGTACGCCGAGGACGGCGAGTGGTACCTGGGCCGGCCGCTGCTGGTCACGGCCAACGACTACGAGATGGGCCTGTACAACGGCGACACGGGCGTCGTCGTCGACACCCCCGCTGGGGTCCGGGCCGCCTTCGCCCGTGGCGCCGAGGCGACCCTGTTCGCCCCGGTCCGGCTGGACGCGGTGCAGACCGTGCACGCCATGACGGTGCACCGGGCGCAAGGCAGCCAGTTTCAGCGGGTCACCTTCCTGGTTCCGCCGCCGATGTCGCCGCTGCTCACCCGCGAGCTGCTCTACACAGCGGTCACCCGGGCCAAGGAGCAGGTGCAGGTGATCGGGTCGGAGGCGGCCATCCGCCGCGCTGTACAGCGGCCGGCCAGCCGGGCCAGTGGCCTGCGCAACCGCCTGGGGTGACGGCCCCGCGTTCTATCACCACTTGGCCTCCCTGCCGTCGGGGGCGGCACCGGCATCGTGACCTCGACCGGCTGCTCGGACCGCGTCGTGTGCGGCGTACTCGTTCTCCTCCTCGGTGCCATGCCGGCGCTGCAGGGCGCGCGAGTTGAACACCAGGTTGAGCAGGATCGCGGTGATCGCACCGGTCGAGATTCAAGAGTCGAAGCTGATCTGTAACGTCGGCGGGAAGTCGGCGTAGAGCCGCATCAGGAAGGAAGGGGCGTCGGGCCGTCCAACCACGTCCGGATCAGCCGGGAGGCGATCGAGCTCGGCCCCGGGAGCCCCAGTTCGCCGGAGGACAGCTTGGCCTGCAGCCCGTCCCGGGTATGCCACTCGGCGTGGGCGATCTCATTGATGTCCACGCAGATTCGGGTGCTCCGGGCGCGGGCGAAGAACCCGACCATCAGCGAACGTGGAAACGGCCACGGCTGGCTGCCGAAGTAAGCCAGCTCGCCGAGGTCGATGTCGACCTCCTCGCCGACCTCGCGATGGATCGCCTGCTCCAACGACTCCCCCGCCTCGACGAAGCCGGCCAGCACCGAGACCCGGTTGCCCCACGAGGGCTGGCCCCCGAGCAGGAGCCGGTCCTGGTCGTCGACCACGGCGACGATGACGGCCGGGTCGGTGCGCGGGAAGTGGTCGGTCTCACAGACCGCACAGTGCCGGGCGAAGCCGCCGTTGATCACCGTCGTAGGGCCGCCGCACTGCGGGCACTTCGGCTCCAGCTGGTGCCAGGTGACGATCGCCGCGGCCGCGGCGGCGATGTCGCGCTCGTTGTCACTGAGCTGGAACCCCACCTCGCGGAGGTCATGCACCTCGCCCTCGGTCAGAGTCTCCACCGCGAAGATCGGCGACCCGTTCAGTAGGCCCAGCAGCCGGTGCCGCTGGCTGTCGAACTCCACGAACGGCCGGGTCATCCGCAGTTTGCTGCCGCCGGTGTTGGTGGTGAACCGGGCCTGACCGTCCAGCTTCAGCAGCTTGGCGTCGTCCGCTCGCCACAGGCCGGCGACCCAGTCCGTGGAGTTTCGATGATGGTCGACCCGGTCGAGGTCACTGGCCACCGCCCAGTTGATCACCGAACCAGAGTAATCGCCTCTCCGCCTCCGGCGAGCAGTCGCTCGAGCTCCGCCCGCTCCGGCAGATCGGGGGGCCGGACCATACTGTCGGTCCGGACGTAGTAGAACACCGCGTCCACGTCGCTCACCGGCAGCGAGTTAGCCTCAGCCCAGGCCAGCCGATAGATCGCGAGCTGCAACGGGTCGGCCGTCTCGGTCCGGCTGGTCTTCCAGTCGACCACCCGGAACTGGAAGCCCTCGTCCGCCTCGGCGTACACCGCGTCGATCCGGCCGCGGACGAGTCGTCCGTCGATCGCCACGCTGAACGGCGCCTCCAGCGCGTACGGCATGGTCCGGCCGAACCGTCCGGCCGCGAATGCGTCGCACAGGGCGCGCAGCTCCTCCTCCCCGTATGCGCCGGCGTCGACCCGGTCGGGCAGGTCGTCGGGGTCGATCAACAGCTGCTGGCCCAGCCCTCCGGTGGTCCGGCCGGGCCCGAAGTAACGCTCGACCCAGAGGTGGAACCGGGTGCCGAACCGGGCGGCCCGTGACGGTGGTTGCGGCATCGGCCGGGCGACCTCGGTGGCGAAGGCGTCCGGGTCGGACTGCAGCCGGAGCACTGCAGTGGTGGACAGCTGCGCCGGCAGCGGGACGGCCTGCTCCCCCGACCGGGCCGTCCGGGCCTCGGCCAGCAGCTGCTCCAGGTCCGCGTCCCAGCCGGCCAGTCGTTCCTCGTCATCCAGCAGCAGGGGCGGCGTGGCCGGGTCGTCGTACGCCCCCGACGCAGCGAACCGGGCCTGCGCCCGGCGTACCGACTCCGCCGCCTCCTCCCGCCGGCGCAGCGCCTCGGGGTCGAACGGCGCCGGCCAGGGGTGCGGAACGGCCTCGGTCACCAGCGGGTTGTCCTCACCGGGCGGCTCGGCCTCGGCCAACAGCCGGCTCTGGACGCGGGCCGCCACAAGGATCGCCTGCAGGTAGGCCGACGGCGTCCGGGACCGAATCAGCTCCGGCCGCCAGGAGTGCCCCGACCCGACCAGGAGCCGCTTGGCCCGGGTCACCGCGACATAGGCCAGCCGGTCCTCGGCCAGCCGCTGCTGCTCGGACAGCGCGGCCTTGTACGTACCCATCGCGGCGTTGCTGGCCTCGGCCAGCTGCGGGATCGACCCAGCGTCGCCCCGCAGATCGGCGGGCAGCACGGCCGGGTTCGTCACCCAGTTGTCGGTGACCCGGTCGCTGGGAAAGGTGCCTTGCATCAGGGCGGGCAGGAACACCGCTTCCCACTCCAGGCCCTTGGCCTTGTGCACGGTCAGCAGCTTGACCGCCTCGCGGTCCGACGGCACGGCCTGGTCGAGGCCGGTGCCCTGCTCGAGCTCGGCCTGCAGGTAGCCCAGCAGCCCGCTGAGCGAGGCCTCGCCGTCGACGTCGACGTAGGCCGCCACGGCGTCCAGGAACGCGCCCAGCTGGTCGCGCCGGGACGACCGGGCGAACTCCGGCGTGGCCAGCAGCTCGATGTCCAGGCCGAGGGTGGCGATCACTCGGCGGGCCAGGTCCAGCACCGGCTCGTCCACGTGCCGGCGTAGGTAGGACAGCTCCTCGGCAAGACGGCCGAACCGCTCACGGGCGGCGTCGGAGTACGGCCCGGGCCCGGGGTCCTCCAACGCGTCGAGCAGGCTGACCACATCGGTCGGGTCCAGGTCAGCCACCGCGTGCTCCAAGGCGTCCAGCACCGAGTCGACGCCCGGCCCGGTAGTCGGCGGAGCCCCGGCGCGGGCGAGCTCCAGGGCCCGCCGACCGAGCAGGGCAAGGTCGCGGGGGCCCACCCGCCAGCGGGGGCCGGTGAGCAGCCGGATCAGGTCAGGATTGGCGGTGACGTCGTCGATCAGCCGCAGCGTGGCCGTCACGTCCATCACCTCCGGCAGGTGCAGCAGCCCACCCAGGCCGACGATCTCGACGGGCACCTCGCGGGCGGTCAGCTCGCCGTACAGCGGGGCGATGTCCGCGTTGCGCCGGGTCAGGATGGCGATGTCGGCCCACCGGTTCGCCGGCCCGGCGGCGCGGACGGCCACCACCTGGTCGCCGATCCAGCTCACCTCCTCGCCCCAGGTATCGAAGGTGGCCGCCCGGATCTCGCCCGCTGGGGCGTCCGCCGGCGCCTCCAGCTGGCGCACTCCCGGGCCGGCCGCCTCGCCGCGCAGCGGCGCGCTGAGGCCGTTGGCCAGGTCCAGGATGGTGTGGCCACTGCGCCGGTTGACGGTGAGGGCGAAGTCGGTCGCGGGCCGGCCGTCCCGGCGCCGGAAGCTCTCCGCAAAGGTCAGGATGTTGCTGGCCGCGGCCCCGCGCCAGCCGTAGATGGCCTGCAACGGGTCACCCACTGCGGTCACCGGGTGGCCGAGGCCCTCGCTCGGCGTCGCCCCCGAGAACAGCCCGCGCAGCACGGCGGCCTGAGCCGCTGAGGTGTCCTGGTACTCGTCCAGCAGCACCACCGAGAAGCTCGACCGGAGCGCGGCCGAGACGGCCGGGGCCTGCACGGCGAGCCGGGCCGCGATGGCCATCTGGTCGGCGAACTCGACCAGGCCTAGCCGCAGCTTGAGCGTCTGGTACTCCTGCACCAGGCTCGCCAGCTCGAGCCGCTCCTGGGCGACCGCCATCGCCCGGGCCACGTCGGCGTACGTCCGGCCCCGGTTGTTCGGCGGAGCCGAGTCCAGGGCGACCAGCAGGTCCCGGGCGTGCTTGTCCAGCTCGGCCGGATCGACCAGGTGCTGCTGCAGATCGGCGTCCAACCGGAGCACCCGCTCGGTCACCGTGGCCGGCCGCAGCCGGGAGAGAAACTCGAACGGGCCCGCGGCGGCCTTGACCACCCGCGCCGCCAGCCGGTAGCGGCTGGCGCCGGTCAGCATGGTCGGGTCGGCCTCGAAGCCCAGCCGCAGCCCGTGCTCGGCGACCAGCCGGGCGGCGAAGGCGTCGTAAGTCATGATCAGCTGCTCGCCGGACTCGTCCACTCCGGAGTCGGCGACCACCCCGGCCCGGAGCAGGGCGGTGCGTACGCGGGTGGACAGCTCGGCGGCCGCCTTGCGGGTGAAGGTCAGCCCGAGCACCTGTTCCGGGCGGACTGCGCCGGTGCCGACCAACCAGACCACCCGGGCCGCCATCACCGTGGTCTTGCCTGAACCGGCGCCGGCGATGATCACTCCCGGCTCGAGCGGTGCGGTGATCGCGGCCAGCTGGCCGGCCGAGAAGGGCACGCCGAGGGCGTCGATGAGGTCGTCGGTGGAGTGCAGCCGTCGGGAGCGGGACCCCGGAGTGAGCGTGGATACCGTCATGACACCACCTGCCGTCCGACGGGCTGCGCCGGGCAGCTGCTGCGGAACGGGCAGTAGCGGCAGCCGGGTCCCACCCGGGCCTCGTGCCGCTCGGTCCGGACCAGGGCGGCGGCGTCGGCCAGCCGTTGATGCACCCAGGTGGCCGGCGGCGGGGCGGCCGGGTTCGGCTCCGGGAGACCCAGGGGGAACGGCATGTCGTCGATCGAGGCCTGGGTGAACACCTTGGGCAGGTTGGACGCCCCGTCGGAGAGCCGGAGGTAGACCAGCTCCGCCCCGCCGGGCCGGGCGTTGGGCCCCGCCACGTCGGCGAGGGCCCCCTGGGCAACGGCGAGCTGGTAGACACCCAGCTGGTCGTGCAGGGCGACGTCCGCGGCCGCCGGCGGTGTCCGGCCGGTCTTGAAGTCGACGATGCGAACCCGGCCGTCCGGGTCCCGCTCGACCCGGTCGGCGCTGCCGGTGACCTGGACCCGCTCGCCGCCCACGTCGACCAGGCAGGAGAATCCCACCTCGGTGCCCAGCAGGACCGAGCCGGTCCGGGCCTGCTGCCAGGCCACGAAGCGCTCAAGGGCGGACTCGGCCTCCACCCGCTCGACCGCCGACAGCCAGTTCGCGTCGAAGTCGAGCTGGCGCCAGACCGTGTCGAGGTGGTCGGTCAGCTCGGCCAGGTCGGCACCGGTGCGAGCGCCGTGGTCAGTCAGCACGTGGATCACCGAGCCGAAGCTCGCCGCCGTGCTCCGGGCCGCCTCGGCCCGCGCCTGCCGGGAGAGGAACCAGTGCCGCGGGCAGGCCAGGATCCTGGCCAGCTCACTGCCGGACAGCCGCACCGGTTCCTCCTCCGGCAGGACCGGGCGGTGTGCGGTTGTGAGTGGCTTCAGCCCCCACCAGCGGTCCGGGTCGGCGCCGGCGGCCAGTCGGTGCCCGTCGGCGGCCGTCGCAGCGGCCAGCCGGGCCAGCCGGTCGGCCGCCTGCTCGCGCAGCCCGGGTGCCGCCTCCGGGTCGACGGTGACCTGGCGGAGCTCGCCGACCAGCGCGGCCAGCGACAACGGGCGCCGCGGCCGTCCGGACCGGGTCTGCACCGGTACGCCCAGCTCGGCCAGGAACCGGGACGGCTGGTCGCCCTCGCCCTCGGTGCCGGCCACCGCGGTCACCACCAGCCGGGACCGCGCCCGGGTACAGGCAACGTAGAACAGCCGGCGCTCCTCGGCGATCCGACTGGCGACGGGGGCCGCCTCGGTCACGGCGCGGCGACCGAGGCGGTCCGCCTCGAGCAGCGACCCGCGCCGGCGCACGTCGGGCCAGGTGCCTTCCTGGACCCCGGCGACGACCACCAGCTCCCACTCCAGGCCCTTGGCCCGGTGGGCGGTGAGCACCCGGACCGCGGACCCCCGCAGGTCGGACTCGCGCATCGGGTCGGCGGGAATCTGCTGGCTCTCGATCTCGGCCAGGAAGCCGGTCAGCCCGCGCGGCCCGGAGATCTCCTCGCTACGGGCCGCGATGTCGAACAAGGCACAGATCGCGTCCAGGTCCCGGTTGGCCCGCCGGCCGCCCTCACCGGGGCGCGCGGCGTCGTGCTGCAGCCGTTCCGGCCAGTCGGTGCCCGACCAGAGCAGCCACAGCGACTCCTCGGCGGTGTGTCCGGTCTGAATGCCGCGGGCACACCTCCAGATCAGGTCGGCCAGCCGGCGGGCCGCCTCGACCTCGGGCCGGTCGCCACACTCGGTCAGCCGGTCGGGATGGCGCAGGGCCAGGCTGGTCAGCTCGACCGACGGCCGGGGCAGCGCGGTCCCGGCCAGCTCCGCCCGCTCGGCCTCGCGCAGCGCTCGGCCGAGCCGGCGTACGGCCATGCTGTCCATCCCACCCAGCGGGGAGCTGAGCAGCACCTGCGCCTCGTCCGGAGTGACCGCACAGCCGCGGGCGGCGACCTGCAGGGCCAGCAGCAGAGGGCGGACGGCGGGGTTGGCGGCGAGCGGTATCTCGTCCCCGGCCACCTCGACGGGGACGCCGGCCGCCGTCAGCGCGCGGGTCAGGCCCGGGATGGTCGACCGGCCGGCGCGGACCAGCACCGCCATCTCGTCCCAGGGCAGGCCGTCGCGTAGATGGGCGCTGCGCAGGATCTCCGCGATGTGCTCGGCCTCGGCGCCGGGGCTGATGCAGGTGAACGCCTGGACCGAACCCCGGGCCAGACCGGGCGCCGGGCGGGGCTCCCGGAAGCCGGCGAAGACCTCGACGGGCAGGGCCCGGGGCACGCCCAGCCGGCGGGCCACGTTGCGGCTGGCCGCCAGCAGCACCGGCCCGAAGCGCCGGGTCGTGGCCAGGGCCCGGACCGCGGCCGGTCCGCCGTCGGCGGTGCGGAACCGGTCGGGGAAGTCGAGGATGCCGCGGGCCTCGGCCCCACGGAAGGTGTAGATCGACTGGTCGGGGTCGCCCGCCACGACGAGGTCCCGCCCGCCACCGGCGACCGCCTGCAGCAGCCGGACCTGAGCCGGGTCGGTGTCCTGGTACTCGTCGACGAACACCCAGTCCAGCTCGGCCCGCAGCTGCGTGACGATCTCGGGGTCGGCAAGCAGGATCCGGCACCGGTGCACCAGCTCGGCATAGTCCAGCACCCCTTCGGCGTCGAGCACGTCGAGGTACTCCTCGAAGAACTCCCCGGCCCCCCCCCACTCCGGGCGGCCGGCGGCCTCGCCCGCCTCGACCACGTC
>OCZS010000488.1_pt1 | contig 13038 bp, 5 predicted proteins | sample 1539071 | NCBI WGS metagenome assembly OCZS01 (sample SAMEA3113584, study PRJEB22503) | soil metagenome
GCCGAGAGAATGCGCCCGAACGTCGGTGATCCGAGGAACGCGTCAGGCAAGTCGAAGTTGTCCCGGTTGAACGCGTTGAACAGCTCGAGGCGCAGCTGCAGCCGCGCCTGCCCCATGGGCACCAGCTTGACGATGCCGACGTTCAGGTTGCGATATCCGGGACCCTCGACGATGTTCCGGCCCGCGTTGCCCAACGTGCCGAATGCGGGCATGGAGAATGCGGACGTGGCGAACCACTGCTCCGTCGTGCGGTCGTCGCGCGGAAGCGAGGGGTCGCCGCTCACGTTCGGGCGATCGTTGTTCCCGAAGCCGAGGTTCGAGCGGCCCGTATTGCTCTGATCGATGTCCGGGTGGAGCGCGACCGTGAAGGGGCGGCCGCTGTACACCGTCGCGACACCATGCACCTGCCAGTTCTCGATCCATGGGTTGCCGACGAACGGCAGATCCCACGAGAACCCCAGCGAGAGCCGGTGCCGTACGTCGAAGCTGGATCGCCCTTCTTCCGCACCCGGGTCCGAGCTGTCCTGAGGGAAGTTCGGATCGCCCGCGCTCGTGAAGAAGCCCGATGCGTTGTCGGTGGACTTGCCGTACGTGTACGCAGCGAGGACGGAGAGGCCGAGCTCGCTGCGCTGCTGACCCTTCAGCTGCATGGCGTTGTAGCGAGACGAGCCGCGCGATTCGATCAGCGTGACGTCGGCGAACAACGGGTTGGGACGCAGGTTCGGAAACACGACGCTCGGCCGCGGCTGGTTGGCGTCGCGCGCCGAGATCAGATCGTGCCCCCGCGATCCGACGTACGCCGCTTCGAACATCCGCGTGCGTCCGAGCTGGCGCTGGAATCCGACGCTGAAATGCTCCATCCACGGCGTCTGCAGATCGCGCTGGTAGGCGGTGGCCGACTGCGGAAAAAAGCCATCTGCCGGGAATGGCCGCGAAAGCGTGGCCGTAGCGACGTTCACGCTGAGATTGAAATACGGCGGATTGAAATAGAGGCCCTCCGCCGTCGCCAGCGCACCCTGATTGAAATAGATGCCGTACCCGCCGCGGACGACGTTGCGCGCCTCGGAGTCGAGCGCCCAGGCCACGCCGGCCCGGGGCGCGAGGTTGTTCCGGTCCGGCTCGTATCCACCGCGCGGCATCCCGGCGGTGCCCACCGGCACCGTCGTCCCGACGGACACGTCGTAGAGGCTGGCGCGGTCGTCCGCGTCGAACGGCGGCGCGATGAAGTCGTACCGCAGGCCCGCAGAGACCGTGACGGCGTTCGAGACCGTCCACTCGTCGTGAGCGAACAGGCTCCAGCTGTGCGCGCGCAGATTCTGCGGGTTGTCGAGCCGCGCGCCCCCGGTGACGACCGGCAGGCCGATGAGCAGGTCGGCGAGCGCGTTGCCGGTGAACGCCTGCTGCACGAACGTCAGGAACCCGCGTGCCTGCACGTCGCGGAACGCCTCCTGGCGGACGCCGTACCACTCGCCGCCGAATTTGAGCAGGTGAGCCCCGCGAGCCCAGGTGGCCGTGTCCGCCAGCTGCAGCGTGGCGGACGTGCTCTCCTGCGGATTGTTGTACTCGTGGCCGAGCGGTGAATAGCCGGCGACGGTGATGAAGCTGAGGCCGGCATCCCTGGGATTGGTCGCCAGGGACTGGAGTCCGATCGAGCTGTTGCTAACCTGCGGGTTCTCCGGATAGACCGCGGTCGCGACCCGGCTGTAGCCGACCCGCAGGTCGTTGAAGACGGAGCGGCGGCTGTGGCTCACCGAGACGAGCAGGTTCTGCCCGCGCCGGTCGACGTCGTTGCCAAATCCCGGGATCGCGGAGAACGCTGGTCCGGCGAACGGCTCCAACAGCGCTCGGTCGGAGAAGCTGTATCGCGCCACCGCGCGCGTAGCGGTGTTCAGCACGTGCTCCAGCTTTCCATCGAACTGCCGCACGTCGTCCTGCAGCGTCGGCGACGAGACGAAGTTGCCGGACGTGCCGCTGCGGTTCGGCAAGGGATAGAGCGCCGCGATGGCCGCTCCGGTCGGGTGGATGAAGAACGGCGGAATCCGGCCGCCGGGCAGCGGCTGACGCGTTTGCGGATTGACGGGCACCCCGAAGGCGGAGCTCGAGAAATCGCCTGCCCGCTCCGCGGCCGTCGGCACCGTCGTCACCCGCGTGATGCCTTCGCGAAGCCGCGTTCCCTCGTAGTCGGCGAAGAAGAACGTGCGGTTCCGCACGACGGGTCCGCCGAGCGAGCCGCCGAACTGGTGCCGGCTGTAGTCCGGCGCGGGCTCACCGGCGGGTGCGAAGTGGTTCTTCGCCGCGAGCGCATCGTTCCGGAAGAATTCGTACAGGGTCCCGGTGATGCGGTTCCCTCCGGAGCGCGTCAGCACGTTGATCTGGCCGCTGGCGTTCCGTCCGTACGACGCGTCGTAGTTGGACGTCGCCACTTCGAACTCCTGAATGGCGTCGACCGGCGGCCGCACCGCGGGCGTGCCCAGCTTCGGGTCGATGTTGTAGACACCGTCCAGGAGATAGTTGTTGAAGTCCTCGCGCCCGCCGTTCACGCTCAACGCGAAATCACCGCGCACCGAGCTCGCCGACCCCTGCGGCGCCGGCACCGTTCCGGGGACGAGGAGTGCGAGCTCGAGGAAGTTGCGGCCGTCGAGCGGCAGGTTGGTGACCTGCTGCCGATCGAGGAGGGTCGACATCGCCGGCCCGCGCTCGACGAGCGGCACGGGGGCTTCCCCGACGGCAACGATGGACGCGGACGTGGACACTGCCAGACGCGCCTGCACCCACACATCCGACCCGACGGCGAGATGCGCACGTTGCCGGAACGTGCTGAACCCGGCCAGGCTGGCCTCGATGGTGTAAGTACCGACGGGCAGCTCGGGGACGGTGAACCGCCCCTCGGGGTCCGCCGCGGCGCGGCGGGCCTCCATCGTCTCCTCCCGGGTGACGACGATCTGCGCCCCGGGCAGGCGAGCGTCCGTCTGGTCGACGACGACGCCGCGCAGCGTGGCGGTGGGGCTCTGAGCGTTGCCGGCGGTGGAGCCGAGGGCGAGCACGAGAAGCAGAGCAACGGGTAAGCGCATAGGGCAATTAGACGCGGCGTGGGGGCGGAAAGCTCCGGCGACCGTTCATCATGCCATACCCTCCGGCCACGCTCGCCGCTCGTCACGGGCCGAGAATCGTCAACTCCTCGAGCATCCAAGCGGGCGCGGGGTGAATGCGCAGAAATCGGGTGGTGACGTCGGGCAGCGGGATGCGCACGGGCACCAGCCGGGCGTCCTCGAGTGCACCAGCCAATGCGCGGCCGCCCGTCCAGTCGAGCCAGATCGTCCGCCACACCTCGCCGTCATCCGAGGCCTCGACCTGGAAGCGCTCGCCGAGACGCAGATAGTTGCGGCGCAATGGAAACGCAATCGTGCGTACGACGACGGGCCGGCTGAGATCCAGCCGGACGTGCGCGCGAGGCAACGCCGTCGGCACTGCGCTCAACACCGTACCCGAGGCGGCGACTCGCTCGCGCGCTTGCGCGGGCACCACGTACGTGGCCCCCGCGTTTCCGGTGCCCAGGCGCACCACTTGGGGCAGCGACTCGACGAGGGTGCGGAACCGTCCCCCTGGATCGTTGCGTTCGCTGATCATGACGGCGAGCGGACGTCCACGGGCAAGCTCGAGGATCCCTGAAGGGTCGCCCCGGCGCATCGAGCCATAGAGGATCGAGAAGTGCACGGGGATGTGCCCGCTGTAGCCGTTGACGAGTGGCCGCCCGTGGGCGAGGGCGCGATACATCGCCGTCACGCTGACGAGCGTGTCGTCCGCCGGCACCTCGAGCACCGCCGCATCCGGCGGTACACCGGTGAGCAACTGGCGGCCGGGGGGCGGGACGAGCGGCATTGGCTCCAGCCATCCATCGAGCGCGAGGCCTGCGGCGAGCGCCGCCGCGAGGACCGCGCGCCGTCCGGGCTCGTGTTGGAGCGTCGCGACGGCGATGCCGGCGGCAATGGCGGTGCAGAGCGTGCTCAGCATCGCGAACCGTAGGGGGACCCGCAGTGCGTCGTATCCGGGGAGCAGCATGAGCCAGGAATACGGCCGCATCCATCGTGAGATGCCCTGGGCGGCCTCGCCGGGACCCAACGTCAGCGCGGCGAGCACGAGGGCGGCGCCTACATAGAAGAGCAGCGCGGAGCGGCGGCGCGCCGCCGTCCGCCAGCCCGCGCGCGAAATCGACAATGCGGCCGCGACCCCGATCACGAGAAGGACGGTCACCCCGGGGAAAAGGAATCCCTCCCCGGCATGCAGGTCACGCGGCTCCCAGAAGGCGAGCTGCGGCGGCGCATTGAGGAATGACGCGGGGCGCGCGCTGAAGCGCGCGATTTCAGCGGTCTGCCGCCCGAGGCCCAGCGCCGCATGGACCTGCCGGTACTGCAGCAGAACCGGGACGAACAGCACGGAAGCCGCGCCGAGCGTGCCGGCGAGCACGAGGGCTCGGCAGGCCTGAAGGCCTGCGCTACGAGGTCCGCCTGCGCTACGAGGTCCGAACGTAGCGCAGGCCTTTAGGCCTGCCCAGGGCTTTAGCCCTGCCCACCGATGCTTCAGGTCCGCCCACCGCGGGAACCACGCCAGCCACAGACCGATGAGAACCGGCGCGAAGAGCAGGTAGTACCCGTTCGAGAGCCCCTGCAGCAGCCAGGCGGACGCCGCGATCACGAGCCATCGGCGCCGTCCCTCTTCGAGGTACGCGTGCATCGCGAGCAGGAGAAGGGGGAACCACTGCGACGTGAGGACCTGCAGGTGCGCAAGCTGCCCCGCCCGGAAGGGCGCGAATCCGTAGGCGACGCCGGCGCAGAGCGCCGCGCCGGTCGACCCGGTGAGCCGGCGTACGAGGAGGAACGCGAACCACGCGGAGAGCGCAAACGACGCAAGGAAGCAGATGTTGTAGGCGAGCACGGCGCCGCCGCCGAGGAGCTGCACGGGCGTGCTGATCACGGATATTCCCGCCAGGTGTTCGGAGAGTGCGAGGGCGCCGCGCATGGGAAAGAAGAAGGGCGGGTTCCACCATTCGGGCGTGAACGGCACGTGCTCGGCGTTCCACCGGAGCAAGTACGTGTTGAGCACGGGATCCCACGCGTCGTGCGGAAGCCGGGTCGCCAGATGGCGGGGCAGCGGCCAGGTCCAGACGGCCGAGAGAAGAACGAAGAGCGCCAGGGCGAGCAGGTTTGATCGCGGAATCGCGCAAGCATAGTGCAGCGCGCCCGCCCGACGAAACCGGCGCCAGGCGATCACAGATCCGAGTCCCACCCCGCAGACCTGTAATAAGGCGGGCTCCCCGCCGCACACGATTTTCACCGCTGACCCGTTGCCAGCATGGGAGTTACGGCCGCGGCGGCGCGTGAAACGCGCGCTGGTCCTGCGGTTGCACTTCGCGCAGGACGGAGCCTACCAGTCAAATGAGCATCGTCCCCCAGCCGAGCGATCGCCCCGAAGCCACTCTGTTCGCCGACGGTCTCGGCGAGCGCGTCGTCGCCGCCGATGGCGCGACCGGCGAACTGCTGCAGATCCTCCGCCTCCGCCCGGCGTTGACCTCGGTGCCGTCGTTCGAATTCGCGCTGCGCGAGCGCGCGGCGAGGCTGGCGAACTTCCGTCACTCCTACTACGCGCGCGTGCGCCGCATCGATCGCGTGCAGGGCGCCTCGGGTCTCGCCATCGTGTCGGATCACGTCGAGGGCACGCGGCTCTCCGACATCCTGCGCGTCGCGCACGAGAAGCGCCTGCAACTCGACATCAACGCGGCGATCTGCCTCATCCGGCAGCTGGTCCCGGCGGTCGCCATGCTGCACGAGAACGCGCGCGACGCGGCGCACGGGTTGATCGCTCCGGAGCGGATCATCGTCACGCCGCACACGCGGCTGGTCATCGTCGAGCACGTGCTGGCGGCGGCGATCGAGCAGCTCCAGTTCGGGCGCGAGCGCCTGTGGCAGGAGTTCCGGATTTCAATGCCGCTGAGCGCCGGCGTCGCGCGCTTCGATCACCGCGCCGATGTGACCGGCGTGGGCCTCGTGGCGCTCGCCCTCGTGCTCGGCCGTCCCATCGGCGCGAAGGAGTTCCCGAACGCCATTCCCACGCTGCTCAACGAAGCGCGCGAGCGCTCGCCGCTCGGCGACGAACAGCCGTTGTCGCCGGCGCTGCGCGCCTGGCTGGCGCGCGCGCTGCAGGTGGATACCCGGCGCGCGTTCGCGTCCGCGCCCGAGGCGCTGGCGGCCCTCGAGGACGTGGTCGCCGACGAGTCCGTCTACGTCTCGGCCCCAGTCGCGCTCGAAACGTTCCTCTCGCGCTACATCGAGGCGTTGCTGGAGCCCACGCTTGCGGCGGTGGAGCCTGCCGCCGTTCAGCCCGCGCGCGCCGCCGCGCCGCCGCCCGCGAAACGGCAGCCGGAGGTCCCGGCTGCGCCGGCGCCCGCGGCAGAAGCCTCACCCGTCGCCGCCCGCGACATCACCGAGCTGATTCCGCCGCGCGAGCTCGACGCGCTGTCATCGCCCGGGCAGAAACCGCTCTTCAATCCCGACGCACCGTTCAGCGTCCGGTCGACACCGCCGGCCTCGCCGGACTCCGCCAAAAAGCGTGGGGGACGAGTCTCGATCGTCCGGGTCGCGGCGCTGGTCGCCGGTCTAATCGCCGTCGGCGGCGGCGGCGTCTTCGTGGCGAACTACGTGTCGTCGAGCGGCGTCCCCGCGGCCACGCCCGGCGCCGCGACCATGGGCACGCTGATCGTGCAGTCCAATCCCGCCGGTGTGCAGGTGTTCGTCGACGGCGTGGACCGGGGCATGACGCCGGCGCGGCTCTCGGTGACGCCCGGCTCGCACATTCTGGAGCTGCGCGGTCGCGGCGTGCCGCGCGTCATTCCGCTGCAGGTCGCGGCGGGGGCGCAGGTATCGCAATACCTCGAGTTCGCCGAGACGCCGACGACCGGGCGGCTGCAGGTGCAGTCCGAACCGGCAGGCGCCAAGGTGACGGTGGATGGAACGCCCCGCGGCGTGGCGCCGCTGACGATTGCCGACCTCGCGCCCGGAGACCACGAGGTCATCCTGCAGAGCGACGTCGCCACGGCGCGGCACGTCGTCTCGATTCAGGCCGGCGCGATGGCGTCGCTCGTCGCGCCGATGGGTGCGTCGGCCGCGGGCGGACCGGTCTCCGGCTGGCTGACGATCAGAGCTCCGTTCGCGCTCGAAATCCGTGAGCACGGCCGCCTGCTGGGGACGACAGAAACCGACCGCATCATGATGGCCGCGGGCCGGCACGATATCGAGCTGGTGAACGCGACGCTGGCCTACCGCTCCGAGCGGACGGTGCAGGTGCCGCCGGGGAAGGTGGCCACGGTGCATCTCGACCTCCCGAACGGCGCCGTCAACCTCAACGCCGCGCCGTGGGCCGAGGTATGGATCGACGGGCAGCGCGTCGGCGAGACGCCAATCGGCAATCTCGCCGTCCCGATCGGACCGCACGAGGTGATCTTCCGGCACCCGCAATTCGGCGAGAAGCGCCACGCAATCTCCGTCAGCTTGGGCGGGCCGGTGCGGCTCAGCGTGGACATGCGATGAAAAACCGAGAGGCGAGAAAGGGCGCTGCGATGACGCGACATCTCGTGGCTGGACTCCTGGTGCTCGCCAACCTCACGCTGGCAACCCCGGCCGCGGCGCAAACGGAGCCGAATCCGCTCGCCGCCGCGCGCGACCTCTACGCCTCGGCGCGCTACGACGAAGCGCTCGTGGTGCTGAACGGCATGCGACCGGTCGAGTCCACCGATCGCAAGTCAGTCGAGCAGTATCGGTCCCTGTGCCTGCTCGCGCTCGGACGCGGCGCGGAGGCGGAGGGCGCCATCGCCGCGGTCGTCACGGAAGATCCGCTTTACCAGCCCAGCGAAGCGGACGCGTCCCCGCGAGTGCGTGCCGCATTCACCGAAGTGCGGCAGCGCCTGCTGCCGGAGCTCGTGTCATCACGCTACAGCGAGGCGAAGGCCAGCTTCGATCGGAAGGACTTCGGACTGGCCGAACAGCAGTTCCGTCATGTGGCCTCGCTGCTCGACGACCCGCAGATGGCGGGCAAGATGAACGACCTTCGCGTCCTGGTCTCCGGCTTCCTGGATCTGAGCGCACGTGCGGCGGCGCCGCCGCCTGATACGAAACCGGCGGCAGCACCCGTGGCGCCCGCCCATGCTCCGTCCGTCCGCCCGACGCCGGGCCGCATCTATCTCGCCGAGGACGAGGGCGTCAGCGTCGCGGTGCCGATCAAGCAGGAAGTGCCGCGCGTGCCGAACACCATTACGTCACAAGCCCGCGAGCGCGGCCTGCTCGAGCTCGTCATCGACGAGCAGGGGCGCGTGGTGTCCGTCATGGTGCGCATCTCCGTCCATCCGTTGTATGACACGCTCCTGGTGTCGGCCGCGCGCGACTGGAAGTACCTGCCCGCGACGTTCGGCGGCCAGTCGGTGAAGTTTCGGAAGATGGTGCAGATCACCGTCAGCAAACGGCTGCCGTAGTCCTCCGACGCCCCCGAATACGGTCGCGGTGTGTAACTTCGAGGAACCCGTTTGACCTCACTTCCGCTCATCCGTAGGGTGCCGCTCTACTTCCCCCTGAGAAACCAGACGGAAGTCCCGTAACTTCGGCCCTCTTCCGCGGTTCTGGCGATGGCAGGAAAGTCGCAAAGGCCGCGGGAGCAATGTCGAGAGATACATCCCTGTCGCTAGCTGATCTGTCTGCCGTCGGCGTCCGCCTGCGGCCCGTCGAAGCGGTCACGATCGTGCGCGAGCTGGCGTCACAGGTCTCGCGCGGTGAGATCGCGGGAGTTCCCTCAGCGCACGTCGTTCGCCTTTCCCCCGCCGGCTCGGTGTTCGTCGAAGGACCCGTCGCTGCCGGGGGACGTGCCGTGGCCCGCGCCGCGCAGCTGCTCGAGACGCTGCTGCCCGGGTTCGATGCGCCGCCCGAATTTCGCGCGCCGGGCGCGCTGCGGCTCGTGATTGCGCGTGCGCTCGGGTCGGTGGATCTGCCGCCGTACGCCACGCTCGACGCGTTCGCCGAAGCGCTCGACCGCTTCGCGGCGCCCGATCTCGAACCGATCGTGCAGCACCTCGCGGCGAGCTGGGCAGAGACGATTGCTGCCGCCCAGGACGGCGACGCCGCCGATGCCGACGACGAAGACCGGGCCGACCTCGATCCGGCGGATCAGCGCGAGTGCGACGAGGCCACTGAACGCGTATTGGAATCCTTCGCGCCGGCGGTGGCCCTCCCCCCCGAGACCGAGCTGACGGTCTCCGACGTGCGCCGGGCGCGCCGCGCCACAGGGCTCACGCTGGCGCAGGTGGCCGAGCGCAGCCGCATTCCCGGCACCCTCCTGCGCGAGCTCGAGTGGGGATTGCTCCAGAACTGGCCGTCGGGGCACTATGGTCGCATCCAGCTCGTCCGTTACGCCCGCGCCGCCGGACTCGACGAGGAAGTCGTCGTCCGCGCCGTGTGGCCGTTGATCGATGCCGACGCGGGTCGGGAGGTCGTCAACACCATACAGGTCGCCGCTCCGGTCGTTGCGCTGGTGCCGCGCGCCCAGCAGCAGCTTGAAGACGATGACGCGGTCTCGATTGGGGGGCCGCTGACGACGGTGACACGGCCGCAGCCGTCACGGCGTTCGCGCGTGCTCGCGGCGCTCGCCATCCCGGCGCTGCTCGCGATTGCCGTCGCCCCGGCGGTGCTGTATCGCCCGGCGGGTCGTCCCGCGGCAGCTCCTGTTTCAACCCAGCCGCGTGAAAACCCGGCTTCCGGCCCGGCCGCCCAGGCCGCTGCTGGCGTGGCTGCGCCGCAGACATCGGGCACGGACGCGGTCATCGAGCCGCCAGTCACGGTCCAGCCGACGGCCGCGCGCAGCGAGCCCGACGCCCTCGTCCCCCACGCGCTCCCCGAAGCGCGCTCGACGATGGGAGAAGTGCCCGCCGGGCACGCGGAGCTTGCCGATGAGCTGTCCGCCGACGCGGCGGCGTACTCGCCTGCGTTCGCGTCGGTCGGGACCGCGATGTTCTATCACGCCGAGGCCGACGGCCGGAGCGCGCTGATGCGAGCCGACACCGACAGCCGGGGCGCCGTTCTGCGGATCACGCGGATCGTCGACGACACGGCGCGAAACTTCCACGCGCGGCCGTCGCCCGATGGCACACGCATCGCGTTCGATTCCGACCGCGAAGGCGAACGGGCGGTCTACGTGGCGGACGCGGAGGGCAAGGACGTGCGGCGCATCACGAGCGGAGGTTTCGCCGCCGTGCCCAGCTGGTCCCCCGACGGCGGGTCGCTCGCGTACGTGCGAGCCGAGCCCGGCAAACCCCGCGTGTGGAATCTCTGGGTCACCGACCTGGAGAGCGGCGCGTCGAAGCGCCTGACCAACCACACCTACGGTCAGCCGTGGGGCGGTTCCTGGTTTCCGGACGGCCGCCGCATCGCCTACAGCCATGAGGACCGCCTTGTCGTGCTCGATCTGGATACGCGGAGACAGCGGGTGTATCCGTCGCCGCGCAAGGGACGGCTGCTGCGAACCCCCGCCGTGTCTCCAGACGGCGCACGGGTGATCTTCCAGGTGCGGCGGGACGGTGGCTGGCTGCTCGAGCTGCGGGACGGCTCCATGCGCAAGGTACTTTCCGACCCCACGGCCGAGGAGTTCACGTGGGCGCCTGACGGCTCCCGCGTGGCGTACCACAGCCGCCAGTCAGGCAGCTGGGGCGTGTGGGTGATGGCGCCACGATAGGTTCAAGAGGTTCAAGAGGTTCAAGAGTTCAAGAGGTTCAAGAGGTTCAAAGGGTTCAAGGGGGTGCACGAAGTTCGGGTTCAGAACCCCTTGAACTCCTTGCACCCCGTGAACCTTTTGAACCTCTCGTCCGTGGTACACTCCCCGGTCCATGCTGAGGCTGGCAGCGGCCGTGATCTGCGGGGCGCTGGGGTTCGGTTGCTCCGCGCAACATCGCGGTGACGGTCCAGCCGCTACAGCCGGGGTGGACGTCCTTCTTCCCCCGGAGACCGAAACCATCCAGGCGCGCGTTCCTCGCCACGCCACCCTCGACAGCCTGCTCCGGACACACCTGTTCGCTCCCGAGCTCGTGCAGGCGGCGGTTCACTCCGCCGGCGCGGTGTTCGATCCGCGGCATCTCCGCGCCGACCGTCCCTACCGGCTCGTACGGTCGCTCGACGGATGGCTCCGCCGATCTGCGGGTTGCCGATCGTCTCTCCATAGATCACCCGCGTCTGCGGCGACGCGCAGGTGCTGCCCTTCGACAAGATCACCACGATGGTCGCCGCGAGTGCGGCGATCGACCGCGCGCGGAGCTCGCTCGTCGCCGCCATGGACTCGACAGGCGAGAACGTCCAGCTCGCGATGGCGCTCGCCGAGATCTTCAGCGGCCAGATCGATTTCGATCGCGACATCCAGCCCGGCGATGGCTTCGACGTGCTGTTCGAGAAGTCGACCCGTGAAGGGCAGTTTGCCGGCTACGGCGCCATTCTCGGCGCGCGGGTAGTGGCTGATGGGCGTCAATACGAGGCGTTTCGCTGGGTGGATCCGTCGTCGGGGCGCGCGGGCTATTACGACGCCGACGGGCGCTCGCTGAAGCGTTTCTTCCTCGTCTCGCCACTCAAGTTCGAACCCCGTATCACCTCGCACTTTTCGCGCAGCCGCCTCCACCCGGTTCACCACACGCGGCGCCCGCACCTCGGCGTCGACTACGGTGCGCCGCACGGCGCGCCGATCGTCGCGGTGGCGGCCGGCACCGTCGTTTCCGCCGGCTGGGCGGGCGGCGGCGGCAAGCAGGTGCGGCTGCGGCACGCCGGCGGGTTCGAGACCTACTACCTCCACCTCTCGTCGTTTGCGAAGGGCGTCCATCCCGGCGCCCGCGTCGATCAGGGACAGCTGATCGGCCGTGTTGGCGCGACCGGCACCGCGACCGGCGCGCATCTCGATTTCCGGCTGCGGAAGAACGGCAGTTTCGTGGATCCCGTGCGCGAGCGACGCCGCCAGCCGCCGGGACAGCCCATTCCCGGAATGCACATGGCCGCTTTCCGCGAGGCGCGCCAAGACCTCTTGCGTCGCCTCGGCTAGATCGCACACCGATGGACTGTAAGATTAAAAGGTAGAGCGAGCCGCCACTCTAGAAGTGACCCATACGCTCTACTAGAATAGCCGGATGGCGACGCTCCATCCGTTCCGCGCCTTGCGGCCGTCGCCCGCGAGCGCCGCGGCGGTCTCCTCGGTCCCCTACGACGTCGTCAGCACTGATGAAGCCCGGGAGCTGGCGCGCAACAACCCGCTCAGTTTTCTTCGCGTCACCCGATCCGAAATCGATCTGCCGCCGGACGCCGATCCCTATGCCGCGCGCGTCTACCAACGGGCCCGGGAGAATTTCCAGAAGCTGCGCGATGTCGCCCCGTTGATCGTCGAAGACTCACCGTCCCTCTATCTCTACCGCCTGCGTATGGGCGGGCACGAACAGACGGGCGTCGCCGGCTGTTTCTCCGTCGACGAATACGAGCGGGACGTCATCCGCAAGCACGAGCGCACGCGCAGGGACAAGGAGGACGATCGCACCCGCCACATCGTGGAGCTGCGCGCGCAGACGGGCGTCGTGTTTCTCACCTACCGTGCGCAGCCGGATGTGGGCGAGGTGACCCAGCGGGCTGCCGCCGGCGCACCGCTGTATGACTTCACCGCCGCTGACGGCGTGCAGCACACCGTCTGGCGGGTCGGCGCGGCGGACACCAAGGCCCTGGTCGAGGCGTTCAGCCGGATCCCCGCGCTCTACATCGCCGACGGGCATCACCGTGCGGCCAGCGCGGCGCGGGCGCGGGAGGAGCTTCGCGGGAGACCGGGAGGCACGCCTGAAGCCGGAGCCTTCATTGCCGTGGCGTTTCCTGACGACCAGGTCCAGATCCTGCCTTACAACCGCACGGTGAAGGATCTGCCGAATCATTCATCCTCGAAGTTCCTGAAACGTCTTCGCGACCGGTTTCCGCTCACCGAGAACGGCGACAC
>OCZS010000489.1_pt1 | contig 13014 bp, 8 predicted proteins | sample 1539071 | NCBI WGS metagenome assembly OCZS01 (sample SAMEA3113584, study PRJEB22503) | soil metagenome
ACAAGCTGCGGGACTGGCTGTTCAGCCGGCAGCGCTACTGGGGCGAGCCGTTCCCCGTGGTCTTCGACGAGGAGGGTGTGGCTCACGCCCTCCCCGACGAGATGCTGCCCGTGGAGCTGCCGGAGGTCCCCGACTACAGCCCGAAGACCTACGACCCCGAGGACGCCGGCAGCGAGCCGGAGCCACCCCTGTCGCGGGTCCAGGAGTGGGTCGACGTCGAGCTCGACCTCGGCGACGGCAGGGGCCGGCGGCGCTTCCGCCGCGAGACGAACACGATGCCCAACTGGGCCGGGTCGTGCTGGTACTACCTGCGCTACCTCGACCCGGTGAACACCGAGTCCTTCGTCGACCCCGAGAACGAGGCCTACTGGATGGGGCCGCGGACCGAGCCGGTGCCGGGAGCCCCGGCCGGCACGCGTGACCCCGGTGGCGTCGACCTCTACGTCGGCGGCGTCGAGCACGCCGTGCTCCATCTGCTCTATGCACGGTTCTGGCACAAGGTGCTCCACGACCTGGGGCACCTCAGCTCCGAGGAACCCTTCCGCACCTACTTCAGCCAGGGCTACATCCAGGCGCCGGCGTTCGTCGACGCCCGGGGGCAGTACGTCGAGGCCAGGGAGGTGGAGGAGGTCGTCGGCGACGACGGGCAGCCGGCGTTCAGCTGGAACGGCGAGCCCGTCACCCGCGAGTACGGCAAGATCGGCAAGTCGCTGAAGAACATGGTCAGCCCGGACGAGATGTATGCCGCGTTCGGCGCCGACACCTTCCGGCTCTACGAGATGGGCCTCGGGCCCCTCGAGCAGAGCAAGCCGTGGGACACCCGGGCGGTCGTGGGGTCGCAGCGCTTCCTCCAGCGGTTGTGGCGCAACGTCGTCGACGAGGAGACCGGCGAGGTGGTCGTCGTCGACGCGCCTCTGGACGCCGCGACGTCCCGGGTGCTTCATCGCACCATCGACGCGGTGCGCACCGACTACGCCGAGCTCGGGTTCAACACCGCGATCGCCCGCCTGACCGAGCTCAACAACGCGCTGACCAAGCTGGAGGGTGGCGTGCCGCGGGATGCCGCCGAGCAGCTCGTCCTCATGGTGGCGCCGTTGGCCCCGCACATCGCCGAGGAGCTGTGGATGCGGCTCGGCCACGAGGAGTCGCTGGTCCACGCGGCGTTCCCCGTCGCCGACCCGGCCCTGCTCGTCGAGGACACGGTGACCTGCGTCGTGCAGGTCCGCGGCAAGGTGCGCGACCGCCTCGAGGTCCCAGCCGACATCACCGAGGACGACCTTCGGGCGCTCGCCCTGGCGAGCGCCAAGGTGCAGGCGGCGGTGCCGGACGGCATCCGCACGGTCGTGGTGCGGGCGCCGAAGCTCGTCAACGTCGTGCCGGCCTGAGCGCCATTGCTTCTGGGCAAGCTGCGGACTCGCCGTGACACCTGAGAAGGCTTGCCGGGTGACGTGAGCTTCTGCCGGCCGATCTCCCGCCGTGGCGGGCTCCCGCCGGACGTCTCGGGTGGTGGACTCGGGATGCCGGCTGCTCCCCGCCCGCTCCTAGACTTCGTCGCGTAGGTCATGAGTGCCAGCGACAAGCCCCGGCTCGCTGGCCAGCAACCCTCCTCCGCGGTGGGGTGCTCCGGGTGACGACCTGGTCGGCGCCTCCTCGGCGTCGGCAAGCGCGGGATCCCGGGAGACGCCCCGAGGTCCTCCGGCCTCGGGAGACCCTCATGTCGATCGCCACCAGCACACACCCCACGTTCCACCGCCGGCCACGGCCGCGCGCGGTGCCGGATGCCGCGGCCCCGCCTTCCGCTCCCACCCCATCGCCCCTCTCCGCCGTTCACCGCCACACGAGACCTTCGCAGCGGGACCTGCCTCGGGTGGTCCGTCCCGGGCTCGTCCCCACCCTGTCGGGTGACCTCGTCGACTACGCCAACCTGGACCACGCCGCCTCCACACCGGCATTCGAGGGCGTGGCCCGGGCCGTGGAGACCGCGACGCGCACCTACTCCTCGGTGCACCGCGGCACCGGGTGGCTCTCCCGGGTCACGAGCGCGCACTACGAGGCGGCGCGCGAGGAGGTCGCCCGTTTCGTCGGAGCCCGACCGGACGACGCCGTCGTCTTCACCCGCAACACGACGGATGCCGTCAACCTCCTCGCTCGCTGCCTGCCCCGGGACACCTCCGTCGTCGTCTTCGCCTCCGAGCACCACGCGGCGCTCCTTCCGTGGGCGACCCGGGACACGGTGCGGCTCCCGGTGCCGGGCAGCGTGCGCGACGCCGAGGTGCTGCTCGAGGCGGCGCTCGCGGCCCTGCCGGCAGGTACGGCCCGACGTCCGCGCGAGGCGCTGGTGGTGCTCACCGCCGCCTCGAACGTCACCGGCGAGATCTGGCCCGTGGACCGGCTCACCGCCGTCGCCCGCCGCCACGGGGCCAGGGTCCTCCTGGACGGTGCCCAGTACGCCGCCCACCGCACCGTCGACCTCGGCGCGCTGGGCGTCGACTGGGTGGTCTTCTCGGGACACAAGGTGCACGCGCCGTTCGGCACCGGGGTCCTCGCGGGTCGCCAGGACTGGCTCGATGCGGCCCCGCCGTACCTCGCCGGCGGGGGAGCCACGGCCGCGGTCACCGAGGGCGGCACCCGCTGGGTCAGCGGGCCGGCTCGACACGAGGCCGGCAGCCCCAACGTCCTGGGGGCTGTCGCCCTCGCGGCCGCGTGCGCGACGATCCGCGAGCACCGGTCCGCCATCGAGGAGCACGAGGCCCGGCTGACCGCCCGTCTTCTCGGCGGGCTTCGAGCCATCGACGGCGTGACGACCTACTCCCTCTTCGGCTGGGGCCACGACCGTGGGCCGGTCGTCACCTTCACGGTCGACGGCCTCGACAGCCACCTGGTCGCTGCCGCCCTCTCGGCCGAGCACGGCATCGGGGTGCGGGCGGGAAAGTTCTGCGCGCACCTGGTCGTGGACGCCCTGCTCGAGGACGGGTCCGACACCGGGTTCCAGCACGCCACTGCAGTCCGGGCGAGCGCCGGCCTCGCGACGAGCGAGGAGCACGTCGAGCGACTGCTCGCCGCCGTCGCGATGTTCGCCGCGGAAGGGCCGGGTGCCGACTACGTCGAGACCCCGGAGCAGGGCTGGGTGCCCGTGGACGACACCCGGGAGCTGGACGCGCCGCTGCCCTGGTGAGGGCACGGCATCCGCGAAACCGCGCACGCATCTCTGGTCCCGTCGCGCGGGAGGGTGCAGGCTGTGGGCCTGAGGACGTGGCGCCTGCCACGCCCCGCACCGAGGAGGACCCATGGCCGATCTCGACACCTCGCAGCTGCTCGCGGCGCTCGAGCCGGTCGCCGAGGACAACCTCAACCGGCACCTCGAGGTGGCCCAGGAGTGGATGCCGCACGAGTACGTCCCGTGGTCGCTGGGGAGCGACTTCAAGGAGCTCGGCGGCGACCCGTGGTCGGTCGACCAGTCGCAGCTCTCGCAGATCGCCCGCACCGCCCTCGAGGTCAACCTCCTCACCGAGGACAACCTGCCGAGCTACCACCGCGAGATCGAGCGGGCCTTCGGCCGGGAGAGCGCGTGGGGCGCCTGGGTGAACCGCTGGACGGCGGAAGAGGGCCGGCACGCGTTCTGCATCCGCGACTACCTCCTCGTCACCCGCGGCGTGGACCCGGTCGAGCTCGAGCGGGCCCGGATGGAGACGATGCAGACGGGCTTCGACTCCGGCGACAAGCCGCTGCTCAACGTGTGCGCGTATGTCTCCTTCCAGGAGCTCGCCACCCGCGTCTCCCACCGCAACACCGGCAAGTTCACCGACGAGCCGATCGCGGAGAAGCTGCTCACCCGGGTCGCCAAGGACGAGAACCTCCACATGATCTTCTACCGCAACATCGTCCAGGCGGCGCTCGACCTGGCGCCGAGCCAGACGATGCGCGCCATCACCGAGGAGGTCGTCAGCTTCCAGATGCCCGGGGCGATCATCCCCGGCTTCGGTCGCAAGGCCGTGCAGATGGCGATGGCCGGCATCTACGACCTGCGCATCCACCACGACGACATCGTCGCGCCGCTCCTGCGCCAGTGGGGGGTCTGGGAGCTCGAGGGCCTGGACGCCGACGGAGAGGCGGCGCGCGACGAGCTGGCGGCTGCCGTGGCCGCGCTCGACACCGAGGCGACACGGTTCGTCGAGAAGCGGGAGGAGCGCGCGGCCAAGCTCGCAGCGCGGCAGGGTGCGGCCGCGGCCGGCCACTAGCCTGCTCGGGTGAGCACCAGCCTCGTCACCGACTCCACGGCATACCTCCCGACGGACCTCACGGCCGGTCTCGACGTCCACGTCGTGCCGCTGCACGTGGTCGTCGGCGGCAGGGAGTTCTCCGAGGGTGTCGACATCGACGCCGGTGCCGTCGCCGCGGCGCTGCGCAGCTTCACACCGGTCTCCACCTCGCGCCCCGCACCCGCGGCCTTCCTCGAGGTGTACGAGGCCGCGGCTGCCGGTGGTGCCGACGCGGTGGTGTCCGTGCACATCTCCGGTGACATGTCGAGCACGATCGCGGGCGCCGAGCTGGCGGCCGCGGAGTCCCCGGTGCCCGTCACCGTCGTCGACTCGCGTGCGCTCGGCATGGCCATGGGGTATGCCGTGCTCGCCGGCGCGCGGTTGGCCGCCGGTGGGGCATCAGCCGACGTGGTGGCGGATGCCGTGCGCGCGACGTGCGCTGCCGCCACGGTCGTCTTCTACGTCGACACCCTGGAGTACCTGAGGCGCGGGGGCCGGATCGGCAAGGCTGGAGCGTTGGTCGGCTCCGCGCTGTCGATCAAGCCGATCCTCGGGCTCCGCGAGGGGCACATCGTCCCGCTCGAGCGGGTGCGCACCTCGACCCGGGCCATCGCCCGCCTCGAGGACCTCGCAGTGGAGGCCGCGATGTCCGTGCCCAGCGGCTTCGACGGCGTCGACGTGGCTGTGCACCACCTGGACTCGCCGGAGCGGGCGGAACGGCTGGCAGAGCGGCTGCGCGCCCGCCTGGGGCAGGGCGCCGACGTCCGTGTCGTGGGGCTCGGGGCGGTCGTCGGGGCGCACGTCGGCCCCGGGACGCTGGCCGCCGCAGTGGTGCCGAGGTTGGCGCGCTGACCGATGGGCTGGCTCGTCGCCGAGATCGCCGTCGTTGCGGTCGTCTGCTTCCTCATCGGCTCGGTGAACCCCGCGGCCCTCGTCGGCCGGTCGCTCGGACACGACCTGCGCACCTCCGGGTCGGGCAACCCGGGCGCGACCAACGCCGGGCGGGTGCTCGGCCCCAAGTGGGGAGTGCTGGTTCTCGTCCTCGACGTCGCCAAGGCGTACCTGCCGACCCTGCTCGTGCTGCGAACCCTGGGGACCGTGGCTGCGCTGGTCGCCGGCCTCTCGGTGGTGCTGGGTCACGTGTTCAGCCCTTTCCTGCGTGGCCACGGCGGCAAGGGCGCGGCCTGCGCCCTCGGTGCGGTGCTCGCGGTGGAGCCCTGGGTCGGGCTCGGGGCGGTCGTCGCGTTCGCGCTCGCCAAGACCGTCCTGCCGTTCGTCGGCGAGGCATCGGTGGTCACGGTGGGCGTCATCGGCCTCGTCGGGGTGTTCGGTCTGGTCGGCCTTGCGCCGTTCGTGGGGCCGGTTGTCGGGGCCTGGCTGGTGCTGCTCTCCGTGCTCGTCCTGTCCCGCCACCGCCGCAACATCGTCGCCTGGCGGTCGCGGCGGGTGCCGTGACGGCCGAGGTGTGCGGGCACGCCTGCCCGCAGGCGACTCAGGACGGACCTGCCCTCGACCTCGAGGGACCCGGCGGCCGTCGCTGCCCCGACCTCGGCGTCCACAGTGAGGTCCGCGCCACGCGGTACTCCACAGGTGGCCGCGGCGCCTCGGGGCGGGCGGTCGGCCCTCCTTAGTGTCGGCGCATGCCCCGACGTCACGACCCCGAGCTCCTCTCACCCCGGGCCATGGCTCGGCTCCGTGCGCCGCGGGGCTACGTGCCGACCGAGGTCGAGCTGCATCGGGACCCGAGGGTCTCCGAGGCGGCGTCCAACGCCGGCCGCTCCAGCCGCCACGCGAGCCGGCTGTCGCGGTGGCGGTGGGTGCGGGTGCCCGTCGCGTTGGAGGGGGCGCGATGGCAGCCCGGCCGGTCCGCCGTCCTGGGCGTCGTCGTCGTGACGCTGCTGGCGGTCGCGGTGTTCGGGCTCCGGGTGGCGTGGGCCACCTCCTACGAGGCAGGGAGGGTCCTGGCACCTGACGGAGGCGCACGGGCCGGACCACAGGGAGTCACGGCAGCCGCGGCCCCCGTGGGGGTTCCGGCCGATGCCGCCAGGAGGGGCATCGCTGGCACGGAGGGTGAGAAGACACCCGGCGGGGACATGGGCGCCCGAGGTGGCGCGCCGACGGTCACCGGGACACCCGGAGCAGCGGTGGTCGTGCACGTGGTGGGACAGGTGCGCCGGCCGGGTGTCCTCCGGCTCGCCGCGGGGTCCCGGGTGGCGGACGCCCTCGACGCGGCCGGTGGACCGACGCCCACCGCTGACCTGGCCCGGGTCAACCTCGCGCGGGTCCTCGTCGACGGTGAGCAGGTGCAGGTCCCGGCGCCCGGGGACCCGGACCCCGTCGGCGTCGGTGTCGTTCCCGCGGTCCCGGTTGCGCCGGCCCGTGGCGTGGCAGCGGGGGACGGCGGGACAGCCGGGACCGGCACGATGCTCGTTCCGCTCAACACGGCTGACCTCGCGACACTCGAGACGCTGCCCGGCGTTGGCCCCGTCCTGGCCCAGCGCATCGTCGACTGGCGATCGCAGCACGAGCGGTTCACGAGCGTCGAGGAGCTCGGTGAGGTGAGCGGTATCGGGGAGAAGCTGCTGGCACAGCTCCGACCCCTGGTCACTCTGTGACGCCCGAGCTCTGGGCGCGTTCCTTCCGATGAGTGACTCGCAGGCGACTGGACGGCGGGGTGAGCCGACGAACGACCTGCGGCTCCTGGCCCCCGCAGTGCTCGCTTGGGCGGTGGCCGCCGCCGGTCTCGGGCTTGGCGTGAGGGGTCACCTCGTGATGGCGGTGCTCGGGGCACTCCTGGGCGTCGTGCTCGCCCTGGTGCCGTCGAGGCGGTGGGAGGTCCGATGGTGGTGGGACGTCCGATGGCGGTGGCCGGCCATCCTCCTGGCCGTGCTCGTCGTGCTCCTCCAGGTGGCTGCGGCCGGGCAGTCACTGCTGCGGGACCGCGGAGGTGTCGGCGCACTGGCCGCGGAGCGTGCCTCCGTTTCCGCCGTCGTCGTGGTGACGGGTGACCCGGTGGTGCTTGCTGGGCGTGGCGAGCAGGCCAGGGTCCTGCGGGACGCCACTGCGGTCGTCGTCGATGCCCGCGGAGTCCGGCGCAGCACCCGGGCACCGGTGCTGCTCACGGGTGGCGAGTCCCTCGTCGAGCCGGCGTGGCGATCGACCGTCGAGGTCCATGGCCGGCTCGCTCCCGCAGAGGCGGCGGACGACCGCGTCGCCGTGCTCACGGTGGGTGGGCCGCCGGTCCTCCTGGAAGGCCCGGGGCGCGTGGCGTCCTCCGCCGAGCGCCTCCGGGCCGGGCTCCGCAGCTCCGTGGACGACGCCCCCTCCGACGCCCGGGGGCTGCTTCCGGGGCTGGTCATCGGCGACACCAGCCGCACCCCGGACGACCTCACCGCAGCAATGCGCGCCACCGGCATGACGCACCTCACGGCGGTGAGTGGGAGCAACGTCGCGGTGGTCACCGGCATGGTGCTCGGGCTCTGTGTGGTCCTCGGCGTCCCACGACGGCTCAGGCCGGTCCTTGCGCTGCTCGCCCTCGCCGGTTTCGTCGTGCTGGCGCGCCCAGAGCCCAGCGTCGTCCGCGCGGCAGCCATGGGCGCCATCGGGCTCATCGGGCTCAGCAGGTCGCGGCGGTCGGCTGGCCCTCCTGTCCTCGGCGCTGCCATCGTCGTCGTGCTGGTTCTGGACCCGTGGCTCGCCCGGTCGTTCGGCTTTGCGCTGTCGTCACTGGCGACCCTCGGCCTCCTCCTTTTCACCCGACCGTGGGGTCAGGCGATCGGGGCTCGCCTTCCCGCGCGCCTGGCGCCCCTGGGGCCGGCGCTGGCCATCCCGGTTGCAGCGCAGGCCATGACCGCGCCACTGGTCGTCGTGCTGCAGGGCTCGGTGAGCGTGGTGGGGATCCTGGCGAACTTCCTCGCCGCTCCACTCGTGCCCGTTGCCACGGTGGCTGGGGTGGCGGCGGCGCTGGTGTCGGTTCTCTGGCCCCGGGCGGCTGAGCTCGTGGCGTGGGTCGGAGTGGTGCCGACGACCGTCATCGCGCAGGTCGCGAGGCGGTTCGCGGACGTCCCGGGCGCCTCGCTGCCGTGGCCCCACGGCGCTCCGGGGGCGCTTCTGCTCGCCGTCATCACCGTGGTGGTGGTCCTCACCGGCCGTGCCCTCGTGCGTCTTGTCGCCGGTCACCCGGTGCTCGCCGTCGGCATCGCGCTGCTGGCGGCCGCCTCCCTGGTTCCCACCCGAACGGTGACCTGGCCACCAGAGGGCTGGCGGGTCGTCGTCTGCGACGTCGGTCAGGGGGACGCCGTCGTGCTGCGCAGCGGGCCCGACCGCGCGGTGCTCGTGGACGCCGGTCCGGATCCGTCGTTCGTCGACCGGTGCCTGCGGCGCCTCGGAGTGACGACGCTCGATGCCGTCGTCCTCTCCCACTTCCACGCCGACCACGTCGACGGCCTCTCGGGTGCTTTGGACGGGCGAAATGTGGCCCAGCTCCTCGTCGGACCCGTGCCCGAGCCGGCGACGAGGGCCCGCACCGTCGGCGAGATCGCCCGGCGGCACGGCATCCCTATGGCTGTCCTCCACGCGGGCGACCGCATCACGGCAGGGGAGTTCGACGCCGTGGTGTGGAGCCCCTGGCGGCGCATCGCGGACGGCTCAGTGCCCAACAACGCGAGCATCGTGCTTGCGGCGCGAACCGGCGCCGTCGACGCTCTTCTCCTCGGTGATATCGAGCGAGAGGCGGCCCGCGACCTTCTCCTGCGCATCCGCCGCGAGCCGTCTATGGCCCTGGCGGCCGGCCGGTTCGAGGTGGTGAAGACGCCGCACCACGGGAGCGCCAACCTGGACGACGAGCTGATGGCACTGGTGAGGGCCCCGGTGGCGGTCGTCAGCGTGGGAAGCGACAACGACTACGGCCACCCCGCTCCGCGTCACCTTCAGGTGCTCAGGCGCAACCGGTATGCGGTGTTTCGCACCGACGAGCATGGGGACGTCGCGCTGGTGGCGCTCGAGGGGCAGGTCAGCGTGGAGACGAGCCGATGACTGCCGAGTGCCCGGTCGCCCGGCCGGAGATTAAGGTGTGAGGACGCATGGGACGGGGCGTGGCGACCGGACCGCAAGCCGGCCCGCACCTACCGTTGGAGAGCATGACGCGAGGACTGGGTGCCGCTCCGGCGACCGCTCGACCCCGGCATCCGCGCGAGGTCAACGGGGCTGCTCGGGGCCGCGCCCCTGGGTCCTCGCACGCATCCCCGCGGCGACCCGCGCGTCCGACGCCGGCCGTGTACCGCCGGAGACGGCTGGTGGCCATGGGGCTACTCGTCCTGCTGGTGTACGGCGGATACACCGCCGTGACGGCCTTCGTGGGATCTGACGGGGAGGGAGCAGGTTCGCAGCAGGTCGCGTCCGCCGCGCAGGCTGGAACGAGAGGCGTCATGGCCCCGGCGCGAGCCGTTGCGACCCAGGCTCCGGGGCCTGTCGACTGTGCGGTCACCCCGTGCGTCGCGCTCACCTTCGACGACGGTCCCGTGCCCCAAACGGCCGATGTCGTCGACCTCCTCGCAGCGCGTGGGGCGCGAGCGACGTTCTACGTGGTCGGAGAACAGGCGAAGCGGTATGCGTCGGTCCTCAGGCATGCCACGGAGGGTGGGAACGAGATCGGCAACCATTCGTGGAGTCATGTCGACCTCAGACGTGCAGATCCTCGCACCGCGGCGAAGGAGCTCGACCGGACTGGCGACGCGATCGAGGAGGCAACCGGCGTTCGCCCAGCCACGATGCGGCCGCCCTTCGGTGGGGCGGTCACGTCGGTCGCCGCACAGGCCGGCCTCCCCCAGGTGCTCTGGTCGGTCGACACCCGCGACTGGGACGGGCGGAGCACCGCGTCGGTCGTCGCCCGCGTGCTGTCCGAGGCGCAGCCGGGTGGGATCGTGCTCATGCACGACGTGAAGGGCACGACGCGCGCCGCTCTGCCCGAGATCCTCGACGCGCTCATGAGCAAGGGGTACGCGCTCGTGACGGTGTCCGAGCTTCTGGGTCGCGACCTGACCCCGGGAGGCGTCTACCGCACCGGTCCGGCGCCGACGACCTGACCGGAAGCGGGCGCGCCTGATGCCCATTCCGGAGCCACGTGGGCGTCGGCGTCGACGATGTCAGCCGCGGATCAGATCGAGAAGGCCGGCTCAGGGGCGCGGACCGTGGGGGCCCGCGACTGTCCCCTCGCGCTCTCCGCCAGAGCGTCCAGAGTGGCTTTCACCGCCGGCACCCGCTGGAGGTCCGGCGTCGTCACCGCCATGATCGCCCGACGGGATGCCGGGGTGATCGGCAGCGCGACGACGTCCTCGTGGTGCACGGTGCGGAGGATGAGATCGGGGATCAGCGCGACGCCGAGGCCCTCCGCGACGAGGCCCATGACGGCGACGTAGTCCTCGGTCTCGTAGGCCACGTCCGGGCGGAAGCCTGCGTCGTGGGTCAGCTGCAGCAGGTGGCCACGGCACCGTGGACAGCCCGCGATCCACGGTTCCCCGGCGAGGTCGGCGAGGTCCACGGTCTCCTGCTCGGCGACCGCGTGGCCCTCCGGCACCGCGAGCCGCACCTCGTCGTCGAGGAGAGGGGTGATGACGAAGGCGTCGAGGTCCTCCTCACCACGACCGAGGTCGGTGCCCTCGTAGGCGAAGGCCACCGCGAGGTCGCACTCACCGGCCTTGAGTGCTGCGAGGCTCTCGGGCGGCTCCGCCTCGGTGAAGCTGATGCTGACGTCGGGAAAACGCTGCTTGACGAGCGCCAGAGCCCGGGGGACGAGCGTCGCCGACGCCGACGGGAAGGCCATGAGCCGCACCCGGCCGCTGCGCAGCCCCGCGATGGCGGCGACCTCCTCCTCCGCGGCGTCGAGTGCCGCGAGGACCGCGGTGGCGTGCCGGGCCAGCACCCGGCCGGCCTCGGTGAGTCGGACGTTGCGGCCGATCCGCTCGACGAGCACGGTCCCGGTGCGCTGCTCGAGCCGGCGAACCATCTGCGAGATGGCCGGTTGGGTGTAGCCGAGGGAGGCCGCGGCAGCGGTGAAGCTGCCCTCGTCCGCAATGGCCTTCATGACGCGCAGCCCTGCAGCATCGATCATGGAACGATCCTATAACGTCACGTTATCCGCCGTGAGCACCGTCCAACTGCGGGTGATGACCCACAAAGCTCGACCACGCCACCATCTCCACCCGCGTACCGTCCGCGAAGGACGGCGGAACGACGAGGGCCGGACCGCACAGCGGTCCGGCCCTCGCCGGTGGACCCCGACGAACGGGGTCGCTCTGGAGCTAGCCCTTCTTGTTGCTGCCCGTGACGCGGAGCTTGTAGTCCGCGTCGAGGACCTGGATGTCGCCCGTCGTCAGGTTCGAGATGATGACGGTGATCTGCTCCTTGTTGTCCAGGCAGGTGGTGTTGAAGCCCGCCTCGTGGATCGAGTTGCCCTCGAACCGGTAGACGTAGTTGCCCGCGTCGTCGACGAGCTCACCCTCTGACGTGGTGCCCGGGGTGAGGTCGCAGGGCGACAGGATCTGGACGACCCAGTTGTTGTTCTGGATACCGGTGGTGAGGATCCAGTGGCCCGGCTCCGACGACAACGTGGCCGCTGCACCGTCGACCATGACGTCGTCGACGAAGAAGCCGGTGTCGAGGTACGCCGCGTCGGTCGAGTAGCGGAACCGCACGTCCGTCGTGCCGGCCGGAAGAGGACCGGTCTGGAGGTGGACGTACTCCGGGTCGTCGACGAAGTAGGCGCCGCCGGAGGTCCCGGTGAGGCCGTTGCCCGCGTTGTTGTCGTGCGGGTCGGTGTTCGTGGTGACCACGGTCGTGGTGCCGTACTCGTACAGCGGGACTGTGGTCCACACCCCGTTCACGAGGGCCTCGACGTAGCCGTAGTCCCAGCCCTCCTCGATGAAGTACCAGGTCCAGAAGTCCACGACGTCACCCGCGGTCACGGGCGTGTCGACGTTGAGGTAGTTCTCGTTCTGGCTCTCGGCGCCACCCCACCAGTGGTTGGGCTCGGAGTGCGGTGCCACCCGCCCGGTGGGTTCACCTTCGAAGTCGAGGGTGACGTTCCGGCCGAGGTTGCGGAAGGTCTCGTACGAGACTCCGAACGGCAGTGCGCTCTGCGCCGGCACCTTGGGGCTGTTCGCCCAGCGACCCTCCGGAACGCGGCCGAAGTACTGGCCACGGTTCTTCCAGAACAGGTCGTTGGCGATGTCGACGCTCCAGCTGGTGAACGCCGGGTCGCCGAAGTCGATGTTGATGAAGTTCCAGCGGTCCGAGCTCTCGTCGTCCAGCTTGACGGCGATGGCCCAGTCCTTGAACAGCTCCTCCGCCGAGCGTAGGTCGGTGGTCCCGGGCATGGCGTTGTACGCGTCGATGGCTGCCTGCACGCCCGCCATGCCGTCTGCCTGGTTCTGGAAGATCAGTTTCAGGAGGAGGTCGCCGCCGGCGCCGTCGTACTGGCAGTCGGCGTTGAAGGTGCCGTCGCCGTTGCCACCAGCCTGCTCCCAGAGGTACAGGAAGTAGGTCAGGGACGCGCCGTAGTTCTCGAGCCCTCCGCCCCATCTCGTCAGCGAGGTCTCACGGTGGAACACCTGGTGGTAGGTCAGGTGCGAGCCGCCGATGTCGTAGCAGTTGAGGAAGATCGCCATGTCGGCGAGGCCCTCGTCCACCCACGACACCTCACCGGGGTCGGAGTAGTTCATGAGCAGGTGCTCGAGCTCGTGCGCGATGACGCCCTCGT
>OCZS010000491.1_pt1 | contig 12978 bp, 14 predicted proteins | sample 1539071 | NCBI WGS metagenome assembly OCZS01 (sample SAMEA3113584, study PRJEB22503) | soil metagenome
TCTCATCCCTCGTGGCGGCCCCCGGCCATGGGGGTCTTATCAGCAATCGAGGGCTAAGCGCTGTGCTAACCAGCCTTTGCGCTGGTCGCGCCCGAGCGTCAGGGGCGAAGGGATGCGTTCGTAACGATCTCGTCCCCAGCGGTGCCGGCAAGCCATGTCGACAGTGGAGACCTAGATGACTGGTCCCGGATCGTGCGGTACGGCCGAGGTGGACCTCTGCTCGGCGGTCCGTCTCAGGCGCACGGCTGCTGGCGTCTCGGCCCCAAAAGGCAGGCGGTGGAGAGGCTCGGCTACTGGTCCGGCATGCGGAGGGTGAAGAACTCAACCAGCTCGGACGCTGCCGGCGGGTCGAGGTTGCTGAGGCTGACCACCACGTAGCCGAGCTGGGGGAAGATCCGGAGCTCGCCGTTCATGCCGGGCGCGCCGCCGCCGTGCCCGTAGCTGCGCAGCCGCCCTTGGCCTTGCACGTCAAAGCCATAGCCGTACTGCTGCTGGTGAGGGCGGGTCGCTTCGGCGAGCGTCGCCTCCGAGATCAGCCTCCCGGAGCGCAATGCGTGGGCGAAGCGCAGCAGGTCGCCGACCGTCGAGTAGCCGCCGCCTGCCGCCGTGCCCCGCCAGGGAAGCGTGTCGGTATTCGGCGCCCAATCGCTACCAGGGGATGCGCGCAGGTAGCCGACCGCCCGATCCGGGACGTCCACTGATTCGGGGCGCGCGCCTGTGGAGCGCATGCCGGCCCGGCGAAAGACGTGGTCGCGAACGTAGTCGTCGTAGGACCCCCCGGTGACTTGTTCGATGAGCGCGCCCAGCAGGACGAAGCCGTAGTTGGAGTACTCGAAGCGGGCGCCCGGCTCCTGGGTAAGCCCGCGCCGGCCGTAGAGTTTCAGGTAGTCGCGGTGCTCGCGCAGCTGAAGGCGGTGTTCCTCGAACTCCGGGCCGAAGATGTCGCCGGTCCCTCCGGTATGGGTCAGCAGGTGCCGCACGGTGACCTTGGCGGCCACCTCCTTGTTCGGATAGTCAGGCAGATGCGCGCCGATTGGGTCGTCCAGCTTTAGCTTGCCCGCCTCGGCCAGCTGCAGGGTGGCGACCGCGGTGAACATCTTGTTCATCGAGCCGATGCGGAACCTCGTGGCCGGGGTGTTCGCCACACCGGCCTTGCGGTCGGCCCGGCCCCAGGCGTCCTGGAGCAGGACCTTGCCGTGGCGGGTGACGAGCACGGCCCCGGCGAACTCGCCAGCGTGGGCACGCTCGGCGGCATGGTCGGTGAGCGCCGTCAGCGCCTGCGCTTGGGGCATTCGGTGCAGGACGAGGTTGACGGCGCTCGACGGCTTGGGGGTGGCCAGCAGCTCCACCCGATCGTCGGCATCCCCGATCCGCTGGAACCGGATGTTGTCCACCCCGACCCGCAGCGGCCCTTGATTGTCGGTGGTGGCCAGGCGCAGGCGGACCGTCTGGCCCGCCCACGCCGACACGTCCACCCGCGCCTCGGTCGGCTGGCGGCGGGCCGGATCGCCTGGCGAGGTGCGGAAGACGTTGACCAGCACATCGCCCTTGGCCACCGAGTCGATGGGCGCCGAAGGCCTGAGGAGGTCGATCCGGAACTGCTGGTTCGCCTCGGGAGTGTCATATGCCAGGGTCGCTGGACTGCTGAACGGGCCCGTCCCGGTGTGGAAGACGCTCAGCTGCAGGCTGAATCGACCCTCCAGCCGCAGGTCCCGGTACAGGATGCGGGTCCCGGGACCGTTCACGTCGGTCACCGCCGCGAACCTGCCCTGGGGCGGATCGGGGACATCGAACGGGGCGTTGGGATCGCTCTGGGCAGGATCGGGTGCCTTGTGGCCGTCGGAGTACACGAACCAGCCTCCCGAGCCGCCGCCGACGGCCTGCCACCCGGTGATCGCGCCGGACTCGAAGTCATCCACGACGATTGTTCTCGGCCGAGCTCGGCACCCGACCAGGACCGAGCTCAGGGCGACCAAGACCGCCAGCGCTGCCGCAGCGACCGCCCTCCTGTGACCCCGGACCCCTCGCAGGACGCCGAGATGGTGGATCGGACGGTTTCTTGCCCACCCCCGCCTCACCAGCCACGACATCGCGGCCACCGCCGGGTCGTCATGTCCTGCGCGATCAGAGCCAGCTCTGCCTCACGGCCCCTGAAGGGCCACGCCGAGATGGCCGCACTGGTAATAGGCACGGGCACCTACCTGGTAGCCCTCGTTGCTGTGGTCGGCTTCAGCTGCGGCGGAACGGGTAGACGGGGTCCCCGATCCCGCGGATCCGGACGCTGTCGATCATGTTGGGGTGGAAGACGTAGTGGTCGGCGTCCATCGGGATGTCGAACTGGTCCATGTCGGCCTGGGAGTAGAAATGGGCTTCGCCGTCCTTCTCGACGTAGCCGAGCAGCCCGCTCTGCCACAGCACCGACGGTAGGTTGGTGGTGCTGTCGAATGCTCGCGAGGCCTGGGCCTGCATGCCATCGAGCTCCCGCCGCGTGAAGCGGTCGACGCCGACGGATCTGATGATCTCGCGGACCTGCTGGTCGATCCCGGCCAGGTACTCCACGGTGCTCGTGTAGACCTCGGTGTAGCCGTGGTCGCCGGCGCCCTTCGGCATCGTGTCCGCGGCGATCTGGTTGCTGGCCTGGGCGAGCTGGGAGTCGCCGTACCGCTTGGAGGAGCGCGACACCACCCCTCGCAGGTCGGCCTGGGACAGCTCCCGCCGGCCGGCCGCCTTCTGACGCACGATCTCGGCGCAGATGGCGTTGCCGAGGGAGACGACGTCGCGGGGGATCAGCCGGGTGTGCCGGAGCAGGTAGTCGGTGACCTTCTCGTGGACGCCCCGGGCCTGGTTGTGGACCACCGGGGTCCCGAGCCAGGCCTCGACCGGGCCGGCACCGTCGTCCGCGCCCATGAAGAACGACGGGTCGAGCCGCTGGAGCTTCTCGAGCAGCAGGTACTCGATCGACTTCCGGGTCCAGCCGAGCACCCGGATGTGCGGTTCGTCCTGGTACCTCGGTGCATGCTCGGACCGGTACACCGATGACATCACGATGTCGCGGATCGAGATCACGATGTGCAGGCGCCCGCCCAGCCTTGGATCCCTGAGGAAGCGCATGACCTGGTGGAACAGACCCTTCTGGCACTGCAGCCAGTACATCGGGGCGTGGCCGAACTCCTCGTCCACCGCATCGAGGTAGAAGAAGATCGGCGGGCAGGTCCGGAGAATCTCGGCCAGCACGTCCTCCAGGTCCTCCCAGGCGGGGTCGTCCAGGTAGGCCGTCAGCTGGCGGCCGCTGTGCCGGCCGTTGATGATGTCGGTCAGCTCGGCATAGATCGACCTCGGCCGGCGGAACTCGCCGAGCAGAAACCCGTACTCGTACCGGATCGACTTCGCCTGCTCCTGCGAGACGTAGTGCCTGAGGTCGCGGTGGGCCAGGATGTGGGTGGCCAGGGAGTTCAGGACCGCCCGCTTCCAGATCTGCATCCACTTCTCGGTGAGGAACTGTTCCGGGAACCACTGGCACGCCTTGACGATGGTCTCGGTCGAGGGAGGATCCTGCTGGGGCTGGTCGGCGTAGACCGACTCCTGCTGTGCCTGGAAGCTGCGCAGGCGGCGCAGGTACACGGTCTTCCCGGCGCCGAGTCGGCCGACGATCACCCGGCTGGTGGCGTCGTCCGCGCGTGTGGCCAGTGCTCCGAACGCGGGGTCGCCGTGGAAGTCGACGAAGTCGTGGAGCATCCGCTCGATAGATGCCCTGGAACCGTCCGGGTTCCCGAACGGGCCGACCGGGTCGGATCGACCGTTCAGCCTGTGGGTCTCGCCCTGTTGCTCTTGCATCGGCCCCTCCATCACTCACTCGCTCGTCGATACCTCACAACGAAGAGCCGGGGGACTCGCTCGGTGATCCCCGCTCCAGCATCCGCTGGGCCCCATACAACGGCCCGAACAGGGCCGACCCGAGCTGCAGCCAGACCGCGGAGGCGTAGTCACCCTGCCGGAACGACCCGATGACCATCATGAGGACACCGACGGCCACCAGCGCGGGGAGGACCCAGCGTCGTCGGTTCCTCGGGAATTCCGCCATCGCCGCCATGCATCCCGCCGGTCGCGTCTCCAGACGCTCGATCCTGGCACCTCCACAACCGGTCGTAAAGGTGATGATCGGTGTCATCGGTCACACCGCCCCGGTGCCACCGGCCATGTACTGCCAGCCTTACGACCCAGGCCCGCAACAGCAGCACGTAAACCAGCACGCCCAGGTCGGCCACGTGGATCCGAAGGTCCTGCCCGGCCCCGGCGCGCCCGGAGCAGGTACGCCCGCCTAGCCGCGGTCCCAAGCGGGTCACAGCCGTCGGTCGTGGGTCAGGGCGCTATGACTCCGGTGAGACCAGAACCACCGCCTAGCCTCGTCGGCTCCAGCGGCTTCCGGCCCGCCAAATGGCGGTACCGAACGCTGTTGGGAGGGGCGCGGGGGGCATTCCCTACCGTAGCAGTCCGAGTTCCCGTGCGCGGCTGACGGCCTGGGTACGATTGGTGACGCCGAGCTTGTCGAAGATGTGGGTGACGTGGCTTTTGACGGTGTCCAGGGTGACCACTAGCTGCTCGGCGATCGCTCGGTTCGGCGTGCCGGCGGCCAGCAGCCGCAGCACCTCCAGCTCGCGGGCGGTCAGCGGCTCGACCATCCCCGGCACCACCACGCCGCCGCGGCTGAGGGGTGGGCGGACGGGCTGACCGGCCTGCGCGAAGGCCTCCACCACCCGAGCGAGATACTCGTGCGGGGCGGCGACGGCCCGCGGCCGTGCTGACCGCCGACCCAGCAGCAGTTGGCGGATCAGGGCGGCCATCGGCGGGCCCTCGTCGACGAACACCCGCAGGTACCCTTCTGGCGCGCCGAGCGCGAGCGCCTCGGCCAGCGCGTCCAGCGCCCCGGCCCGGTTGCCGCTGGCGTCCAGCGCCAGCACTTGGAGGGTCCGCACCTCGATGACGCTGCCGGTCCGCCCTTGGGCCGCCGCCTCGGCACGCAGCCGCTCCAGCAGCTCGAGCGCCCGCTCGGGATCACCCTCGGCGACCAGCAGGCGGGCCAGCAGCAGGTACTCGCGCTCGCGCGGGTAGCTAGGCGGGTCCTCCACGTCCAGACCGCGCGCCTGCACCCAGCGGGCGGCGTCGGCGACCTGGCCATTCACGATGGCCAGTTTCGCCCGAAGGGCCGGCACCGGATTGAGCAGGTCCACGACCCCGGCTGCGGGGCTCGGCTGGGCCTGCTCGGCCTCGGCGATCGCCTCCCAGGCGCCGGCCCGGTCGCCCCGGGCGTGCCGGATCCAGGCCAGCGTGGCCAGGCCGGCCAGCAGCGGCTGGGTGTAGGCCAGCTGCCGGCACAACCCGACGCCCTGGGAGGCATGCTCGAGCGCGCCGTCCAGCTGGCCGCGTTCGTACAGCACCTCGGCCATGCCCACGTGCGCCATGCCGGCTGCCGGCAGCGGGCGGCCCACCCCACCGGCGGCAGCAAGCACCTGCCGGTAGGTGCCCAGCGCCGCGCCGAGGCGGCCCTGGGCGCGCTGCACCTGACCCAGGTCGTAGCGGGGCCGCACGGCCAGGAAGCCCTCACCGGGCGCCCACCGTTCGCCGACCAGGTCGACCAGCAGCCGCTCGGCCTCGGCGAGCTCACCCCGCTGCCAGGCGGCAACGGCCAGATACCGGTCGACCGCCCAGCGGAGCGCCCGGTCCTTCTCGGTGAGATAAGGCAGGGCCTGTTGGACGAAGGCGTCGACGCGGTCGGCGTCCCCGCGCCGTCGGGCAAGGTCCGCGCGCGCGATCGCGATCGCCGCGGGCAGGTTGGCTACCAGGCTCGCCGCCCGGCCGACCGAGGGCTCGTGCGGCTCGTCGCCGGCGGCCGCCAGCGCCGCCTCGGCGTGCCTCAGCAGATGCTCGGCCTCGTGGATGCGGCCCACGAGCAGCGCCCAGACCGCCTGGGCCAGCAGCAGCCGGGGCCGGGAGCGGACCAGCTCGGTGGGCAGCGCCTGCACCCAGCGGTCGACCGTGGCGCCCTCTGCGCGCTGCAGCAACGCGTCGAAGTGCCGCTCGATCAGCCGGGCGGCCCGGACCGTGTCGCCGGCGGCTAGGGCGTGGCGGATGGCGTCGTCGGCCAGCCCGGCCTGCTCGCACCAAGCGGCCGCGGCCCGGTGCAGCTCCGCCACCCGGTCGGGCCGCTCTTGGGCCAGGCGGGCGCGGAGCAGGTCGGCGAACAGATGGTGGTAGCGCCACCAGCGGCGTTCCTCATCCAGCGGGATCAGGAACAGGTTGGCCCGCTCGATGTGCTCGAGCAGCTGCTGGCTGTCGGCGCGGCCGGTGACCGCCTCGCACACCGGCCCCGACAGCCGCTCCAGCACCGAGGTCTCCAGCAGAAAGGCCCGCAGCGGCTCGGGCTGGCGGTCCAACACCTCCTCGGCCAGGTAGTCCAGCACGTAGCGGTGGCTGCCCGAGAACCCCTCGACGAACTCGGTGACGTCGCCACGGCCACGCAGCGACAGCCCGGCGAGCTGGAGCCCGACCACCCAGCCCTCGGTCCGGTCCCGAAGCGCCACGACGGCCGCCTCAGACAGGTCCGGCCCGACGGCGGTGCGCAACAGGGCGGCGGCCTCCTCGGGGGTGAAGCGCAGGTCGCGCTGGCGCAGCTCGGCCAGCTGCCCGCGAGCCCGCAACCGGGCCAGCGGCAGCGGTGGGTCGGCGCGGCTGGCCACCACAAGCCGCAGCGAAGCCGGCAGGTGCTCCAGCAGCAATGCCAGGGTGTGGTGAATCGGCGTGGCCTGGATCAGGTGGTAGTCGTCCAATACCAGCAGGATCTCCCCTGATTGGGCGGCCAGCTCGTTGATCACCCCCGTCACCACCGCCTCCAGCGCGCTCGGCTCGGGGCCGCGCAACAGCGCACCGACCCGCGCGCCGGTCCCGGGCCGCACCTGGTCCAGGGCGGCGGCGACGTACCGCCAGAACCGGGCCGGATCGTTGTCGCCTTCGTCCAATGACAGCCAGGCCACCGGCCGGGTGCTGTTTCTCGCCCACTCGCCCAGCAGGGTCGTCTTGCCGAACCCAGCCGGGGTGCACACCAGGGTCAGCTCGCGGGCCACGGCTTCCGCCAGGCGCTCAAGCAGGCGGACCCGGGACAGGAACTCCGGACGTGGCCGGGGGACATACAGCTTGGTGGCCAGCAGGGCATCGCGCTCGGCGACCCTGGCGTTGCTCATGGGTGGGCCGGACGTGGTCGGCTTCGCCATCGCCGCCTCGCACGCTCCTGCCTATCCGACAACCGGACCTGCTGGACGGCTCATTGTAGGGCTGGCCGGGCGTGAAGATCCCACCGGTTGTCGCGCTTTCGGGTGATGCCCCGGGCCCGGGTGCCTCCGTAGCGTGCTGGCAAGACGAATACCGAACGGCGGGGACCATCCGTCGTCTGACTGTGGGGAGGTCGTTCATGGACGAGCAGGTGGATCGCGAGCAGGTGGCCTTCGAAACGGACGGCATCTCCTTGGCCGGCTACCTCTACCGGCCGGCAGCCCAGCACACAGGACCGCTGCCGTGTGTGGTCATGGCTCATGGCTTCAGCGGCACCATGGACCGGCTGTTCAACTACGCCGAGCGGTTCGCCCAGGCCGGCATGGCAGTGCTGGCCAGCGGCGGCCAGCCCCGCCAGCTCATCGACATCCCGGGCCAGCAGGCCGACTGGCGCGCCGCCATCGGCTTCGCCCGCCGGCACCCGGCACTGGACCCCCAGCGCATCGCCCTGTGGGGATCCTCACTGGGCGGCGGCCACGTCATCAGCGTCGCCGCCGCCGACCCGGACCTGGCCGCAGTGGTGGTGCAGATTCCCTGGCTGGGAGACGGGCGCTCGGCCGGCCGCAAGCTGCGCCACGCGCTGCGGCTGAGCTCGCTCAAGCTGACCGCGGCCGCGGTCCGCGACGCCATCCGGGCCAGGCAGGGCCGGCCGCCGCTGCTGGTGCCCGTCCTGGGCGAGGCGGGAACCACGGCGATGTTCACCGACCCCCAGGCCCGGGAGGCGCTGCTGGCCAAGGGCACCGAGGGGACGCTGTGGCGCAACCAGTTCGCCCCCCGGATGTTGTTCAGCATGGCTCGCTACGAGCCGGCCGCGGTCATGGAGCGGCTGGCCATGCCGGTGCTGGTGTGTGTGGCCGAGCGGGACCAGGACATCCCGGTCGACTACGTGCAGGCGGTGGTGGCGCGGGCGCCCAGTGGGCAGCTGCGGCGCTATCCCGGGAGCCACTTCGAGCTCTACCACGGACCGCTCTATGAGCAGGTCGTCAGCGACCAGCTCCAGTTCCTCAGGGCACACTTGGTCTCCGCAGCGGCGGCGGCGTAGGGGTCCGCCGGCATGGACGCCACCAACTCGAGCGGGGGAGGTGATACCGCTGTCGAGCCACCCGCCTGGTACGAGCTGCGCGTCCGTGGTGTGCTGGACAGCCGCTGGTCGGTGTGGTTCGAGGGCCTCCAGATCACCAGCGACCAGGCCGGCCAGACCGTGATCGCCGGACCGGTGGTCGACCAGGCCGCCCTGCACGGCCTGCTCGCCAAGGTCCGCGACCTGGGCCTGCCGCTGATCTGGGTCCGCCAGATCGACCCGAACCAGTAGCGACCGCCCGCGGCGTCGGCCATCTTGTCCGGCTCCTCACCGAGAGGTTCTGCATCATGAGGCATCCGATTCTGGTCACCGGCGGGAACGGCACCCTGGGCCGCGGCGTGGTCACCCGGCTGCTGGACGCCGGCCACGAGGTCCGGGTGCTCAGCCGCCACCCCCGCCCGGCCAGCGCACCCACTGGGATGGGGTGGGTGACCGGTGAGCTGCTCAGCGGCCAAGGCCTGGCCGACGCCGTCACCGGCGTCGGGGCGGTCGTCCACTGCGCCAGCGACCCCCGCCGGCCGCGGGTCGACGTCGACGGCACCCGCAACCTGCTCCGGACCGGCCGGGCCGCCGGAACCCCCACCTGGTCTACATCTCCATCGTCGGGATCGACCGCGTCCCTTACCGCTACTACCAGGCCAAAGTGGGTTCGAGTCCCATCATCTCCACAACCAACTGCCCAGGTCAGCGCCCGCCACCGGTCCGGCGGCCTGGACCCCCTGCCTTCGCGCGCCGGTTTCATGCCACTAACGTGCGACTAGGGCGGCTCAGCAGGGCGCTCCAGCCAGGAAAGGAGACACCGTGTCCGCAACCGTTCTCCACATGTCCCGGGTCCGCGAATTGCAGGAGGAGCGGCATGGCGCCTGAGCTCGCCGACGTCGCCCGGAGCGTGATCGACGCCAACAGCTACATGGCGCTCGGCACGGCTGATGGGGCAGGGAATCCGTGGGTCTCGCCGGTGTGGTTCGCCTCCGAGGACTACCGAAGCTTCCACTGGGTCTCATCGCCCGACGCCAAGCACTCACGGAACCTCGCCGCCCATCCGGAGGTTGCCATCGCGATCTTCGACTCGTCGGTCCCGGTCGGCGGCGCGCAGGCCGTATACATGAAGGGCGTGGCCCAGGAGCTCACGGGCGCCGAGCTCGAACCGGGACTCGAAGTCTTCGACCGCGTGGCCCGACGGGACATCGGTCGCGCGTTTGGGCTGGACGATGTGCAGGGGTCGGCGCTGTTCCGGCTCTATCGCGCGACGGTCTCAGAGCACTGGGTGCTGATCCGGGGCGGGGATCCTGACCGTGGCTCGGGGGTCGACCGCAGCGAGCGCGTGTCGCTCGACTAATACCCGAATACGGTCAGCCACTCGGCACTGCTGGCGCGGTAGCCGTAGCGCGCGAGGGAACGGACGACCGCCGGCATGTGGCCTGCACCATAGACCACGGCCACGCGAATCGGCTCCTGGGACCGCTGCTGATGGATGGTCTCCAGCGCTCGCACGAGCAGGGCGTCCCGGTCGTCAATGAGCAGTTCCTGGAATGCATCGAAGCGGCCGTAGCCCAGTTCGTCCTCACGGGTCGGCAAGTCCTCCTGCGACCCGAGGCGACGCGCCAGAAACCCTCGGGACCCCGAACAGCAGCAGGCCGATCCCAAATGCGGGCACCAAGACCCAGGCCCACAGTCGCACCAGGACCGGCAGGCGCCGCCAGCCACGGCGGAACCGGTCAGCGTCCATGTCTGGGCGCACGATGGGCACGCCCAGCTCCGTGAGGGTGAGGCACTGGGTGACCAGGCCCCACCTGCGGGTGCGGCCGGCCAGCCGGTAACTCAGACAGAGTGCCCGCGCACCTGCGGTGCTCTCGGTCCCCCGACCGCCCTCGGCGACGATGAGCTGGCAGCCGGCGAGGCGAATCATGACGTCAGCGTAAAAGGCCGGGGTTGCAAGGTGGATCATCGGAAACAGCACAAACCCCAACGGCGTACCGGGGCGGCGGAGCTGGATGACCGCGGACCGTACCGCGAAGGAGCTCGCCTCGACCAGCTGCATGCATCCTCCTGGGAGACGAGCCCGGTCGGCATGGTGGCAGCATATGAGCAGCGGGCAGGCACCGATGTCATACGCATGACACAACTGTGGGAGGCGATCGGGCCGCTGCTGGCCTGCCACCGGCCGAGCCCGAGGGGTGGCCGGCAAGCAGGTAGCCGGACGGCGCTGGCATGCCCGGCCCCAGCCGCGAGCGCCCCACCAACAACCCGGCACCCGAGCAGGCCACGGCCGGCGACCTGATCCAGTTGGGCCGACTTCGTTGGCCGCTGGTTCAAATCCAGCCAGGCCCACTACGCCGGGTTGAGCTGCGGAAACGCTCGTCGATGGTCCGTTTCGTCGCGGTGCTTCTGGGCGTCCCCTCGGCATCGCGGTCTCAGAACGCATCCCTGTACGGCTGTCCTTAGGAACTTCACCATGATGCTGTGGCGCGACCAGGCTGAGCATGCCGCGGTGTCGCTGTCGATGGCAGCCGGGTGGCTTGTGCTGGAGACCAACGGCGCGCTCACCGTCGAGCAGCGCGACCGCACCGAAGGGGATCCTGCGGTGCCTGCACCGCATGAGGCCGCGCTCGCGCCCGGAACGGCAAGGGTCGCCCCGGCTGAGGTCAGCGGGTGAGGGCGAGCTTGGCGGCCAAGCCGACGAACACTGACCCGCTGGCGAGGTCCAGACCGCGCGCCGCGCGGGGCCGGCGCGCCAGCACGCCGCGCACGCGGCCGGCAGCCAGCCCGACCGTGCCGTCCACCATGATCTCGATAGCGACCAAGCAGGCGCCCAGCACCAGGAACTGGGCTGGCACCTGTCCCCGCGACGGGTCCACGAACTGCGGCAGCAGCGCGACCGTGAACAATGCCATCTTCGGGTTCAGCACGTTGGTGATCAGGCCGCGCCAGAACGCCCGCCGGGTGCTCGGCGCTCCGCCCCTGCCGTCCGCCGCTGCGGGGCCGCCACGGCTGCGCAGGCTGCGCACGCCCAGCCACAGCAGGTAGGCCGCGCCGGCGAAGCGCACCAGGTCGTAGAGCAGGGGCGCGGCCTGGAACAGCGCGGCCAGGCCGGCCGCGGCGGCGAGCAGGTGGATCGTCTCGCCGACCGCGACGCCGACGGCGGCGACGAACCCCGCCCTTGAGCCGCTGCGGACGCCGCTGGCGAGCACGAACAGCATGTCCGGGCCGGGGGTGAGCATCAGGACCGTGACCAAGGCCAGGTAGGCGACCATCACCTCGCCGCTGACGACCCACATGCCGCACCTCCGCGATCTCGCTCAGTTCCGCTGCCGGAACAGCCTACCCACTCCGACACCATCGAAACAATAATGCTGGTGTTCTGGCGAGGGCTGCGGTGCAAGTGGAAGATCACCCTCCAAGGGAGGGATGATCTGGATATGGAGCTGGCCGAAGCACGCGCCCTGGTCAAGGACAAGACCGCCAAGGACATCACCGTCCGCCACCTGATCTCGGTGGAGGGGGTGATGCGCGCCCTGGCCCGCCAATTCGGCGAGGACGAGGACCGCTGGGCGCTCGCGGGGCTCTTCCACGACCTCGACCAGGACCAGACCGGCGACGACACCTCGCGGCACGCCTGGCTGGCGGCAGAGTGGCTGCGCGAGGCCGGCGTGGAGGAGCCGGTGGTCAACGCGGTCCTGGCCCATGCGCATGAGCAGTACCGCACCGACCTGATGTCCAAGGCCGTGGTCCACGCCGACGCGATCGCCGGCCTGCTGGTGGCGGCGGCACTGGTCCGCCCTGAGCGGTCGGCGGGCATGAAGGTGTCCTCGGTCAAGAAGAAGCTGAAGGACAAGGCATTCGCCCCCGGCGTGAACCGGGACGAGGTCTACGGGGCGGAGGAGTCGCTGGGGCTCCCCCTTGACCAATTCATCACCGTGGCGATCACCGGCATCCAGCAGGTCGCGCCAGAGATCGACCTGTAAGAACGCATCCCTTGCCCCCTGACGCTCGCCAGTGACCTGGGAAACGCCGCTCCGCACAGCGCTTAGCCCTCCATACCTGATAGGGATGAGGTCCCCAGGTTCAAGTCCAGCTGGACCCACTACACCGGCTCTGACTGGTGGTGGCTATGCGTCAGACGGGTCGGGCTCCAGGGCGTGCAGCATCCGAGTGGTTGCGTCGTGCACGATCTGCCGCTCCTCCTCGGTCAACTCTGCTGCGCGGTATTCAACGATCCAGGCGATCCTTGGTAGATCGTGGATCATCCACGGTGTGAGCCGTTCGTCAGGCGGCAGGATCGAATGCGTGTCGGCGGCGAGCAGGCCGCCGCAGGTCGGGCACCTCTGGGCGGGCGTTGTCATGGATCTGAGTATGGTCCGTGCCGAGGCGCCGGTCCACACGGGTTCGGATGGGCCTAGGACTGCTTTCCAAGCGGGCGGTTTCTTACGGGCAGTGATCGGGTTCGAATGCCACCTGACGGCTGCCGCGGGCCGGCACCCATGGACAACACCACGGCGGCCGTGACCGGCGCCTCCTAGGCTAGCGCTCGGGCGTCAGGCGGCCGCCGGCCCGGGTGCGGACCTGGTTGGAGT
>OCZS010000492.1_pt1 | contig 12973 bp, 12 predicted proteins | sample 1539071 | NCBI WGS metagenome assembly OCZS01 (sample SAMEA3113584, study PRJEB22503) | soil metagenome
AGGACTGGTCGGCCTCCGCCCTGAGCTGGGCAATGACCTCGACCTGCTCGTCCACCGCCCGGGCCAGCTCCGGCGCCTTGCCGACCAGGGCGCCGATGGCCCCGTCCAGAGTCTGGTGGACCACGCGGGCCCGGCTGGTCCGGTCTGCGGCCAACGCGGCCAACCAGCCCCGGATCGGCTGCACGGCCGCGATCGGCAGCAGCCCCTCGTCGTCCACCGCCGTCTCCGGCACCGCGAACAACACCGATTCGCCCAGCCCGCGTTCGCTCATCATCTGGCCCAGGTGCGGCGGGATGTCCGCGATCGCCCGCGGAGGCACCCGATCCAGTACGACCGCGACCGCCGCGCTGCGCTCGGCGGCGGAGATCAGGTAGTCCCAGGGCACGGCGTCGGCGTAGCGGGCGGCGGACGTGACGAACAGCCAGAGATCGGCGGCGGCCAGCAGCTGGCTGGCGAGCTGCCGGTTCTCCGCCACCACGGAGTCGATGTCGGGCGCGTCGAGCAGGGCCAGACCGGGCGGCATCGACTCGTCGACCACGAGCTGCAGCGAGCGCGAGTCCTGCCCGCCTCCGGTGGAGCGGGCGAGTCCGGGCAGGATCCGGTCGTCGGTGAACCAGTGGGCGTCGGCGCCGTGGTGCACCAGCACCGGTGCCCGGGTGGTGGGGCGGATCACCCCAGGCGCGGTCACCCGTCGCCGGACCAGGGAGTTGACCAGCGTGGACTTCCCCGCTCCGGTCGAGCCCCCGACCACCGCGAGCAACGGGGCGTCGATGGTGGCCAGCCGCGGCAGCACATAGTCGTCGAGCTGGGCGGTGATCTCGCGTACGGCCTGCCGCTGCTCAGCCGCGTCCGGCAGCGGCAGGGGCAGCGAGACCGGCGCGACGGCGGCCCGCAGCTCGAGCAGGGCCGTCTCCAAGGGCGTTCCCGTCCCCCGGGCAGCCGAGGCAGCCGGCCGGACGGTCATGGGTTTGCTCCTTCATCAGGCTCGCGCGAGCGTAGCGACCACCAGTCCTCGCGGCGAGCTATGTCTACTGCCCCGGCGGTTTCCAGGTGGGATCGACCTCGGAGTACTGGGTAGCAGTCTGCCCCAGCGGGCTGCTGCCGGCGGACGGCACCCCAGCCGCGGCGTTGGTCGGCGCCGGGAAGGCGCTCGGCGCCGGGTAGTTGCCACCCAACCCGGCGGGCCCCGGGAAGCTGGCCGGAGCGTACGCGGGAAGCGCGGCGGGCTGGCGGCGGAACGAGGGGTACGGCGCCCGTCCCTGCGGTGATACCACCGCCTGCCCGCGGACCGCACGGGTCATGGCCAGCAGCGCCTTCTCCCGCAGCACGCCGGTCTGGTCGACGATCCCCCGGGTCATGGCGTCTCGGAGGTAGGCCAGCTCCGTCACTGCGCGCTGCAGCCGGATGGTCGCCAGAAACGCGTCGGGGCCGAGGAAGACAGCGTGCCAGAGGGCACGCAGCCGGGTGCGGAGCCGAGACAGCGCCTCCGGGTCGCCCTCGGCCAGCCAGCCGACCCGCACGTAGTCGGTCAGCCGCTCGCGGATCAGCCGGCCCTCGCGGAACAGCTGGCGCACGATGAAGATGATCATCCCGATGACCAGCGGGAGGGCCACCCCGATGTAGATGAACAGCAGGCCGGGCCCGGAGATCAGGCTCGCCGAGGTGTTGAACGCCATGTGCAGGAACGATGCGGCGCAGTAGCCGGCCAGCGGCGCCACCACCCGGACCACCTTGCTCTTGGAGCGGACGGCCACGGCCAGCCCGATGCCGATCATGGCGGTGAACAGAGGATGGCCGAAGAACGTCATCACGCCGCGGAGCACGAACAGGTCCTGCAGGGCCTCCAACGGCGGCACTTCGCCGAAGGTCCGCGCCGCGTACCGGTAGACGCGGCCGTAGTAGAGGATGTTCTCGGTGAAGGCGAACGCCGCTCCCGACAGTCCGGCGAGCACGATGCCGCTGAGCCGGCTGACCCACTGGTAGCGCATCAGGATCACCAGCCAGAACAGCACAGTCCCCTTCGCCGCCTCCTCGACGAAGGGCGCCACGAAGATCGCCGCCCGGGGGCCGGTGGCCGGGTCGCCGTCGCCGATGATGCTCAGGTGTCCAGCCGCCCAGGTGTTGACCTGGGCCGACACGAACGTGGCCACGCAGGCGCCCCAGCCGAACGTCATCAGCCAGACCCAGAAGCGCTGCGGCCGGAAGCGGTCGGCCCACAAGAACAGCAGCGACAGGGGGATGGCGGTCACCGCGGCGTACTTCGCGGCGATCGGCACCGCCTCGGTGCCCAGGCCCGGCATGATGCCACCCGGGACCTCCCGGTCCGGGACGGTCTGCTGGTACAGCAGGACCAGCAGGGTCGCGTAGACACCTAGCATCACGACGGTGACCCAGAACAGGGGCTTCCTGACCAGCCGCTTCGGGTAGGGCTCGCCCGGGTTCGGGTCACGCGGCAGAGCGTTACGCCGGAACGCCTTCTTCAGTCCGCCGGGGGACGCGGCTGCGAGAGCCGAGGTCGGGGCCGACATGCGACCAAGGATAGGTGGGGCTCGGGGCGCTACTTGGCGAAATAGCCGACGAACGGTTGGACGACGCGCAGGAAGTCACTGGGCCGTTCCTCGTGCGGGACGTGGCCGCGATCCACCGACGCGAAGCGGCCCCGCGGCAGCCGGTGGCACAGCTCTTCCAGCCGCTTGGCCGGCAGGTAGCTCTTCGATCCGCTGATCACCAGGGTCTCCGCGAGAATCTGGTCGGCCATGTCCCACCACTCCGGCGGCGGCGCGTTCCGCCAGCGGTGGACGGCGATCACGGCGCGCCAATCGTGGTCGTCGCCTGGCTGATGCTGGCGCGGCAGCGGCCGCGGTGGGTTCGCCGGGTCGGGCGGCGGAATCTCCTCCAGGACCAGGGAACGGACCAGATCGGGTCGGCGAGCCGCCAGCGCGTACGCGGTGAGCGCGCCCATCGAGTGGCCCACGACGATGGCGCCCAGGATGCCGACCTGCTCACAGAAGCCGACCACGTCGTCGGCCATCAGCTCGAGCGAGTAGTCCTTGGTCCACTCGCTGCGGCCATGCCCGCGGGCGTCGGGCGCGATCACTCGGAAGTTCGCGCCGAGCGCGGGAGCGACGTGCCGCCACGTGGCGCCCGAGGAGGTCAAGCCGTGCAGCATCAGGACCACCGCGCCGTCCGGGCGACCCCACTCCTGAAAGCTCAGTGTCGGGCCTCCGGGGAGCCTCACTTCGGCCATGTGCGCAGGCTATCGGTATCGCTCCTGGTCGCGCTGCTGTCGGTCCAGCGCGCGGCCTGGAGTCGGTGCGCCCGACCGGCTCAGACTGCTGACAGGGATTAGGCCAGGGCCACCCGATGGATGGCAAGGCCGCTCACCGGCGGAGCCAGTTGTTACCCCCGAGATCCTGTGTCTAAACTGACGGCCGATCGGTGCTCCGCCTTGTGTCCGCGGACCGTGACGCAGAGGTTGGCGCATGCTCAAGGACAGAGGTCACGTTGAGAACGTTGACCTGGTCGACGATGTCGAACCGTTGCTCGCTGGACAGGAACGCATTGCCGAGCTGGAGGCAGAGGTCGCTCAGCTGCGCGAGGCGTTGACGCATCGCCAGCGGTACGGCGTGGTGACCGGCATGCTGGCGGTCCGGTACGAGATCACGCCCGAGCGAGCCTGGCAGCTCTTGGTGCGGCTCTCGCAGCACAACAACCTCAAGATCCAGATCATCGCGCGGCTTATCCACGATCGATCCTTCGGCCGGCTCGCCCCCGAGGACGAAGTGCTCGCCGCCAGCCTGGATGCGCAGCTATGCGGGCGGCTCCAACAGCCGACCTCGGAGCGAGGCAACTGGAAAGGCCCATGGCGAGCGACGATGAGCTGAGCCCAGCGACCGTGCTGAGCACCCGGTTGCCGCCGTTGTCCGCCCCCGAGGACGAAGTGGCGTCCGCCCTCGCGGACCGGCTCGCCCGCGTGGTGGAGTCGGCGGTCGACGTCCTCGGCGTCGACGGGGTTGGCCTGATGCTGCTCGACCACGACGACGCGTTGCGAACGGCCGGGTTCACCAATCCTCCGGCCTCCGCGCTGGAGCGAGTCCAGGCTGAGATCGGTGAGGGACCCGGGATCGACGCGTCGGAACGGGAGGAAACCGTCGCCGTTGCTGACCTCGCGGAAGCTCCCGGCTACGCAGGGTTGTGGCGTCGCATCGCCGCGACTGGGGTCCGGGCGGTGCTCGCCTCACCGGTCCGGGTCTGGGGAAGTGTGGTCGGCAACCTCAACGCGGTGCGACACCGCGCGCACCGGTGGACCGAAATGGAGATCAGGGCGAACGAGGCGTACGCGAGGGTCATCGGCGTCACCCTCGACCTTGCCGTTCAGACGGTGGACTCGGGCCGGAGCCACCACCCGGAACCGGGCCTCCGCTCGGACCTGACGAAGCCCGGGAACTCCGCTCCGGACAGTGGCCGATGACGCCACGTCGAGACCGATCGAACGCTCGCCATGCCCATTGACACCGACGCCCTGGCGAGCAGCCTGCGCCGACTCACCGACCGCGACCACCCGGACGGGAACCTCCTCGCCGCCTTGCATGAGGTCACCGAGGCGTGCGTCGAGCTTTTCGGGGTCAGCGGCAGCGGCATCATGCTGGCCGACGAGCAGAACGTCAGCCGTTACGTCGCGGCCTCCAACGGACCCGGCCGCATGCTCGAGACGCTCGAGAGCGAGACCGGGTCCGGCCCGTGCACCGAGGCTTTCGTGTTCGGTCATGCGATCACCGTGACCGACCTGGCGACCGATTCGCGCTGGCCCGCGCTGGCGGCGGCCATGGCGCCGCACCACGTACACGCCGTCCTCGGGGTGCCGGTGCGGCTCGGAGGAGTCATCGTCGGAACGCTCGACGTCTACAAGGACCACCCGGCCGACTGGGACGAGTCGGAGCGCGCCGCTCTGACTCGCTTCAGCAACATCGTCGGGATGCTTCTCAGCTCCACGCTGTCGGCGCACCAAGCCACTGAGCTGGCCGCGCAGCTGCAGTACGCGCTGGACTACCGAGCGGTGATCGAGCGCGGCGTCGGATACCTGATGGCGCGCGACGGCGTCGACGCCGTGGTCGCGTTCAACCGCCTCCGCCGGGCAGCCCGAAGCACCCAGTCGAAGGTCGGCACCGTCGCCACCCAGCTGCTGGAAACTGGCCGGCTGCCAACGGACGGCAACCGCCGCCGCACCTCGCCGAGCTGACGACACGCGAAATTGGCGTCGCCGCGATGAGTACTGCGTCGGCCAAGTCGGATGGATACCCCGTGGCCTGCCCACGGCTCAAGAAGCGAGAGTCGCACAAGTAGCCCTAGCGATCCTTTGGTCGCTAGAAGCTTTCAAGTCCCTTACCAATCACCGAAACGCCGATCACCAACAACAACACCGCAATGATCGTCGCGTTATTGGCCACCAGCCACCTCCGCAGCCCTTCCAGCGGCCCGCGCATCCGCTCCGAGGCGATCAGGTAGGCGATGACTGGAATGATCACCGTGCAGCCGGCGAGCATGGTGAAGACGATTACCACGACGGTAATCTCGCCCGAGGTCAGTTGCGCAGATCCGACTACCAGTCCGGCCGAGGCGGCTAAGAGCAGGTTCTTCGGGTTCACCGAAGCCAGCAGGAAGCCGAGTCCCAGCCCCTTGACCGGGGTCATGGAGTCGATGGCGGACATCCACTTCGGCAGGACCGCCTCCTCACCCTCAGCCGGCCGACCACGCCACTGTCGGGCGGCTACCACCAAGAGCAGCCCACCTAAGACGATCTTGATCACACCAGCGGTCCGTGACGGAGCGCCGGTGTCGCCCTGCGGAAGCACAGACGACAGCAGGGTGAACACCACAATGGCCACCACGATGCCGACGATCCAACCGCCCAGGAAGGCGACACTCGTCGACTTCGCCCTGGGCGACAGCAACATCAAGATTGCCGCGATGATCGGAATCGGGCTGATCGCGACCCCGACCGCGAGGGGGAGAACCTCACCGATAACGGAGGTCATGAAAACGTTCCTACCTTCTTGTCGGGCTTCTCGGGCGACCGTGTCTGATCCAACCTGGACAGCGAATCCGTCGCATCATCCAGAACGTGTGAACAGCGCAGGCCAGGACCGCGGTCGCACCGCGGTCCCTTGCGACGCTTGCGCAGCCGGAGAGGCACCGGAGACCTGAAGCTGGTCTTACCGCTGAGATCACAGGCCCACCAGGGCTGCGGCGCCATGGCTTTGGGTTGACAAGCCCCGAACCTCGACAGAGTCGGAGTCGACAGGGCGACCTTCACATACATGGGGTGATGCCCAGCCAAATGGCACGTGACATCCTGCTGCCAGGTGAAATCCCGGACTTGCGCTGCCGCTTGCATCGTCCGACCCGCGATACTCGCCGACGGAGTCAGTGCATGCTGGTTCGGGATCGGCGGTTCAGGCAGACAGCCACCCGGGCACAGGTCGCCCGGGTAGTGTTCGAACGGCTAGTGCTGCATCCCGGAAGCTGCCGAGCGGCTCCGTAAGAGTTGTCGAAATTGCGCCTCAGGGCGCGGAAGTAGGGCGGAAGTGAGCACAGTAGCCTGGATCATCGTCCTGGTGGTCGCGATCCCCATGATCGGTGTGCTGGTGTGGCTGTTCGTTACAGCATCGCTGGTCAGGGTTCCGTCCGGCAGCCTGGGGTTGCTGATGGTGAGGGGGCGGGCCACCGATACCGCGCTGCTTCCAGGACCACACTTTGTGCCGGCTCTGCGTCGGAAGATGGTTGAGATCTATCCGTCAGTCGAGTTGACCTATCGCGCGGGCGGTCCTGCATCCGCCGACGGCGATGCGCTCGAGAGATCTGGGCCGGCCCTGGAGGTGACCCTGGGTGATCGGACCAGGGCAACGGTTCCCTACACGGTCAGATTCAGGCTGGTGCAGGATGAGCTCCGCCACGTTCATGAACGGTTTGGTCCGGCCGGTGTCTTCGGCATCGTCCGGGACGCGAGCAGCGCTGCGATCAGCGCCGCCCTTCGCGATCCCGCCATCGGTATCGACGACATGTTCGGCGCCCCGCTCGAGGTCTGTCAGAAGTCCGTGGGCGCGGCCGTGGCGGAGGCTCTCGACGCAAGTGGCATCGAACTCAGCGCCTTCCTGCTGGGTGCCGCAGAGTTCGGTAGGACCGGAGACGTCATCCAGGCCACTCTCCGTGCGCGGCATGAGCTGGAGCGCGAGAAGGCCGAAGCGCCGACACGCTTGGCCCGTGCGGCCAACGACGCAGACCTCCAGCAGAACCTGACACTGTCGAACGAGGACGCCTGGCGCTACCGCGAGACTGACCTATGGGGTGAGCTGATCCAGCGCACGCAGGTTTTGCAGGTTGCGGCGCGTCCCCCAGGACCTGGAGTGGTCGGCATCTCGACCACCGATCGGGCTGCTCAGCCTGTCCCACCAGAGCCCACCCCGAACGCACAACCGTGAGCGACAGAACCGTGCCGCTGGGCGACCGTTTCCTGGAGCTTGTCGCTGTCCTCCTCCTGGGCATCACAACGATCGGCACCGCCTGGTGCGGCTTTCAAGCCACCCGATGGAACGGGCAGAGCGGTGACCTGTCCCGGGCCGCCGCCACCCAACGCATCGAGGGTTCGCGGCTCTTTGGTCTGGCTACCCAGCGGATCACCTACGACAGCGTCGTTGTCGCCAAGTACGCTGAAGCCAGCCAGCAGGGGAACGCCGAACTCCTGCAGTTCTATCGCCGGTCAGTTGTGCGCCCGGACTTCCTACCAGTCCTCAGCCGTTGGGAAGCAGCAGCGAAGGCGGGCGAACCCAACGTCGGAGTGTTCGAAGACAAGGACTATCTCGCCGAACAGTTCGCCGACTACAACAAAACGGTGGCAGCGGCAGAACAGGCGGGCCGGGAGAGTCAAGAAGCGGACGACGTCGCGGAGGCCTACGTTGGCACGACGATCCTGCTCGCCGTAGCCCTCTTTTTCGCCGGAGTCACATCCTCGTTCCTTTCTCGCTTTGCCCGAATACTCCTGCTGATAGCGGCAACGGGAGCCGTGGCTGTAGCGGCATCCCGCATCGCCACCCTACCGATCATCTGATCGACCCAGATCGCGAGAAAGCTCACCAGAGCGCCTACCGACGGGGAGCTGCCTGCGCAGTGTCCCCCGTTCAATCCGGTGATTCTCGATGATCAGGTCAGCGTGATGCGTACGCGGATCCTCAGGCGTACTCTCTTCGCGTACTAGACGTCGCCAGGGCGAACATCCGCTTCTTGAGGGTTTCTCTGGTCATCCGACCCCTGCCGCCCAGGTGCATGCCTGATTGACCTGGTCTGTCGACGTACCTGGAACGACCCGACACGGCCTGCCGCGCGGGTGACACCTCAGGGTCCGACGGGCTGGAAGGGCCGTATCTCGTCCCGGCCTGGACGGACCACCCCGGCCGAGGACTCGGGCACTTCGTTCCACGCACCGGGGAGATCACCAAGAGGCTCGGAGACCACCAGCCGGGTCTCCTCACCCAGACCGCGCAGGATCTCGACGTCGGGGTGCAGCTGGCGTAGCGCCACGACATCGGTGGAGAAGAACAGCGACCGACTCTGTCCTTCGCTGGAGTAGCGGAAGGCCCAGACGGACTCGCCGTCGCTGGTCGCCACGGTCATCTGGATCGGGTGTTCGACACCGTGCTCGCGGCCGATCTTCTCCACCAGCCCGACGGCGCGGGCGACCGCGGCGAAGGGATCGTCGGTCAGGCCGAAGGTGAGCGCCAGGAAGAACAGTGTCTCGGAGTCCGTCGAGCCTTCGATGTCCGGATACAGGGCCGGATCGACCGCCATCAGCAGGTCCCGCTTGACCTCGTGGAATCCGCGGATGGCGCCGTTGTGCATCCACAACCATCGCCCGTGCCGGAACGGATGGCAGTTGGATCGCTGCACCGGCGTCCCCGTCGACGCCCGGATGTGGGCGAACAGCAACGGTGTGCGGATCCGGCCGGCTATCTCCCGCAGGTTCATGTCGTTCCAGGCCGGGTCGATGCTCTTGAAGAGCGCGGGTTCGGCGCCCTCGCCGTACCAGCCGATCCCGAAGCCGTCGCCGTTGGTCGTCGTCGCGCCCATGCGGGAGTGCAAACTCTGATCGATGATGGAGTGAACGGGGCGGAACAGCAGGTCCTCGGCCAGGATCGGGTCGCCTGAATAAGCCATCCATCTGCACATGGAGTTCAGTGAATCATCCCTCTGGCGTAGCGAGATCACTCACAATGGGTGAACTGCGCTGCGAAGACACCGCTGAATCGTCGTGTGGGTCCCGCGCAGATGGGTTATCGAGGGCTGCCGGGGGGCATCCGGGTCAACTGATGCCGCTGACGAGCTGGGTGGATGCTCGTGGCCATCACGAGCATGTTGAGAGTGATCGGCGTCTGGATACCGCTGATGGTGCTTCCGGGGTCGGAGGCTACAGCGGCCAGGGACACGTTCATAACCGGAGCTGTCGTTCGGGGGCCAGGCCGACTTTCACACACATGACGTGATGCTGAGCGCTATGGCGCGTGACAGCCTGGCGCCAGGTAAAAGTCGATTACTGGAAAGGTTTGCTACCAGAAGGTATGGAGATGGACCAGGAAGCCGAGCTGCGCGAGCGCGTGGCACAGCTGGAGACAGAGAACAGCACGCTCCGCGGCCAGGTGGAGGCGTACGCATCTGCTGTTTCCGACGACAGAGGCTCGAGTCGGCGTTCGCGCGGGCGGGGGTGGACGGTGCTCGCCGCCGTGCTCATCGTGCTCGGTTGCCTGATGGCGCCGCTGGCCGTGGTCAGCGGGTGGGCCAAGTCAACTCTCACCGACACTGACACCTTCGTCGCCACCTATGCACCCCTTGCTCACAACCCCGAGGTCCAGAGCTTCGTGGTCGATCAGGCGGCCGCGGCGATCAACCAGAACGTCAACCTCGACCAGTACATCGCCGATGTCATCGACGGGATCAAGGCACTCGGAACCGGTCCTCGGGCGAGCGCCGCGCTCGACGCCTTGAAGGGAACTGCCACCCAAAGCGTTCAAACGGTCGTCCGTAACGGGATAGAGGACTATGTTGCCTCCGAGGCCTTCCCCCAGAGCTGGGAGCGCGCCCTCCGGGTAAGCCACACGCAACTTCTCGCCACGCTGCGCAACGATCCGCAAGCCTTGATCGCCGCCCAGAGCGACGGGACGATCGGCATCCAGCTCGGACCCATCGTCGAGGACGTCAAGGCGGCTCTGCTCGCCCGCGACGTGTCGATCGCCTCTCAAATACCGCCAGTGGACCGGACGATCCCCATCGCGCAGTCCGATCAGATTCCGACTGTGCAGACGGCCTATCGGATCGTCATAGCCCTCGGCAGCTGGCTGCCGTGGGTGGCGCTGGCCTTTCTGGCGGCCGGCGTACTGGTGGCCCGCCGGCGCAGCGTCGCCCTGGTCTGGGCCGCGTTCGGGCTAGGCCTGTCGATGCTCCTGCTCCTGCTGGGATTCACCATCGGGCGGGGGCTCCTGCTGACCGCAGTCCCGACGGCGGTGGTTCCGGGCGCCATCACGACCCTGCTCTACGACACGGCAACGGCCGCCATGCACGACACCGCCGTCATCGGCGTGGTGCTGGCGGTCTCGATCGCCGTCGTCGCGTGGTTCGCAGGGCCCTTCCGGGCCCCCCGACGGCTCCGCAGCTTCTACACCGACGGCTTGGCCGGCCTGCGGGACAACGCCGAGCGGCACGGGGTGACGACCGGGCGGTTCGGCGAGTGGATCTACGCCCAACGCCGGGTCCTCCATGTGATCATCGCGTTGGCGGCTTCGGCGGCGATCATTCTCCTCCGGCCCCTCTCCGTCTCAGACATTGTCTGGACAGTTGCGATTGCTGTCCTCGCCCTTGTCATCGTGTCCCTCATCGAGCGACCCAAGAGGGTCGCCCGGCCTGAGCCCGTCGGCGAACCCGTTGCTGCGTAAGGGGTGATGACGCTTGTACCGAACGAGGTCGATCAGGCGCTCGCCAGAGGCCGCGACGACATCAAGGTCGGCACTGAGTTCATTGCGAAGCGCGCGCCAGAGCCGAGGTCCTGCCCGATCGGGGCGTCCGGCCCGATCAGGGCGTCCTGCCCGACCGGGGCGCTGGCTCACATCCCCCTGGTCGCGGATACTGGGCTTGTGATCTCAACCCGACGCCGGAAGGGTACGCCTCGACGTTCGAGACGGCCAGCGTCAGCTCTCGCGGAGCGATGGACGACGGTCGGTGGTGTCGAGGTCTTTTATCGTGAGTCGCCCGAGCCGCCAGCGGATGCCCGGGTGATGATGCATCTACACGGATTCGGACTCTCCGGTCGTTACCTTCTGCCGACGGCCGAGCGACTGCGCGATGACTTCCACACGCTCGTCCCCGACCTGCCCGGGTTCGGACGTAGTGGCAGACCGTCCGAACCGCTCGACGTGCCGGAGATGGCGCATGCGGCTGCCGCGTTCCTCGACGACCGCCAGGTCCAGTCAGTGACCCTGGTGGGGAACTCGATGGGCTGCCCCGTCATCTGCGAGTTCGCCTACCTCTACCCAGATCGTCTCGAGCGTGCGATCCTCGTCTCGCCGGCTGGTGGTGTGACCAACCAGCCTTTTCGACGGGCGTTCCGACAGATCGCCCACGATGGCCTCCGAGAGCCGACGCGGATGATGCGAGTTGCCGTACCGGATTATCTGAGGTTCGGCGTACCCAGCACCGTGAGGATGTTCCGTGCGCTTACCCAGTATCCGTCGTTGGATCGGTTGCTCGCCCTGAGAGTTCCAACCCTCGCCGTCCTGGGAGACCGGGACCCGCTGATGCCCAGCCCCAGCCGAGTGCAGGAGGTCGCCAGCCGCACCAGGAACGCTGTCGTGCTCGCGGTCATCGAGGGAGCCGCTCATGCGATCAACTTCAGCCACCCCGGCGAGCTAGCAAACATTATCCGGCTGTTCATGGCGGACAAGCCGGTCGTGGACGATCCGGATTCACCCGGCCAGACCCGTGCATACGAGATCCATCGCGGCGTCCTACTTCCAAGAGCCGACGGATAGGGCGAGCGCCCAGATGACCAGTACATCGATCGCACTGAGGGCGACAGCCCAGATGGGAGTGGCTACGGCCACGTTCGAGGCGATGTCGTCCCGTTAGACAACCTCACCGGATGAGTCGTCTTCAGACTCGGCCGCTGCCTCCCGGTCTAGCGACCACTTGAGCTGGAACTCAATCTCCTCCTCCTCGTCGTCGCGCTCGTGCTCGATGGAGAACTGGGCCCGCTCAGGCACTCGGATGCGCTCGCCGGCGATCTGGATCCGGAACGGCTTGTCCGCCTCCAGAGCGTCGGCGAGCCGTCGAAGCTTGGCCACGACCTCTGGCGTGGAATAGATGCGCTCAATGTCACGAGAACCCCTGGCCATCGTCGATGTATCCCTTCCTCGTAGCCGTCGAAGCTGCCGGACAAGACGGTCCTGTGCAGGTCCTGCCAGAGTGTCAGACCTCGACCCGATCGGCCAAGTTCGGACCGGTGTATCGCTCCGAACCTGGTGCCGCCAGGAGACTTACAGCTGGCTGATTCCAGCGCCCAAGATGACGAAGCCAACCATGACCAGCACCACAACAGTGATGTGGGCGCTGTTGTGGCTGAGCCAGTCGCGGGCCAGAACGAGGCGAGGCTGCGTCCGAGCCGGCGCGACGAGCGTCGCAACGATCGGAACGATGACCGTGGAGGACGAGAGACCAACGTAGATGGCCAGGACGATGACCGCCTCCGTCGTCTTGAGCGAGGAACCGGCAACCGACAGGCCGGCAGCGGCTCCGAGCAGCAAAGCCTTCGGTCGAAGGTTCAGAGCGAGGGCCAACCCTAGGGCGGCCACAGGTCCCAACCGGTCAACGCGATCTAGCCACCGGTTCCCTGGATCCGCTGGTGCTCGGGCTGCCCGTCGCCAGGCGATCACCGCGG